>PVMS01138823.1_pt1 | contig 11629 bp, 12 predicted proteins | sample 1853461 | NCBI WGS metagenome assembly PVMS01 (sample SAMN08582032, study PRJNA380276) | Marine sediment metagenome, whole genome shotgun sequencing project. | isolation source: ocean sediment barecode stripped | collected 2017
AACTGCGGGTTCGCCTACGGTGCGGCTCTCGGAGCCAAGATGGGAGCGCCCGACCGGCCCGTCTTCGCGCTGCAGGGTGACGGCGCCTGGGGTATCAGCGGCTTATCGGAAGTCATGACCGCGGTGCGCGAAAAGATACCGGTGATCGCCGTCATTTTTCAGAACTACGAATGGGGTGCCGAGAAGAAGAACCAGATCGACTACTACGACAATCGCTTCGTGGGAACAAACCTGAGAGACAACCCGAGCTTTGCCCGGATAGCCGAAGACATGGGTGCCCGAGGCATGCGCGTCGAAGACTATCGGGACGTCGGCGACGCCGTGAGAACGGCGGTTTCCTCGGGCGAGCCCACCGTGATCGAAGCCGTGATCGAAGGCGGCGAGAAGGTGCTGGCGGAACCGTTCCGCCGTGATGCCCTAAGCAAGCCGGTGCGTCGGCTGTCGCAGTACGAGCACCTCGGTAAGGGATAGACGGACCGCCCCCGAGCTCCAACAGCTTGACATGCGCAGCCGTGGGAGTATGATGCCCCCGCCTTCCGGGTGTGAGCCTAGAAGACGCTGCTGTACGATGAGCATCCCGAGGCGTACCTGTGACTTTGTACGGTATGGACCTCCCCCCCACTCCCACAATTTTCTTTCGGAGGATCCCATGAGGCGATCTCTAGCACTCTGCTTGGCTGTCATAGTTCTGCTCTGCGCCGGGCCTCTCTTTGCGCAGCGGCGGGTGCCGCCGCGAGCTAAGGCGTTCGAAACCGCGCCCGACATTCCTTTCGAGGCGACGCTGGGTTTTCTCAAGTTCCCGGCGGACTTGTATCTCGGCGAGGGAATCGGTGTGGCCACGAACTCCAAGGGGCACGTCTTCGCGTACACTCGCAGCGGTGAGTCGTCGCGCATCTTCGAGTTCGATCAGGATGGTAACTTCATCCGCGAGATAGGCCGGGGGCTATATGGTTTCGCGATGGCTCACGCTGTCCGGGTCGATTCTGAGGACAACATCTGGGCCGTGGACGAAGGCACGGACATGGTCATCAAGTTCAGCCCCGAGGGACGGGTCCTGATGACGCTCGGCCGGCGGCCGGAGAGTCACGGTTTCAACGCCACGCCGCCCCGGGGAACCCCGGCGCCCGCAGCGCGACCATACCGGTTCGGCCGGCCCACCGACATCGCGTGGGACGCGGAAGGAAACATCTTCGTCTCCGACGGGTATACCAACCACCGAGTCGTGAAATACGACAAGTTCGGCATGTACGTCGACGAGGTAGGAAGCTCGCAGCGGGGTACGGAACCCAGTCAGTTCAACACGCCTCACGGGATCTCGACGGATGCCAACGGCAACGTCTATGTCGCAGACCGGAACAACCGGCGCATTCAAGTCTTCAGCAACGACCTGGTCCTCCGAGCCATCTATGACCACGTCGGTTCCCCCTGGAGCGTTTGCATCACTCCCGGGCCGCACCAGTATTTGTACAGTTCCAACTCGAACCCCGATAACAATCAGGCGAACATTGCCGCAGTGACTGGTGAAATCTACAAGATGGAATTGGACGGCACGGTCGTTGGCAAGTTCGGAGTTCCCGGCAAGGGCGAAGGAGAGTTCACCACCGTTCATGCGATCGACTGTCGCAACGAGAACGAGCTCTTCGTGGCCGAGATCACGGGCTGGCGGGTGCAGAAGCTTACGCTGCGACCGCAGGATCTCACCACCTCGTCGAGATAGGCTCGGCTCGAGATGGCAAGCAATCTTTCGCGCTCAAGAGAAATATCGGAGGCTTCCATGAAGAACTCATTAAAGCTTTTGTTGGCAGCCACGGTGCTGCTTTGCGCCAGCCCGGCTTTTGCCCAACTGGTGGTTCCGGAAATACCCTACGATGCCGTGGAGATGCTGACGATGCCGGAGGGCGAGTACCTAGGTGAAGCGGTGGGTGTGGCAACCAATTCCATGGGACATATCTTCGTTTTCACCCGAACCGGCTCTGTGAACGTTACCACCGGGACCAACCGCGCGTTCGTACGCAACGCCGCGCGTCTGTTCGAGTTCGACCAGAACGGGCAGTACGTTCGAGAGCTGGGTCAAGGGCTCTATGGGTTCGTCTTCGCTCACACGGTTCGCGTGGATTCGGAGGACAACATCTGGGCGGTCGACGAGGGATCGAATATGGTCATCAAGTTCAATCCCGAGGGACGCGTCGTGATGACCATGGGCAGGAAGCCCGAGTCGATCCGGATTCCCAACCCCGAGCCCCAGCCTCCCGCTGAAGGCGAGGAAGAACGTCCGATCGGCGTTGGCATCGGCGGCGACAACTTCAATCGTCCAACCGACGTGGCCTGGGATGCCGAGGGGAACATCTTCGTGTCCGACGGGTATGGCAACTCGCGCGTGGCGAAGTTCGACAAGAACGGCAAGTTCATCAAGTCCTGGGGCTCCCAGGGAACCGAGCCCGGGCAGTTCCGTACGCTTCACACGATCGCCACCGACGCCGAGGGGAACGTCTACGTCGGTGATCGGGGGAACAGGCGCATTCAGGTGTTCGACAATGACGGTAACTTCAAGACGCAATTCCTGAACGTCGGCGCGCCCTGGGCGATCTGCATCACCCCCGGTCCGCACCAGTACCTCTACACCTCGAACTCGAACGGCACCGCCAATTTCGACAACGGTGAGATCTACAAGTTGGAGTTGGACGGGACGATCGTGGGCAGATTCGGAAAAGCCGGCAAGCAACTCAAGCAGTTCAGCTCGACTCACGAGATCGATTGCCGGAACGAGAACGAGCTCTTGGTGGGGGAGATCACGAACTGGCGCGTTCAGAAGCTGACGCTGCATCCAGATCAGGCGCAGGCCCAGCTGATGAGATAACGAGCATCCAAGGGATCAAAAAGGGTGGCCCGCCGTTTTGCGGCGGGCCATTTCTTCTTGGTGTTCTAGGGCCTATGGTATTGCTTCCAGGTCCTGGGCCAGGGCGTGCCGCTGCGCTTCGCTGAGAGGGGCTTCCTCTTCGAGCTGAGGCAGATCGCTGCCGATCGTGGCCGGAGCCTCGCCTCCGGTATCGAACTTCAAGTACTGCACCGAGGAAAGCCGATCCTCGCCAACCTGACGTTCGTCGAAACGGGCGTACATCTTCTTTCCTCTCGCTGTCTTCAGGTAGAGATGCTTGGGAAGCTCCAGCCATTCTCGGAGCAAGGATTGCCGCTGGGCCGGGTCGTCGATCTCGATGAGCAGCGTACAGCCGAGCTCGCCCGGGCCGCCCAGCAGCTCGTTGTAGGTTTCGATCTCGCGCTGGATATCGGTCTCCCTCACGATTTGCTCGGCTCGCATCATCTCCTGGATTTGGTAACGAATGGTGTCGTGGTTCTCAAAAAGGAAGGTCAGATACTTCCCTAGATGCACGCGACGGGCTTCCTTGACGCCCATCGTTTCGCGGCGGATCTGATCGCGGCGCTCGTCGTAGGTTTGGTAGTCGATGATTTCATTTCGTTGAACCGTATTCACTTAGTCCTCTTCTCCTGTTTGTTTCTGCGCCGGCTTGGGGAACCCGTCCTGGCGGTAGGCTCGCGCGAGAACCGACATGGGATGCAGTGGTTTGACACCCGCGTGTTGTTGGAACTGAAGTGCGGCCAGGGGGCAGTCGGTCACCCAGACTTCCGATTCCGATGACGTCATACCGTCGAAAGCTTTCTGCCCAACTCGCTTGGAGTACTCGAAGCCCTCGACCTTCATGGCGTGCGTCCCGTCGTGCCCGCAGCACTCCTGAGTCGTACTAACCTTTACCCCGGGAATCTTTCGAAGGAGATCTCTCCCTTTGAGTCCAACTTTTTGTGCCCGGAGGTGACAGGGAGCATGGTAGGAGACCTTCTCGCCGGGAGTGCTCTTGAAATCGACGTTGAAACGGGATTCGTCACGGAGCGACCAGAGATACTCGGATGGATCGCGGATGGCTTCCGCCAGTTTCTTCGCCCGTGGCCTATCCGAACTAGGAAGCAGCTCGGGGTATTCGCGGCGCATCATCATGGCGCAGGTGGGGTTGATGGTCAGGACCTTGGCTCCAGCGTCCACAAACGGCATGAGGATGTCGAGATTGGCTCGGGCCTGCCCCCTCGTGCTCTCGAGATCGCCTCCTTCCCATGCCGGCATGCCGCAGCATTGAAGCCCCTTGGCGCACGCCGTCGCGACACCGTTCCGATCCATGACCTCGAGCGTATCTCTTCCGATCTGGGGTTCGTTGTTCTGAACGTAGCAGGTCTGAAAGAGGACGGCTTCCGGAGCCTCTCCTTCGCCAGCGCCGCGAATGCGCCCCTCTCTTTCGGCCCATCGCTCGAAAGTGGTCGGAGCGAAGTCGGGGAGTAGCTTCTCCCGGTGGATGCCGAGCAGCTTTTCCATGAACCAGCGGTGGATCTTGGAACGGTTCATGACGTTGGCCAATCCCAGACTGGCTCGTGCCATTTTGCCGGCACCGTCGGGATCGGCCAGGATTCTGTCTCGGAGCGGTCGGCTTCCGGTGCGGGACTCGACGGCTTGGTAACGATGGACGAGTCGAGGGAAGTCGAGCTGAAACTCGTGACCCTCGCTTGGTGTGTAGGGGCACTGCACCTCACAGAGCTTGCATTGAAAGCATGCGCTCATGATCCGCGCGGTGTCGGCGGAGTCGACCTTGTGAACGTCTCCGTCGTATTGATTGTCTAGTAGATCGAAGAGCGTCGGGAAACTGTCGCAGTACTTGAAGCACATGCGACAGCCGTGACAGATCTCGAAGGTGCGCGAGATCTCCTTCTGGAGCGCCTCCGGTTGCCAGTAGCGCTCGTCCTCGGGGTCGTAGGTGAGCCCGTCGGTGGGAAGGTAGGAGATACGCTCTTTGTTCATTCCTTGAGGGGCACGAGAGCGGACCCGCGTTGGGCCCGCTCTGCATTCGGATGTACTAGTTCACCTTGTCGAGGAAACTCTGGAAGCGACCGGCATGAGATTTCTCCGCCTTCGCCAGCGTCTCGAACCAGTCGGAGATCTCGGCGAATCCTTCTTCACGGGCGGTCTTGGCCATGCCGGGATACATATCAGTGTACTCGTAAGTCTCACCGGCAACGGCCGCCTTGAGGTTGTCCGCCGTCTCTCCGATAGGGAGATCGGTGGCCGGATCGCCCACCGCCTTCAGGTAGTCCAGGTGCCCGTGCGCGTGGCCGGTTTCTCCCTCGGCTGTCTCCCGGAAGTTGCTGGCGATGTCGGGGTAGCCCTCGATGTCGGCAGCTTTCGCAAAGTAAATATAGCGGCGGTTGGCCTGTGATTCCCCAGCGAAGGCCGCCTTCAGATTCTCGTGCGTCTTAGTTCCTTTAAGTTCTTTTGCCATGGTTTGCTCCTTTCGATTGTTTCTTTCTGCATAACGAGCAGATGCCGGTGAAACTCACTGAGTAGTCGGTGATGGTAAATCCGGTTTGGCGCGTATCAGGAATCGAAACGTTGGGGATCGCGGACGCCTCCAGATCGACCAAGCTTCCACATTGTTGGCAGACCAGATGGTGATGTCGTTCGAGTCTGGGATCGAAACGCACAACTGCATCGGGGTGAGAGAGCTTGCGAGCGGCCCCGATGCGAACCAGCGTGTCGAGAACGCGATAGACCGTCGTGCGCGAGAGCCCGGGCACGCGATCGCGCACCGCGTCATAAATTTGGTCGGCAGTGGGATGGTCGCCGCGGTCCACGAGCTCTTGCAAGATGACCCTTCGTTGCACGGTGAGAGAGAGCCCGTGTTCGCGGCAGAGATCCTCGAAATGGGCGAGTCGATCCATGGTGCGTTCCATCGAACGGTATCCTACACCGTGTGGGATTAAATGTCAATTAAATTGTAAGTGATTGATATTGCTTGACTTAAATTAAAATAAAAAGGTAAGCGCGGCTCCCCGGTCGTTGTCGTTCGGGGAGCCGGCGGAAGCCGCGGCCTAGCGGACCGCGGCGAGGGCGGCGTCGTAGTTGGGCTCTTGGCCGATGTCGGGCACCAGCTCGGTGTAGACGACCTTTCCACTCGCGTCCAAGACAACGATCGCCCGGGCAAAAAGACCGGCGAGGGGGCCGTCCATCAAGCGTACGCCGTATTTCTTCCCGAAATCATCGTTACGGAGTGAGGAAAGTGGGATGACTTTTTCCAGTCCTTCGGCTCCGCAGAAACGTCCGTGCGCGAACGGCATGTCCGGGAAACGCACAGGATCGCCACGTTGCTGAGCTTGTCGGCTTCGCCATTGAACTTCTTGGTCGAAGTCGCGCAGACCGGGGTATCGATGCTGGGGAAGATGTTAAGGATGACTTTCTTCCCTGCATAGTCCTTCAAACCCTTGTCCGTGAGGTCCGTTCCGGTTAGCAAGAAATCGGGTGCCTGGGAGCCGACCGCAGGAAGCTCTCCGGCCAGGGTCACGGGATTGTCCTTGAAAGTTACTTTTGCCACTACTCCTCCTCGTGTGTTGTCGTTGACAGTAATCTAGTCAGGGGATTGTAACCAGGATCCGCCATCAATGCACGGAAAGTTTCATGCCGTCTACTTGTCCGGCCGGGCAGGCCATGGTACATTCGGAGCCTTGGAGCGGAGGTTTGTCTTCCGCCCCTGCTGAACGAGTTTCTTGGAGTTTCAGCCCGGCGAAGCTCGGTGGAGGCAGGTGTTGCCCCGGTACCGCTTTTCCCGATTGGGAGAGCCGGCGGGGCAATCGTGGTATCGCCGGGCTCATTGGGGAATTTCGCGCCAGCCTTGGCGCCTGCCACCACGAGACTAGAGAAGAGATCGCGACAACGTAATTAGACGAAGTCGTTCGGAGCGACCATTCGATTACCGCCCGGCTAGCTGTTGTGCCGTGCCTCTCTTCAGTGAGCGGCCCTGGCTGCAGAGGGTGGTTGGGACGTGCCGAACATGAGGCAGTCTGGGTACCGGTTCCGAGGCTGCTTTAGCGAATTGGGAGAATCGAGCATCACCGTGAGCTTGGCCAGCCAGACCTGCCTGGCGACCTCGTGTCGTACGGGTTTCGAGAACATTGAGATGAGTCGCCCGGTGTCACCAGGTAGGCCCTCCTCAGTCGGGCTTGCGACACGGGCTTGGCTTCGACAACGCCCCTCGCCTTTCTCCCCAAACAACCGGATCTACTGCCCGTTATGGGTTACCGGTGCTACGCATGCCAAAGGAGATGATTGTCAGTCACCATCCTCAGGAGACGAAAGTTGCTATCGTCGAGGACGGGGTCGTCACCGAAGTTTCAGTTGAGAGAGAGCGCAATCGGAGCGTTGTAGGGAATCTCTACAAGGGCCGCGTCAACCGGGTCCTCCCCGGAATGCAGTCCGCCTTCGTGGACGCGGGTTTGGAACGCGACGCCTTTCTCTATGTCTCCGATGTTCTGGAGGATGAGTTCGATCCCTTCCAGACCATGGAAGAGGAAAAGATGGCGGAGACGGAGAGGGAGATCGCTCGTGCCAGTGTGAAGAACCAATCCATCTCCGACCTGTTGAAAGAAGGTCAAGAGGTTCTGGTGCAGGTTGCCAAAGAGCCGATCGGCACGAAGGGAGCTCGCATCACTGCCCACATGAGCCTTCCGGGAAGGCTATTGGTCTTCATGCCCACCGTCGATCACATCGGCGTGTCCCGAAAGATCGACTCGTCCGAAGAGCGTGCACGCCTGCGCCAACTCATCTCGAAGAATCGCAAAGTCGGAGGAGGCTACATCGTCCGGACCGCGGTCATCGGTCAGGACGACGATGCCATCATTAACGACATGCGCTTTCTGGAAAACCGATGGACCGAGATTCGCCGTAAGGCTGAGTCGACTCGTGCCCCCGCGATCATTCACCGCGACCTGGGGCTCGTTCTCAAGCTCATCCGGGACATGTTGTCCCCCGAGTTCGAGGCCATCCGCATCGATTCCGAGGAGCTCTACGAAGAGGTCGTGTCTTTCGTAGGCCAGATGCAGCCCCAGATGCTGCACCGTGTCAAGTTGTACTCCAAGGATTACCCCATCTTCGATGAATACGGCGTTCAAGCCGAGATCGACCGGGCGCTGAAGAGCAAGGTTTGGTTGAAGTCTGGGGGGTACATCGTCATCAATCAGACCGAAGCGCTCGTGGCCATCGACGTCAATACGGGTCGTTACACAGGAAGCAAGCGCTTAGAAGACACGATTACTCGCATCAATCTGGAAGCCATCAAGGAGATCGCCCACCAGATACGGCTGCGAGATCTCGGCGGGATTATCGTCATCGACTTCATCGACATGGAGGAGAGGCGCAATCAGCAGAAAGTGTTCGTCGACTTGGAGCAGGAGCTCAAGCGCGATCGTTCCCCCACCAAGGCCATCCAGATCAACGAGTTTGGATTGATGGTGCTGACCAGAAAACGCGTGAAGCAGTCGTTGGAGCGGACCTTGTGCCAGCCGTGCCCCTACTGCCAGGGAAGCGCCCGCGTGAAGTCGGCAACGACGATCGGATACGAGATTCTGGACCACGCCAGGGGAAAGGCTCCCGAGCTACCCAAGAGCGGTGCCATACTTCAGGTGCACCCGGAGGTTGCCCGCGCGCTTCAGACAGGCGAGTCGCCGGTACTCGAGTACATCAACGCGACGCTGGGAGTGAGAACCGAGATCAAATCGGTCTCCACTTTCCACCATGAGCAGTTCGAGATCGGGACCAGGAAAGAATCGGGAAGGCAGAGGCGCCCTGATCGGCGTCCCTCGAGCTCTCTCTCGTCGCCCCGGGGCTCGAGCAGAACGGGCTCGGAGAGGGGACGACGCGGGAAGGTCGATCGGCAAGCCGGGCAAGCCAGGTCAGGTCGATCCGGCAGATCTAACCGGCCCAAAAGCCCTGAAAGAAGTGGCGGTCCCGACGAGCCGGCTGTTGCCGAAATCCGGGACGAGCCCCAGAACAAATCGGATAGGCCGGAAACCGAAGTCCCCTCAGCCGGTTCCGAGTCCTAAACGAAGCTGGCCAGACTTACGGAATCCTCAGGAGCCTTCGGTGCGGAACTGCGGTTGGTAGATGCCCCGGGGATCGAGTTCCGGATGGAGCTCGAAAGCGAGGCGAAACGCGTCCAGGGAATCCTGAAAGTGTTTGAGGATGTAGTGGCTGTAGCCCATCAAGTAGTGAACGTCCGCCCGGTCCGGCTCTGCCTGTAGAACGAGACCGAACTCCTGGAGCGCCTGGCTGAAATTCCGGTTGCGATAGGCTCTCAAGCCGCGATCGTACGCTTCGGTGTCAACCATCGGTGAAGATGTGGCCGCGGGAGGTGGCTCGGGCGCCGGCGCCGTTTCGGTTTGCTCCGGGGCGGCCGGGGGCTCCTCTTCTTGGGGCGGCTGCTCTTCCGTGGGTGGCTCGGTCGCTGGTGGCTCCTGGGCCAGGGCCAGCGGAGCACCGAGCAGGGTCGACACCAAGACTGCCGGGAGCAAACGAGTGATCTGCGTCATGGGTATCTCCTAGAATTCAATTGTGGCGCGCTGGGCTAACTTGTGTCTGACATACTACCACGAAATCGCTCACGGGGATTTCGCGGCGTTGATGTCGCCTTCTGCCTCGCGCTGGAATTCCAACCAATCCGGATGATCTTCGAGCTGGGAGGGGAGGGGAACCAAACGATAGAAGAAACGTGCCGGCCGCCCCTCTTCGTTGAAGAACAGTCGCAGATCACCCAGTCCCATGCCCTGCGGGTACGGATAGACAATGATAGTGTTTCCTTCCATCTCAACGCCGGCGGGATGTGTGTCGTTTGAGGCACCGATCAAGATGTCGATCTGCGGTACCGCTCTCGCCAGCTCGTGGGCGGTCGAGGAAGACATCTGCCCAAGCACAACGAGCACGTCACTTTGGTTGGCGAGCGCGTCGACGTGCTGGCGTGTTTTCTCGACCGGGTTGGCAAACTCGATGTCGAGCGAGTCGGAAGCGGGGACAGTGAGGCCCAAGAGTCCAACCCTAATATGGCGTCCCCCCGTGGTCTCTATGTCACGGACAACGTACGGCGAGGTCTTCACTGTGGAACCCGGAGGGATGACGGCATTGGCTGATACGAACGGTAGGTCGGATACGCTCGCCAACTCGCTCCAGCGATCCGTCTCGGGTATGACTTCCAATTCCCCGATGTTGATCGCCGCGTAGTCCATGCGCCGCAAGCCTTCCAGCACCCATCGGTTTCTTGCTTCTGCTTCGGGCGCTATGTCGGCCGAAAAGTCTCCCGCATCGACCAGCATTCTAGGAGTGCGTGGATACGTCCGCGCGAATTCTTCTAGATACCTTGCCCGCCGGGCAAAGCCCCCAAGGGGATTGAGGCTTCAGCCGCAGGGCTCGACGTAGCCTCGGAGCTCCCCGGTGAAGAAAATGGCGAGGTCGGGATCCTCCCACTCCTCGGCTCGTTCCCACCGCGAGCCTTGCGGCGCAGAGAAGACAGCGAGAAGCGCGGCCAACGAAAGCAGAAATTTCGACATGTTTTTAGAGAAGTTTAACACAGCTGCGCGGATCCTCGTAGTACGGCCGGGGGCTCTCGGAGACACGATCCTGGCGCTGCCGGCACTACAGGCTCTGGCGGCGGGCAACTCGCGCGCGGTGTTAGAGCTGGTAGGCTATCCGTCGGTGCTCCGTCTCCTCGAGCACGCCAGGCCATCGCTACCGATTCGGAAGATTCACTCCATCGACCGCGCGCTCTTCGTCCCTTTGTTCGGCGGTCCCATGTCGGATGAGCTCGAGGAATTCCTCGTTCCCTACGATCTGCTGATCGCCTGGATTCACGATCGTTCCGGCGACTTGCTCGACAAGGTGGAGCGGCTCCCCATCGCCTGCCTGCAAGCCGACCCGTATCCTCCCGAGGGCTCGAGGATGCACGCGAGCGAACACATGCTCGGAACCCTGGCGCCGCTGGGTCCCCTCGGGCCCTTCAGGTTGAACGGGCCGCTCGCTCCGCCGCGCCTTCAGGCTCCGCCGGCGGCTTTCCTTCTGAGCGGGGAGATACTCCGCGGTCTGGGGCTCGAGGAGGGGGGCTTCATCGCGATGCACCCCGGCAGCGGAAGTGCACGCAAGAACTGGCCGGCCGAGAAGTTTGCCGCCCTATTGCGGATGGCGGAAAGCGCCGGCCGGCAGGTTCTGGTCCTCGAAGGAGAGTCGGACGGAGAAGCGGTGCGGAAACTGAGTCAATTAGCCGGAGGGTTGCTCGCGCGCGTAGAAGAGCCAAGCCTTCTAACCCTCGCCGCGATTCTCTCCCGAGCCTGCGCGTTCGTCGGCAACGATTCTGGCGTTTCCCATCTGGCGGCCGCGACGGGGACCCCCACTCTCGCGATCTTCGGCCCGACCGACCCGGCAATTTGGGCTCCTCGAGGTCCCCGCGCCCGGGTTCTAGGGTTCGAGACACCGGTCGAGAGAGTCTGGGTAGAGCTCGATCGGCTCCTTTCGAGCGGAGGGGAGTCCCCCCTCCCAAGGTACATCAGGGGGAAAACCCCCACGAAATGATGTGGGGAATTGCCTACACGAAGGGGCAAGAAATGCGATATCCTATGGCCTCCCAGGGTCCTCCGACCCATCGGGTGACACAACCTATAGGGGTGCGTGAGATCGAGGGCTATAAGATAGAGTAAGAGGGGCAGTTAGGCATGCGACTTGCTATGGGCCTAGATGACAAAGCCATTTGGTCTTTCCGTG
>PVMS01172856.1_pt1 | contig 11629 bp, 8 predicted proteins | sample 1853461 | NCBI WGS metagenome assembly PVMS01 (sample SAMN08582032, study PRJNA380276) | Marine sediment metagenome, whole genome shotgun sequencing project. | isolation source: ocean sediment barecode stripped | collected 2017
CCGGGTACCAGTTGTGATTAATGTCGGTGGAAAGCCGGGTGTATAGTCGGCATAAACGGGGGAAATTTCAGGAGATTTCAGCCCCCTTTCACCAGCATAAAGCAACGCTTCCTCTTTAACGCCCAACTGCGGAGAAAAAGTCGGATCAATCCCCAAGTGGAGATGTCGGCTCTCGCTTGATTGAGACAAGTCCACCCACGGCGATAATAAAGCCAAGGCACACGGCATACCCATATTGCGGTCACGAGTATTCAAGACAACTTCTATCGCGAGATTGCCCCCTGCCGATTCTCCGGAAACCGTCAGTCCTGCCGTACCGAAACGCTCAATCATATGTTCATAAACCGCCATTCCATCTTCAAGGGCAGCCGGATAAGGATACTCAGGGGCCAGACGATAATCTACGGCGTAAACCTTGACGCCGGAATGATAGGCCATTTTCGCGGTAATCGGGAGCTCCTCATACGGGCTACCGACCACATAAGCGCCACCAAAAAAATAGAGGATGGCCTGCCCGTCACGGGCTTCATCATAGTTTTTAGGGATGCTGACAAGAACCGGCACCCCCTTAATCTCGGTTTCCTCGAGCCCCTCAAGATACATCTCACAAGCTACGTCAACGGCAGGCTTACAAGCCTCAATCAACTGCTGACGGCGGGCAGCTATCCCATCAGGAGTATTGTCATTACGACCAACAGTCATATCGGCATTTCGGATAAAATCCTGCGCCTGTGAACTTATCGACGTTGGAATATAAGGCGTAGGACTATTAGATGTGTCTGGCATGCTAAAGAACTCATTAAATTTGAAAGAATCGTTACAATTTCAGGGTAAACTCTAAATAAAACAAGCGCAAACATCAGCAACATTAAAAATGACGCTAGCAACTTATACCAACCGATGGAATTAGATTGATTTTTTCGATAAGTTTCCTGTTGATTTATTCATTAAGCTGACTTCCCAAAATGAATCTTCAAACGCCGGATCATTTTGCTGTTGGTACGCTAACCAAAAGGAAAAAAGCACCAACCATCATCATTGGCTCGAATTATAGGTGTGGTAAGTTAACGATGATACGGCACAAAACAGGATCTATAAATAACCTACGATCAATAGCTTAGTATTTATATCATTTTGATTCTTTATTATGACTATATGGCGGCTCTTTTGCAAAAAAAGCTACTTTGTGGTTATCAGCCAGAAATTTAAGCTCAGGGCGTTCCTGATGGTAGCGTGTATGGACGAGGTGGCATCTTGTATTAAAAGGACACCCCTTAGGCGGGTCGGCAGGATTTGGAGGTTCGCCTTTCAGTAACTCCCGTTCCCGTTTTAAACGAGGGTTAACAACAGGAACAGCATCAAGAAGCGTTTTGGTGTAAGGATGTTGCGGGTCTTGAAATAGTACAGATGTTGGAGCTTCTTCAATGACCAGCCCAAGATACATGACAACAAACTTGTGACTGATATGATGTACAACGGCAAGGTCATGAGAAATGAACATATAGGCAACTCCGAGCTCTTCCTGAAGATCACACAGCAAGTTGATGGAGCCTGCACAGATACATCTAAAGCAGATACAGCCTCATCCAGAACAATTAATTTGGGATCAAGAACGAGGTAATTGATGACGTACGCGCGACATACCCTTTTCGAACAGATCGGATCCAAGATTATAAAGCTTTACCAATATTTGGAATTTAAAGCGCCCCGATGTCAACGCCCAACTGGCAATACCTTGAACAAATTATTCATGTCTTAAAAAATTAAAGTTAATCAGTGATGTCGGTGAATAAAATCTAGATCCCATTTGCAGACGTTCAAACCCGATGACCGGCGAGTACCGAAACTGCGCTACTGGAAACGATTGGTAGCCTTCCATACACTGCTATCAACAATAAACACAAACTTAGGAGGCACTATGTTCGACGGAAAACGGGTTCTGGTAACGGGCAGCAGCCGCGGACTAGGCTGGGCGACGGGAAAGGCGTTCCTTGAGACCGGAGCGAGGGTCGCGGTGAATGGACGTACCGCAGAGTCCACCAGTGCAGGCATTGAGAAGATGGGTGGCGGCGAGCGGCTATTCGCGGCACCCGGTGACGTAGGGACGGTAGCGGGCTGTGAATCGGTGGTTGGGGCCGCCGTCGACGCTCTGGGTGGGCTCGACGTGCTGGTCAACAGCGCCGGTGTTGCTGCTACCCTCCCGATTGAAGAGGCCAACGAGGCGCTCTGGGATGCCATTATAGATGTTAATCTCAAGGGTACGTATTTTTGCTGCCGAGCGGCGATGCCAGCCCTGCGTGAGAGTGGAGGCAATATCGTCAATATCGCCTCGACTGAGGGCCTGATGGGATTGAAGGGTGCTTCGATCTATTGCGCCTCCAAGGGCGGTGTTGTGTTGCTTACCCGCAGCCTTTCAGCCGAGCTTGCACCGGATATGCGGATCAACTGCGTGTGCCCTGGTTACATAGACACCGACATGGTGCGCCGCGACTGGATTGACAAGACCGACGACCCCGCCGTCACCATACACGATGAGGTAGACGCATTTGCGCCCATGAACCGGATCGGCAGGCCGGAGGAAGTTGCCGCGGCGATCCTTTATCTCGCCTCGGATCAGGCTGGCTTTACCACCGGCGCCGCGCTTGCCGTCGATGGCGGCGCTACAGCCACCAACTAGATCTATCTTCGGTTAGAAGCTCGCTACGCATCAGGCCATTTGAGTGGATCGCCGTCGCAAAATTTCCTTTAATGGACGCCCAACATGTCCTCTTCGGGTCAGAACCAGCTGTTTTAGTTGATCCGAAATTTCTTCTGCCTAGCGAAGCTTAACGGACATAACCGCCAAGAAGGTCAGCTTTATATTAATTTTTCAATGGAGCCAAATTTTTACACAAGTCAGACATTTTGTTCAATTTATTTTTGATCAAGCCGATTGATGTTCCTATTTTAGGGCCATCCTGTAGTCAGCTAAAATTTTCTGAAGTTGTGGTACAGCGTGCGCAAAAGAAAAGCTTATATGCCGAGCACGCTTGAAGGTAGGTTTCCCCTTAATGTCCCGCCGGTAGTTATCATGGATGGATTGTGGTCCATCCATGCTGAGCCCAACAAGGACACAATGATCCGCCAGCAATTTCACCTAGCTCTGATCAAGATTGCCGTCATCTGCCTGAAGGGCATTATCAATTAGTAATGTAATATACGGGACTCACCTTATGCCATCCTTACGTCGAATATGTAGGCTTCCAATCTTCACCCCAAATTTCTCGCCACAGGAAGGGCCTCGTCGAATTACCCTTGGCTCCACCTCCTGACCAGAGATTCCATTTCGGATTTGAGTAGGTATCGAAAAAAATGTCCAGACGTTCGGTAAGAGCTTTCAATTGATCGGCGTGCTCCGCTTTGCCCACCACGTTCTGCCGCTCGTCCGGATCACTTCGAAGATCATAGAGTTCATCGGTAAAATTAAAGGACGTGGGACCATAGCGCTGCATCAGCAACCAATCGGGCGTGCGAATAGATCGGGTCTCCTCCTGTTCCATAAACACAGCATCACCCCATTGAGCCTGTTCCTCTTCAACAAGTGATCTCATGCTTCGGCTGTGCATGTTCTCCAGTGATGGTGATGGCAAGCCTGCGTAATCCAGGATGGTCGCAAAAATATCGGTCGTCCCAACCAGCGATTGCCGCACCTTGCCCTCACATTTTTTGCCGGGAGGCCGGATGATCAGAGGGATATTGTTGGCTTCTCTGTGGGTGTTTGACGGCCAAGTGTCCTCGCCATGCCCCCAGAAGCCATGCTGGCCCAGTGACATGCCGTGATCGGAGGTGTAGATCACCAGTGTATCTTCTGCGATGCCCTGATCATCGAGAGCCGCCAGCACCCTGCCGACGCCATCATCAACCACGCTCATTTGAGAGTAGTAATTGCGAAGAGTTGGCAGGTCATTGAGGAGTTGTGGCATACAATTAATTTCATTCGGATCGTGATAATCGGTCATCTTTTCCTGGCGCACCAGCAGCCAGTCAATCAGCTCCTTACTGATGGCCTCCCTTGGTACGGAATCAAACGGTGTTTCTTTGTAAAGTTCGGCGAACTCGTTTTTGGCCTCTCCCTTAATCGACGGCCAGTGGCCATAGGGGGCGGGATAGGTCAAAAACATAAAGAAGGGATTATCGGTTTCAGGATCTCGCCGGTTAATATAATCGACGGCCTGATCGCTGAAAAAATCAACGGAATGTCCCGGATATGTGAGTTGCTCACCATTGATGATCATTTTGTTGTCATAAAAAGACTGAACGTGTCCAATTTGTAGTGTGACCCATTCCTTAAAACCATTCTGGGGCGTGCCTGCGTAACCAAGGTGATACTTGCCCATTAACGCAGTGTCATATCCGGCTTGCGATAAGAGGTCTGGCAAGGTTTGAAGCTCTTGCAGGGCGCTCCAGTTTTTGGGCCAGTCCTTAATGGTTGAATCGTCAAGCCAGGTATGAACACCATGTTGCGAAGGCATCAGACCCGTTAATACGGATGCCCGGCACGGTGAACACATTGCATTGGGGCAATAGGCCTCGCTGAAGCGAACCGCATTCTGCGCCAAACGATCAAGATTGGGGGTGTGGATTTCTGTGTTTCCAGAACAGCCGAGCATTTTAGCTGGCTGGTTATCGACAAAAACTAGCAGAACATTAGGTTGTTTTTTAGACATTATTGGAGATTCCTCATATACAAAATCATAACTAACACGCATATTGTTACATAATTATAGGCTCTACCTCACGATTGCATATGCCGGTTGGCGCGGATCAGCTCCGGCGCGAATGAATCCCGGTTTGGGTTCTGCAACAATGACTTCAACGGCGGCAACATTTCTGGTGTAGTCTGGATAGATATCAAGGCGATGGCCCCGGTCTTCCAAACCCTTGCGAACCGTTTCGCCAATGCGGCCCTCCAGACTGACACATCCCGGATAATAATTGTAAGGATAGAATGACGACGGGAAATTGTGTGAGGTTACACGCGGCGCGTCGATTGCCTCCTGAACATCCATGCCAAAGTGAAAAATATTGAGAAACACCTGAAGCATGGATTGTACCTGCGCGTCACCGCCGGGTGCGCCAAATGGCATAACAGTGCCATCATCGCGTAGGGCTATTGCCGGGTTGGGGGTGAGACGGGGCCGTTTACCCGGTGCTATGCCACTGGGGTGATTTGGGTCTGTTCGTGACTGACACCCGCGTCCCGACAGAATAAGACCGGTCCCGGGAATAACGGGAGACATCCACATCCCGTCCGAAGGGGTCGCCGAAAACGCATTGCCCCATTTATCGACAGCGCATAGATAAGATGTATCGGGATCGCGCCCCGGAGAGCCTTCTGTGGCAGGGAAGTCAAATGGCTCATTTACACCATTGGGCGTTGGTAAATTTGTTATAGCCTGCATTGGATCAATGCGTTCAAGCCACGCTTCAATGTTAGCATCACTGTGTAAGCGCTCCAGGGGAACGTCAATAAAGTCCGGATCGCCATAGTAATATTCACGGTCTGCAAAGGTGCATTTGATGACTTCAATCAGTTGATGGAGATACTCGGCACTATTTTGTTTGAGCCCGTCCAGACCAGCTTTTTCCATCATCAAAAGAGATTGTATCAAGGTTGGGCCCTGGCACCATGGCCCACAGGTGAACAGACTGAAATCGCGCCATCGCCCCTGGATGGGTTTTCCGATTTGACTGCGGAAATTAGCGAGATCATCACGCGACAGATAACCGCCTTCACTCTGCATGTACGATACAATACGCTCGGCAATGTCGCCCACATAGAACGCAGCCCGCGCCGCTTCCAGTCCGGCTTCTCGCCCCCCATGAGCAGCCACTTTTTCCTCATCAACCATAAATTGAATTGTTGCAGCCAGATCGGTCTGCACGAAACGCTCGCCCAGTAGAGGCACACGGCCACCGGGCATGAAGATCGCTGCGTTAGAGGGCCACTGGCTTTCTTCCTCTGCTTTATCCTCAAGAGCTGATGCCAGATAGTGAAAGACTGAAAATCCATCGCGTGCGAACTCGATCGCCGCTGCAGCGACTTCGCCAAATGACATTGTTCCATAATTTCGCAGGGCTGTGATCCAGGCATCCGGCGCGGCTGGCACTACAGTCCGCAGCACTCCAACCGGAATTTCACCACCGTGTTCACGCATGAAGATATCGGCTGGTATGGACATAGGCCAATGCCCAAGCCCTGCAATGGTAACAACCTCGCCATTGGCCAAACGGATGATAATCGGGGCTACACCGGCAAAACAGACTTCATCTGCATGCAGAACAGCCAGCGCCATGCCTGCGCAACATCCGGCATCGATGGCGTTTCCGCCCGCGTCCAATATTTCATTCCCGGCTGCTGCGGCTAGATAATGCCCGGCGGAGACTGCATGTTGATTACCGTAGAGAGTTGGGCGCATGTGAATTCTCCTGCGAAGAAATGAAGCGAATATGGCTAGTTATTGAGAGTGAGCAACATCGGTGACTGCGGCTTTTCCTCTTCGGTTATTATTGTCATTAACGCACGGTAACTCGTGACCAACTCTGTTCCACTGACCAGATCAACCGCCTTTCCTTGCTGGTCTGATATCGTTTCGAAGAGATGGCTATCAAACTCGGCTGAAGCGGTCTCGTTGTTGGCAAAAATCAACAGAACCATGCCACTATCACTTTCAGCACAGAGCACACGGCCGACAGAGGTCTGTGGGCTTGTCAGATTTTTGAGTTGGCGAGGCAATAAACTGTCCAGCGCGGTTACGATCCGGCTACCATCTTTTGGATTATAAAACCGATCAACCAGCCCGCGACAATTGAAATACCCCCGGTCCAGTTCTACAAAATTATCGATCACAATCGCGATGTCAGGATTGACCCGAGCCAGCAACGCAGCTTCCGCAGTTCTGGTGAGTTCATGCACCCGTGAGGCTTCATCAGCCGGGGCGCTTGTTCGGTCAAGCCCGACGCAGGGTACGTGCAACATTAATTTGTAATCGGTGCCACTTAGGCAGTCCTGCACAGCGTTAAATCCATCCGTGGGGCAAACATTCTGCCTGACGCCAAACACAAATCCGTCTACGGCCTGCTTCAAAGCTGTCTGGCCTAAAACCCAATCGATTTCTTCGGTATGGTCCGTGTGTAAGCCATGATGCGTCGTCCAGCCTGTAACTTCCGGGCGAACCGGATTGAGGAAAATTTGATAGTCAGATTGCTGCCGTAATCTGGCCAGTGGCTCGATCATTGCCGGCCACTGAGAGAACAGCGCGACGACTTCTATTGCGGTGATGCCACTGCCATGGGAAGCCAGTGCATCCAAGCGCTCTTCCCCCGGCATACCAAACATAACCACGGTAAATTTATGCCCCAGACCGATGAGCTCGGCGATCCGCCGGGAAACCCTTTCATCAAGGATATCAGAGATAGAAATGCGGAAATTATTAATCCCCATTTCCCATAATGCCGACAAGGGATAATCATTCCGCACCAGCTTGCGTTCGAAGATCTCAACCGCCCAGGGGGTGGCGATATCAGCCTGGTCACACCACGGCATCCGCAAGTCCATCGTTACCGAAGCGCCTTTATTGCTCCAGGAGTGGGTGAGGTGGCGATGTTCAGCATTGGCACGGATGAGATGCGGCACATGCCCCTCAGCATAGACATCAACCCAGAAAAACCCTGTTTTGGCAGGATCAAACCGCCCCATTTCACGGGTCGGCGTTGCCCGGAAATATTCCATATAATCGTGCCTGATGATGCTTGTCGATGGCAGGACAAACTGATGCATGTTAGCTAAGTGGTTATAGAAAAAATTATGGACGTGCCCGGCGTAAAAACCTTCGGCGTTGCACCCCTTCAATAGCCCCAGCATACGCGAGCGCCCGGGCTCATCAATATTGTCATAATGATCATGCTCATCACTGTCTGAAAGATAGAGCGGGTAATGGGAAAATACGAACACCCTGTCTCCGGCATGATCGTCCAGTATCTGTTCAAGCCAGTCCCATTGTTGCTGTTCTTCATCAAGGCCCGAATTGATCAATAGGGAGTTGATTACAATGAAAAGGCATTCCTGATGCCGAAAACTATAACGCTGCCTGCCAAAATGCTGTTCATACAGGCCAATGTTACGTTTGGTAATGGAGACTTTATTATCCAGTTCGGGCAATGCCGGGTGTATTTTTTCACCGATATCATGATTACCAGGAACCAGATAATAGGGCATGGAGAAAATTTCAGACGCTTTATGAAACGCCAGCGCCGCATCCCCATAATCTGGCTCGCAGGGTGTCGGGTGGGTAATGTCACCCAGGTGAACGACAAATTCAGGCTTCATCGAATTGACGCGTTCAATCAGGTCACGATACATGCCCGCGACTTTTTTACCCGTTTGATAGGTGCCATCAATCGCCAACCCTTCTTCATCAGTAATGTGTGAATCTGCGATAATCGCGAAACTGAAGAGCGGGCTTTCGGTATCACTGGTCAATCAGGTATCTCCTTAAGTTCTTCTTTTAACAATTACGCATTGACTTTGAACTATGCCGTCAACAACAAACCACTCTCTATCGGCCACACCACCCATACCTCTTCGTCTTCATTTGCCTTTGAGCGAACGGCACTTGGGTATTCATTCAGATTTGCCACTCTTAATCGCCGCGATAGCCCTTCAACGTTAAGGTAATAATAACTGCGATCACCGGCATAGGACTCGGCAATCATTTTTCCGCGAATGCCATTGTAGCCATTACCTGGAGCCTCAGTTGTGATCCGCAATTTTTCCGGTCTTACGGCAAGCACCACACTATCACCAGAGTTGATCTTGTTTTGCCCCTTTGGAACGCTTAGCTGGCCCACTTGCCCGGCATCGATTACCACGATATCACTAGTATTATCACTGGTGCTCTCGACCGTTCCACGAAGCAGATTAATGTTTCCGATAAACTCGGCAACCTCTATATTCGAAGGGGTTTCGTAAAGCGTGCCGGGAGTATCGACCTGAATGATTTTCCCTTCCGACATCACGGCAATACGATCAGCCATAGTGAGAGCCTCTTCCTGATCATGGGTTACGAATACGAAGGTAATGCCTACCTTTCTTTGTAACTGGCGAAGTTCGATCTGCATTTCCTCGCGAAGCTTTTTATCCAGAGCGCCGAGCGGCTCATCGAGCAATAACACTTTTGGATGGCATATCAGGGCTCGCGCCAGAGCCACTCTCTGGCGTTCACCACCCGATAGTTGATGCGCTGCACGGTGCCCATAGTTCGGCAACCGGATCAATTCCAGCATTGCATCCACTTCCTCGTTAATTTTCGCCTTAGTCATCTTCTTGTTCAACAGGCCATAGCTGATATTTTCGCGGACATTGAGGTGGGGAAAGATCGCATAGCTCTGGAACACCATGTTGGTGGGCCGGTGGTTCGGGCGAATTTCCGATACCGGTTCGCCCTCGATGTAAATCTCACCGGTGTTGGGGATTTCGAACCCGGCAAGCATGCGCAGCAGCGTCGTCTTGCCGGAACCCGATGCTCCAAGAATGGCAAAAAACTCGTTGCGTGCGATGTCCAGCGATACGTTATTGACAGCCTTCACCGGGCCATTGACAGCCTTCACCGGGCCGAAATGCTTGGAAACTCCGGAAATCGAAATCATCGGTTCTGATGAGGGCATTATTTTCTCCATTGACGTTAGGTCTTTACTTTGCCGCGACGCAGCCACTCTGCTACCGCGATTATCACAACCGATAAAATGAGGATCACGCTCCCCAGCGCCAGCACGGCTGGCATGCTCTTGGGGAACCTGATCAGGCTGAACATGTAAACCGGCAGGGTGGCCTGATTGCCGCTCAGGAAATACGCCAGCAGGAACTCATCGAATGAAACCATAAAGCTGAGCAGCATACTGGCCAACACACCGGGCATTGCCAGGGGGAGTGTCACCCGGCGAAACGTCTGCCATGCGCTCATACCAAGATCATAGGATGCTTCCTCCAGACTGCGGTCAAACCCCTCGAGCCTGGCGACAAGGACAAGCATAGAAAACGGTATGCATATCAATACATGAGCTAATCCCACGGTCCACAAAGACAAATTGACGTCGAGAAATTGCCTGAAGAAGCTGAGCAGAGATGCACCCAGTATGATCGACGGCACAATCAAGGGCAGCATGATAAACCCGATCAGCACGCCTTTCCAACGCATTTGATATTGCGTCACCGCCTTGGCCGCGAGAAACCCGAGTACTGTGCTGACGAAGGCCGCGATCAAGGCGATCTTCACACTTGCCCACAGCGACTTTATCAACGAGACGTCATTGGCCATTTCCACATACCACTTGGTGGTAAACGCCTTCAAGGGAAAGTTCATATATATGCTGTCGTTGAGCGAAAATACTGGAAGCAGCAGCACCGGTGCATAGAGAATGAACATGTAGAATGCAATGATGAGGGGGACCACGCCGGGTCTGCGTAAGCGTTCCATCAGGTTACGCCTTTCAATCGCTTGCGTCCGCCGATGATCATCACAAACACGCAGACCACCAATGTCAACGCCAGCATCATGACGATAGAGACCGCGGCGGCCAGTGGTTCGTTGTCCATATCAGTGAACAAAGACACAATAAGGTTGCCCAACATTGTGCCGGAGACACCGCCAACAAGAGCCGGTGTCACATAATCGCCGACATTGCGAATGAATAGAAGCAACACAGCACCGAGAACGCCCGGCATGGAGAGCGGCAGAGTCACGCGCCAAAAGCGGCGCATAAAGCTGTCACCCAGATCGCTTGCCGCCTCCAATAATGTACGGTCAATCTTTTCCAGCGACACATAGATCGGCAATATGGCGAACGCCGCCCACGCATGTGTCAGAGTTATGACAACGGCGGTGCGATTATGCAGGAGGTTATCAAGCGGCTCATTGATTATCCCAAGCCCCAGGAGAATTGAATTGATGACGCCATCATGCTGGAGGATGACCTTCCAGGAGAACACCCGCAGGAGGTAGCTGATCCAGAATGGAATGGAGATAGCGATCAGCCAGAACACCTTGTGCTTGTGAACGTGAAAGGCCAGAACATACGCGATGGGATACGTAAACAGGATCACGCTGATTGTCATCAACAAAGACAACCACAGCGAACGCACCAGTAGAACTCTGTACATCTCGCCGTGGGGCGTCAGCAGCATTGAATAATTTTCGAGCGTGTATTGGATGGCATCGCCCGGCGGGTTATTGACCCAGAAACTCTGCACAACCAGCGTAACAAGTGCAACCATCAGCATGACAAATACGAACAGCAACGTCGGCAGCAACAGGAAGTAACCGCGGAGGTTCTCGTTCAGGAACCACAGCCGCCACAGTCTACGCCTCAGACTCATTGGAGCACGGTCCAGCGGGGGCTGAACTATAGTTTGATTGGAACTTGTCATTATAAAGTTACCTGATTACCCCTGAGGCTCAGCCACATACCAAGATAATTTGAAAATTATAACTCTCATGTTTTCAATAAGTTATTTGGATGGGTGATTTCATGATTCACGCTAAACCGTTCAAACCTGCAAAAATTGCTGCTTTTTATATTGTAATGATTGCCC
>PVMS01056003.1_pt1 | contig 11628 bp, 8 predicted proteins | sample 1853461 | NCBI WGS metagenome assembly PVMS01 (sample SAMN08582032, study PRJNA380276) | Marine sediment metagenome, whole genome shotgun sequencing project. | isolation source: ocean sediment barecode stripped | collected 2017
TCTATTTTCGTGCCTGGGCCGACCAGATCGCCAGATCGCTCATTCTCAGGAGGCCCGGAGAACACCGCCTCGACGTTGCCGTCTTCGCGGTTGCGGACCCATCCATCGAGATTGAGCGATCTGGCGATCTGGTCGGCCCAGGCACGAAAATAGACACCCTGGACCAAGCCTTCGATCCTGACGGTCACCGTGCGCGGTGTGTCTGCCATGAACCAAGCATGCCAAAATCGGCAGCAAATTCCAACTGATGAAAATCAGCCCACGCGCGAGATTTATTCAAATTCCAGGATCACGGCGTCCACATTGAGACTATCGCCGGGCTCCGCCAAAATCTTGGAGACCGTGCCGTCACGCTCGGCCTTGAGCACGTTTTCCATCTTCATGGCCTCGACGACGCAGAGCGCATCGCCGGCCGCCACTTCCTGGCCTTCGGTCACGGCAAGCGACACGACGAGGCCGGGCATGGGACACAGCAGAAGCTTCGACGTATCGGGCTTCTCCTTGATCGGCATGAGCGCCATGAGCTCGGCTTCGCGCTCGGTCAATACCCGCACGCGCGCCTCGACGCCCCGATATTGGAGCATCACGCCGTTGAGGATCGGACGCACCTGCACCGCGGCCGTTTCGCCGCCAATCGTGCCTTCCCAGACGGGATCGCCAAACCACCAGGACGTGTTGACCTCGATCTGCCGGACGCCTTCGCCTGTCCCCCCGCCGCCCAACGTCACGGACATAGGACAGTCGCCCCCCTCGACCTTCACCCGGATCAGCTCCTCGCCGAGCTCCACCAGACGCACGTCGCAGAAGTTTACGGTTTCGCCGTGCATCTGCTGGGTGATCAAGCGGCGCCGCTGATTGGAGAGATGATCGATACTGGCGGCAACCGCCACCAGCGCGTCGCGCACGCCGCCTTTCGGCACCGGCGGCTGAAACCCGTCCGGGAATTCCTCGGCGATGAACCTTGTTGAGAACTCTCCCTCCCGCCAGCGCTTATTGCGCATGACCACGGCAAGGAACGGGATGTTGTGACGAAAGCCTTCAATGGCGAAGGCATCGAGCGCGCGGCCCATCTGCTTGATGGCCTCGAGGCGCTTGGGCGCATGGGTGAGCAGCTTGGCGATCATCGGGTCGTAATAGACCGAGATCTCGCCGCCCTCCTCCACGCCCGTGTCGAGCCTTGTGGTGATGCCGTTCTCGGTGCCGAGCTCCGGCGGCTGGAAGCGGACCAGCCGTCCCGTCGATGGCAGGAACTTGCGCGCCGGGTCCTCGGCATAGATGCGGGACTCGATCGCCCAACCGTTGAGCTTCACGTCCTTCTGCTTGATGGCGAGCTTCTCGCCAGCGGCAACTTTCAACATCTGCTCCACGAGATCGAGCCCGGTTATCAGCTCGGTCACGGGATGCTCCACCTGGAGGCGCGTGTTCATTTCCAGGAAGTAGAAATTGCTGTCCTTGTCGACGATGAACTCCACCGTGCCGGCGGAGTCGTAATCGACGGCCTTGGCCAAGGCGACAGATTCGGCACCCATAGCCGCGCGCGTCTTGGCGTCGAGGAACGGGCTCGGGGCCTCCTCTATGACCTTCTGATTGCGCCGCTGGATCGAGCATTCGCGTTCGCCGAGATGGATGACATTGCCGTGCTTGTCGCCCAGCACCTGGATCTCGATATGGCGCGGCTCTTCGATATATTTCTCGATGAAGATACGGTCGTCACCGAAGCTCGATTTTGCTTCCGACTTCGACGAGGCGAAACCCTCGGCGACCTCGTCGCGGCTATAGGCAATCCGCATGCCCTTGCCGCCGCCGCCCGCCGACGCCTTGATCATGACGGGATAGCCAATCTCGTCGGCGATCTTTTCCGCCTCGTCGGCATCCTCGATCACGCCGAGATGGCCTGGCACTGTCGACACATTGGCTTTGGCAGCGAGCTTCTTGGATTCGATCTTGTCGCCCATCGCCTCGATGGCTTTGGGGTTCGGGCCGACAAAGACGATGCCGGCTTTCTTCAGCGCCTTGGGAAATGCGGCATTCTCCGACAAGAACCCGTAGCCCGGATGGATCGCATCCGCGCCCGTCTCCTTGGCGGCGGCGATAATCTTGTCCATGACGAGATAAGATTGGGCGGCCGCGGCCGGTCCAATACAAACAGCCTCGTCGGCCATCTCCACGTGAAGCGCATCGCGGTCAGCCTCGGAATAGACCGCAACGGTCTTGATCCCGAGCTGTTTCGCGGTCCGGATGATCCGGCAGGCAATTTCTCCGCGATTGGCAATCAGAAGCTTTTTGAACATGAATCCCCGGCCCGGTTTTGTTCAGGCTTTCTAGAGGCTAGCCGGGGGCGAGTAAACCGGCGAGGCCGCATTAACCGCCCTATTCCGCCGGCGCGGGCACGCTCTTGGGGCTTTGACGCCGGGGAGCCTTGCGGGGGCGCCTCTTGCTTGCGGGATTCTTGCCCGCGGGCGGAAGCCCAGAAGCCGTTTTGGCGGCTTTAGCCTCACGCTTCGCCTTGGCCTTCTGGCGGTCCTGGGCCAGGAAGGTGTACATCGCCGGCGTCACGAACAGGGTGAACAGCGTGCCGATGGTCATGCCGGCGGCGATGACCAAGCCGATGCTGAACCGCGCCGCGGCGCCCGCGCCACTGACCATCAGGAGTGGCACCATGGCCATCACGGTCGCCGCCGTGGTCATCAAAATGGGCCGCAAGCGAATTGCCGCGGCATGCTCGATAGCAGCGGCGCGCCCATAGCCTTCGTCGTCTTGAAGCTTATTGGCGAAGTCCACCATGAGGATGCCGTGCTTGGCGATCAGCCCGATCAGGCAGACGAAGCCGATCTGGGTGTAAATATTGATACTGGCGAGCCCGATATTCATCGGGATGAGCGCGCCGAAGATCGACGTCGGCAGCGCAATCAAAATGATGAACGGGTCGCGGAAGCTCTCATATTGCGCGGCCAGGACGAGGTAGATGATGACCAGCGCGAAGATGAATGTGTAGACGAGGGAATTGCCCTCCTGCACGAACTGCCGGCTCTCGCCCTGCCAATCGTATGAGAACCCTTCGGGGAAGTTCGCAGCGGCATGGCTCTCTAGAAACTCGATCGCCTCGCCCACGGTGCGGCCAGGGAACGGCACCGCCGTCAGCGTCGCCGAGTTGAGCTGCTGGAAGTTGGTGAGCGAATTCGGCTCCACGGTCCGCGTCACCGTGGCGACGTTAGAGAGCGGCACGAGGTCGCCAGAGCTTGTGCGGATCTGGTAGCGCGTCAACCAGTCCGCGCTATCCCTGAACTCACGGGGAACCTGCGGGATCACGCGATAGCTGCGCCCGTAGAGATCAAACAGATTGACGTAGTTGCCGCCGAGCAAGGTTGCCAGCGAATTGCCCACATCCGCCATGGTGATGCCAAGCCGGTTCGCCTTGTCATGATCGATATGGAACTCGATCTGCGGCGTCTCGAAGCGCAGGTCGGTATCGGTAAAAATAAACAGGCCCTTTGCCTTTGCCGCCTTCTCCACATCGGCGAGAACATCGGCAAGCTGTTCGAAATCATGCGTCGTGGTGATTACGAACTGCACCGGCGGACCGCCGGTCGATCCCGGCAAAGCCGGCGGCGAGAACGAAAGCGCCTGCGCCGTCGCCAGACTGTTGATGCGCGGCGCCAGCTCCTGCAGCACCTGCTTCTGATCGCGGTCCCGCTCACCCCAGGGCTTTAGCAAAATCCCAGCGAAGCCCCGATGCACATTGCCCCTGCCATTGATGGTGAACACATGGTCCTTCTCCGGCACGGTGCTGAAGATCTCGTAGAGCTTCTGGGTCGCGTCTTCGAGATAATCGAGATTGGCGTATTGCGGCGTCTTCACCAGGGTGAACAGGATCCCCTGATCTTCTTCCGGCGCCAACTCTCGTCGGGTCGTCGTGTACATGAACGCGGTGGCCGCCATCACGCCGACGAGCACCAAAATCGTAACGGGGCGGTATTTGAGCGTGCCGTGCAACCACCGCTGATAGCGCTGCTTTAGGCTGTCGAACCTGCGGTCGAGCCATGCGGTCAGTCCCTTGGGCCCACCCTCCGTCTGCGACTTGAGCAGCTTCGAACACATCATCGGCGTCAGCGTCAGCGCTACCACGCCGGAAACGACCACGGCACCGGCCAACGTGAATGCGAACTCGCGGAACAGCGCGCCGGTCAGCCCCGACACGAACGCGATGGGCGCGAACACCGCAGCCAACGTGATGGTCATGGCGATGACCGGATAGACGATCTCGCGCGCGCCGATCAGCGCCGCATCGAATGGTTCTTCGCCCTCCTCGATATGCCGGTAGATATTCTCCACCACGACAATGGCATCATCCACCACGAGTCCGATGGCGAGCACGAGCGCCAACAGCGTCATGAGATTGATCGAGTAGCCGAGCGCCAGCAGCAGGCCGAGCACGCCGATCAGCGACAGCGGAATGGTGACGATGGGGATGATCGTCGACCTGAGATTGCCGAGAAACAGGAAGATCACGATGACGACGATGATTGCCGCTTCGGCCAACGTCTTCACCACCTCCCACAACGAAGCGCGGATGAAGCTGGTGGCGTCATAAGCGATGGCCGCCTCAAGCCCCGGCGGCAGATCATGCTGGATGCTGGGGAATTCTTCCCGTACGGCGGTGATGACCGTGAGCGGGTTCGCCGTGGGCGTGGCGTAGACGCCGATGAACACCGCCTTCAGCCCGTCGAACACCGACGAGGAATCCGCATTTTCCGGGCCAAGCTCGATATCAGCGACCTCACTCAGGTGAACGAGGGAGTCGCCCCGGGTCAAAACCACGAGGCGCCCAAAGGCCTCGGGATCGTTAAGTGAGGTCTTGGCGTTGATATTGGTCTGAGTGAAGTCGCCCTTCACCTGGCCTGGAGCCGATGTGAAATTATTGACGGTCAGCGCCGTGCGCACGTCGAGCGGCGTCACCGCCAGCGCCGCCATACGGTCCGGGTCGAGCCAGATGCGCATGGAGAACACCTGGCCGCCAAGCATCTGGGCGTTGGCCACGCCGTTGATGGTTTGCAGTCTCGGCTGCACCACGCGCTGGATGTAATCGCTGATCTGCGATGAGTTCATCACGTCGGAGTTGAAGGAGATGTACATCAACGCATAGCCATCCCCTGTCTGCTTGGTGACGACGGAGTCGTTCGCCTCGCGGGGCAAGATGCTCTTCACCTGGGCCAGCTTCGACAGGACATCGGTCATGGCCCGGTCGGGATCGGCGTCGAGCTTCAAATTAAGCGTGACCTTGCTCACATTCTGGGTTGAGGTCGCGGTCAGCGTGTCAATGCCTTCCGTGCTCGCCACCGCCTGCTGGATCGGCACGGTGATGAAGCCTTGGATGAGATCGGCGTTGGCGCCGGGATAGGTCGTTTTGATCGTGATCGTCGTGTTGGACAGCTCGGGATACTGCCTGATGGGCAGCTTGAACCCGGCCTGCACACCGACCAGAAGGATTAGCAGGCTCACCACCGTGGCGAGCACCGGCCTTTTGATGAAGAGATCTGTGAAGCTCATGGCGTCTACTGCCTTGGCAGCTCCGCCTGCGGTTTCAGAGCATCGGTGTTATCGATCCTGACCGCGGCGCCTGGCTGCAATTTGAGCTGGCCGCTGGTCACCACCATTTCCCCGGCCTTGATGCCTTCGACGATCGCCACCCGGTTGCCGAGCGTAGGGCCGACGCGCACAAAACGCCGCTCGACCGTGAGCCTCGGCGCCGGTTCCTTTTCCTCAGCCGGCGCATCGGCGGCCACAGCGGCCCCGGGCTCGGCGGCGGACATCGCGGGCGCAGGCGCGGGCTCGGCTTCGCCTTCGTTCACCACCCAAACGCTATCGCCATAAAGACTGTAGGTCAGGGCCGTACGCGGCACGGTCACCAGCTCCTTGGGTTCACCAGCGAGCACGGCCACTTCCGCGAACATGCCGGGCAGGAGCTTGCGGTCGGGATTGTCGAACGTCCCGCGCACCATGAGCGTGCGGCTGTCCTTGGAGAGCCTTGCGTCGAACGCCTCGACCTCACCCTTGAACAGGCGGTCCTCATAGGTATCGACGCTCAGCTCGATCTTGGCGCCAACCTTGAAGTCGCCGACCTCGCCTTCGGACACTGGAAAATCGACCCAGATCGGATTGAGCGATTGCAGCCAGACCAGCGTCTGCCCGGGCGACACATACTGCCCCCGATCGACGCGGCGCAGACCGAGCTGTCCGGCAAACGGTGCGACGATCGACTTTTGGGCGATCAACGCCTCGATACGTTCCAACGACGCGAGCGCGGATTCATGCTTGGCCGTCGCCGTCTCGAGTGTCGCCTGGGACGTAACGTTTCGCTTCACGAGCCGCGCTTGCCGTTCCTGGTGCAAATTGGCCTCTCGCAGCAACGCCTGTTGGCTATGGAGTTCGGCCTCCTCCACCGAGACATCGAGTTGGACAAGCTTGTCGCCCTTCTTCACGTCCTCGCCGCTCTCGAAATCGATCTCACTGACAATGCCGCCAACCTCGGACGCCACCTCAACGCCCTCAATGGCGATCAGAGTGCCGATCGAGTGCAGACGATCCGTCCAGCTCTCAAGCTTGGCGGGCTCCGCGGTCACCGTGGCAGCCGGCGGCGCCATTTTGGCCACGAACTCGGCGATCATCTTCGGCTTGAAGACGAGGTTGAACCAACCCAGTCCGCCAAGGAACAGGGCGATGATGACGCCGGCGATGAAGAGGCGCTTAAACATGGCCGCTCACGGTGTTGCCGCCCTTTGACAGGGCGATTACAGAATCGGTTTTTAGCGTTGGGACAGGGCGAAATTACGCCCTTCACGAGGCGCGCAAGCCACCCGATAGCAGCCTCCCAAGCGTATGGAAACCAGCGGAAACGTCACGGTCTCGTGTTGCCCAGAGAGTTAAGGGCCGAAGCGCGGCCAGACAAGAGCCCGCCACGCTCGGACATGACGCGAAAATCAGTCCCTTTCACGGCACGCCCGGCGCGCCTCAAGCCTTAGCAAGCGCGGCTACAGGCAGCCGAGTTGCTTCTCCCGTCTCTTGAGGGACAGCACGCGCCTCTTGTCGGAACGCGACATGGGAACGTCGGCGGCGTTGTCATAAATGCAGCCGGCATTACCGAAATAGTTGATGGCCTTGCGTGTCTTGAAGCAGTAGCCGTAGGCTTGGTAGATCGCGTTACGCTCGACCCAAACATCGAGACCCACGCCAGCCCGCGCCGGCGTCGACATGGCCAAGGCCGCCACCGCGGCGCTGACAAACCCCATGACGATCAAAATTTTAGGTGAGCGCATGACCACCTCCCTAGGTCCTAGTTCCCGATAAAACCGAGCGAGTTGTAAATCCCGCCGCCGCCGGCATTCCCGGCCGGCGCGGATGCCACACTCCCGCTGCTACTGCGCCGCTTAGGCTCTGGCGGGGGGACCGGAAAGCCCTTGGCATCGCCGAACAGAGCGACGGCGTGCTTACGATCAAGCCCGTAAAGATCGGTGAAGGTCGAGACCTTGCCCTCTTTGTCCACCGCCGCCGTGAAATAGGTTGTGTGCACCGGAATCTTCCGCGAGACGGACACGCCCTTGTTGACGCTCTTGTCCCACAAGGACTGCACCTTGCTCGCTTGCCAGTCCTGATCCTCGGCCAAGAGCAGCTCGGCGAACCGTTTCGGATTCTCCATGCGGACGCAGCCATAGCCGATGGACCGGTTCTTCTCTTTGAACACCTTCCGCCGGTAGTCGAGCGTGTCGTGCATGTAGACGATGTGCTTGTTGGGGTAGAGGAACTTGATCTTGCCGAGCACGTTTTTCGGCCCGGCCTTCTGGGAGAACGTATAGCTGTGAATATTCACGCGGTTCCAATCGACCTTGGTCGGATCGATCGTCCTGCCCTGATAGCTCACGCGCAGCTTGTTGGACTTTAGAATGTTGAAATATTTCCGGCGCAGCGCCGGCCGCAGCTTGTCCTGGAGAACGGACGGCGGCGCGACCCAGTCGGGATTGAACACGATCGTTTTCATGTCGGCCGAGAAGATCGGCGTGGCGTAGCCGATCGTGCCCACCAATGTCCGGTCCACGTAAATCTCTTCGCCATCGCTCAGCAGATAGAGCTTGAACTCGGGAACGTTGATCCAGACATGGAGCGCGCCGAGTTCTGTCGGCATCCAACGCCAACGCTCCATATTCATGAGGATGCGCTTGATGTCGCGCGCGTCCATCTTGGCGCCGTCTCCATCGTCAGCGCGGGCATCGAGCAAAACCTGACGCAGGCGCACGAACTGCTCATGCGTCGGCTGGAGCGAGGTGAGATAGACGTCCGGCGCCTCCGCCGCGCCGATCTCGGCGATCACCATCTTCGGATCGCGCAACGGCGCCTTCTGGTCGAGAAGCTTACTGATCCGCGCCGGCTCATGGCGTCCGCCGCGCGCGTGCCGCGCATATTTCAGAATGGCCAGACTGAGCTTAATCTCGGCCAGGGCTTGAGCCTCGGCGGTTGCCGGCAGGCCGTCTGCTTCGGGAAGCGCGAAGGCTTTGGCCTCCAGCCCCCAATCGTCGGCCTTCTCGATCTCAAACAGCGCCTGCTGCCCCTTGGCCGAGAGACCCATCTCGGTGATCCATAGCGGCGCTTCGCTCCTCGCCCCGTAGAACGCCTCGAGCGCCGCGACATCGTCGGCTTCGGCGGATTTTTTGATGTCTGAGCTGGAAAGCTTCTGGCGGATGATCGCCACGACCGGGTGTGGCGCCGCCGGTGCCGACACCGTCTCAACTTCGCTCACCGGCACGCCGGCGGCAGGGACCGCGGTCTCAGACACTCCGGTCTCAGGAACCCGGACGACGGGCGCCGTGGTGGTCGCAGCCTCATCGGACGAAATTTGGGCGGACGGCGAGGCAGAGGTGCCTGGCTCGGCCATCGGTGCCACGTGAGGTGACGCCACTTCAGGCGTCTCAGACTTGGCGCCCTCCTCGGCATAGGCAATGCCGGCGGCCCCCAGGCTCAGGGCCTGGGCCGCGAAAAAAGGGAAAGCAATTAGGGAAACCCAGCGCACCCTGACCCTCCAAAGAGACCAGTTGGGGAATTTACTGCCAAACGGCCCCTCTCGGCCACCCCTATAAGTGGAGGTTTAGACTAGCCAAATGCCGTCGGACCCGCCCCTTGCGGCATGGCCTCGGCCCGGCTGGGGCTGGTATTGAGCACCGCCGCCAATTCATCGAGCGCCACTAAGATGTCATTCAGGGCGCCGGACACTTCGTCGGCCTGGGCCGCCACCAGATCGTCCGTAAACGAATAATCTTGCAGAATCTCAAGCGCACGCTCCAAGAATTGAACCGCCTCTACGTGCTTCTTGATGCGGTTTTGGATGGCAAGCTCATGCCAGTCGAGCACGCGCGCCACCACCGTGCCATCGCCTTTGTGCTTGGTCCGGGCCCGCAAAGCCGCCAGCCGCTCGGCGGCGCGCTTCTGATGGGTGACGCTCCCCTCACGGTCGGCGATGTCTTGGAGAATGGCCTGCTCGATCAGAGCGCCCACATCCATGGCCGCAAGATCATGCTCCGCGTGGATCACGAGGCCGAGTTTCTCGGCGATGATCTCAATGGCCCCGCCATCGAAATTTTCGGGCCGCGGCAGATCGATCTCACCGGTCTGGTCGTATTTGGCGCGAGCCTTCGCGTCAGACAAGACGGCATAGGCCGTGACCAGCTCTTTGAACGCCTCGACCGTACCGCCGCTATCGGGGTGGGCGGTCTTGGCCTTACGCCGATAGGCTTTATGGATGTCTTTCCGGCCCGAAGTCCGCTTCAGGCCGAGTATTTCGTAGAGGTTACTCAACGGAATTCCCCCTCCGCCGCATCACATGGCTTTGGCGCCCTCTCCATCCCTAGAAAGGCGGCGCCGGGGCCCTAATTCATTGATTCTGTCATGGCGATGGTTTGTGTCTTGCTAATGGCAACCACCCCAAAGGCAAAATATTCGCGACTTTCCGGGAGCGATTGGCCCAAAAAATCGCCAAAACTAGCCTGCGATAAGGGTTTTGCCCCCGGGAAAATCGGGAAAATATGGCAACGGAATTAGTCATTCTGGCAAGAAAATCTGTCAATCGTCTTTTAGGTGGGCGTGGAGAGAACGCCTAACATCCCAACTAGTTCTGTAAGCCTAGAATAGGGAAGAAACGCAATGCCAAGATTCGCGATGCCAAGACTCTTCATTCTTGCCGCTCTCGCCGTTTTCGCCCTCACGGTCTCATCCGTGGGGCAATCGGCCCAAGCCCAAATCCTGGATCCCTCGGTCCATCATCTCGTACGCCTGAAGCCGCTCATTCTCGGAGTGGACAAGGACAGTACCCGGATGGAGCCCATGGAATACCACCTAAAAGTGGGCCAGGGTTACCGCTGGAAGATCAAGGCCTCGGACCTGACCGAGTATGCCTTCGTCGCCCCGGCATTCATTCGCAACATCTGGATCCGTAAGATCGAGGTTGGCGAAGTCGAGATCAAGGCCGTGACGGTCGACGAGATCGAATTCGAAAATGGCGGCGAAGCCGAGATCTTCTTCGTCTGCATCCGGCCTGGCACCTACGAGTTTGGTAGCAAAGGTCTGATGGAACGTGGCGTTGTCGGCAAGATTTATGTCGCCTCGACCGATGCCCCGGATGACGGCAAGAAAATGATGGCCGGTGACGACGACGATGATGACGATGATGACGACGACTAGCCGCGGGCAAGCCGCAACAACACGCATGGCCGCTTAGGATGTCGCCCGCTCCCTCCCCGGGGCGGGCGCATTCTTAATGTGCGGTCTGAAAATTGTGAGATTGCCGGTTTGCGCGTTCCGCCCATGGGTCGGGCGAAAGCATTTACGAAACTAGTCTACCTTTTGGCGCCAACGCTGGGTCGCGCGTTCCTTGGTGATCTCACCCGAACGCACCAGCGCCTTAACGCACACCCGGGACAGGCTGCGCCCGGCTTTGTCCATGCATTTCCGCAAGCCAGGGTCGTTGACCCCGTAGACGCCGCAGAACCTCTTATAGTCACGCTTGCAGGCGCTCTTGAGCGCCGAGGTGATTTCCGCCGCGACGGGATAAGAAGCCATGGTCAGCGCGCCCGCGATCACAACCGCGGAGAGGAGTTTCGTGGACATCATGAGCACCTTTAGGAATTTCCAGCATTATATAGTCGTCGTAACGACACTTCCAAGGGCACACGCCCTCTAATGGGGGATCGTGTCGGCAATTGGACAAGGCGCTGCTTTTGGCAACCGCCAAGGCCGCCAGCACGTCTCACGACACCCCTTGTCCCGCCAGCGCCGGCAATAGCACCTACCTCTTTCCGGGAAGTTTCCACTGGCAAATCGAGCCATGGCGGCCAGGCAAGAAAAGGCATAAGACCGTATTGGTTTTCTTAAGGGGGGAAAGACGCAACATGGCCAACCAATCGCCGAGAAGCCTCGTCTGGGGGTTTATCGCCGGCGCCATCGCCGTCGTCACCGTGCATGAGATCGTGAATTTCGTGCTGCTTCAGGCCGGCGTCTTTCCGCGCATTCCCTGGTCGATGGAACCGGCCGCCATGACCGGCCTGCCGCAAATCCTCGCCGACGCTTTTTGGGGTGGCCTGTGGGGCA
>PVMS01122770.1_pt1 | contig 11628 bp, 7 predicted proteins | sample 1853461 | NCBI WGS metagenome assembly PVMS01 (sample SAMN08582032, study PRJNA380276) | Marine sediment metagenome, whole genome shotgun sequencing project. | isolation source: ocean sediment barecode stripped | collected 2017
AATCAGTTCCCAGTGGAGCCAACATGTCTAACCACTCTTGAGGCGCTTTCCTTGTGTAAAATTCATGCTCTTCTTTTTCGGCCGCCTGGCGAATCTGCTTTTTTACCGCGGTATTGGTGACGACAACAAAATGCCAGGGCTGCAGGTTAGCCCCGCTCGGCGATGTCCCTGCGGCACGCAAGCAGTTCTTTATCACTTCAATTGGGATTGGTCGATCGGAAAAATGGCGTACAGAGCGTCTCTTACGCATGGTTTCAAAAAAATCTTTCGATCGTCTAATCATCTCATCGGGTGATAATTCCTGCCGCTCGGGCAGGGGCATAAAGTCAGGTTTCATTTCTCGTTCTCCGTTTGTTCATCTGTTCTACGAGATAACAGAGCGATTATCTAGAACAGCGAATTAGCTGAATAATACTGCTCTGTAACTGATGTGTTAAAATTGTATTCATGAGCGACGATTTAGTCATTATCGGGGGTGGCTTAGCGGGCTCGGAAGCTGCCTGGCAGGCGGCCGAGCTGGGGATCAATGTTCACCTCTATGAAATGAGGCCCGAAAGGAATACGCCCGCCCATGTAACCGATAATCTTGCTGAGCTGGTTTGCAGCAATTCACTGGGATCGCTGCAGTCAAATAAAGCGCCTGGATTATTAAAAGCTGAGATGAAAGGCCTGGGTTCTCTTATTTTAAATAGTGCTGAAATGTCATCGGTGCCGGCGGGATCATCATTGGCTGTTGACCGCGATCAATTCGCAGGGCTCGTTACTGATAAGATCCGTGGTCACCCCAAAATCAACCTTATTCGCCAGGAGGTTCAAGAGGTCCCTGACGTTCCAACCATTCTCGCCACCGGACCTCTGACATCCGATAAGTTAGCAGCAGAAATAGGCAAACTTACGGGTCAGGATCACCTTTATTTCTATGATGCTTTAGCGCCGATTGTTAATTATGAAAGTATCAATATGCAGGTTGCCTTCCGCGCATCACGATACGGTAAAGGCGTTATTAAGGATGGTGATTATATCAACTGCCCGCTGACCAAGGACGACTATATTAAATTTTGGGAAGCCTTGGAAAATGCCGAGCGGATACAATTGCGTGATTTTGAGGAAGAAGACGATAGATTTTTCGAAGGTTGTCTGCCCATCGAAGTAATGGCCCAGCGCAGCATTGATGGATTGCGCTTTGGACCGATGAGGCCAGTTGGCCTGGTAGATCCCCATACTGGCCAACGCCCATATGCAGTTGTTCAATTACGGCAGGATAATTTAGCCGGCACCCTTTTTAACCTGGTTGGATTTAAAACGAATCTACGCTGGGGAGAACAAAGAAGGGTTCTCAGGTTGATACCTGGACTTGAACAAGCTGAGTTTATGCGTTACGGGATGATGCACAGGAACACCTATATCAACGCGCCGACGATGCTGCATCCGACGATGCAGTCGCGAAGTAGGGCCGATTTGTTCTTCGCTGGCCAAATTGTTGGGGCGGAAGGATATATGGGAAATGCTGCGACAGGCCTGGTTGCAGGAATCAACGCTGGGAGGTTGTTGTTGGGCCAGCAGCCGCTTATATTTCCGACGATGAGTATGATTGGCGCTCTTTGCCATTATGTGACCCATGCTGAAGCTAAATCTTTTCAACCAATGAAGCCAAACTTTGGTCTTTTACCATTTCCCCAAGAACGGATGAAAAAAGAAGCCAGATACAACTACTATCGCGACCGGGCTTTTAAATCGATGAGGCGGTTTGCCAGAGCAAACGAACTGAATTACCAACCGGAGCTGGCAGCTGAGAGTGGTGGTCAGGGTATTCTCGGAAAGGATGATAAACTCACAAATGAATCTATGGAGGATCAGCAAAATTGAAAGGAGAACCACAAACCGGGATGATAATTATTTTGATCCTGGTTGTTATTTCTTTAGCTGGCTGCAGCCCTGCCGACTCGGGCCCAACACCCCAGCCGACGCTAATGAACACCATCGATACTCCAACATCGACTCCCGAGCCACTCCCGTCGCAAACTCCATCGGCCGGGGTCGTAGAGGCATTTGATGGTGCAAAGGCTTATGAGCATTTAATCTCTCAAGTTGATCAGGGACCCCGGGTTCCTGAAAGCAGCGCTCACAATGAAGTTGGAGACATGATCCTCCAACAGCTCTCCGATTTGGGGTGGGTTGTAAAGGAACAAATTTTCCAGGTTGAGGGAATCCAAGGCCGGAATATTATCGCCAAAGCCAATCTGAAAGCCGGACATGTTATTATTTTAGGCGCCCATTATGACACAAGGAGCATTAGCGATCGCTCCCCTGAAAGCGATGGGCCCGTGCCGGGAGCAAATGATGGCGCCAGCGGCGTCGCGGTATTGTTGGAACTTGCCCGTACATTGAACTTAGAAAACATCAACCAGGAAATATGGTTGGTATTCTTTGATCTTGAGGATCAAGGAAAAGGAGCGGTTCCAGGTCTTGACTATATAGAAGGATCTGCTTATATGGCCAGTAATCTTGAAGTTATTCCTGAGGCGGTTGTCGTGGTCGATATGGTAGGTGACCGCGATCAACAATTTTTCTTTGAAGGCTACTCCGATCCCGAATTAAAGCAGGGAATTTGGAGGGTGGCAGACGACCTTGGTTATGGAGAATATTTTATTCCAGAAGCATCTTATACAATTAGAGACGATCACTTACCGTTTCTCCAAGAAGGCATACCTGCGATAACAATAATAGACTTTGACTATCCATACTGGCATACTATTGAAGATACTGTTGATAAAACCCATCCTGACAGCCTGGATCGAGTCGGGAAAGTACTGCAACATTGGTTAGAGCGGGAAATCGGGGGTTAAATTATGAATGTCACAATTAAAACCGAGGTTAAGTCAATTACCGTCTATCCTGATAGAGCGATGATTACAATCCAGGGTAGTATCAACCTGGCAGCGGGTTCACACCGGCTGATATTTGACGAGCTTCCGATATATATGGACACGGATTCTGTTCGTGCCCGGGGGCAAGCTGAAATGGCCACCCGCTTGTCAGGTGTTGATGTGATGCCAGTTTATTATGAAGAATCACCTGCTGATGACGTTGCTCGCCTTGTTGATCAAATAAAGAAGGTAAAAGATGAGCTGGATGTATTGGATGACGAGAGTGAATCTCATGCGGCACATACAACATATATAAATGGGATACGGCAGGCGACTGACCGGTTTGCCCAGGGCCTATCTCGGGGAAAGTCCACAGTTGAAGATCAGAGGGAGCTTACAAATTTCCTTTATGAGCAGGATAGGGTTACAAAAGCCTCACTGCGCAAAATCAATATAGATAAACGAGAATTGAAATCAAAGCTAGCAAAGCTCCAAAAAGAACTTAATGAAAGAGGATCTTCGAAACCGAAGAAAAGAATGAGGGCAACGGTCGGGCTCGAGACGGATGTTGGTGGAGAGGTGACATTGGAGCTGATGTATTTGGTATCGCATGCTGGATGGAAGCCTATATATGATCTGAGGTTGTCTGGTGAAAATGGAAAAAACTCAGTTGAGCTGACAGCCTATGCTGAAATAGCCCAGGAATCTGGTCAAGAGTGGAGCGATGCGGAATTATCTGTATCGACTGCCAGACCCGCTGTTGCCCAGCGGATGCCAGAGTTATATCCTTGGTATATAGATATCTACAGTCCGCCATCTTCACCAGTTTACCGGGAAAGCCGGCTTAGGGCCCAGCCGGCAACTGCTGGTGAAGCCGTAGTAGCAGCTTCTGTTGAAGCGCAAGCAGCTATGGCGGACGAACCAATATATTATGCTGGTTTAGAAACCGCATCGGTTGAGAACACAGGATCGGCAGTGACATTTCGCATAAAAGGCCGATCTGATATACCTAGTGATGGTTCTACTCATAAGAGGGTAATCGCAACCTATGATATGGATCCCAATCTTGATTACCTTACCATTCCCAAGCATACTTCAGCAGTATTTCGAAGAATCAAGATGATCAATGAGACTCCAGCCCCACTTCTACCAGGGAAGGCCAATCTATTTACCCAGGAGGAATTTATTGGAAGCACCCAGCTTGAATACGTTCCAAATGGCGGCGAGGTTGAGCTACTTTTTGGGGTCGAAGAGCGAATTCATGTAGAAAGGGAATTGATTAAGCGGGATGTTGATAAGGTTCGCTTGCGAGATAAACGTCACATTCGATATGGATTCGAAATTGAGCTCGAAAACCTGATGACCAACGAGGTTATCATCGAGTTACAGGATCAACTGCCCGTTTCCAGGCATGAAGATATTAAAGTCCGTTTAGAAACCAGTGAACCAGAACCTTCAGAAATCTCCGAACTTAACATAATGGAATGGCATCTGGCCATTCAAGGAGGTGAAAAACGGAAAATAAAGTTCGCTTACCTTGTCGAGCATCCAAGAGATCTTGTTGTTAATGGTCTAGATATTGGCTGAGAATGAAATGGGTGACCGACTAATTTCAATAGAAGGTTATTATCGATAGTAATGGAGAATCTCAATCAAAGCAGAAATTCATGAAGTTATAGGACCGAGGGAGAAAGCTTTCCTGGTCGGGGTAGAGCTTGCCCGGGACCGGTCAGCCTTACCAGTTGAAGACAGCCTGTCAGAGCTAGCCCTTTTAGCAGATACGGCTGGGTTAAAGGTCGTAGGTGAACTTTGGCAGAAGTTAAACCATCCTAATAGCGCTACTTATATTGGAAAGGGAAAATTGGAGGAGGTCAAGATAGTTGTAGATAACCTTGACGCCGACATTGTAATTTTCGACGATGAATTACTTCCCCGGCATCTGAGAGAGCTAGAGAAGGCTTTTGGCGACTCTGTTCGCGTTTTGGACCGCACGGCCCTGATTCTTGATATTTTTGCACTTCATGCCAACACTCGAGAGGGGAAGCTCCAGGTTGAGCTGGCGCAGCTCGAATACCGTCTGCCCAGATTGACCAGAATGTGGACCCATCTGGCCAGGCAAGCTGGCGGGAGGGCGGGCGGCGCTACTGGCGGCGTGGGGCTGAGAGGGCCCGGCGAGACGCAAATTGAGGTTGACCGGAGGGAGATCGGCCGAAGAATATCTACTTTAAAACGCGAACTAAAGACAGTTCGGGAACACCGCGGTCGCCATAGGGCTAAAAGGAAACAAACGGAGCTACAGGTCATCGCCATAGTCGGATATACGAATTCCGGGAAATCGACGCTTTTAAATCAGCTAAGCGACGCGGACGTCTACATTGCTGATATGTTATTTGCCACCCTGGATCCGACCACCAGACGGGTGAGAATGCCTGGCGGCCGGGAAGTTCTCTTTACCGATACCGTTGGCTTTATCCAGAAGCTGCCACCTGATATCGTGGCGGCATTTCGGGCGACCCTGGAGGAGATAACCGAGGCGGATTTACTGCTCCATGTGGTCGATGCGACCCATCCACAAGCCGAGGCTCAAATGGAAGCTGTAAGAGATATCCTGGCTGAATTGGAGGTGGACCACCTGCCAACCATAGTAGCCTTTAACAAGATTGACCTGATTGATGATGGCGATGATCCTACTCGAAGATTGGTTACGACCGAAGTTGCAGTTCCAATTTCAGCACTCCGCGGAGACGGCATCGATATGTTATTAGCAGCAATTGAGGCCAGCATGGAGCAAACCTTTGAAGCGATATCAGTGCTGATACCCTACGATCGAGGGGGATTACTATCCCTCTTTCACAATAGAGGCCAGGTTAACAGCGAGGAGCATACAGGCGAAGGCGTGTTCGTTAAAGGAAGGGTTCCCCAAAGATTGCTCCCTTTCTTTAATGAATACCAAATTGAAGGGCGTTGAAATATCGGGCTCTATTAGATTCAGCACAAACGTCCATGAAAGTACCCAAGAACTTTATCGTCAGGTGAAATGAATAATGCCGGTAACCATTAGTGAATTAGCTGCCCGAAGCGCGGTTAAAAGATGCCTGGGCTCATTTCAAGCTGAAATTGAAGAGATAGTTCAATTGGCTATTGAAATACAGCAAATTCCAGCCCCAACATTTGCTGAGAGTGACAGAGCTAGTTATGTTGAAAATGTGTTTCAAAAGATTCCGCTGTCTGAAGTTAGGCAGGATTCTTTACATAATGTAATTGGCTGCCTCATTGGGAATAGCACATCAGCCCCAGTTGTCGTTTCAGCTCATCTAGATACAGTCTTTCCAGCGGATACCGACTTGAAGGTAAGAGTCGACAACGGACTTGGTTCAAATAACGATCGAATTTATGGACCTGGTATCGCTGATAATGCCCTCGGAGTCGCCGGCCTTATTGCTTTAGCTCGGGCGCTGACGAAATTTAAGTTAAGTACAGCAGCCGATATCTGGTTTGTCGCCAATGTGGGTGAAGAAGGCCTTGGGGATCTGGCTGGGATGCGCAAGGTTGTCGATCGGTTTGGCGAGGCTCGTTCATATCTGGCTGTTGAGGGGGGATCTTATGGCAGCATCTTTAACCAAGCCATTGGAGTTCGAAGGTTCAAGATCGAAGTTTCAACGCCCGGGGGTCATTCATGGGGTGATTTCGGTACCCCAAGCGCTGTTCATGTCTTGGGCAGGATAATAGCTGATCTTGATAAGATGCCCTTGCCGGCTGATCCCAAGAGCAGCATCAATGTTGGTGTTATCGAGGGCGGTACTTCGGTGAATACCATCGCTGCCTCAGCTTCCTGCCTGTTGGATCTGCGATCTGTCAACAAACACAAATTGGAATCATTATCAACCTCAATAAAGCAATTGATAGCTCAATATGACGATGGACCCTCAATAAGCGTATCTATTAAAAAGATTGGTGATCGTCCATCTGGTTATATTGATAGAGGCTCAATCCCTGTAAGTTGGGCTGCTGAAGCACTGCGCCATGTTGGGTGTAATGATATTTCCTTTTTAGGCGGGAGTACAGATGCAAACATACCAATCAGTCGCGGCTATCCAGCGGTTTGCATTGGTCTGGCAAATGCAGGCAACACCCACCGATTGGACGAATATATGGATACAGAGAATTTAGCCAGGGGATTAAGCCAGCTGCTCTTATTAACCCTGGCCACAGCTGGATATTGAAGGAGGTTGAACGAAAATCCGTAGCGCAAACTGTCAGTTTGCGGATCAAACTAACTGTTTGATATACAGAGGAGCTCGCCGAGAATGAACGAAAATCCGCAGCGCAAACTGACTCATTGCGAATCGAACCTACAGATGTAAGGGCTAGGCAATCGGGTAGATAGTTGCTTTCGTGAGACGGGGTCGTTCCCGATCCCCTTACCCCAACAGAGGAGAGTTCATGAATTTTGAATTAAATGACGAACAGAGAATGTTCAGGGAAATGGTCCACGAATTTGTGGCCAATGAGCTGAAACCCGGCGCCCGGGAGACGGATGAAAGTGGTGAATTTAACTGGAAGGCGGTCAAAAAGATGGGCCCACTTGGTCTGCTGGGTCTCGAGGTGCCTGAGAAGTATGGCGGCGCTGAAGTCGATGGAATAAGCGCAGCCATTGCTATCGAGGAGATGGGTTGGGGATGTGGATCGACCGCACTGGCCATATCAGCCCACAACGGTCTCGCCTTAGGGCCCATTGTGCGTTTTGGAACAGAGGAACAGAAAACAAAATGGCTTCCAGCCCTGGCATCTGGGAAAGGCAAGCTGGCTTGCCTGGCCCTCACCGAACCCGGAGCAGGCTCTGATCTACAAGGCGGCGTTACGACTGCGGCCGTAAAAGAAGGCGATTCCTGGTTTATTGATGGCAGCAAGATGTGGATGACCAACGCCTCCATATCAGATGTTATGGTGGTGCTTTGCCGGACAGATCGTGGAGGCGGCAGTCAAAGCTTGAGTCAGATGATCATTCCAAGTGATACACCTGGCATTAGTATAGGTCCGCCAGAGAAAAAGATGGGCCTAAAGGGATCCCCAACCCATGCTGTAACCTTCGAGGAAGTTCAGGTTCCGCTGGATAATTTGCTGGGTCCTGAAGGTCGAGGTCTTCATCAAACGCTGGCAACCTTGGACAGCGGCCGGGTTGGCATTGGCGCTCTTGCGGTGGGATTGGCCCAGGCAGCATATGAAGAAGCTGTTGCCTATGCAAAGGAGCGAGAGGCCTTTGGCCGGCCGATTGCCCGGCACCAGGCAATACAGTGGATGCTTGCAGATGCGGCCACGGAAATTCAAGCTGCTCGATGGATGGTGTATTGGGCTGCCTGGCAAAAAAATCTCGGTAAACCTTACACCAAGGCAGCTGCTATGGCCAAGTTATTTGCAACTGAGATGAGCGAACGCGTTTGTCGAAATGCGATCCAAATCCACGGCGGTTATGGTTACAGCAGCGAGTTTCCGGTCGAAAGGATCTATCGTGACACACGGCTGATGACAATTGGCGAAGGTACAAGCGAGATCCAACGGCTGGTTATTGCCCGGCACATTCTGAACGAAGCTTAGCCGCCCGATTTAACCAAATCCGGCCGTAATTTGAGAATGCTCTTTTGTTCTAGCTCATCGGTTGGGCCGGAGCCAGACATATCGAAATAATCACCTGCAAACCAGGGGAGAATAAGATCCCCATAATGGTTGCTGCCAAGCTGACCGGATTGGCCAGGGGCTAAGATCGCCTTAGATTGGGAAAGATCGCCAAGATCGATCAGATGCCTTTGGGATGGAGAGACCGAGTTCCTATGGAAGGGACCGCCGGGGACTATCGCGTTTTGGAAGACAGTATCACTGTCGCCTCCAACCGGAAAAGGACCGTGACTAAAAGCCCGGCCGAGGGTGGGCTGTAATGAGAACAAATGGTCAAAATTAAGATAATGTAGACGTCCCCAGTGCCAGGCACTCTGATCGATTCCCAGGGTTCGCTCAAGTTTTTCCTTTGCAGCAGCCAGTGAATGGACGATTAGTTCTTCCCTTGACGAGCCGGTTAACTCGCGCAGCTTCTCCGGTTCGGTGAGCAACCTCAATAGGGAGCTGGTCCAATGACCTGCCAGCTCATTTATTGGAATAAGGATAGGGTGGGGGCCAACACCAAGGAACTGTTCAATTAAGTCGCTTCCAAGCAGAGGTTTCAAGATTCTCTGCGATAAAATAGCCAGAAGTACCTGATAGACTGTCCCGCCAACGCTATCAGCGCTCAAGTTACCGTCCCAATCAAGAAGGTGTTGGGCCATTTGCAGCGCAGAATCATCCTTAATATCAAGATCCTGCACCAGCCGGGCAAATTGAACGCCAGGTATCGAATAACAATCCAATTGCATTTCCCGGCAGAATTGGAGTGAAATTAATTTACGTTCCAGGATCATCTGCTCTATCCGGGCAGCACGATAGCCGTTGCGCCAGGAAGAGCCCAAGTAGAACGGATAATCATCGCCGATAATTTTATTATTCGCTGATATGATGTAGCCTGATTTTGGATTTAAAGTGTGAGGCATCTGATCGAAAGGGACATAATCCTCCCATTCATATTCACCTGTCCAACCTACTGAAGGTACGAGACCCTGTCCTTTGGACCTGATTGGCACCCTGCCGCTCATGTAGTAGCCTATATTTCCTGCTGTGTCTGCGTAAAGGAGATTTAACGAAGGCGCCTGAATCTGTCTGACTGCTTCGACAAAATCCCCCCAATCTTGGGCAATATTAATTTGGGCGAATCCATTTATGGATAAATCAAATTTCAAAGCATAGCTGCTCAAACTTAATACCTGGCCCTCTGTAGGGATCACAGCACTTACTACTGGACCATGATGGGTCGACAGCACCCGTTCGAGGAAAGGAGTTCTGCCTTTAATTTTGATTATTTCCTCAGAGATGGCTACCGGCAGCCATTTTTCTTTAAACCTATATTGGTAAGATCTGCCTGATTGTGGGCCATCATCTACCGGCCGAAATTTCTCTACAAAAAGATCCTCTGTGTCAGCTAGAGTTAGTGTTGCGCCCCAGGCAATATTCTGATTGTGGCCAATTAAGATATAAGGCAGGCCTGGTTGGGAAACACCGTAAACCTGTAAACCCGGTTCACCATCCACACCCGGTTCAGTTATGAGGCGGTTGAAGTACCAGAGCGATGGGGTTGGAATAGGCAAATGCATGTCATTGCATAAAATTGGGTGTCCGGTAGTAGACCGAAAATCAGCAATTACCCAGCCATTGCTTCCCCGTCCTGACCCCTCAAGCCCTCGAGGGAGAAACGGACTATCAGCACTTCGAATCATGGAATCGGGTTCTAGCTTTCGAAATTCGATTCCACCTGGCAGGGTCACCGGGTTTCGTTCTGGATAAATTGGTTCAAGCTGCGTCGCTAAATCCTGACCGAGAGCCTCAATTAAACGGGCGCGAACAATTTCGGCCGCCCAACCACTGGACAGAGTCCAGGCGAGAAGCTGTCCATAGGCGACTGAATCCAACACATCCCAGGGTTCTGGCCGGCAGCCAATTAAAGAAAACTCCAGGGGTAGCGTCGGTTGGTTGGCCAAAAATGCGTTTATCCCGGCGCTATAAGCCTCGAAATCACCCTGGACCGAACTGCTGCTCCTCTGCCAAATACGATTGGCGCGGCGCCTGAATCCAAGGGTTCGGGTTAGCCGGTCGGTTTCAACCGCTTCTTCTCCTAAAATCTCTGCTAATCGGCCGCTGGCTGCTCGTCGATTAATATCCATCTGCCACAGCCGGTCCTGGGCATGAACAAAACCTTGGGCGAAAAAGAGATCGCGCCTTTCGATACCGTAAATCGATGGAACGCCCCATCGGTTTCGCTCGATGATAACCTCGTTCTCCAGGCCCTCGGCAAAGATGATGCCATTAACCTGGGGCAGGCTGCGTTTACCAAGGGGGTTCAATATCATTCTTATGGGACGAGCTACCAAGTGATCTACCTTCATATTTTTATTTCACGCTAATTCCCAGAGTCGATGTTGGAACAAAGATGGCGTTCTTCACCCTCCAAATATGCGACTTGATAATTGAGATCTAAACCCAAATAATTCGATGGATCAAGTGAATTAATAAACTCCAATTCATTGGTGTAATTCCCTAGACCGTCATCTTTGATGATTGAAAAGTGAAGATGGACCCACACCCCCCTGAGTGATTTTCCATTATAGTCCCCTGTATAACCTAACAAGGTGCCCTGTTGGACGAATAATTCCTGAGTCCCTGGCGGGATATCATCGATGATGAAATCGACCCCTTCCTGGTTGGCCATGTGGGTGTAATAAAGCCACAGCTGCTGTCCTGGATTGAGCGGGTCATCAGGTATACGTTGAATAAGGGTGCTGACCCAATCGGTCTCGCGGGTAATGTATCCGTCATAAGCTGCATAGACAGGCGTAAACCCGGGCTCGCTGTTGCTAAAAATATCTATGCCTTGATGGGGACTTAGGTTTGAATAGGGTCCCCGGGGATCAGCATAGAGAAGACCAATATATCCTTCAGCCGGCAAGATAAAGGGTGCGCCAGGACAGGTGTCTTTTTGGACAGTAATGAGTTCGAGTCGCTCTTCTTCATCACTCTGCCACCATCGAAACAGGGTAAGGGTTCTGGCGTCCAGGATGTCCGCCGCGAAGGTTGCTGCCTGGTATAAGACAAAAATCAAGAGCAGGGTTGTCAGAGCTAGAAT
>PVMS01055705.1_pt1 | contig 11626 bp, 13 predicted proteins | sample 1853461 | NCBI WGS metagenome assembly PVMS01 (sample SAMN08582032, study PRJNA380276) | Marine sediment metagenome, whole genome shotgun sequencing project. | isolation source: ocean sediment barecode stripped | collected 2017
CATAGCGACGCTCTTCCGATCTAGCTGCGTCGCTATGAGGAACACTATTGACAGATTCTTGTATATCATTCTGTTGGCGTGGTTTGACACCATGGTACGTAATTGGGTCTGCTTCTGCCACATTCATTCCCTTGCCTTTTTTTGTCACTATGTGTAAAAGAACCGGTGATTTTATATCCTTAATATTTTCAAGTGTATGTATCATTTTTTTTATATCGTGGCCATCAATCGGACCAAAATAGCGAAAGCCCAGCTCATCAAATAATATTCCCGGTACTATCAGGTTTTTTAAGCTTTCTTCAATTTTTTTAATAAATTTTCTTGTAAACTTCTTACCCTTTGGCAGAGAATCAGTGAGTTTCCAGATATCATCGCGAATTCGATTATAAAGAGGATTTGTGACAATGCGTGTAAGATATGACCGAATCGCACCTACGTTCGGACTAATTGACATCTCATTGTCATTTAAAATTACAAGGATTTGCTTTCTCAAGTGACCGGCATTATTTAATCCTTCAAAGGCTAATCCGCCGGTCATTGCTCCGTCACCTATAATTGAAACAACTCGATAATCATCGCCTAAATGATCGCGAGCGCAGGCTAATCCTATACCTGCCGATATTGATGTTGATGCGTGACCTGCGCCAAAAACATCATATTCACTTTCGGACGGTTTCAAAAACCCACTCAATCCACCAGCCTGTCTTATCGTTTTCAATTGTTCGAACCTACCGGTTAATATCTTATGTGCATATCCTTGATGCCCAACATCCCATACCAGCTTATCATCAGGAGTATTATAGACATAGTGGAGCGCAACTGTCAACTCTATTACTCCCAGAGTTGAGGCAAGATGACCCCCAACTTCGGTGACGGTTGAAATTGTGTAATTCCTTATCTCATCAACGACATCAGACAATTCATCCTGTTTGAGCTGTCTTAGATCGTACGGTGACTTGATGGTTGGTAGATATTTAAGCTGCATATGAAACCGCTGTATTATTTTGAAATTTGCCTTTTAATTGATTATTAAATAGCCACTCGTGAAATACCGATACATTTTCCATTTCAGGATGAAAGGCAAGCCCCAAGTGGTTTTTTTCACGAACCGCAACAACCTGATTTTTACAAATTGCTAGAATCTCAACCGTCGGCCCAACCTTTTTAATTTGAGGAGCACGTATAAATGTGGCAGGTATCATAATCTCCTTATCACCAAATCTGACAGGAATCGATTGTGAGAATGAATTGACCTGCGATCCATATCTGTTTCGAGCGACGGAAATATCAATCAATTGTAACGGCTTAATGCGTGGATCATCAACCTTTTTGGCAAGCATGATTAAACCGGCACAAGTCCCTAAAACCGGGTTTGTATCGGCAAATACCGCCAATGGATCGTAGAAGGAATTAATTTCCATTAATTTTGTGAGCGTGGTTGTTTCTCCTCCAGGTATTATTAATCCTTCAACTTCATCTAACTGGTTTGGATAACGTATTAGCACAGGTATCAACCCTAATTTTTCAATCAGGTAACTATGTTTTTCAAAATTACCTTGAAGTGCCAAAACGCCAATTTTCATTACCAGCCCCGTTCCTGCAATCTCTCTTCTTTTGGGATTTCAGACATATCCAATCCTTTCATCGCACTTTTGAGACCATGCGATACATCTGCTAATTTTTCAGGGTCATCATAATAAGTCACCGCTTCCACAATTGCTTTGGCTCGTGCTGCCGGATCCTCACTCATAAATATTCCAGATCCTACAAAAACCGTTTCAGCTCCTAACTGCATCATCAACGAGGCATCTGCCGGTGTCGCAATACCGCCAGCAGCAAAGTTTGGAACTGGCAGCTTACCGGTTTCAGCGACTTTTTGTACAAGCTGTAATGGGGCACCTAATTCTTTTGATTTTGCCACTAACTCCTCACGTCCGAGTGTAGTCAATTCTTTTATTTGAGATTGAACCGTTCGCATGTGTCGAACAGCTTCAACAATATTACCACTTCCAGCCTCACCTTTGGTGCGAATAAGCGCAGCACCTTCACCAATGCGCCTAAGAGCTTCGCCAAGATTTCGGCAGCCGCATACAAATGGTACTTTAAAATCATATTTCCAAATGTGATTTGATTCGTCTGCCGGTGTTAAGACTTCACTCTCATCAATAAAATCTACTTTTAATGCTTCTAATATTTGAGCTTCTGCAAAATGTCCGATCCGGCACTTGGCCATTACCGGAATTGAGACGCGTTTTTGAATTCCTTTTACCATTGCAGGATCGCTCATTCGTGAAATTCCGCCAATTTTTCTGATTTCTGCGGGTATCCTTTCGAGCGCCATCACCGCCACCGCCCCGGCATCCTCTGCGATTTGCGCCTGGTCAGGCGTCGTAACATCCATTATTACTCCACCCTTTAACATTTCTGCCAAACCTACTTTAATTTTAAAATTTTTATCATCCATAGATAACCTCCTCTTCAAAAACATTACCTATTTCTCGCACTCGATTAATTACGGCCTGAATCACATCATCTGGCGTGGATGCACCGGCGGTAATTCCCACGGAATTTATTTTTTCGAACCATTCCATTTTCAAATCTTCCGCGCAAGTAACCTGGTATGAATTTGTATTACGTTCTTGTGCTAATTGCGTTAAGCGATTTGAATTTGCGCTGGTAAATGATCCAATGATAATTATCACATCGGTCATTTCAGCTAATTCTTTAATCTGTTCATGATTTCGCTTCGTTGGAAAACAGATCGTATTTACAAAATGCAGATCAAATACTTTCTTCATAAGTACGTTGATTATTGCCTGTACATTTTCAATCATTTGTGTTGATTGACTAACGATTCCAGCATACTTCATCTTGGGGAGTTTTTTTGCTTCTTCCGGACTGGAAACAATAATTGGACTTTCGGCATGTTTGGATATGCCAATCACTTCATCATGACCGTGATCGCCAATAATGATGATTGTCCGACCTTCTTTCTCAAGTTTATTTACTTCTTTATGAATCTCAGTTACCAGCGGACAGGTTGCATCAACTATTCGTAAACCTTTTTCTTTTGCTATATTCCAAATATTTGGTTCTGTACCATGCGCTCTGAACATTATTGGCTTCCCATCTGGCACCTCATTCAGTGAATCAATAACTTTTACTCCGGCTTTTTCTAAGTCATTCACAACATTTTCATTGTGCACAATATGCCCCAGCATATAGACTTCACCATCCTGTTTTGCTGATTTAAACGCAAGATTCACAGCATCCCTGACACCAAAACAATAACCCGCATCTTTTGCGACGATAATTTTCATTATTTTGCACTTTCTTGATTCTGCATCTCAGTTATTGTTTTATTAAGCACCGTTTTAATTACATCATTTAAATGCCCTGAAACTTTTGCACCTGCCGCAAATGCATGACCTCCGCCTCCAAATTCCTCCGCAATTTTATTTATTACATAATTACCACTTGAACGAAAATTAATGCGGCAAAGATCCTGCTCATATTCAAATATCATCATGGCGACTTCAACGCCCCTGATCTTCCTGACAAAATCCGTGAACCCATCAACATCCGCCGGTGTAGCGCCGGCTTTGTTAAGCATTTCCCTATCCAACAGGAACCAAACTAATTTGCCGTCTTGTTCGTAATTCATTTGGTTAATAATAGTTCCTAACAATTTTATTTTTCCAAATGAACTTGATTCATAAACATTCTGGTAAATACTGACTGAATCGACTCCTGCCCGCAAACTTTCAATGGCAATTTCATGACTACGTATGGTGGTATTACTATAACTGAATGAACCTGTATCAGTCAATATTGCGGTATATAAGCCAATATACATTGCTTTGGTGAGCTCTGAATTTCTAATGTTTTTTAAATAGTCATAGATCAATTCGCCAGTCGCGGCAACATTTGTATCAATCACATTATAATCAAAGACTGCTTTATCAGGATGCGGATGATGATCAATATTTAGGATTGATAGACCGTTTTTATTGTCCCTTTTCTTCAGAATGTCAGCCCGATCAATATTTCCAATGTCAAGGAGTACGGCCAGATCGACCTTTTCTAACCATTGTTGGTGCGTTTCAAAATTGTAGATTTCAAACATATTGTCAGTATTTAAGAATTTGTATTCATAGGGAATTGCGTCAAACTGGATACATCTACAATCTTTGCCTGTACTTGACAAATGATGATACAAAGCAGCAATGGATCCCAATCCATCTCCATCAGGATTTTCATGGGTCGCCAGCAGGATATGATTTGATCCCATTATTATATTATCGATTTCTTTCCAATCAACCATGTTTTATCTAGGACAAGACATTAAATTTAGAATAATTATTAGAATTTGCCTATTAAATGTGGTGTGCGATATATTACTAATTGGAACGCTTCCAGTACACTTCCTTAACTTTTCTTTTATGACTGAGGTATCGTGCAATTACAAATAAATAATCCGAAAGTCGATTTAAATATGGAATCCATAAATTACCACCAGGTTCTTTCTCTATCAGTTCTACGATATTGCATTCCGTTCGACGACAGATCGAACGGGCGATATGAATGGCTGAAATCACTTCATCTCCCCCAGGTAATATGAATTCCTTTAACGGTGGTAGATCTTTATTCATTTTGTTAGTTTGATCGGTCAATAAGGCAACATCGTTTTCATCTAACAATTTAATCTCACTATTTGGATCAGAAATTTCACCACCGAGGTTAAATAGATCATTTTGAATTTGGTTCAATTCTGAGCTTAGGTCAGCATCAGCAAACATAACTATCAACATTCCAATATGTGAATTCAATTCATCAATGCTTCCGATAGATCTTATTCGAATCGTTGATTTTGATACTAATGTTCCATCACTCAATTGCGTTTGGCCTTTATCACCAATTTTTGTTGTTACTTTTGTAATACGCATTAGAAAAAGATCCAGGTCACAAGAAAATACAATGGTAATAGAATAGGTATGGAGTATTTAAACATATATCCAAAGAAACTGGGCATATCAATTCCCCTTTCTTCAGCAATAGATTTGACCATAAAATTCGGTGCATTTCCGATGTAAGAATTAGCACCCATAAAAACAGCACCGGCAGAAATTGCCAGTAATGTTGTATGCAATTCTCCCATTAAATGATCTGCATCCCCTCCCGCCGTATTAAAGAAAACCAAGTATGTTGGCGCATTGTCAAGAAAACTGGATAAAATTCCAGTGGCCCAGAAATACATTTTATTTATTGGTTCTCCATTAACGGATACTGATTCAACAATTTTTGCCAATGCTCCCTCAGTCCCTGCTTTTAAAATGGCGATAGTTGGAATGATTGTTACAAATATTCCTGCGAATAATTTTGCCACTTCCTGGATTGGAAACCAAGTAAACTGATTATTCTTGCGAATTACCTTTGAAGTCAATAACCAACTGAGGAGTGTGAATAGCAGGAGTAGTAAGTCCCTGATTAAATTTGGAAGCTGAACCGGAACATGATAAAAATTAAAAACGATCTCTGTTTTCCAGAATCCGCTTAATAGAACCGCAGCAATTACGCCGACTAAAAAGATAAAGTTGATTGATCCTTCCAAACCAATTTTTTCTTCTTCTGAATCATCTATACTTTCTGATCCCACGGCCTCCTTGCGATAGTAATAAATATCAACAATTAAGAATACTGCTAGTAGCACAACTACCATAAAGACCATCGGTAGAAACATTGCTTTTGTGGTCCAGAAAAAACTTACGCCCTTAAGAAATCCAAGGAACAATGGCGGGTCGCCAAGTGGTGTTAATGAGCCTCCAATATTTGCGACCAAGAATATGAAAAATACGATAACATGGATCTTATTTTTGCGGTTGGCATTTGCTCTTATTAAGGGTCTGATCATTAACATTGCCGCGCCGGTTGTTCCCATCCAGCTGGCTAGAACTGTCCCTATTAAAAGCATCAGAGCATTGATTTGCGGCGTCCCAACCAGTCTCCCAGTCAGTCGAATACCGCCCGATATTGTAAATAGGGCTAATAATAGAATTATGAAGGGAAGATATTCTAAAAGCATTACATGCAGCAGTTCATAAAGGGTACTCGAAAATCCGGAAATAAGGTAAAACGGGATAATGAAACAAAAGGCCCAGAAAAATGTAATTTTTCCAAAATTGTGATGCCAGTAGCGCGCTGCAATTAATGGCAAAATAGCAATTGAACCCAGCATTCCAAGGAATGGAATTATCCAGAGGATTGATAATTCTGTTCCGTTTATATGATGGATTCCATGCTCATTAACCTGCTCAGCTGCAAGCAGCATAACGGGTGTAAAAATTAGCATGAATATTTTCAACATTTAATCGAAATCTCTATTTGTTGGTTTCCGTTATTGATCCATGAGCTGTGTTTGAAATAGTAAAAATTAAGGGTTCTTTGCAAAATAAGATCGAAAAATTATCTTTCCAAAGTATGGAACAAATATTTTCATTATTAGTAAATTTAACTATGGAAATATTATTAGGAATATCAGTTATGGGAATTGCAGTTTTTGGACTCGCAATTGGATTTATTTTTAACGGCCGTCAATTGCATGGATCTTGTCGCGGTGCAAGCGATACCTGCACTACTTGCAATGGCCAACCAGAAGAATGTACCAATACCCACCTTCCTAGTTAAGTATTGATTCTTCCACATATCTTACCTTCATTCCGTCAGTAGCCGACACTCTGTAATCATTTTTATTGAGCCTGATAATCAGCATTGCTTCTGCGTTTGGTAATGAATTAATTAAACGTAATCCTTTAATTTCACCAAGAATCATTATTGCTGTCGCTAAGGCATCAGCTTCGGCACACGACTGCGCCACTACGGTAGCGGATGCCACTTGATTTTCGGTAGGAAATCCCGATCGTGGATCAATTGCATGCGGAAAAATTTTGTCATCGATGATAATGTAATTGCGATAATCACCCGAGGTTGCAATCGCCTCGTTAATGATCTGAACAATTGAATGTAAATCTGTACCTGGCGCAACATTCAATTGGGGCGTGTCAATCCCAACCTTCCACGGCTCTCCACTGGCATTGCGTCCTGAACAGCGTACTTCTCCGCCGATTTCAACAAGCACGTTTTCCAATTCATTTAATATTAGATAATCATGGACTGCATCAACTCCAAAACCTTTTGCGATAGCACTAAGATTAATCGTCAGATCAGGATCAGACTTCATCAATGCACCATCTTCCGCTTCAAGTCGTTGATATCCAATTGTCTGCTGCAGTTTAAAAATGGCTGAAGAATCAGGAAGATTATCTTCAATTGAAGATTTTTCCGGGCCAAATCCCCAGTAATTAATTAGCGGAGCAATCGTTACATCAAACGCCCCATCCGTCAATTGAGAAATTTCCAGGGCTTTTTTCACAACCGTAAAAAAATCAGGTGAAACAGGATAGGGACGCACACTTTTATGCTTATTAAACAACGATATTTCACTATCCGAGATATAGTGTGACATCTGCCGATTAATATCAATCAGGAGCGAATCAATTTGAATCTTTAAATTATTTTCATCTTTGACAATACAATCATTATCGATTATTTTTATTGAGTATGATGTTCCCATCGTGCCACCCGTAATGGTGATTACTTTTTGATCCTTCTCGCATCCAGAGAGGGTTATTATCAATATTAGAAAGCCCAACCAAAGTCGGGCTTCTAAAAAATCAATCATTTTATATTTTTTAACCAAATTTATCATACGCTATCAATTCTTCTTCGACGCCCAAATCGTATAGCATTTTATCAATCGCATCAATCATTGGCGGTGGACCACACATATAATATTCGATTTCAGTTGGATCTTCATGATTCTTTAACAATTCATCATAAACTACCTGATGTATAAACCCAACGGGACCTTTCCAATGATCTTCAGGCAGCGGTTCTGATAATGCTACTTGATATTCGAAATTGGAATAATTATCCTGCAATTTCTGGAATTCATCATCATAAAACATTTCTCTAAAGGATCGCGCTCCATACCAGAATGAAATTTTACGATTTGAGTTTTTTGTTTTTACCAAGTCAAATATATGGCTGCGCATCGGTGCCATACCGGCACCACCGCCAATAAATACCATTTCCCGATCTGTATCTTTTGTGAAAAATTCACCATATGGCCCAGAAATCATCACTTTATCGCCGGGCTTTAAATTAAAGATATATGATGAAGCTATCCCGGGCGGGGCCTCCGGAGCCCATGGTGGTGGAGAAGCAATTCTAACGTTCAGCATAACAATATTACCCTCGGCAGGATGATTAGCCATAGAATACGCACGGTAAATCGGTTCATCATTTATGGCTTGGTATTTCCACATATTAAATTTGTCCCAATCACCACGATAATCAGTATCTATTTCGAATTCTTTGTAACCCAGCTGGTATTTCGGAATATCTATTTGAATATAGCCACCGGCCTTAAAATCAAGGTTCTCACCGGCGGGTAATTCAAGAATCAATTCCTTGATAAAGGTCGCGACATTAATATTGGAACGAACAATGCATTCCCACTTTTGGATTGAAAATATTTCATCCGGAACTTGGATTTTCAAATCCTGTTTAACTTTTAACTGACAGGCCAGACGCCAATTTTCACGGGCTTTTTGACGACTTATATGGTTTGTTTCAGTAGGAAGAATTTCTCCGCCGCCATCGGTCACCTGACACAAACACTGGGCACAGGTTCCACCGCCGCCGCAGGCGGATGGTAAAAATATTTCCTTACTGGCTAAGGCTGTTAATAAGGTATTCCCCGGCCGAACAATTACAGATTTTTCTTTGTCACCGTTGATTTCAATTTCCACATCATCCTGGGGCAGCAGTTTATTTCCTGCAAAGTTCAGGATAATAACCAGCAATAGGATTAATGTTGTAAAAACTATGACACCCGCTAATCCAGTAATCATCTTCTGATCCTATAAATCAATACCTGAAAAGGCCATGAATGCCATTGAGAGTAATCCGGTTAGTAACATTGTTATTCCTAATCCGCGTAGACTAACGGGGACATTAGAATACCTTAGTTTATGTCGAATGGCTGCCATGGAAGTGATAGCAAGTAAGAATCCAATACCAGAGCCGAAACCAAACACGGTTGATTCGCCAAATGTATATTGCCGTTCAACTAAAAATAACGATCCGCCGAGAATAGCACAATTAACTGCAATCAGCGGTAAAAAGATACCCAAATTAATGTATAAAGCCGGCAGGAATCGATCCATGACCATCTCCACTAACTGTACCATCGCCGCTATCACAGCGATGAATGCAATAAAGTTTAGAAAGCTCAGATCAACATTGGGCAATCCAGCCCAGGTCAACGCTCCTTCTTCCAGGAAAAAATGATGCAATACCCAGTTTGCCGGGGTTGTAATTGTTAATACAAAAACAACCGCTAAGCCTAATCCTATTGAAGTTTCGACCTTTTTTGAAATTGCCAGGAAGGAACACATACCCAGGAAATATGCGAGTACGATATTTTCTACAAATATTGATTTGACAGCTAAAGATATATAATGTTCCAGCATCTCAGGCTTCCTCGTATTTTGAAATTGATCTCTGTACCCAGATGATCAAACCCAATATAATAAATGCGCCGGGCGAAAGGACAAATAAACCAACATTAGAATAGCCGCCGTCATAAGCAATCTGCGGTATTATTTGCATGCCAAATACTGTTCCGCTGCCGAATAATTCTCTGAAAAATGAAACAGCAATCAATATCATTCCATATCCAAGAGCATTACCGACACCATCTAAAAATGCCTTCCCAGGTTTATTCTGCATCGCAAAAGCTTCAGCACGACCCATCACTATGCAATTGGTGATAATCAACCCAACAAAAACCGATAACTGCTTACTAATATCATACATGTAAGCCCGCAGAATTTGATCGGTTAAGATAACCAGCGATGCAACAATAGTTAGCATAACAATGATCCGAACCCTAACCGGTATCCACTTTCTCATCATAGCAATGATTGTATTTGACATTGACAGAACAAATATCACCGCCAGCGTCATAACAACTGCCGTATCCATTTTAACTGTAACCGCCAGGGCGGAACATATCCCAAGAATCTGCGAAGCAATGGGATTGTTATTGATCAACGGATCCTTTAAAACCATTTTTGATTTATTGCTAAGAATACTCATCAGATTATTCCTTGCGTGCCCGCAATTTTTCTAGAAATGGATCGTAGGTTGCTAAATCCTGCTCTATGAAAATATTTACCCCTTTGGTTGTCATGGTTGCACCGGAAATTCCATCAACTTTGTGATAAGCTTCAGAATCATTTGCGGCAATTTGTCCTTTTGCAATTTGCACGCCAACTAAATTGCCATCCTCGTCAACAATGCGCTTACCTCTAAAATTGGCAGTAAACCACTCCTTATCAACTTCTCCGCCAAGCCCGGGTGTTTCGCCATGCTTATAGAAGGTGATTCCCTTAATGGTTTTACCATCGGCATTCAACGCCAGGTAGCCATAGATCGTTGACCACAATCCTTTCCCGGAAATCGGTATAGAATAACCAGTATTTATGCCATTTTCAGATTTAATATAAACCGGAAGAGCACCATCAACCGCTTCTTCACCATCAGCATTAATCATCATTGTTGTAATGCGCTCATCATATAATTTCTGAATTTCTACATTCGTTAATTTTTGTGAACTATCCTCAGGAATGTCCAATGATTTTAGGATATTTTTTTTAATATCAATTTCAACATTAAAATCTTGCAGGTCCTTTAATGATGTGGCCGCCAGCGATAGTAATGTTCCAAGAACAATGGTGATGGCCGCCATAAAGGAAAGCACATAGGCATTACTTCGCATAACGCGCCAATCTTTTTTTAATATTACCCTGAACAACGAAATAATCTATCAATGGTGAAAAGGCATTCATCAAGAGAATAGCCAACATCGTTCCTTCCGGATAGGCCGGATTCACTGATCTAATAATTACTGTTAGCGCTCCAATCATAAAGCCGTAAATCCAGCGACCACGATCAGTATATGCTGCTGACACAGGATCGGTTGCCATAAAAACTGTTCCAAACAGGAATCCACCCATAACAAGATGGTAATGTGGCGGAAGCGTTAACATGGTATTTGTTGAATACCCAGAAAAATAATTTGTGATAAAAGCTGTTACTACCAATCCTATGAATGAACCCAGAATGATTCGCCATGATCCAATTTTAGTATAAATCAAAAATACAGCTCCAATCAGGATCATCAGAGCGCTTGTCTCACCAATCGATCCTGGAATCCAGCCCATGAACATATTCCACCAGGAATAATCAAATTGTTGCACATTTTCTAATAATCTTACTGCATTTTCACTCACGGCAGCGGCAGGAATAGCCAGCGGAGTTGCCCCTGAAATACCATCGGCAGCACTGATCCACGCTTGATCACCTCAGATCTGTTGTGGATATGCAAAAAATATAAAGGCCCATGTAGTGAAGACATTATATAGGAAGAGCGGTCTGACTTCACTATATCATGTCCTGGAATTTAAGCCCGATGCTCTTCCGATCTCGTGTCTTCACTACA
>PVMS01162421.1_pt1 | contig 11626 bp, 12 predicted proteins | sample 1853461 | NCBI WGS metagenome assembly PVMS01 (sample SAMN08582032, study PRJNA380276) | Marine sediment metagenome, whole genome shotgun sequencing project. | isolation source: ocean sediment barecode stripped | collected 2017
TAGGTCGCGGCCCGATAGGACAATATCTAGGCCGACTTTCCGCACAAATTTCAATAAAGGCGTCATTTTTCGGGCAAGCTATCGGTACAAAGCTGAAGTATCCACAACTTTCAGTTCGGTGGAATGCTTAACCGAGTGATCAATTTTTGCGATCTATAAAGGTTTCCTACTACTCAGTGGACCCGTTGTTCCTGGTGAAATCCAAAGCGCCAAAGTGCACTATTCTTTTTTAGCAAACTCAGAGAATTATGTCAATTATTAGTGACGGTCATGGCAGAAAGATTGGCGTTCTTTACCAATGCCTTCTCATATGCCACAGCTTGTGAAACCATCCAATTGAGATCGAGTTAATATAAAAATCCTTCAACAAATTGAGTCATTTTGAAATTCTTCTTATATCAGCTCAGTTCCGCATGACCCGTTGTTCAAGGACCTTGATGGCATTGTATAAGACTTCATTAACCGGGGTTGAAATGCCGTAGGTATTCCCAAGGTCAATTACTTTACCAGCAAAGATATCCACCTCAGTTGCTCGGCCAGCCTCGATATCCTGCAGCATGGAGGTTCTCCCTGCTGGATCGAAAGTTTTCAGATAGGTGTACCAATCCTGGATATCTTTTTCAACCAGATTTACACCGGCAGATTCGGCGACAGTCATGACTTCGCGCATGGCGGATTCCATGATCTGTTGGGCATGCTTCGAAATCTGAAAGACGCCGTAAGGCGCAGACAGCACGACGGAGGCTTGGTTGATGCCAACGTTGATCATGAATTTCCACCACATGGTGCGCATCATATCTGGAGGAGTCTGATAAGCAATTCCGGCGCGCTCAAATAACGCCTGGATATTCTTTACTCGTTCTGTGAGGACGGTGTTGTCCGCTTCGCCGAAGAATATCGTGCCACCCTTGCTGTAGTTGACAACATTCCCATTTCGCTGCGCGTCAATCCCCACCGCGGTGGCGTAAACAACTTTGTCCTCTCCATAAACGGATCCGATGATGGATTCACTGTCCAGACCATTCATAATAGACAGGAAAACGGTATTGTCGCCCACCCGATTTTTAAGATCGTGGAGGGCTTCTGCAAGATATTGGTGTTTGAGCGCAACGATGATCAGGTCTGCGGGAGGGGAAGGGTCCTCAGGTGATAGCACAGGAATCGCATAGTGCTTGTTGTTGACCACCAGACCTTCTGCTTTGAGCCGTTGGTAGCGTTTCCCAGAGGCAGCTAAGGAGATGCTAGCACGATCGAAATCATAAAATCTGCTTGCATAGGCAGCTCCCATGGCTCCAGCTCCAAGTATGACGACTGTTTTTACGCTTGTCAATTTGCTCTCCTTGTATCAATTTTGACCAGTCTTAAACCTGAGAAGTTCATTCTTGTGTGAGAACTAGATTTGCAGGTAGTCTCAACCTGACTAAAGTATAGTTCAATACCTCAATGGTTGGTATAAAATTATTCAGGCAAGGAGAATGGTTCTACTTTGTTCACTTGCTTCGTACTGCTAATGAAGAGTTCAGCGGCGATGATGCTGGGAGGGTTATAATCCTATTCATTGACTGTGAACTCCGCGTCTGCAATTTCAAGGATAGTGGCTGCGGGCCAATGAGGAGATTTGCATGACAGAGTATGCAATTGAAACTGAAAAGCTGTCGGTCTACTACGGCCGCCACCTGGGCATTTTGGATGTGGACTTGCGCATCGAAGAAGGGGAAGTCTTTGGTTTCCTGGGACCCAACGGCGCGGGAAAGACAACCACACAGCGCGTCCTAATGGATGTGATCCGCCCCACCGCGGGTGTGGCGCGCATGTTCGGTAAGGATTGCCAGAAGGAGGGCGTGGCAGCGAGAGATCGAGTCGGATATCTGCCCGGTGAATTAAGCCTTTATGAAAATATGAAGGCCAGCCAGTTCTTCAAGATGTACTTTTCATTGCAAAAAAGCAACACAGATCGCAGATATTGGCAAACTCTGGCTGAGCGGCTTGATTTGGACACCAGCCGCAAAATCCGTGAATTATCGCGCGGTAATAAGCAGAAGGTTGGCGTGGTGGCGGCATTTATGAGCAAGCCGGATTTGCTCATTTTAGATGAGCCAACCAGCGGCCTGGACCCGTTAGTACAGCAGACGGTAATGGAATTGGTCCGTGAAGCCAATCAGGCTGGTTCGACGGTTTTCTTCTCATCGCACATTCTATCTGAGATACAGGCGGTCTGCGATAGGGTGGGGATTATTCGGGAGGGGCAAATGGTGGCCACAGAGCGGGTGCAGGATATGACCAGGCAGCAGTTCAAACGACTACGGATCAACTTCGCCACTTTACCCCCAGCCGATGCCTTCACTCAAGAGGGGGTGAAAGAGATAACGCGAGATGAGCAGGGCGTCCTACTCGAGATACGTGAAAATCTTGACCAAGTTCTAAAGACCGCGGCCCCCTTTGGCATCACTGATATCGAAACCATCCCGGTCACCTTGGAAGAAATATTCCTGGCCTACTACGGTAAAGGAAATGGAGGCGATCATGCTTAGGTTGCTACTACAAGAATTACGTTTTCGGCGCAATGCCATCATTGGCTGGGCGATCGGGCTTACCTTCCTACCGGCTATTTATGTCGGTATTTATCCCCAATTCGAGGCGGATTTAGCCGGGATGTCAGATATTTTGGATTTGGAGATCTATCAGGCGATGGGGATGAACTTCGGTACTTTTGAAGATTGGATCGCTTCGACGGTGATCAATATCGTCCCCATATTGGTGGCGATCTATGCCGTGATTGATGGGACGGGCACACTGGCGGGAGAAGAGGAAGACGGAAAGCTGGAACTGGTAGTTGCATTACCCATCCCCCGCTGGCAAATTGTGACTGTGAAAGCCATCGCCCTTGGCATTGCCCTTTTCCTGATCTTGCTGCTGGTGGGCATAACCACGACCATTGTTTTCTTGGCCATCGAGAGCCAGGTAGAGACTACTCTGGTGTGGACCGATATTCTCTGGGGTTTGCTATATACCTGGCCGATAGTGATGGCAGTCGGTATGATCAGTCTCTTTCTGGGGACTTTCGCGCCCACCCGACGAACTGCAGCTCTGATTGGTGCCGTGATCGTTATTGTCAGCTACTTCGGCAGCAATCTGTCTTCGCAGGTCTCTACCTTGGGTACCATTCAGCCGCTCTTTCTGTTCCATTACCTCGACTCTACGGCTCGTTTATTTGAGATCGGACCCCAGGCAAGTGATGTGCTGTTTTTGTTGGGCGTGGCGCTGGTTGCTTTTATCTATGCTATCGTTTTCTTCCAACTGCGAGATATCACTGTTGGCGCCTGGCCATGGCAGCGGGCGAGGAGGGTTCCAGCTTAGGTTCTCAAAACTGCCCACCAGAAACGGTGGGTAGTTTTACTTAAAAATTAATGTGAGAGTATGTATTGGCAGGGATTTTTTAGGGCCAGGAGACCTCTAAATCCGTCAGGCTGATCCAAGTCTCAATTATTCGTGTCTTAGGGCCTCCACTGGATCCAGACGTGCTGCCCGGCTTGCGGGATAAATGCCTCCGATAACACCAATGAATCCGGCGAAAATTAGTGCTCCGATAGCCAGCCAGGCCGGAACAATAGACATCTGACCGATCCCGGTCACACCCTCAGAGGCCAGGTATTGGTGCCCGGCCCAATCCACCAGACGACCTAATAAAGTACCCAATATCACTCCGACAATGCCACCGATTAATCCTAGAAGCACGGCATCCGCGGTGAACATACGGCGGACCTCCTGATTTGTCGCACCGACCGCTTTTAGAATGCCAATTTCTTTGGTGCGTTCATAGATTGCCATCATCATCGTATTGGCAACGCCTAAGGTGGCTACCAAGAGCGCCAGCGCACCCACCGAACCCAGCAGAGCCTGCAGGATCGCCAGGACTCGATTGGCTAGCTCAAGGATAGTGCCCAGGGATTGCGCTTCTAAATCCATCGTCCCTGCAGTTTCAAGGATCGACGAGACAGCTTTATCGTCAATTGCCTTAATGATCAACAGATCATAGCCATCTGTGGATAGGGTATCTGGTCTGCCATACCACCAGGCTTTGATCGCAGTTCGTTCATTAATTCCGAGATCGATGGTTTGTGAACCCCTTCCCTGGCGAACACCACTAATCATGCTTGTGAATTCTTTGGTTTCTCCCCGCGGCAAGCGAACGATCAGAGTGGCTGTGTCGTCAATCAGGTCTTCATAGTCGAGGTCTGATCCCTCAATGAGTTGATCAGCGAGCCCATCGATCAGCACCACTCCTTGGGTATCACCCTCCCCCAAAGGAGACCCCGCAAGCATCTCCGGTGGGGTGAGAAAGTCAGGCCCACCTGGACCTGGCCGGTCACTTCCAAAACCTCCAGACAACCTGACAGGCACCGATTCCTCCTCAAAAGATATGCTGATCTCAATATTGGAGGGTAGATTCAGGTTGGGAGTAACAGATTGAACGGCTGGCATGGCCCTGAATTCAGCGACGATGTCAGGAGTCAACGGTTGATCGGGTTGGGTTAATCCAAAAGGATCGAAAGCGTCTTCCTCCTCAGGAAATGATGGAGAAATAAACACATTTTCCAAACCTAAGGCTTGAAAATTGCGGTTGACCTCGGCCTGAACGCCCACTCCGAATGAGACCATCGCCACCAAGGTGACAATCCCGATCAATACTCCAGCTGCCGTCAGAAGATTGCGAACTGGTCGTCTACTGAGGTTTTCATAAGCTGTACGAGTTAGATCTCTGAAAGATATCCTTCCTACAAGGGATAAGACAGATAGAGATTCAGTCGAAATTCGTTTTCCTGATTTTGACAGATCCTTGCCTGTAGTTTCAATTTCTTTGATCTCTCCATCTCGCAGGTGAACAACCCGGTTAGCAAACGAGGCGATTTCAGGGTCATGAGTGACAATAATCAGCGTCACACCGCGTTCGTGGTTGAGTTCACGCAATAGACGCATAACTTCAGCACCGGTCGAGGAATCCAGGTTGCCGGTTGGTTCATCTGCCAGGATTATCTTTGGCTCATTCACCAGCGCGCGGGCGATTGCGGCGCGCTGCTGCTCACCACCAGACATCTCTGTGGGACGGTGATCCAGGCGGTGGTCCAACCCCACCCGTTTCAATAATTGCCGGGCACGTTCACACCGCTCAACCAAAGCTACTCCGCTGAGCATGAGGGGTAAAGCGACATTTTCCAGCGCAGTCAGGGTGGGAATGAGATTAAATGTTTGGAAAATAAAGCCAACATTGTGCCGCCGGTGAGCGGTAAGTTCTATTTCCGTGGCGTCCTGTAAAGTTAAACCCTGAACACTTACTTCACCGCTGGTAGGCTTATCGAGACCACCCAGCAAATTTAACAGGGTAGATTTCCCCGACCCAGATGGACCGACCAGGGCCACAAAGTCGCCCTGGTCGATTTCTAAGTTGATATTGTTGAGTGCATTTACATCTGTGTTGCCAAGCTGATATTGGCGACAGATATCAACCAGTCGAATCGCTGCAACCATTTACTGCAGTGACTCTGCGATCGTTAATGCCTGGCTGGTTGTAAGATCACCTGCAATGGAATAAAATAAGTCACCCTCGTTCCAGGTCAGCAGTACCTGGGACCCATCATCGGCAACAAATATCGTTCCGGAAGATCCACGTACCTCAATGAGCTGCTTTTCAGTGGATGGTTGCGCCATTTCATCGGAAATCCCCTGGGCTACAGAGAAGGAGCCACCGTTTGGCAAGGTATATCGCTGGACGATGGTGCCGCGCACCTCGAGCACATCAACCAGGGTGGCGCCTTCAGGAGTCTCTGTAGGAGTAAGAAAATCGAAATCAACCGCAGCAGCTGCTTCAGCAAGCGATAAGGATTGAGGTGCCAAATCGGCAAAGGAGATAACTTCGGCATTTGCAGGGACCTCGAATGTGAAAAGCGCCTCATCAACACCGGCGTTGATTTCCAGTTCCGTAACCGTAACCTTGATTTCACCAAAACTGCTCCCGGTATATTCAACCGACAAAGGAACACTGCGATTTTCGTCAATCCAAAGGTTTATAAAACCGCCAACTGCTACGTATTCTGCAGGCATTTGCTCTGGGATCGGATCTAACTTGAGCAGACGGGCGGATGTATCTGCGACCAGAACTGTATCCGATTTCGTCACGTCGAAGTATTCCAGCAGCATCTGGACAGCCTCAACGGGACTTTCGGGATGCTCAAGGTCAGCTTTATCGAATTCGCCCATATAAGGGTCTTTATCTGCCATCAACTCTCTGGCTTCCTCAGCGGTTCCCACAAAGACCTTACCCTCTGCTGGAGCGTAAGCCCAAAGATTCTCTCCATCACTGACCACAACAGCATTCGCAGCCTTCTCATCGCTGGATTCCAATACCACTAACCGGAAAGCGCCAGGCCCATCTTCCCCACGGCGTCCCCAAACTTCAATTGTTGCCGTGGAATCTTTTTCCACTGTGTCCACATCTACTTCAACAACTGCATGAGCATCGTCGATCGTCTCCAGTGTTTCAATGGTTTGCACGAGAATATCTGCAGCTGAGGGCTGCATTAGAGCAAAACCACTCACCAGAGCAGCGATCAAAACCACACCACCGATTACTAATAAGATATTTCTTCTATTCATCATTCAAAGCTCCTTAAAAAATGAGCGATTCTGTTCAATTTTGTTTACCCTATTATATTAAAACACCGATCGATATAAAAATGTGACAATAATCGCGCGATCTAATAATTTCTTTATGATTCCTGTTTGTTCGGGGACTCAAAACTTGATGATTGGGCAATGATGCCAGCCTCACCTTGACCCAGACTATCTTCGAAGATATCTCCGATGAGCAGTTTAAATAGGTTGTCAATGTAAATATGTGCGGGGTTTATCCCTGTATCCGGGTGTTTCTACCACATTTTCGAACCCGGTCAGAAGCAGCGATTGTCAATATGTCGAGTCTGGCTGGATTGGTTGGGTAATACGGTTACAGTCCCTAAGCGATGAGTAAATTCGCCATGCGGGGGTTGACTGAATCTTCATAAAAGGTTTGGCATCTTCAGGCATCGCGAAAGCACCATCATCCACTGGAGAACTGGGGTCAAAGCTATTCATCAGCTGATCGAAAGTGAGCACTGTCCGTTCGATAAGCTGCGTCGCTTGAGTGACCGTGGAGATAGGGTGAGTGGATGTCGGTATTACCTGGGTCGAAATTGGTGTGTGGGTCTTGATTTCATCAGGGCTGCAGGCGATTAATATTAATGCTGTGATGGCTAAGGTGATCTGGTGTTTCTTCACTGTAGCGCTCCTAGAATTGAATAATTATGTCCATAACTGAGATTAGTGGAATTCACAAGCCAATGTCGCGCTTTGATTTGCTCTGAAGTTCGATTGATTACCGATTGGTGTTGCTCAAAAGGCAGGAATTCCAATTGCGCGACTGTGGACACACGAAATTGTCAGTGAGACTCAGTGCAGTGTATTCTAAATCTTAATCTCCGTGCGCACATCCGTCAACTGAAGTTCTTTTGGACATACCCAGGTACCTGTTATTCATTGTCCTCGAGTCAAGACCCTCATTTTTGTTAATTATTTCCTATTTAACGAAATAAATGCTATAATAGGGCCAGATCCTGTTGGTATATGTTGGTACAGGTTGGAACGATCGGGTACCAGTGATTATGGGAGCGATCATGGCGATAGAAGAAAAAGCCAAGCCGCTATATCAAATCGTCGTTGAAGACATATTAAACCAGGTAAATTCTGGACAACTCGGAGCAAATCAGAGAATTCCATCTGAAAATGAGCTGTGCCAGATAAATTCCGTTGGTCGAAATACTATTCGCCGGGCGATAAGCGAACTGGTCAATGATGGCGTCCTGAGAACGGTACCTGGGGTAGGAACATTTGTTGTTGATAGCCGGCTTGACAAGACGGCAGAATATTTATTCGGTTTCTCGCAGGAAATGGGATTTCTCGGCAAGAAAGTTACCAGCAAGGTATTAGAGGCGGCGATCATTCCCGCCGATCCATTCTTATCCAGGAGGCTGCAAATCCAGCTCGGTGCTGAGGTCGTATTTCTAAACCGGGTGAGGCTGATGGATGGAGAACCAACGGCAATTGAAAGATCATATATTCCGCATGACCTCTGTCCAGAGATATTGGAATATGACTTTTCGGTAAATTCACTTTACGAAACTCTCTCAACGGTTTATGATAAGAGACCCGATCATGCTGAGCAGGTAATCGAAGCCAGTCTGGCGACACCCGAAGTTTCCGAATTGTTGGGTCTGGCGCCACCAGCTGTTGTCTTTGTTTTTCGCCGGGAAACACGGATGGCTTCCGGGTCGGTAGTTGAATATGTCGATTCTGAACTGCGAGCTGACCGCTTCCGCTTTTACACCAATCTACGATTGTTTTCTTCACCGGATGAATTTGCTTTTCGTAGATTGCCGCTCAAGGTAGCAAGCTGAGATCTTACGAATTCGGTCGGTGCAAATAGTTATATGAACAAATTATCGGAATCTGAGCTACAGGAAATCGTCCAGCGGATTGTGCAGCGCACAATTGGGGACCGTGAGCCGGTTTCTTCTAGTGAAGCCGGGATTAACCCTATCACTCCCCATCCAGGTGGAGAAGATAACCAGGTCATTAAGACTCGGAGGATTGCCATAGCCGCGGATCATGGCGGATATCCATTGAAAGAAATCCTCAAGGCGTTCCTTCAGAAACAGGGTTACCAGGTGGATGATTGCGGTACGCACAGTCCTGAACCGGTGGATTACCCCGATTTTGCCTTCCCAGTGGCAAAAAAAGTCAGTGATGGTGAGGCCTGGCGGGGAATTATCATCGATGGAGCAGGGATTGGAAGCTGCATGGTTGCTAATAAAGTGCCTGGTGTACGGGCAGCGATGTGTTATGACCATGCAAGTGCCTTGAACAGCCGGGAGCATAATAATGCCAATGTGCTCACCTTAGGTGCTGGCATGATCGAACCAGCCTTGGCACGTCAAATCGTGCTCACCTGGCTGAATACGAATTTCGGCGGTGGACGTCATGCCCGCCGGGTAGACAAAATCATGAATATTGAAAAGAATAGGTGATACGAAGAAAATGTTATCGAACGAAGTAAAAGTTGAACAAATTGTCGAAATTGTGGCGCGCGAGGTATTGATCGCACTGGCTGAACGTGAACAAAGGTCAGCATCCACCGAATGCGACCACTGTACGGAAGAATGCACTGGGGATGTTTGCGTGAAGACCTGCTTTGACCGGGTAGGACGAGTGGTCAATGCTGGAGCAGCTCGAATAACCTCCTCCCTGGGTGGTATTCCTGAAGATCCCAGCATTGCCAGAATGATCGATCACACAATTCTGAAACCAGATGCCACTCCAGACCAGATCGCCCAGCTGTGCTATGAAGCGCGCAGATATGAATTCGCTTCTGTGTGTGTCAATCCCACGCATGTGAAAATGTGCGCGGAGTTGCTGCGCGGCAGCCCGGTGAAAGTGTGTACGGTGATAGGTTTCCCGCTGGGGGCTTCCTCGACGGAGGTGAAAGTCTTCGAAACCGAGACTGCATTGCGGGATGGGGCGACTGAGATCGACATGGTGATCAATATCGGCGCGCTGAAGGCTAAGGATTATGAACTGGTGGCGAAAGATATCAACGGCGTGGTGCGAATGGCGCATGCCGCAGGTGCATTGGTCAAAGTGATCATCGAAACTGCCTTGCTTACGGATCAGGAAAAAGAGATCGCCAGCTTATTGGCAAAGGAAGCTGGTGCTGATTATGTTAAGACCTCCACCGGATTTTCCGGTGGCGGGGCAACTGCCGAGGATATCACCCTGATGCGAGCTGCAGTTGGACCAGAAATGGGTATTAAAGCCTCTGGTGGTGTTTCATCTTATGAAGATGCCGAGAAAATGGTTTTCGCTGGCGCAACCCGCATCGGAGCCAGCGCGGGGGTTAAAATCGTCCAGGGCGAGAGTAAATCGAGCCCAGCTATCACGGCGCCTTTATCTGTAGCTGCATAGAGTTGGTTGGACAGATTATGAAAATCGCCAGAGTTATCGGCACGACAATCTCGACCATCAAGGACGAGAAAGTGCGCGGCAGTAAATTGCTCATCCTGCGCCAAACAGATGAAGCTGGTGAGTTTATTGGTAAATCATACGTGGCGGTCGATCTGGTGGATGCTGGAGTTGATGACCTGGTTTTAACTGGACATGGTTCCAGCGCTCGCCAGACCTACCAGACCAAAGATTGCCCGGTTGACGCGGTCGTGATCGCGGTGATTGACCATTTAGAGGTTGATGGAGAAGTCGTTTTCCGGATGACTTAGATTTTTAGGATTTTAGATTTAATAGCGACCTGGAATTATAGAGTATTTGCGGAGTTTGCGATGTTGATCGCCAAGGTGATTGGAACCACGATATCCACGATAAAGGATGAAAAGCTCAAGGGTAGAAAGCTGCTCATTGTGCGCCAGACCGATGAGACTGGAACGCCATACGGTAAACCCTATGTGGCTGTTGACACGCTGGATGCAGGTGTGGGAGATTTAGTGTTGACGGCTCATGGATCTGGAGGGCGTCAAACTGCTATCACCAAGAACAGCCCGGTGGATGCCGTCATCATGGCAGTAATCGACCATTTAGAGGTCGCTGGAGAAGTTGTTTACCGCAATGAGTGAACGCTTCCTGGTGAAAACAAAGCACGGGATTGATTATGACAGTATCTGATAAAGATTTGCTCTCTGTGCAAGAAGCTCGACAGATGGTTGAAAGGGCGTATGAAGCCCAGAAAATCTGGGGAACCGCCACTCAACAGCAGGTTGACCTGGTGTGTGAAGCGATGGCGCAGGCAGCTTTCCTGGGTGCTGAACGACTGGGTCGTCTGGCAGCTGATGAGACGGGCTTTGGAGTACCGGAACATAAGAAGCTTAAAAATGAATTCGCCTCCCGGCACCTTTGGGAACGGATAAAGGATATCAAGACAGTGGGATTCGTCCACAAGGATGAAACCAACAAGATTTATGAGATCGCCTGGCCGATGGGGGTTGTGGGAGCATTGACCCCCAGCACCAATCCTACCTCCACGGTGATCAACAAAATCTTGATCTCGGTCAAGGCTCGGAATGGCATTGTAGTCGCCCCGCATCCAACGGCGGTTAAATGCAGCATCGAGACAGCCAATCTGATGAGTGATGCGGCGGAGGGAGCCGGAGCTCCACCCGGCTTGATCAATTGTTTGACCACAATCACTCTAAAAGGCACCCAGGAGATGATGTCCCACAAACGGACTGCAGTTATCCTGGCGACCGGGGGCAGCGAGATGGTACGGGCAGCTCACTCACAGGGAAAGCCAGCTTACGGCGTAGGACCCGGCAATGTACCTGTATATGTCGATCGCAGCGCTGATCTGGAAAAAGCCGCCAAATATATTGTCGCCAGCAAGGCCTTCGCTTTCCATTAACTGCTGCAGGCGCCCTGCGATCGGCCGGTCGGCGATTACCGCCTGTTCTGTCGCGCAGATCACTGAATAATCGAAGGCCTTGCTGGCGACAATATATTTGGCGGCTTTTTCCAGATCAGCGCTGCGATCGACATA
>PVMS01024945.1_pt1 | contig 11624 bp, 11 predicted proteins | sample 1853461 | NCBI WGS metagenome assembly PVMS01 (sample SAMN08582032, study PRJNA380276) | Marine sediment metagenome, whole genome shotgun sequencing project. | isolation source: ocean sediment barecode stripped | collected 2017
AGCCCGGATGCGATGTTTACCTGGTCGTTCGTGCGGCGCACCTGGTCGCGCATTTGCGCATAGTATTTCTCGATCTTTTCAGCGCTCTTGGCCTTGTAGATATGCCGGTTGACGAGGCAGACGCCGATGGTCCGGCTGGCGACATGCACGCCGTCGTCAATTTTGCGCATCCAGAGCCGCATTTTCGCCCGCGCCTGCGGCGATGGCGGGCGCAATGACGGCTCGGGGAAGGCATCTTCCAGATATTCCAGGATGACTAGGGATTCCGCTATTCCCGCGCCATCGTTGATGATCACCGGGACCAGCCCCTTGGGATTGAGGCGATGATAGTTTGGGGGAAGCTGATCTACATCGCCGCGGGCAGTGTCGACGATGACGCTTTTCCAAGCCAGCGCCTTTTCTTCCAGCAAAAGGCGAACACGCTGGGCAGCAGTCGAACGGTCGTAATGATAGAGCGTCAGCACGCCACGATCTCCCTCGATGTTTTCTCGCACCAATTCGGCCCATGAGATACAGAATTCAAAACCGGCCGCCTGAAAATGCAGATCCCGGCGGCTTTCGCCGCCGGGAACCGGTCTGATACGGGTCCGGGGTCAGGCCCCGGACGAGACTTCACGGCAATGTTCAGAGCGAAGCCGGACGCTTGGGAATCCCGAGCGCATCCTGCGCCGCCCAGACATATTTCATGTCGAAATATTTGCGCCAGTCGAGGTCCTTGGGAAGGGCGCCGGTTATCGACAGATCGGCGACGAACTGGTCCATCGATGCAGCGCTTTCAAAACCGCCATCGGGGCTGAACTGGTCGAGTTCGACCTTGTACAGCGCCTCGAACTCCGGTGGAATCTCGTAGCCGAAATCGCGCATGATCTTGTAGGCCTGATCCTTGTTGGCCGGGTCGAATAGCCACAGGCGGGCCTTGATGTCGGCCCGTACCCAGGCATAGGCGGTGTCCTCGTTCTTTTCGAGCCATCCGCCCATGGCGGCGAAGCCTTCCTGCGGCGCGATTGTCAGTTCCTCGAAGATGAACTTGCCACCTGCTCCTTCAATCCCGACCCGGTGGCGCGGGAACACGCTGGCGCCATCGAGCGTACCGTTGATAAGCGCCGCCATACGGCTGTCGGACCCACCGGAGGCGGGCACGAATTCGACATCCTTTTCAGGATCAAGTCCCATTTTCTTGACGACCTGCTTCATCACCCAGGTGTTACGTCCTCCCAGTCCGCCACCGGAGATTTTGCCACCCTTCAGGTCTTCAGGCGAATTGATACCCTTGCGGACACCCATGATCCACCATTCCTTGTCGCGGTGCAGCGAGATCATCTTGATCGGCAGACCGCTGGCATGGCCTGAACCGAAGAATTCGCTGGTGTCGCCATGGGTGATATCGAGACTGCCGCCGATCAGGCCAGGCATGTATTCTTCCGACAGGATCACCTCGAATTCCTCGATGCCGACTTCCTTGAGATAGCCGAGGGCCTGCGCCAGCCGGTAGGACCATTGCGTGGCGTAGTTCGGATTGAAGTCGCCCATTATCAGCGACTTCATATTGGCCATGACGTTCTCGACGCTCGGCGTCTGCGCGCCGGCCACATTGCGGGTCGATGCGGCGATGATGGTGCCAAAAATGCCGGCCCCGCCCATTTTCAGAAAATCCCGGCGTGGCAAGCGAATTTGCGGCTTGGTGTACTGTTTTTTCATGCTTTTTCCTCCCAGTTGAGATGCTTCACGTAAAACACTTGTTCGAACAGCGTGGCGAAGTTCACAGCGTTTCGATTCGCCGCCACGGGGCGATATAGGCCTCCAGCCAACGGGTGATCTGGATCAGCGACAGCGACACGACCACCAGAAGAAACAGAACCGCGTACAAGAGCGATGAATTGAAGGTATCGGCCGAGCGCGTGATGAGATAGCCAAGTCCTTTCGATCCGCCGAAGATTTCGGCGATGACCAAACCGATCAGCCCGCGCCCGATGCCCTGCTGTATGCCGGCGATGATGAACGGCAACGTATAGGGCAGGACCACCTTGAAATAGAGCTCGCGCCGGTTCGCGCCGAACACCTTGGCCGCCGAAAGCAACGATTTTTCCGTCGTCTTCACCCCCGCCCAGGAGTTGATCATGATCGGAAACACGGCCGACAGCACGATGATCGTGATCTGCATCTTGACCGTGAATCCGAGGAATAGAATGAACAGCGGAACGAGCGCGATGCGCGGCAATGAGGCGAGCGCCCAGACATAGGGGCTGAGCACTGTCTCGACGTATTTATTGCCACCCATCAAGAGGCCCGCCGGGATGCCGATCACGCAGGCGATGCCCAGGCCGATCGACAGGTTGGTCATGCTGTAAAGCAGATGGTCGCGGATGCTGCCGGAGATTACTGCACCCGGTGGGGCCGTGGTGGTGAAGCCTTCCCAGAGCGCGGAAAACATGCTGCTCGCTCTGGGCAGGAAGAGCGGATTGATGGCCCCCGACCAGACGAACAGCTCCCAGATGATGAAGAATATGGTCAGATTGATCACGGTGACAGCCCAGGAGCCATAGAGCGTCCACGCCTCGCCCGCCGTGAATTCGGTATCTTCGATGCGGCCCGCGTCCGTGGTCTCGCCGGCGGCAACGCTTTCGCTGTCCTCAATCGTGCTCATCGTTTTTCTCCACGTGCGCTCTGTAGCGCTTCGTCCTTCACAAGCTGCCAAATATGGTCACGCAATTTGCTATATTCCGGATGCGACTTGACGTCATAGTCAAACCGCGGGCGCGGCAGGTTGACATCGACGACTTCCTTGATACGGCCAGGCCGGGAGGAGATCACCACGATCCGATCGGCGAGCGTGATCGCCTCATCGATCGAATGGGTGATGAAGATGACCGTCTGGGCGGTTTTGGCAACGAAACGTTCAAGCTCGCTCTGCATCGCTTCGCGCGTCATCGCGTCAATCGCTGCGAACGGTTCGTCGGCAAGCAGAATGTCGGGCTCGGAAACCAGCGCTCGCGCGATGCCGACACGCTGCTTCATTCCGCCGGACAGTTCGTAGGGATATGAATTTTCGAACCCGGTCAGATCGACGAGATCAATGTAGCGGCGTACGCGTTCGTCGATCTCCTCTTTGGAGAGTTTCAGATTCTGAAATTCGAACGGCATGCGGATGTTCGATTCAACCGTTCGCCAGGGCATCAGCGCGTAGTCCTGGAACACCATGGCGCGATCGGGTCCGGGACCTGTCACCTGGCGTCCGTTCACCTCGATGGTGCCTTCCCAGGGTTCGACGAGGCCGGATATAGCGTTGATGTAGGTCGTCTTGCCGCAGCCCGACGGTCCGACCAGCACGACGAATTCGCCGCGGTTCACCGACAGGCTGATATCGCGCAGCGCGGTCAACCGCTTGCGTTCGCGGTGCAGCTTGTAGCCGACGGTGAGGCCCTTGGTGACAATGACCGGCGCAGCACTTTCCGGTGCAGGCGCGGGCGATTTGGCTGGCGCCACAATTTGCGGCTTGGTTTCCATCAGGGTCATTGCCCTCGGCGTCCTCCCACAGACCTTATTGTTGCCACTGCAATCGTTTGCATTTCAGTTTGAAGCGTATCAGCATTGCACGGGCAAGAACAACCGGCCAGCCCTCCTGTGCCACTTCCCTCAGTCGAATATCCAGATGGATTGGCCGGCAACAGCGGCGGCGGAGTCTTGCGGTAACAGATCGGTCTGCGAACGCGTCTGGAATGGGTGTGCATCATTGGTAACAATCCACAGTTCGCCGCACGCAATATCCACCTCTCCGACATGGTCACCTAAGCGCATACGGTATTATCATATTATCAAGTGGTCAAGAATGAGACCGTCGCCTGACCCGTTAGGTTCAGCCTCCTGTCCGAGTTCCGCTTCATGCAAATGCAACGGCGAGCCGTGAAGCTTGACGAAGGACGGACGCTGGCGGATCATCGCAAACAACGATGGCTGGCGCCCGCTGGCCCAAACGGGGCCATGAAGCTCCGCAAGCTGAATTCCTGCCGGAGGATCCTGTGACAGCCAATTCATCCACCCTTGGCTTTGTGCCCAGCGAAGATCCCTTTGTCGTTGAGGATGGCGGATTTTATCGCCGCTGGCTGTCGATGTTCGAGAATCTCGACGAACTGAAATCCCTCGTGGCGACGCTGGAGGCGACGACGCAGGACAAGTGGGTGCCGGTTTGGCGCGACGCCGGCAGGGCGCACGAGGACGAGGGCGACCGGCTGGCTGGCGCCGGCGAAAAGGACCGCGCGCGGGCGGAATATCTGCTGGCCAAGACCTATTATGCCATCGGCCGGTTTCCCGGTGAGATTACGCCCTTGAAAGCCGAGGTGAGCGCTGACTGCGCGCGTGCCTACCGAAAAGCCTGTAACGATCTCGACCCGCCTCTCGAGGTCGTGGAGGTGGCATGCGAGGGCCGCTCTATCCGGGCGCATTTCCGGACGCCGCGCGCCGACGCGCCGGTCGGCGCCGTGCTGATCATGTGTGGCGCCGATGTTTTCAAGGAAGATCGGGGCTGGGCCGGCAAAATGGCGCTGGACAACGGCCTTGCCTCGCTTGTGATGGACGGTCCCGATACCGGCGAGAATCCTTTTCCCTGGGACCCGGCGTCGGTCACGGCGTGGATCGCCGCCATCGACGCCCTCGCGGCGCGCCCGGAGGTCGATACCTCGCGGATCGGAGCTTTTGGCATCAGCCGCGGCGGCTATTCGGTGATGCAACTTGCCGGGGCGTATCCGAAAATGGTTCGTGCCGTCGTGGCGATCGCCGGACACCCGTTCGGATACCGCATGAGCGATGACGAGATGCGGGCCTTCGTCGCGGCGCGCAATGCCCGTGCGGAGTTCGTTTTCGGAGAGCCGGGCGGGCCGCCGTCCTTTCCCACATGGTCAGTGGAGAAGGAGGAGGATATCTTCTCGCGGTGGGCGTTGTCGGAGCTGGGTATCCTCGACAACATCACGCAGCCTTTGCTGATGATCAACGGCAAGCTCGACCACCTTGCGCCGATCGGCAATATCTACTTCATGCTTGAAAGCGGGCCGGCGACGGGGCGCGAGGCACGAGTCTATCCCGATGCGGGCCATTGCGCATTCAAGTATTACCGGGAATGGGCCCCTGCTTCCTTCTCCTGGCTTGCTGAAAAACTGACCGCCAGGGGAACGCGCTAGCTGCGGTCTTTCAACAGGTTGTCAATCAGCCCTGACCGGTTCGGAAACCGGGAGCCACCTCACCGGCCGCCGAGCGCCCGGTATATTTTCATGCCGGGGCGCCCGGTTTGCGGCATGGCGAATTTTGCCTCCGCTTTTCTGATCGCCGCCCGCGTCACGGGGCCGATACGGCCGTCTGCTTCGCCAATGTCAAATCCATGCTTGATGAGCAGTTTTTGCAAGCCAAGCCGCTGGGCGCGCGACAGGCCCGGATCGCTGGTCGGCCAAGGCGTTTTGAAAGGCTTGCCGCGCTTTAGCCGGTCGGAAAGGTGGGAGATGGCGAGCGCATAGGACTCGGCGGCATTGTAGGAATAGATCGCGTTGAAATTGCCGAAAACCAGGAAGGCGGGGCCCCTTGCTCCGGCCAGCAGAATGAGGCCGGCGCTTGCCTTGCCGCTTGGCCTCTTGCCGTCGATACGGGTGATGCCGCGTGTCGCCCAGGTGCTGGCGGATGCTCGCTTCTTGCGCCCCGATGGGCCCTTGTAGCCACGCGGCAGGCGGACCTCGTAGCCCCAGCGCTGGCCGCTGCGCCATCCGGCCTTTTTCAGGTAGTTGGCGGTCGAGGCGAGCGCATCGGGCACCGAGTGGACCAGATCGCGCCGCCCGTCGCCATCGAAATCGACGGCCAGACGCCGGTAGGTCGAGGGTATGAATTGCGTTTGGCCGAAGGCTCCGGCCCATGAGCCGTAAAGGTCGGCAAGCTTGAGATCGCCGCGCGAGACAAGCTTGAGCGCCTGGATCAGTTCCTTGCGGAAGAAAGCCGGCTTGCGCCCGGCGCAAACGACATTGGCCAAGGCATGGGGAATGAAAAAATCGCCCTGGTCCCTGCCGTAATTGCTTTCAATCCCCCACAAGGCGGTGATCACATAGCGATCGACGCCATAGGCCTTTTCAACGGCGCGCAGGATACGGTTGTGTTTTTTCATCATGGCGCGACCGGTGTCGATCCGCTCGCGATCGACAAGGAACGCCATATAGTCCCAGATCGGCGTGTGATATTCGGGCTGGCTGCGGGAAAAACGCACGGCCTTTTCATCGTATTTGACGCCGCTAAGTGCTTTTGTCGCGACGGCCCGGTCGACGCCGGCCTTGATCGCCGCGTTGCGGATGCCGGCAACGCAGGAATTCAGCGACGCGGCCGTAGCCGGATGACCGGCAAGTGCGCCGACGATGAATAGTGCACTCAAACAGCGCTTCGGTGACCGGCCGATCATATCCCTCAGGTGCCTTTCGGGGCGATTGCGCGACGCGCGATTGAAGCGCAGCGTCCTCTTGCGCTCAAGAAATTTCGAAACCGGGAAAGCATCGGTGTCTTCCTCCAGTGCCGGGCCAGGCCAGATCTATCGCCAGAAAGACAAAGGATCGGCTCCGAACATCCACAGATGACCACCGGCGAGCAAAGCCGTCGAAACAAATGCCGAGGCGGCGATGCCGGCAAGTAGCGGCCGATCGACAGCGGGCTGCGCGCGGCCCTGCAGAACTGCAAGAAACGGTACGTTTGCGGTGTTGGCCGCCAGCCGGCGCCACTCGGCTTCACCCATAGCGCGCGCCTTACGCTTGTCGAGGCGCCCTGTGCCGAGAAGCGCAAACAGGGCGAGCGCGCCAAAAAGGATGATGCTGACCAGATTGCCGTTAGCGGCGATATGGGCGCTGCCCCAAAGACCGAAGCCCCACAGGACCGGGTGGCGGGTGATGGCGAGGAGCCCCGGCCGCGCCGGATCATGGGCTTGGGCGGACAAGGAGACCGACAGCGGATTGGGCTTGATCAGGCCGGCGAAAATCAGGACCAGAGCGAGCGGCACCGCAATCAGCGCCAGGGCGGCCCGCCACGGCACCTGTTCCCAGATGACGATTTCCGGGGCCCTGATGGCAGCACTGATCAGCCAGGCAAGAAGCGCCAGCGAGAGCGCGGAATAAAGCGCCAGATAAGTCCGCCGTCCAAGCGCATCGACTAGCCGGCTGCGCAGAACCGGCCAGGCCGGCACGGCATGCGCCAGCACAAAGACAGCAAGCGTGGCGAAAAATTCCAGCATGGGTAAATCCTTGCCGCTGCAGGTCATCCCGGCCCGTTCCCGGCCGGGCGGGGCCGCACCGGATGCCGCTCAATCTTCAGCCCGCCGGTTATGCCGCCGGCTTGGCACAGTAGACATCATCGGGCACCGGCTCGAGCCAATCGACGTGGACACCGTCGAGATTTTCGTGAAAGGCCAGATGCACCATGCCGTTTTCAGGCGCCGCGCCGTGCCAGTGCTTTTCTCCGGGCGGGATCCACACCGTATCGCCTGGCCGGATTTCGTGGACCGGCTCTCCCCAGACTTGTACCCGCCCGACGCCGGCCACCACATGCAGCGTCTGGCCGAGCGGATGGGTATGCCACATGGTCCGCGCGCCGGGCTCAAAACTGACACGCGCGCCCCTGATTCTTGCCGGCTCGGGCGCATCGACGATCGGGTCCTGCCAGACTGTTCCGGTGAACCAATCCGGGTTGCCGCGGCGGGTGGACCTGGTCGCGGCCGGGTGGATTTCCATATCAAGCTCCTTGTTTGCGGGACGCGGGACGCCAGCATCTCCACGATGGACATACAGCCGATATGGGGGTCACGGGCAAGGCAAAAGCTGTAACGAGGATGCGTGTGCGGGAATCCGGGCACCGGCCCAAACATTTTTGCCGCCTGACAACCGTTCGGCGCTCATGCCAGCTCTGTGCCCGGCCTTATATACACGAATGGGGGGGTGTATCGGGGTTGGGAATGCTGCAGGGATGGCTCGCCAGCGTGGTACTGCCGCGGACCAGAACCGTCATGGCCGGGGTTATGTAGGCAGCATATTTGCCGATCGAAATCAGCGCATGGCGCCGGCTGACGTCGTTTTCCGCCGGATTATCGGCTTGCCGTCGCTCCGCCGATGTCGCTGAAGCGCTCCTGCGATGCATGGTCGTCGATCCCACCGCGAATCAGCTGTCAATCTATTGATACGCTCCGTCCATCGCAACGGCCCCGTCGGTGCGGTCCTGACCGACAGGGGCCATCCAATTGGTCGCAGGGAAGGCGAAATCGCAATCGTCGATTTTTCAGGGTCCCGCCCCCGACCCGTTCAATGGCACTGCCGGGCGTCCGCCTGGCGTGTGATACCAGACGATAACCGGCAGAACTCATACACAGGAATGGGCGTTACCCTGGCCGTCGGCGCCGCCGTTGCACGCATGGTTCGCCAGCGCGGTACTGCCACGGATCAGAACCGTCATGGCCGGAGTGACATAGGCGGCGTATTTACCGATCGAAATCAGCGCGTCACGCCGGCTGATATCGTATTCCGTCTGACAATCGGTTTCCGGCCGCCCTGCCAAATTCGCTGAAGCATTTCTGCGATGCAATGTCGTCGATCCCGCCGCGAGTCAGCCATCAGTTTATTTACACGCTCCGTCCATCGCAACGGTCCTGCCGGCGCCTGTGCATATCTGTGTATAACTCGGCGCCGGCACCGGTATATGCCCGCCGCCGAACGTCATATTGGCGTTCTTTGAAAAAAATGCCCGCCCTCCTTCCGGGGAGGGCGGGAGATCGGATCGTCAGCAGCCGGCCATGCACTTGCCTTTGCCGTAAATTCCATCGTCCTGCCGCTCAATGGCAGGTGCACACATTCACGCATTCACAGTGTCGTTACGGTGGCCGGTGCCAACGCGCTTTGTTGCCTGTGGACCAATGCCGCCGATCCCGCCATGGTAACAACGCACCAATTTGCTTACAAGCAACGGTCGAGACATAATTATGCAGGGAGGAAAAATGCATATCACTCGAATAGTTGGGCGGATTTTCATTTTTCCGCTGATGTTGGCGGCGCTTCTGGTTGGATCCGCTGGCGCCGCCGAAGTAGAAATGCAGTTTTATGGCAATCAGCATTTCCGGCTGAAATCGCCGGGCGGCAAGGTTATTCTGATCAACCCCTGGATCAATGGCAACAAGGACGTGCCGTTTGGCGTCGACCATTACAAGAAGGGCGAGGTCGATTTAATCCTGGCAACGTCCGGACATGGTGACGACCAGGGCCAGGCGGTCGATATTGCGGCCAATACTGGCGCCACCATCTTCGCGCCGGGCGAACTCGCCGGCTGGATGGCCGGCAAAGTCGTTGAATTGGGCGGGTCGAAAGGACAGGTTTACGGCGGCGCCATCAGCGGCCGCTACCAGCTGGGCGATATCACGGTGCAGATGCTTCAGGCCTTGCACGGCACCGGTATCAGCGCCGCCGGTGGCCGCTACGGCGGTTTCGCGGCCGGTTTCCTGATCACTTTCGAGAACGGGCTGAAGGTCCTGATGGCGGGCAGCACGGGCCTGACGCTTTCGGCATGCGCTATCAGCCGCATGTTGTCATGGTGCCGATGGCCGGGCGTTACATGATGCATCCTGACGACGCGGCCTTCGCGACTAAGTTGCTGATGACCGACAACCCCAACCTGAAGACCGCCATCCCGCAGCATTTTCGCATCAAGGGCAACCCCGGCTGGATGGGCACGCCGGACGAATACGAGGCCGAGGTCAAGAAACTCGGGCTCAACGTGAATGTGCTCAAACCGGAAATCGGCAAGACCTATACGCTGACAAAATAAAGCGCATTTTGCTTTCTGGCGGCGCCGGGCAGCGGCGCCGCCAGTATGGCATTGTGACGATTGAATAGTCGGGAGAGGCGAATTATCGACCGGCGAGTTCTTTCCACCTCAGGCAGGCAACATGCGCCGTGCCGTTGGCCTCTTCCAGTGGTGGCTCGATCCTTCGGCACTCGTCCCTGACGGCTGGGCACCTGGTGTTGAATTTGCATCCCTTGGGTGGATTGAGCGGACTTGGGATCTCGCCCTCCAGGCGCTGCGCCTTGCCGGAATCGTCGGGGTCCAACGAGGGGATCGCCGACAATAGCGCTTGTGTATAGGGGTGCTTGGGATCGGAAAACAGCTCGCGCGATGGCGCCGATTCCACGATCGATCCCAGATACATGACCGCGACATGGTCGCACACATGAGCGATGACGCTCAAATCGTGGCTGATAAACAGGAAGGTAAGATCCATCTCCTCCTGAAGCGATTTCAGCAGATTGAGGATATCGGCCTGGATCGAGACATCGAGGGCGGCAACGCTCTCGTCGGCGACGATGAATTTCGGGCGGCAGACCAGCGCTCGCGCGATCGAAATGCGTTGCCGCTGCCCACCGGAAAAGGCATGCGGGTAGCGGCGCAGATGTTCCAGGTTCAGCCGGCATTTCGCCGCCATCTCCCGCACCCGTTCGTCGGTCTCCTGGCGCGATGATGTTAAACCCATGACCTCCAGCGGTTCGGCGATGATATCGCGCACGGTCATGCGCGGGCTCAGCGCCGCGTAAGGGTCCTGGAAGATCAGTTGGGAGCGTTTGCGGTAGTCCTTGAGGTCCGCCTTGTTCAGGGCTGCGACATCATATTCGACGTCTTCATCGCTATAGGCGACATGGCCACTTGTGATTGGCGCGGCCTTGAGAATGGCGCGCCCGAGCGTCGTCTTGCCGGAACCGCTCTCGCCGACAAGGCCGAAAAAGCTGCCACGGGGAATTTCAATCGATACGTTATCGACCGCCCGGACCACCAGCGGGTCGCCGAATAATTTCCGGCCAAGCGGATAATGGACGCACAGATCCTGAACCGAGACGAGGGTGCCGTTATTCATATCGCGTTCTGCCGGGCAGCGGTCGCAAAGCAGTAACAAACGTGGCCACCTTGCAATTGCGTTGCGGCCGGAGCCTCGCGCTCGCAGGTGCCCTCGATCACTTGCCCGCAGCGCGTATGGAACACACATCCGGACGGGCGATCGAGTGGGCTTGGAATATCGCCGGGCACGGCGATGAGCGGGGCGTCCGGATCCTCCAGTTTCGGCAGCGCGTCCAGCAGCCCGTTCGTGTAGGGATGAGCCGGTTCGCGGATGACCTGCCTGACCGACCCGGTTTCGACAAGTTCGCCCAAATACATGACCGCCACGCGGTCCGCCGTCTGCGCGATGACGCCAAGGTCATGGGTAATGAACAGGATCGCCATACCGAAATCGTTCACCAGGTCCTTCATAAGGTCGATCACCTGCGCCTGGATCGTCACGTCAAGCGCCGTCGTCGGTTCATCGGCGATCAGCAGTTTCGGCTTTGTCGACAACGCCATGGCGATCATCGCACGCTGTCTCATGCCGCCGGAAAACTCGAAGGCGTATTGATTGAGTCGTTTTTGCGCCTCCGGTATGCCCACCCGGTCGAGCATCTCGACCGAGATTTCCACCGCCCGCTTCGTCGACATGGTCGAATGAATTTGCAGCTGCTCCACCATCTGGTCGCCGATGGTGATAGCCGGCGCAAAACTCGCCATGGGCTCCTGGAAGATCATCGAAACCGCGCCGCCGCGGATGACCA
>PVMS01063001.1_pt1 | contig 11623 bp, 9 predicted proteins | sample 1853461 | NCBI WGS metagenome assembly PVMS01 (sample SAMN08582032, study PRJNA380276) | Marine sediment metagenome, whole genome shotgun sequencing project. | isolation source: ocean sediment barecode stripped | collected 2017
ATAGGCTCAAATTATTTCATGGAAATTGCCAAACTAAGGGCAGCCAGATTACTTTGGGCGCAAATCATGGAGCAATATGCTCCCAAAGACGCGTCTGCCAAACTTATGACTATAGAGGTCAGAAATTCTACCTGGAATAAAACACTTTATGATCCATATGTGAATTTGCTTAGAGGGACAGTGGAAACTATGGCGGGAGTATTAGGGGGGGCAAGCTCGATAACAGTTAGGCCGTTTGATTCTGAATATAAAACTCCCGGTGAGTTCTCTCTTCGGATGGCAAGAAACACGCAGCTTGTATTAAAGAGGGAATCGTATTTGGACCGGGTCATCGACCCCTCTGCAGGATCCTATTATATTGAGAATTTAACAAACTCGATAGCTCAGCAGTCCTGGAAGCTCTTCCAAAAAATAGAGGCAAAAGGGGGACTTGTAGAGTCCCTAAAGTCCGGCGATATTCAAGATGAAATAAACAACACAAGAAAAACAAGAGAGATGAATACAGCAATCACAAAAGACACATTTTTAGGTGTGAACCAATATCCGAATTCTAAAGAAAATATGTCAGGTCAAATTAAAGAAAGCACCTCCGGTATTTCACTAAAAAAGTCAGGCAAGACTCTTAATACTGAGGACAAGCTTTCTATTCAATTCATTACTCAATACCTTGCAGGTGACGATGTCTACGTAGCAGATGTACTATTACAAAACCCCGGGGAATCAGAATTTGGGATTGCCACATTAAAGCCCTACCGCGGGGCACAGGCTTTTGAAGAAATTCGTCTGTCCACGGAGCGGCACATTAAAAAGACCGGACAGAAACCCAGGGTTTTCTTATTAACAATAGGCAATCCTTCAATGAGTAGTGCCAGAGCATCCTTTTCGAGCAATTTTTTTGGATGCGCGGGTTTTGAAATTATCAACAACATCGGATTTGACACACCGGAAAGCGGCGTTAAAGCTGCTCTTGAAAATAATGCGGATATAGTGGTAATCTGCAGTTCTGATGATGAATACCCGAATGTAGCTCCGCGTATCTCAACAGAGTTAAAGAAAATAAATGCCAAAATAAAAGTCATTATTGCAGGAAATCCTAAAGATCATTTAGAAGAATTAGAGCGGGCGGGAATAGACGACTTCATTCATGTTCATTCAAACGCATTAGAAACTCTAAAGAAGTATCAAGAAATATTAGGAATCAGAGCTTAAACACGGGGGAGTACTTTTGAGACCGGATTTTTCAAACATAGATTATCGTTATATTGAAACTAAGGATTCGGATCATAGATCCGGAGATTCCAACAACGTATGGCTGACTCCTGAAGGGATCAACGTTAAAGCCCTTTATACCAAAGACGACCTACTAGATATGGAGCACCTTAATTACGCTGCGGGCATAGCACCCTATCTACGTGGTCCCTACTCTACAATGTACGTTTCTCGTCCGTGGACAATCAGGCAATACGCAGGGTTTTCAACGGCTGAAGAATCTAACGCTTTTTATAGAAGAAATCTGGCAGCGGGTCAAAAGGGTTTATCTGTAGCCTTTGATCTCCCAACTCACCGCGGATACGACTCTGATCACGAACGTGTAGTAGGCGACGTGGGAAAAGCAGGGGTTGCCATAGATTCCATATTGGATATGAAAATTCTTTTTGACCAGATACCGCTTGATGAAATTTCAGTATCAATGACAATGAACGGCGCGGTACTTCCTATAATGGCCTTTTATATTGTAGCCGCCCAAGAACAGGGCGTTACCCCTGAGAAACTGAGCGGCACAATTCAAAACGATATATTAAAGGAATTTATGGTACGTAATACTTATATTTATCCACCAGAGCCCTCGATGCAAATCATAGCGGATATTTTCAAATACACGGCAGAAAGGATGCCAAAATTTAATTCAATAAGCGTAAGCGGTTACCATATGGAAGAGGCGGGCGCCTCATCTGACATCGAACTCGCCTACACTCTTGCGGACGGACTCGAGTACATACGAACATGTATTAATACCGGGATGAATATTGATGATTTTGCCCCCCGTATCTCGTTTTTCTGGGGTATAGGGATGAATCATTTTATGGAAATAGCAAAAATGAGAGCAGCCCGAATGCTCTGGGCAAAACTAGTAAAACAGTTTAACCCTAAAAACCCTAAATCTTTGGCGCTGAGAACCCACTGTCAGACTTCAGGCTGGAGCTTAACCGAGCAGGACCCGTTTAATAATGCAATAAGGACGTGCATTGAAGCACTTGCCGCAGCCTTTGGCGGCACCCAGTCTCTTCATACAAACGCTCTTGATGAGGCAATTGCTCTACCTACCGATTTCTCGGCCCGTATCGCGAGAAATACTCAGATCTATCTTCAAGAGGAAACAAATATATGTCGCTCTGTCGATCCATGGGCAGGTTCATATTATGTCGAATACCTTACTGACCGGATTGCACGAAGGGCATGGGCATTGATAGGTGAAGTTGAAAAGCTTGGTGGAATGGCAAAAGCTATAGACACAGGGATACCAAAAATGAGGATTGAGGAAGCGGCAGCCAGAAAGCAGGCCCGTATAGACTCCGGGCAGGACATCATTGTTGGCGTAAATAAATATCAAGTTGAAGAAGAGAGCCAGATAGAAATATTGGAGATCGATAACTCGGCTGTAATGCGCTTACAGCTTGAGCGGTTGAAAGAACTCAAGAAATCAAGAGACAACAAAGCAGTAAAGGTTGCGCTAGATGCTATTACCAAATGTGCCGAGTCGAGCTCTGGGAATCTTCTTGAGCTTGCGGTGGAGGCGGCTCGGAAAAGAGCGTCTCTCGGAGAGATCTCATATGCGTGTGAGAAGGTATTCGGTAGATACAAAGCTGTAATTCGTTCGATTTCGGGTGTATATTCTTCTGAAATGTCTCAAGATAAGGACTTTGTTAAAGCAAGAGAGCTGGCCGACGAATTTGCCGCACTTGAAGGAAGGCGCCCTAGGATAATGGTTGCAAAGATGGGCCAGGACGGTCATGACCGTGGAGCAAAGGTTATAGCTACCAGCTTTGCCGATCTTGGATTTGATGTAGATATCGGACCACTTTTTCAAACCCCTAAGGAAGCAGCAAAACAAGCCATTGAGAACGATGTCCATATAATTGGAATTTCAAGTCTTGCTGCAGGTCACAAGACTCTTGTACCCGATTTGGCAAGTGAGCTTAAGAAGCTAAACCGCAGTGACATTATGGTAGTTGCAGGCGGCGTTATTCCTAAACAAGATTATGATTTTCTTTATGATGCCGGAATTACCGCTATATTCGGACCGGGGACTGTTATTTCACAAGCTGCACAGAGATTACTTGAAATATTGATTAAAAATTTAAGAGACGCAGATCAATAATGGATTATCTAACAAATCAAGTTCTATTAACCATTTGACAAACCCGCCATGGGAAAGATAAATCGAAAAACCGAGCTATCGTTTAAAGAGTTTACCCAAGGGATACTGGCAAGGGACCGTTCCATATTAAGTCAGGCAATTACTCTCGTAGAAAGCACCTTACCAAAACACAACAAATTGGCACAGAAAATTATTGCCCACTGTCTTCCTCGCACAGGAAAATCAATTCGAATTGGCATAACGGGGATCCCCGGTGTTGGGAAAAGCACGTTCATAGAAACCTTTGGGTTATATCTAACTCAGGAGAAAAAGAGATCAGTCGCGGTATTAGCAATTGATCCGACAAGCGAGCGCACTAAAGGAAGTATCTTAGGGGATAAACTAAGAATGGGGGAACTCTCTCTTGACCCAAATGCCTTTATACGCCCTTCCCCTACTTCAGGCTCATTGGGTGGTGTAGCAAAGAATACGCGTGAGAGCATATTGTTATGTGAAGCAGCGGGATTTAATACCATAATTATTGAAACTGTAGGGGTCGGTCAATCAGAGGTTGCTGTGGATTCAATGGTTGATTTTTTCCTTCTCCTTCTTCTTCCGGGAGCAGGGGATGAGATTCAGGGCATGAAGCGAGGGATCATGGAAATGGCTGATGCCGTTGCTATCACAAAAGCTGATGGGGAGAACATTGTCAGAGCCGAGCAAGCTAAAAGAGAGTTTGAGAATGCCATGCATTTATATCCGCCAAAAGAGAGCGGATGGGTGCCTGAAGTTACAACTTGTTCTTCCTTAAAAAACAAGGGCATAAAAGAGATTTGGGAAACAATCATTAAGCACCGCAAGCTAATTGAACAAAGCGCAGGACTAGAGAAGAAAAGACAGGGACAAGCAAGAAAGTGGATGCATGAAGCAATATTATATGGACTAAAAGAAAATTTCTATTCTAATGAGCGAATAAAGAGTGCTCTCCTCAAACTGGAAGAACAAGTGACTCAAGGTAAAAAAAGTCCATTCACTGCTGCACAAGAGCTTCTAACTACATATTTCAAGAATTTTTCTTAATTAAAAAACTATCTGGACATAAGCGTCCGAAACTGAAAAAATAGTAATATGGAAAAAGCTACAAAATATGAAATAGACTATATGAGGCCAGAAGACCTGGATGAGATAGTGGCTATAGAGAATGTCAGCTTTCCGTCCCCGTGGCCAAAGCGCATATTCGAGAGAGAAATAGAGGCGCTAAATTCATATAAAAGAGTTATACGAATGTCCGGCATTGTAATAGCATATATAGTGACCTGGACAATTCACGACGAGGTGCATATCTTAAACATCGCTGTACATCCCGATTTCAGGAAAGCAGGATTAGGGGAGATGTTAATGAGACATTGTATCTGTTTTTCAAAAGATAACGGATTGAAGCATGCAATTTTAGAGGTTAGAACATCAAACATCGGAGCTATAAAACTTTACGAGAAAATCGGATTTAGGATATTGAGGCTAAGAAAGAAATACTATTCAGACAATGGTGAAGACGCATATGTAATGATGAGAGAATTAGAATCTTATGAGTCCTGATTTAATTACTACCCTCTTCTATCTACAATATACTCAGCTAACAAATCCAGGGAATTCTTATAAGGAGTGTCAGGAAGTAAGGATATAGAATGTTTTGCTTTTACTACATAGTCTTGAGCCATGTCATTTGTTTTTTGAACGCCTTTATATCTTTCCACGATATCCCTGACAAAACCTAAATCATCCTCGGTAAAGGCTTTCTCGCTTACGAGAATACCGTTTATTTTAGACCTCTCAGAGCTTGAAGATTCTTGAATTGAATAAAATAACGGAAGAGTCATCTTACCCTCAATTAAATCCTGACCCACTCCTTTTCCAAATTCCTCTTCTGTCGAAGAATAATCAAGAGCATCGTCTGTGAGCTGAAACGCAATACCTATATTAAATCCATATTGTCCTACCGAGCGTTTTAGACCATCTTCTACACCAGCCAGTATGGCGCCCACTGTCCCGCAGCTTTCTAATAGCGAGGCAGTTTTATTTTCGATAATTCCAAAACATACCTCTTCGGTAACTTCCAGCATATTATTAGCATTCATAACCTCAAGCACCTGACCTCCGCTAGTTTTGCCGCCGCGTCAGTAACCGCTTTTATCAGTTCAAGGTTGCCGCATGACTGGATTAGCGCAAGGGCTTTGGCCAGCATAAAATCCCCCACAAGAACAGTAGCCTTATTTCCCCAGACAATATTTGATGAAGGCTTTCCCCTTCTTAATTTTGCATCGTCCACTACATCATCATGAAGGAGAGTTGCGGTATGTATTAATTCTAGTGCGGCAGCGGAATATATCCTTTCCTTGCCTTCCAGACGGCCACAAGCGCCGCTTGAAAGAAGAAGTACCGCAGGACGAAGCCTTTTCCCGCCGCTGTCAAGTAAATGTTTCGAGATCTCATATACAAGAGGGACGGGGGACTTTATATTTGCATCCAGCTCCTGTTCAACTTCCTCAAGATCACCATTGATAACAGTTAAAATATCGGAAAAATCCATCGCGGCTTTTAAGTTATCTGAACCCCGGAGATAAGTCAAAACTAGCTAGTCATATGGTAATTTCGCCAAATGTTATATAATCTATAACTAAGAATCTGATCAGATTATCATCTAAGCATATGGTTCCATTAAAACTCACTTTAAGAAATTTCCTAAGTTATGGCGACAATACCGCCACCCTTGATTTCAGAGACTTCGACATAGCTTGTCTTTCCGGAAAGAACGGCCATGGGAAATCGGCCCTTATAGATGCCCTGACTTGGGCCTTATGGGGAAAATGCAGAGTAAAGATAAAGGATGAAGTAATAAAAAGGGGCGCAAGCGAAGCAAGGGTAGAATTTGAGTTTGAATCTGAAAACAACATTTACAGAATAGTGAGATCGATTGAGAGAAAAAAAGGGGGATCCTCAACCTCGATTACCCTTAATATTCTTGATGGTGCAAGTGATGTTTTTAAGCCTTTAGACGAGGGTGCTAAAACACAAAACACAATAGAAAAAATCCTCAAGATGGACTACAACTCATTTATATGTTCCTCGTTCATTCTCCAGGGAATGGCGGATGAATTCACAAAAAGAACTCCGTCGGAAAGAAAAGAAATTCTCTCAAAGATTCTCGAGCTAGATGAATATGAACTCATTACTAAGAAAGCGAGAGAACAATCACATAACTCTAATATAGAATTAAATGCGCTTGAGAACGAAGAAAAGCACCTAGAAGATGAAATTTCAGAAAAGGGATTATTTGAAGAGAAACTTAGACAAGCTAGAGCTGAAGAGAAAAAATTATCCGCTCAGATAGCAGAACTTGAGGTTGTGCAGGGAAACCTTATAGCCCAGAGTGAATCGATAAAAGCAAAACTTGAGAACTTAGACAAGCTCAGGAGTAATAACAAAGAATGTGCCGAGAGATATCGGAAATTAGGATTGGAGCTTGAGCAATTACGAGATCTCATCCAAAAAGACGAAAAAATTGTCTCTAGAGAGAAAGAAATTCTTAAAGGATTTAAAGAATACGAAAATGTTTTAAAGCAAGAGAAAGTCCTCTCAGAAAAGCAGCTCATCAAGTCGAAACTGGAAACAGATTTACAAAGCGCACAAAACCTGATCAACAGTGAAAAGGCAAGAATAGTAGGCGAATTAAACTCGCTAAGAGCTAAAAGAGAAGAAATTGAAAAAATACTAAAGGCGGCCCTAGAAACAACCTCTAGAGAAGAAGAAATCACCTCAGGATTTAAGAAGTTCACCCAACTTCAATCACTTGAGAAAGAGCTTGAAAACAAAAAGCAATCCATCCAGGAGCTCAATTCAAAAGAATCAGAGATTAAAAATAAAATAGAACAGAGAAAAATCCAGCTTGAAACTAAGGCTCACGAACTCAAATCAAAATCCAATGACCTTAGTGCTAAATCTGAAGTGATGAGCAAGTTGATTAAAGAAATTGGCATTTTAAAACTAGATTTGGAGAAACAAAACGAAACCCAAAGCAAATTGGATAGGATAAATGACAATCTCAATAAATTGAGGGAAGATAAGAGCTCTCAAATTTCTGGAAAAGCTGAACTCGAAAAGAGAAAAGAAGAAGAAACAAAAAAATTAAGCGTTATAAGCTCTGAGACAAAAGATCCGCACTGTCCTTTATGTGAATCACCTCTTGAGAACGAAGCAAGGGAAGCGCTTACAGAAAAGCTAAACAATTTAATATCTGATATGGACAACCAACTTATCCAAACCAAAAAGTATATTAATAAGTTGCAACTACAAGAAAGGACTTTATCTCATGAAATTGAGAAGGCTCAATCCGAGATAAAAAAGCTTATAGTGCTCAACAAAGAACTTGGAGAAAAAGAGCAAAGCCTTAAAGAGGCTGAGCATTACGCAAAAGAGCTTGAGGCAACTAACGCACAGCTTGGAATTCTTACAAGGAAGATAAAAAATCAGGAATATCTTGATGAATTTAGAAAAGTACTAGATAAATTATCTCAAAAAAAATTAGAATTGGGTTATGATGCAAATAACCACATGAAAGTTAAGAAAGAGCTAGAAGAATTTAGAGGATATGTAACCGAGAATGAAATACTAAAGAATGATAAAATTAAAAAATCTCAATATGAAAAAGAATTAAAAGATATACAAACAGAACAAAAGCCCGCGGCAGAGAAACTCGACCAAGAGAATTTCTCGCAGGAAAACAGGAAAGAAGTCCTTAATATTAAATCTGCATTACATGAGCTTTCATATGATGGGGATAAACATAAAGAATATAGAGCCGAGGCCAAGAAGCTGGAGCTATACTCCAGGGATAAAGATAATCTTGATAAAGCGAAACTGGGACTCAGCATAAGAGAAAAAGATGAGAAAAAAGTTTCTCTTGAGCTTATCAACGAAAAAAAGAAATTAGAAACAATTCAAAAAGAGCTTAGTGAATTGGAAGGAATGAATTCCGAGAATAAAGAAACAAAGCAAAAACTCGAATCCGCAACGAGCACAATTACCATATTGAAAAAGAACAAGAATGAAATTTTTACTGAAATCACCAGGAGCGAGAACCATCTGGAAAGGATAGAGAAACTACTGAATAAAAAGAAGACAGTTAGGAAAAATATCAAGAACATAAATCGGGATTTAGTTATTTTTAAAGAACTCGTAAAGGCTTTCGGCAAGAACGGCCTCCAGGCACTAATAATAGAAAACGCGGTTCCCGAAATAGAAATTGAGGCAAACAAGATTCTGAGCAAACTTACAGAGGGCACTATGGCGCTAAGCCTCGAGATGGTAAAGCCAACACAAAAAGGAGGGGAAAAGGAAACCCTTGAGATTTATATCGGAGATTCATCTGGAACCAGGAGTTATGAAACTTTCTCCGGGGGAGAGGCATTTAGAATTAATTTCGCACTTAGAGTCGCAATCTCAAAATTTATTGCAAACCGCTCAGGCGCACAGCTAAGAACCCTGGTTATAGATGAGGGATTCGGCACCCAGGACAAAGATGGCTTGGACCAGTTTATTCAAGTAATTAACGCAATAAAAGACGACTTTGATAAGATATTGGCAATTACCCACGTTGACGAATTAAAAGAGAGGTTTCCGGTTAGAATTGAAGTAACAAAAGAACCCGGCGTAGGCTCAAGCTTTGAAATAATATATTCATAGCAATAGTTTACTAATATTTAAAAATGAATTGGATCGATCTGACAGTTTATATAATTATTATCTTTTTTGTCCTCATAGGAACGACAAGAGGACTTGTGAGACAGGTATTTTCTATTTCCGCCCTTGTCGGTGGGATTATAATTGGACTTATATTTTATGATGTTTTTGCAGCAATGTTCATAAAAGACAGCCTTGTTAAGAACGAGTCAATCGCAAATGTTAGCGCCTTTTTAATTGTCTCCTTCATTTCATATCTTCTTATTCAGATACTTGGATGGCTTACAATAAAACTCATGGGCACGCTTCATCTAAGTTGGATGAACAGATTAGGAGGGGCAATACTCGGCATCATAATAGGATCTATTGCTGCCTTATTGTTTACATCTTCCTTGACTCTTTTTATTTCAGAGAAAGATCCGGCAATCACCAATTCAGTAACTATTCCTTATATAAATGAAACTTACGAGACAATAAAAAGGCAGCTGCCTGAGGACTTAAGAGAAAGTTTAATAAGATCAAGAGAACTTATTCGCGAAGAAGGACTAAAAACCGCAATGAGGATTAAAGATTCGGAAAAGATTAAAGAAATCCTCAATAATAAATAATATAAGTCACTTATAACGGCAATAGACATATCAAAGATGGAGCAACTTCCTTAATTCGAGAATTTTGGTAATATAGTCATTATGATAAGCGTTCACACTTTAGACGAGTTTATTATAAGAAGACAAACTGATTTCCCATATGCAACAGGGGAATTATCCAGACTGCTGCGCAATATCGCACTAGCTGCGAAGATTGTTAACAGAGATGTAAATAAAGCAGGCCTTGTGGATGTTCTCGGAACTACGGGGTATACGAATGTGCAGGGTGAGGAAGTAAAAAAACTCGACATGCTAGCCAACAAAACCTTTATAGCTTCACTTGAACTCGGCGGCCAGTGCTGCGGCGTAGCTTCAGAAGAAAACGAAGAATTCATAGCATTTGAGGATGAATCATCAAGAGAAGGGAAATACGTAGTCGCTATTGACCCGCTTGACGGATCATCCAACATCGATGTAAACGTCTCGGTTGGAACTATTTTTTCGATCTATAGAAGAATCTCCTCCACGGAGGGTTCATGCACGGCTGAAGACTTTCTCCAGTGTGGCAGCAAGCAAGCCGGAGCAGGATACGTAATATACGGCTCATCTACAATGTTAGTTTATACCACCGGTCATGGTGTCAATGGTTTTACTCTAGATCCTTCAATAGGCGAATTTTGTCTATCCCACCCTGATATGAGAATTTCTCAAGACGGTAAAACCTACTCTGTAAACACGGGGAATTTCTATGGCTTTCCAGAAGGCGTAAAAGAATATATAAAATATTGCAAGGAAATAGGTCAGCAAACTAAATCACCTTACTCAGCCCGGTATATAGGCTCAATGGTTGCGGATGTTCACAGAAATTTAATAACCGGGGGAATATATATTTACCCTTCTTTAAACGGGTTCCCTGATGGGAAATTAAGACTGGTTTATGAATGTAACCCCATGTCCTTTATAGTAGAGCAAGCGGGGGGTATGGCAACCGATGGATTCAGACGCATTTTAGAGATCAAGCCTCATTGGCTTCACCAAAGAACTCCGATCTTTATAGGCTCAAGTGACATGGTATCAAAAGCTAAGAAATTTTTAGAGAATTGTAAAGACGATTAATCACGAAACACCTCCTTAACACTGCACCTATGCTTTTAATTCACAAATTGATTTTAGCCACTTCATATATCTCATAAACACCTCTAATCTTTATAATATTTCTCAATTTTGAATACTTGATAGAACAGATTAATAATCAGAATTCTCTCTTGACATTTTGATGTCAGAATGTAACTTTCCAAATATAATTACTACAGGAGAAAAACATGAATACCGAGCTTGAATTACTAATAAAAGATGACGAATTAGATGACGACGAATTAGATGACGACGAATTTGATGATGAATTAGATGATGACGATGATTTTTTTGATGATGATGACGATTGGGATGACGATGACGACGAAGATGATTGGGATGACGAAGAAGAGGAAAAAACAATCAATTAATGTTTGATAGAACTATGCTAAACTTCTTACCCTTTACAAAACCTGATTTAAAACTACCTTAATTTGGACCTGATTAACAAAAGATAGACTGAATTTCGAATAAGCGAATCTGTTAATAATTAAGACGGAATTTCGGGCTCGAACTTCTTGCAAGAACTGGTGCCCGGGGCCGGACTCGAACCGGCACAAGCTTGCACTCGAGGGATTTTAAGTCCCTTGCGTCTACCAATTCCGCCACCCGGGCTTATTCAATAATATCAACCAATTACGCTAGTTTTACTCTTGATACTTATAAGCTTAGTGTCCAAATAGGTGTCCATAGTATTGAAATTCAGCGTTTCAACTGCACGTCTTTTGTGTTCCGGTGTAGGGTGAGAATACCTCTTTGTCATAGCAATACTCTTATGCCCTAATAGTTCCGAAACTGTTGTTATATC
>PVMS01014145.1_pt1 | contig 11620 bp, 7 predicted proteins | sample 1853461 | NCBI WGS metagenome assembly PVMS01 (sample SAMN08582032, study PRJNA380276) | Marine sediment metagenome, whole genome shotgun sequencing project. | isolation source: ocean sediment barecode stripped | collected 2017
GGGCACCGAAGCCACCATGCATGCCTTACGCATTGCTCGCGCCCACACCGGACGTGAAAAGTTTATCAAGTTCGAGGGGCAGTATCATGGCATGGCAGATTATTTTATGTTTAGTACTGCATCTGCTAATCCCGATGCTTTAGGCTCAAAGCGCAGCCCCATAAATGTGCAGGCGACATCCGGTATCCCCAAAGGAATTAATCAGTATGTCATTAATCTGCCCTACAATGATTTTGAGCGCTTGGAAGAAACCATCGCAGCCCAGTGGGGAGATATCGCCGCGATTTTTGTTGAGCCGATACTAGGAAATGCAGCTGGTGTGATGCCTACACCCGGTTACCTCGAAAAAATGCGAGAGCTGTGCGATAAGTACGGCATTGTACTGGTTTTTGATGAAGTCAAAACCGGTTTTAGGATTGCCAACGGCGGGGCGCAGGAGTATTTTAATATCCAGGCCGATCTGGTAACCTATGCCAAAGCCATGGGTAATGGCTTCCCTGTTGCTGCTATCGCGGGGAAAGAAGATGTCATGATGACGATTGAACCTGGCGCCATGGCACATGGTGGCACCTATTCTGGCAATGTGGTCGGCACGGTAGCTGCAATTGCCACGCTTGATATTCTTGATACGGAACCAATCATTGAAACCATCAATAATCGTGGCCAAGCACTGATGACCGGCATTGGAGACATCTTGACCGAAGCTGGCATCCCGTATGCTCTTCCCGGCGTGCCATCCATGTTTGGCATCGTTTTAGGGGTAGAACACGAGCCTAATGATTTCAGAGACTATTTCAAGGGCGATGGAGAGCTTTATGAAAATCTTGCCCTGGAACTCATTCAAAGAGGTGTACAGCCCGATGGTGATGCTCGCGAGCCGTGGTTCTTATGCGCAGCCCTCAGTGAAGAAGATGTGAACGAAACCCTGAACGTATTCAATGATTCTCTCAAAGCAGCCAGAGCTTAAGTGGTTTCTGAAAACTTCAACCCAGAACATAGTTTTAATTAGGTGAAATATTCCTATCTAAAATGAGGCATGTATGAACAGCAATAATAAAACGATGACTGCTGAAGAGATTGTTCAGCAAAGCAAAGAATACACCTTCTTCTCTTGGTCGGTGCAGTCTGAAGTCAATCCTATTCCAATGGACCATGCAGAAGGGGTCTACTTTTGGGATGCAAGCGGCAAGCGCTATATTGATTTCTCGTCCCAATTGATGTACTTGAATATCGGCCTCCAGCATCCCAAGGTGATTGCGGCTATTAAGGAACAAGCTGGAAAGTTGTGTTATTCTCATCCTCTTATGGCTACTGAGCCACGTGCCAGATTGGGGAAAATCTTGGCTGAAATTACACCCGGTGATTTGAAAAAAACATTCTTTTGTTTGGGCGGCTCGGAGGCCAATGAGAATGCCATCAAGATGGCTCGTTTATATACCGGCCGTCATAAAATCCTAGCCCAATATATTTCGTATCACGGCGCAACCCATGGTTCCATCGCCCTGACCGGCGACAACCGCCGTTGGGCTGTTGAGCCAACCATGCCAGGGGCAGTCCACGTTCTCAATCCATATTGCTATCGCTGTCCTTTTGGCTGGACGCGTGAAACTTGCCATCGCGAGTGTATTGATCACGTCGAAGAAGTAATCCAATATGAAGGACCTGATAATATTGCCGCCATCTTCCTTGAAGGGGTAGTTGGTTCGAATGGCATTATCGTGCCGCCCGATGACTATTGGCCGCGCATGCGTGAAATCTGCGATAAACACGGCATCTTGTTAATCTCGGATGAAGTCATGAGTGGCTTTGGGCGGACCGGAAAATGGTTCGCAGTAGACAATTGGGACGTAGTACCGGATATTATCACGATGGCTAAAGGGGTAACTTCTGGCTATGTCCCCTTGGGTGCTGTAGTAGTCTCGGAGAAAATCGCCGAGCACTTTGAAACCAATAAGTTGTGGTGTGGGCTGACCTACAGCGCCCACCCATTATCATGCGCGGCTGGTGTTGCTACAGTAAAAGTGTATGAAGAAGATGACCTGATCGAAAATGCAGCCGTGGTGGGAAAACATCTGGGGGCGAGCTTGGAAGAATTAAAAACTAAACACCCCTCTGTAGGCGATGTCCGCTATATTGGTTTATTTTCCGTTATCGAATTGGTAAAGGACAAAGCGACCAAAACACCCATGGCCACCCGAAATGCTACAGCCGCTCAAATGAAAACCATGAACGAGGTCGGGAAGTATTTGCGCGACCACGGTTTATTTACTTTCATTAAGGCTAACTTGATATTTGTCGTGCCGCCGTTATGCATTACAGAATCACAAATCGATGAAGGATTATCGATTATCGATCAGGCCCTGAATATTTCCGACGCGCAGACCCTTTGAGTTCTAGCGAAAATAAATAAAAATCGATTTTTGGAGACAAGATATGACAGCCTCAGTTTTAAAAAACTATTATGGCGGCCAATGGGTTGCTTCAACTGCAGATGAGACTTTCCCGGTTCATAACCCGGCCACGAACGAAATCTTGGCTCAGGGACCATTATCTTCTGCTGACGAAGTAGCCCAGGCCGTTCAGGCCGCTAGTGCAGCTTTCGATAGCTGGCGGCGTACCCCTGCAGCCACCCGCATTCAACCCCTCTTTAAGCTCAAAGCGTTATTAGAAGAAAATTTTGACGATATCGCCCGTGTGATTTCCACAGAGAATGGAAAAAACCTGGGAGAATCTGGCGGCGAAATGCGCCGCGCTATCGAGAATGTGGAAGTAGCTTGCGGGATTCCGATGATGATGCAAAGCGAATTTTCCGAAGACATCGCCAGCGGCATTGATGAATTCATGATTCGTCAGCCGTTGGGTGTTGTCACCATCATCGCGCCCTTCAACTTCCCTGGCATGATTCCATTCTGGTTCTTACCCTACGCAGTTGCGACCGGTAATACCGTGGTTGTCAAGCCCTCAGAACGCTGCCCGCTGACCATGCACAAGATTATTCCTTTGTTTGAAAAAGCCGGGTTCCCTCCCGGGGTAATCAATCTGATCAATGGCGGACCGGATACAGCTAATTCGTTGCTAGATCATCCAGAAATCAAGGCGGTTAGCTTTGTTGGCTCTACCCCAGTCGCTCGCCATATTTATGCTCGTGCGGCCGCCAATGGCAAGCGCGTCCAGGCGCAGGGTGGCGCAAAAAATCCACTGGTCATTATGCCCGATGCCGATGTCGAAATGACCACTCGCATTGTAATTGATTCTGTTTTCGGCAATGCTGGTCAGCGCTGTCTGGCTGCCGCTACCCTGATTTTAGTTGGTGAAGCCAAAGAAGTTTTCTTGCCTGCGTTCCGTAAAGCGGCTGCTGAACGAGTGGTCGGATGCGGCCTGGATGACGGCACTCAAATGGGTCCAGTTATTTCGCCACAATCCAAAGGCCGTATCCAGCAGATTATCGAAAAAGGACTCGAGGAAGGCGCGGAAATAGTGCTGGATGGGCGTGAAGCCGCCATCCCCGGTTACGAAATGGGCAATTTCCTGATGCCTACCATCCTGAGCAATGTTTCCCCAGATAGCACTGTAGCCACGACGGAAATTTTTGGACCGGTGATGGCTACGCAAAATGTTGAAACTTTGGAAGAAGCCATTCAATTGGTCAACGCAAGGGTATACGGCAACATGGCCTGTATCTTTACCAGCAGTGGTAGTGCCGCGCGCCACTTCCGCTACGAGGCACAGGCCGGGAACATTGGCGTCAATATCGGCGTGGCCGCACCGATGGCCTTTTTCCCCTTCAGTGGTTGGGGAGACAGCTTCTTTGGCACTCTGCACGGACAAAGCCGCCATGCGGTTGAATTTTTCACGCAAACAAAAGTGGTCGTTGAACGCTGGCTCAAAGAGTGGTCAAGAGAATTCTAGGAGATAGTATGTATTCAAAAACGCAGGACATTATTTCAATTCCAGCCCATAATAAAATCAATGTGCTGAGCGCTTCTGAATTGCAGTTACTAAAAAATGGGACTTTGCAGCTTTTATCCGAAGTGGGAGTATATTTTCCCAGCAAGAAAGCACTGACAATTTTTGCGGACAATGGCGCAGATGTCAATTGGGAAACCAAAATTGTGCGCATTGCACCTGATTTGGTAATTAAAGCGATGAAGACCGCGCCGCGCAGTTTTATATTGGGTGGCCGAGAAGCACGTTTTGACTTAACTCTGAATGGAGCAGTCTCCTACCTTGCCACTGATGGCTGCGGAGTGCACGTAATAGATCCTACAACCCGTAAAAAACGCTCTTCTCGAAAAGATGATGTAGCAATGATGGCGCGCATCGGCGATGCTTTGCCCATGGTCAGTTTTTTCTGGCCAATGATCAGCGCGCAAGATTTTGGCAAAGCTGCCCCAGTTCACGAATGCCACGCAGGGTTGACCAACACGCTGAAACATGTACGCGGTGGCACGACCGTTCATCCTAAACTTGCGACCTCAATTGTTGAGATGGCAACCGTGGTTGCTGGCAGCCATGCTGAGCGACGCCGCAGACCCCCGGTTTGTGCAAATATTTGTACTATTGCACCCCTGGCTCAGGATGCCCATGGCATTGAGACGGCTTTGATTTATGCACAGGCTGGTATTCCGACCAGCTTTATGGCCATGCCGACCATGGGTTCTACGGCTCCAGCATCCGTGCTCGGGGCCATGGTGTTAGGGGATGCTGAGGTTGTCAGCGCGATGGTTTTAATGCAGTTAGCGCACCCGGGTGCACCGGTTTTTCATTCAATCATTTGTTCACTAATGAATCCTCGTACCGGTGGCTATATCGGAGATCCGACGCTGCCGGTGTCCTTGATTGCGGTGCAAATAGCTCACGCTTGGGACGTGCCCAGCCTGGGCGGCGGCTCCTTTAGCAGCGATGCTCCTGATATTGGCTGGCAGTCAGCGTTTGAAGGAGGATTCGGTGCCGCGCAAATCCCCCTCGCCGGTGGCGAGATTTGTGGCTATTTGGGACTGATGAATTCTTCAATGATCCTTTATCCTGAACAGATAATTATTGATAATGAGATTGCCACAAGTGTCCATGAAGTATACAAACCATTTGAGTTTAAAGATTTGGATATCTCTCTAGATGTAATTAAAACTGTGGGACCGCGAGGCCATTATTTGCGCCAAAAACACACGCGCAAGCACATTCGTGATTTTCACTACTCACCAATATTCCACCAACTGGATACTGAAGGTAATCTGCGAGCACCTCGGGAAATAGCAATAGAAGAATTCAATAAGATATATGAAACACACCAACCCGAGCCCTTGGAAGACAATGTAATTAAAGAATTGGATCAGATAATGGCCGCGGCAGACAAGACCGCGAATGAAATTGAATCCGATTCCTAACAACCCTGTGCCCATAACATAGGTCCACAGTATATATCCTTCTTGTCGGCCACCTAAAAATTAACTGGATAGGTGGGAAGTTAAAGTTGCCAAGATAAAATGTTGCGTGATTGAAAAACAAACCATGAGTAAATCTACAAACACCATGCCTAAAAATGCCAAGGTCGTGATTATTGGAGGTGGTGTGATTGGTTGCAGTATCGCCTATCACTTAGCAAAGCTTGGCTGGAAAGATATTGTACTTGTAGAGCGATCCCAATTGACCGCTGGCACCACCTGGCATGCAGCCGGCTTGGTTGAATCGGGTGGATTTTTCGATGAAACAACTGTCGGAATGGCTAGCTACACGCTGGCGTTATATAAATCGCTGGAAGAAGAAACCGGATTATCGACGGGCTTCAAAGCTGTCGGACATCTTCAATATGCTACGACCACCTCACGGGCGGAAGAATTGCGGCGCGTTGCTGCTTTTGCTCGCGCCTTTGATGTCCCTATGGAAGAAATATCTCTTGAGAAAATCAAAGAACTTTGGCCTCTGGCATATACCGATGACGTGCTGGCTGGTTTTCTGACTTCCACGGACGGTCGTGTAAACCCTGTTGATGTAACCATGGCGCTGGCCAAAGGTGCTCGAATGGGTGGCGTGGAAATTTTTGAAGATACCACTGTTTTTGAAATGGTCAAAGAACACAATAAGGTAACGAGCGTTATTACCGATAAGGGAGAAATCAAGACCGAATTTGTGGTCAACTGTGCTGGGATGTGGGCACGTGAGATTGGCAAGCTGGCTGGTGTCAACGTGCCCCTGCAACCGACTGAGCACTATTATTTGATCACTGAACCGATTGATGGCATAAACGCGGATTTACCCGTTCTGATTGATCTTGGAAAATATGCGTATTATCGCGAAGAGGTTGGTGGGGTGTTATTAGGGTTGTTTGAGCCGGTTTCCGCTCCCTGGGCGTTGAATGGCATTCCGAAAGAATTCTCCTTCGGCGAAATTAACCCCGATTGGGATCGCATGATGCCCTATATCGAAGAAGCGATGAAGCGCATTCCGGCTCTGAAAAATGCCGGTATCCATAAATTTTTCTGCGGCCCAGAGAGCTTCACCCCAGATTTAGGCCCCATGATGGGATTAGCGCCCGAATTAGATAATTTCTTTGTCGCCGCGGGTTTCAATTCGCTTGGCATTCTTTTGGGCGGTGGAGCCGGAAAAATAATGGCGCAATGGATCGTGACTGGTGTGCCCGATGTTGATGTAACCGAGATCGACATTGCCCGAATGCTGCCTTTTCAAAATACACCAAAGTATCTGAAAGATAGGGCAGTCGAATTACTTGGCTATATGTTTGAGGAAGGTTTTCCAAATAAACACTTCAAAACAGCCCGCAATGTGAGGAAATCCGCTTTCCATGATCGCATGGCAAAGATTGGTGCTTATTTTGGTGAGTATGCTGGGTGGGAGTACCCCGATTGGTTTGCGCCGGAAGGCATTGAGCCAAAAGTTGAATATTCCTGGGGGCGACAAAATTGGTTTGAGTATGCAGCCGCAGAACATCGCGCTACCCGTGAAAACGTGACCATGATGGACTATTCTGTGATGGGTAAGATCTTGGTACAGGGACGCGATGCAGAAAAATATCTCAACCGAATTTGCGCCAATAATGTCGCTGTGCCCGTTGGCCGCATTGTTTACACACAGTGGTTGAATGTGACCGGAACCATCGTGGCCGATTTGACCGTCACGCGTTTGGATGAAGACGAATTTATCATCCTAACCGGGGATGGCACCATCATGGCTGTGCAAGCTTGGCTGCGGCGTCACATCCCCTCGGATGCCCACGTTTTCGTCACCAATATCACCTCGGCATACAGTGTGCTCAATATCCAGGGACCAAAATCGCGCGACTTTTTGAGCAGCATAACCCACATTAATATGTACAATGATGCCTTTCCTTTCCTGACTATGCAGGAGATTGATATTGGTTACGCGCTGGTCAAAGCCTTACGCGTGACTTATGTTGGTGAATTGGGTTGGGAACTTTATATCCCCACGGAATTTTCCCTGCATGTCTTTGACACCCTCGTCGAAGCAGGCAAGGAATTTAACTTAAAACTTATTGGTTTGCAGGCGCTCGACACACTGCGTCTGGAGAAAGCTTATCGTGATTATGGTGGTGATATTGACAATACCGATACTCCCTTGGAAGTTGGATTGAGCTTCTTTGTGGATTTTGATAAGCAAGGCGGATTTATCGGTAAAGATGCGCTTTTAAAGCGTAAAGCAGCCGGCCTTAAATATCGTATGGTGCAGTTCTTGCTTGATGACCCTGAACCGATGCTGCACTATGGTGAAATCGTATATCGGGATGGAAAACAGGTCGGTTATATTATGTCAGGCGCCTATGGCCACACTTTGGGCGCATCAATTGGTGTTGGCCCTGTAGAAAATGAGGGTAAAACGGTAACCGCTGACTATATAAAGAGCGGCACGTATGAAATTGATATAGCAGGTGTGCGCTATTCAGCCAAGGCATCGTTAAGACCAATGTATGACCCCAAACTAGCAAGAGTGCGCTGCTAATAGTAATTACTGGAAATCAGGACTTCCAATTTCCCAGAAATTTAGCAGCTTTTGGGAGGGAAATTTGACAAAATAGTTTAATAGTTTTGCTTGGGCGGATACACGTTCACTTACGAATAAGCTATATCGCTGAAATATATCGCCATACCGGATAAAACGATCAGGCCTGCTCCAACAATCTGAATCAGTATCAAGCGCTCATCCAGAAATATTAAAGCAAGCGCACTGACGATGATCGGGGTTACCATCGACATCAGGGTCATATAGGAAGCTGTTGCAATGTGTAGTGTGCGATAGAGATAGATCCAGGCCATTGCCAGGCAAATTCCGCTTCCGATTGCATAAGGGATGAAAATAGGTGGGAAAGAACAACACTTCAATAACTCATCGAGATTTCCCAATAGATCAGGAAAGAAAACAGAAACAGCAATAAGTGTCAGAAACACGGGCAAGCCTGCCACAGGTTTTTGCATCGTGACAACATCGGCATTGACGGTCTGTGATTTCATAAATTTACGCACCATCACATTCCCCAGCGACCAGCAAACACAGGCACCTATGATGAAAAAATCGCCCACCCTTGGTAATATACTTTGCCCTTTGGTGGTCAGCAGGTAGGCGCCTAAAAGCATCATGATTACGACGGCAACCTTTAAGCCTGAGAGTTTCTCTTTGAGAAGAATCCAGGCAAAAAAGATAGTAGTTACCGTAGCTAACTTGACCAGAAACCCTGCGTTTATGGCGTCGGTAAGCGCAATCCCAACAATGCTCAAGCTTGTTCCCAAACCGGCTTGGATGCCGTTGGCCAGAAATAGTTTCCAAAAAAGGTCTGGCCGATACTTGAACAACTGACCCAGCTTCTGCCCAGATTTGGGTAGAAGCAAGAGGGCCAGAGTTGCTGTCGCTGTAAGAATCAAAACGATCTGAAATGGAAGAATCATTGCCCCGGCTAAGAAACCCAATTTGGCAACGAAGATTTGCACTGCCCAAAAAGCTGAAAACATCAGCACATTGAAAAGAGGAGAGGTAATGAGCGAGTTTTTGCCTTTTTCTATAATGTTAACCATAAGTGTGAGTTAGTTGCTGGTTTTGAAATTAATTAGGATTAAGCAACAAAAGGCACTTACTAACAATGCCTTTAGTTGTCATAGCCAAGTTTGCGCATGCAGCATTTAGGTACACGTTGCATTGCTATTGGCAATCTGATCTAAATCTCATCTGCATAATCTTCATTAAACTAACTGGTCGGCTACCCATCCTAAATCCAGTTCATCCAGCTTGGATCGGGTCGGGATTCCCGTCTCGATGTCCCAACCACAAAGCTTAAAATATTCATCTAGCGCAGACTCAAATTCAGCGCGATCAATCTTCCAGCCATCGCTCACACCGCCTTTTAAAGGGGTGAAGAGTTTTTCGGGCAGCACATCATCTTTGCGGTCGAACCCTTCACGGGCATTGAAAGCCCGCATCATATTGAGTCGCATCTCGCCCACTTTTTGCAGTTCATCAAAACCGATATCTTCCCAACCGGTCACGCTTCGCCCCCACGCACCCAAATCGGTGGGTCCGTATAACTGCCAGGCCGGACCATAGACGAATTGGCATAAATTTAGGCAGTCCATTGCGCTGTACATGCGCTGCGAAACCACCGCAAAGCGGATTTTTTCAGCGCCCAATGAACGAGGTGCTTGCGCCACGCTGAAACCGAGCACAGCCATGCGTTCAGCGTAGTACTCGAAATCATCTTCGATGGCTGGGTCGTGTTCATGGGTTTGATGGTCTGCGCCGTAGGCATTTGTAGCATAGATAATAGCTAAGGAGCGCTTGACGCGCGGCATGTGGGCCGGAGCCTCCTGACCTTTGAAAGTAATTAAAAACGCTTCTGTTCCGCGCCCAATTTTCTGTGCGGCACGCTCAGAGCCTTCAGCCAATAAGTCACCAAAGCCCTCACGTTTGGCGATTTTCTCTGTCAATTTGACCATCGATTCCGCGTTACCCCAGGTAAGATCGAGACCATCCGTATCTTCCAGAGTCAGTTTTCCTTCGTTGAAGGCTTCAAATGCCCAGGAGATAGTAGCACCGCAGGAAATGGTATCCATGCCATATTTGTTGCATAGTTCGTTGGCTTTGCTAATTGCGGCCAGATCGTCAATGGCGCAATAATTACCAAAGGTTGAAGTTGTTTCGTATTCAGGGCCGCCGTACTTTGGGTCGACTTTGTACGCACCCTCGGTAATCTCGACCACGCGTTTGCAGCGCACAGTACAGGCGTAACAAGTATCACGTCCCAAACGATCCTGTTTGCCATCTGCTGCACCCCTGAGAATAGTATCGTACATAGTTGTGCCGTCTATCGGTTCCCATCCATCGAAGACGCCGCTGGTGTAGTTGTAGGAGGGCAGCGTACCGGAGGATTGATTCGCACCGGTTGTCTCGGCAGTCCCGTACTTTCCCAGTCCCGCGATATCGGAATTTGCCAGATTGGCCGCACCCCATTTGGCCAGTTTGTTGAGTCCAGCCTTGTCGGCCACGTTCGGTCGCTTCTTGCCGCGCACCGCAATTGCCTTCAAGTTCTTGGAACCCATCACAGCACCCATCCCCGTGCGCCCATTGGCGCGGTTAGACATACTGAAGATGCCGGCGAAGCGCTCACCTTTTTCTCCCGCAGGGCCAATTTGCAAAACTTCGGTCTTGTTGTCGCCCAGCTCTTCTTTTATCGACATCTCAGCCTCGCCAGTGATTTTTCCCCACAGATGCGATGCGTCGCGCAGCTCAAAATTGCCCTCGTTGATAGATATATAAACTGGTCGTTCAGATTTCCCCTTGATCACAATGGCATCGAACCCGGCAAACTTGAGTTCAGCAGGCCAAAAACCGCCGCCCTGCGAGTCACCAATTGCACCAGTCAGCGGTGATTTGGCCGCAGCGGTCATGCGGCTCTGACCTGAGATTGCTGTCCCCGTCAACACACTTAGTGCCAGTACCAATACATTATCAGGACCGAGCGGGTCTACGCCGGCAGGCATTTCCTTGAGTAGATAATACATCGCCAATGCGCTCCCGCCCATGTATTTGCGGTAGAAGGTCTCGTTCGGTTCTTCTATATTAAACTGTTTGTTCGTGAGGTTGACATGCAAAATTTTTCCATTATAGCCATGAAACATGATCTTCTCTCCTTTGCATCTGGGTTAATCGATTCGAAGGAACATTACCCGCCACTGACTGATGAAAAGATTTTAACTTTGTCGCCATCACACAATGGTCGCGACTTATCCGTTTCTTGAACACCATTCACACTGATGACCACTTTACGCTTGGCGCCAAGTTCAGCAAGTAGATCAGCAAGCGTTGCACCTTCGTCGAAGTGTAAAATTGCGCGCCCTTTCGCATCGATAGGTAATAATTCTCGCAGAATTGAATAAAGCTGCAGGTGGATTTCCAATGGTTCCTCTTTACTGTCAAACCACTCAAACCATGGCAGGCAGCATTTCTCCCATTGATTCCCCTCACGCCGCATCCAGGAAGAATTTCTGTGTTGAATAGATACAAACTATCTTACTGTATTTAGTCTATCTCGGAAATAACGCATCCCATCAATCGGACTGCACCATGTCGTCGTGGAAGAGGCTGCCCTAAGGCAGATGGTACC
>PVMS01061724.1_pt1 | contig 11619 bp, 11 predicted proteins | sample 1853461 | NCBI WGS metagenome assembly PVMS01 (sample SAMN08582032, study PRJNA380276) | Marine sediment metagenome, whole genome shotgun sequencing project. | isolation source: ocean sediment barecode stripped | collected 2017
CCAGCGCTTCTCCGAGCCCGGCGACATTGCCGTGACCGAAGATCGCAAAAACTCCATTGACCAAGCGATACTTCTGGCCGTCCGTTGAACCGTATTGTGCGGCCAGGTACCGGACCAGTGCCTGTGCCATCGTAAGTCGGGTTTTTTTCGCCACAGCTGTCTCGTTTGTTTGTCCGCTAGCCGGATGCAAGGTGATCGATTGACCGTTTTACCTCAGCTTCCGCCTCCTGCCAGTATCGAATCATGGTCTTGTAGTTTTCTGCAACCTGGTCGACGACGGTGCTGTCGTCAATCTTACCGTCAAACCAGTCTCGAGCGGCTTTGCCGAAAATACTCCTGCCAACCGCAAAGCCCTTGCATACCGGGAAAGGGGCGGCGATGCGGAAGCTTTCTTTGAGATCTGCTTCAGGCGCATCCAGGCCAAGCATCAAAATACCATGACAAAGTGGATCGTATCGCTCGATAACATCCGCAATCTGTTGCCAGCTTGCATTCGTCTGCGATTCCAGTTTCCACCAGGCCGGAAAGACGCCCAGGTTGTAAAACCTGCGGAGGACATTGGCCATCGTGGAGTCATCGCAGGGAAGACCGGTTGCCGTAGCCACTATTTCAAGCAACAACTCCCGGCCGAGTGCCGCGCAATCCGCAAACAACTGGCGAATCCTGTCTTCCTGTTTTAGCCGCAGTCCGATTTCGTCGTCGGGATGGTAGAAAACCAGGCATTTGGCCACGTGTGAGGCCGGCCAGGTCGACAACGGAATCCCAATATTATTGCGAGGATCGAATTCAACCGGACGGGATCCTGGTATCTCCACGGCTCTCCCAAGCCACCACTTTTTTGCGGTGAGGCGTGCCAGGATTGACTCTCCATAGCGTTCATCGACGATGGCGCCGCAATTGGCAGTCGCGGACAATTCCTCAGCAACCCGCAAGACCGCATCACAAATCAGGGATTTGAATGCCGAGATTTTTTCGCCGACAGGCTCCGTTGAACTTACGAGGTCCTCAAGCTGCCGTCGATGATCGAAAGCCAGCACAAATAAATGTTCCGGAGTCTTCGATCGGGTTGATGCCTGGTGCAGGTAATCGATACGTGCATCTTTGTCCGGGCGATCAATCGATGCAGCGCGTTCGAGATAATCGTCGAGTTCTATCCTGGTTGGCATCGCCGGTGAGCAGCCATGGCGTGACACAACGAGCGCGCCGCACGCGTTTCCCGACCGCGCACAATCTTGCCAACTTTTGTCATTGAGCCAGGCGTGCAGGAAGCCACTCAAAAAGGCGTCGCCGGCACCAAGAACGTTTAATACTTCCACTGTTACACCGCGGACCGTGATGCCTGAGTCGAGGTCATCCGGTATCGCTCCGTCGAATATCGAACACCCCAGTGGACCGCGCTTCAACACGATGGTGGCATCCGACTTTTCGCGGATATTGCGCAGCGATGTCAGTGACTCTGCATCACCACCGGCGATGCGGATCTCTTCTTCAGTGCCGACCAGCAGGTCGATATCGGCCAGCATCGATTGCATGCGTTCTGTAACTGCGTCGGACTGAATAAACCGTTCTTCGCCACCGCCGGCTGCGGTTAATCCCCAGAGCACCGGTCGATAATCAATATCCAGGATAACTTTCGTGTTGTTCCTGTGGGCAAATTCGATCGCCTTCTGCACGACTTCATAAGATTGTTCTGTCGATAAATGGGTACCCGTAATCGCCAGGGCCCGGCTGGACGCGATGTAGTCCTCGGAAAAGTCACCAGTTTCGATTCCCAGGTCCGCACAGTTCTCCCGATAGAAGATGTGTGGAAACGAGTTTTTGTCGCTGATACCAAGAAGGACGAGTCCCGTCAGACGCGTCGGATCTGTTATTACATGACTGACGTCGACGCCCTCATTTGCCAGCGCCTCCCGGACGAACCGTCCCATGTGCTCATTGCCGACCCGCGTGAGCATCGACGATTTCGAGCCGAGCCGTGCGAGGCCGGCTGCCAGGTTGCCCGACGACCCACCGAGATATTTGGCGAAGCTCTGCATATCCTCCAGGCGCCCGCCGGTCTGAATACCGTATAAATCGACGGCAGCACGGCCCAGGCAAATTACGTCCAGATGTCGCGTCATTGCTTCAGCTTCAGGTCCCGGGGTCCCAATAGGTGCTGTCTGGATCCATGATCCAGGCATGTTCTTCGGTAAAATCAGGCACGCTGTATCGATTGTCCGGCAGGTGCCTGATGACCCATGAGTAATACATGCCGTAGCCTGGTGCTGCACACTGCGCGTGGTCATTCAGGTCGAGGATTTTGACGGTATCGTTGTGACGGACTTTCAATACGGTGTCGCCGAGTTCCGCGTGCCCGTAGCCTTGGGGTTCCGTAAACCGGTAGTGGTAAATCTCGGGTTGTGGATGATGATGTGGCGGATAGCTGGACCAGCCGCCCTGAAAAGTAATGACTTCCCCAAGCACAAGATCAGTATTCGGATCGGAGTTGGTATCGTCAAAAATCGTTCGTACGTATCGGAGGCATCGATCGCCGACCTGGCCCTTGCCACGCGGTTCGTTGGCGACGTCCTCCGGTGTAAATACACGGGCAGAGAACGGTTTCTCGTTATCGCACCAGTACACGGAAAATTCGGCATCTGACTCGCAGTGTATTTCGACGGCCGTATTTGCTGATACGTGAATGCAGCTTGACGACTCATCGAATAGTGAAGTTCGATTGAAACTGAATTCCTTGCCGCCGGCAGATCCGGAAACGATTCCACTCATTAGTAACCATGCCGTCTCATTCTCTGCAGTCAGCGAAATCGAATCGCCGGCAGGTAACTTCAAAACTTCCACTGAAATGGGAACGTTGTTCTCAACGTCATCGTGACTGGTAATGGTAGTTGTTCCCATCGGGAATCCGCTGCGATAATCCGTAATGTGTAGCGTCATGAATTTCTCTCTCGATATTTGGTTCAGGCGGTTCTAATATTGCGCGATTGAGACGCATCGGCAACGTCAACCCACTGACAAATCTCGTGTGACCGCTCAATCGCATCGGTCAGGTGTTGTACACGGCAACCGTTTTCAAAGTCCGCATAGATTGGCCCGTTACTGTCGATGCTGCGCAACAAATTTCTCACTTCGATGATTTTCAGATCGTTGATTCCCAGTCCGTGTCCCGATGCAGGGCAAAAGGCGGCGTAGTCCGGGTGTTCCGGGCCAGCCAGAATGGTACGCAAACCCTGTCGACCGACGGCGTCACCGGCGTCATAAAATCGCAATTCGTTCATTCGTTCCTGATCAAAATGCAGGCTGCCCTTTGTCCCGTGAATTTCAAACGTCAATCCGCATTTCCTGCCGGTCGCTATGCGACTGATCTCCATCGTTCCGGGGCAACCGCAGGAGAATTTCAATAATGCCTGCGCGATGTCATCATTTTCAACGGTGCGCGCCTCGCCGGATACGGGGTCCGGCCGCTGCTCGTGAACCGTCGTCAATGTGCCAAAAACTGATTGAATGGGTCCAAGCAGAAATTCCGCCATGTTGATCAGGTGAGTGCCGAGGTCGGCGAGGGCGCCCTGACCACCCTGGCTACGGAGGCATCGCCAACTAAATGGCGTCGCAGGATTGCTAAGGTAATCTTCCTGGTAGCTTCCGCGATAATTGAAGACCTCCCCAATTTCACCGGCTGCGATCATTTCCCGCGCAAAGCCGATCAGTGGGTTACAAAGGTAGTTAAAGCCCATCGACGTTTTCGTATCGGCCGCTCGTGCGGCCTCGAGAATCTCACTGGCTTCCTTGCCCGTCAGTGCAAGCGGCTTTTCACAATAAACGTTTTTGTTTGCGGCAATTGCAGCGAGCGCCATTTCCTTATGCAAGTGATTCGGCGTGCAGATGTCCACGACGTCGATTTCGGGATTGCTACAGACACTGGTCCAGTCATCGCTTGCCGCAGCGAATCCCCACTCATCGGCACAGCGCTTTGCTCGGTCCAGATCCGCGTCAACCACTGTGGCCAGCACGGGTGCATCAATACCGTCAAATACCGTGGCCACAGAATTCAGCGCAATCGCATGTGCCTTGCCCATGAAGCCGGTGCCTATCAGGCCGAATCGTAATTGACTCACTTTGGTTCAACACTCGCTGGTATGTGAGCGGGCCAGTGTAGCGCCCGCATACTTATTATTTAGTGCCTGTAACGGGAATCTGAATCACTCTACAGTACTGGATTGGAATAAATATTTCAATTTAATTAAATTTGAAATATTTCTTCGATAGTTAGTCGGATAGCGCGATTGCGGCGCCTTGTTCGCTTGAACTCTGGGCGGCATCTGCGATCTGAAGTGCCCGCAATCCGTCCTCACCCGTGGGCAGATCCACGCTGTTACCGGCGACTGCGCTCAGAAATTTATCGATCTGCAAGCGGTAAGCGTCCGCATATCGCTCAAGGAAGAAGGGTTGCGCCGGATCCCGGTGGAAGCCGCTCGCATCAGCCGCCTCAACCTGCGCTTCTCGCTGATTGACGGCTTGTACCATGCCGGTCGATCCGAACACTTCAATGCGTTGATCGTAGCCGTAACTGCAGCGGCGTGAATTTGTTATCTGACAAAGCCGTCCACTCGCTGTTCGAAGCACAGCAACCGCAGTATCCACATCGCCAGCCTTGCCGATTTCCTCATCGATCAGCACGCTGGCAGTCGCAAAAACTTCAATGGGTTCTTCGCCGAGCAGCCAACGGCCCATGTCGAAGTCGTGAATCATCATGTCGCGAAAAAGACCGCCTGAGCGCCCTACATAATCAGCCGGTGGTGGTGAGGGATCACGACTCGTAATACTGATGACCTCTACATCTCCGACTGTGCCGTGGCCAATTTCCTGTTTCAGCCGGTCGAAAGACGGATCATGTCGCCGATTGAATCCCAGGCTGAGCATTACCTTGTGTTTGGCCACAATTTGCAGACTCTCCTTCGCCGTAGTGACATCAAGGTCTAGCGGCTTTTCGCAAAAAATGGCCTTGCCGGCTCGGGCTGCCGCTGCAATCAATGCCGCATGGGTGTCGGTCGAGCTTGCAATCGCTACAGCGTTAATTGATGTGTCGCCAAGTACTTCTTCAATCGTTCCGACGCTGCAATTGCACTTCGTGGCAAGGTCCTGTGCTGCGCGATCCGAAATATCAACGATGTACTTGAGATTGGCAGCTGGATGGCGATGAATGTTGGCTGCGTGAATCTGGCCGATCCGTCCAGCGCCAACTACTGCAATTCCAATCACTACCTACTCTCCAACGACACGGTCACGATCCAATCCGAATTTGTACGCATAACTGATTACCAGCGTTTGCGCGAGACACATCGAGGCGGTGAGTGAGCGAAACTGCCGGACTTCGGCATCCTTGATTTCAAAACACACTTTTGCATTTCTGGCCACCGGACTTAGCCTGCTATCACTGATAGTAATTAGCGGTGCGCCGTTGGCGGCCGCTCGTTCGACGACCGCTATTGTTTCATTCGCATAAGGCCGGAATGAAACAGCGATGACGAGATCGTCCGGACCGAGCATCCAACTTTGTTCGGAGGTCATCCCGGCAACACCATCCATCAGAAACGCCCTTTTTTCAACGTGGCTTCGCGAGTAGGCCAGGTCCGCGGCGACGGGGAAAGCACGTCTTACGCCGGCAAGGTAAATGGTGCGCGCGCGCTGCATCAGATCGATCGATCGGTCGAGGTCTTCCTTGCGAACGGCTTCCCGAAGGTGCTCCAGGGCAATGATGTTGCTATCTGCAAACTCACGCATGACGTTGTAGGGTGAAGCCCAGTCAACGGCGCCGGTTCGTTCCTCGAATTGGCGAATTCGTTCCGAGTAACTTGGACTGGGAGCAGCGGTCAATATTTCGTCACGAAACAGCCGCTGCATTTCGCTCGCGCCCTTGTAGCCGAATTCCTTGGCGAAGCGAACGATTGTGGACGGTTGGACGTCGCATCGGCCGGCGATCACAGCCAGCGTTTCCAGTGCGATATCATTTGGATTATCAAGCACATACGATGCAACCTGCTTGAGCCTTGGGCTCAGGTCAGCATATTTTTTGGCAATTTCTGTGCGCAGCGCTTCCAGTTTGTCGGGCGGTGTCATCGGCATCCCAGAACTCAATTTGTAAAAAAACTGCCGCCAAGTGAAACATATTTTTCAGATTTGGAATAGATGTTTCAAAACTACGCGTCACGATATGGCAGGGTTCGGCTTGCTGCAAGCCACGACGAACCCCTTGCCTGGTACATGTTCTGAACTTGTCTTAGAACAGATTTTCTAAGATTTTTACTCCTGAAAATTTCTCTTCTATACTCGCGCATGGCTGAAGGTCAGAAAATGAACCGCCTGGCCCGGCCGCAAGGCCGGCCGGGCTTCTTACTGCTGGCGATCGCTGTATTCGTGTTTTCCAACGTCGCCGGCTGTAGCGATACGGATGAAAGCCTGGTCTTTCGTTACGGGCATTCGCAGCCACCGTCGGCACCACGTAGTCAGTCGATGATCTTTTTCGAGGAGCAACTCGAGCAGCGCTCTGCTGGTCGTATCTCCGTTGAACTCTACTTCTCGGGTGTCCTGGGGAGTGAGCGCGAGATGATGGATATGGTGGCCACCGGTGTATTGCAGGGCACCCGTGGCGGCCTGTTCGCGGACGCCAATCCGAAGTACGCACTGTTCATGTTGCCATTCCTTGTCGAGGACTGGGATCAGGCGTTGCGCCTGGTCAACAGTGAACTAGCCCACCGCATCAACGTAGGTGCACGAGCAAACGGTTTTCATGTGCCGGCAACGGGTATCAGCCAGGGATTCAGGGCACATACCAACAATGTCAGGCCTATTCGCTCCCCGGCGGATTTCTCCGATCTGAAGATGCGCGTGCCGCCGCAGCAAGTGTACGTGCTAACGGCACAGGTTTTTGGCGCAAGCCCGCAGGAAATGCCAGCCTCGGAAATTTACGGTGCACTGCGGACCGGTGTGCTGGACGGGCAGGACAATCCGCCTTCAAATATCTGGGACTACAACATTTACGAAGTTCAGAAGTACATGACCGTGACGAATTATTCGACCGGGCCTGATCCATTTATCGTCGATCTCAGATGGTATGAAGGGCTTGATGCGGAGCTGCAGCAGATTCTTGATCAGGTCGCAGTCGAAACAATCCAGTATTCGGACCAATTGAACCGCAAGGCCGAGGCAGACAAAATCGCCGACCTGGAAGCGGTGTTGGTTGTTAACTACCTCGCCGGTGATGACCTGAAGCCGTTCCAGGCCCTGTCCGCCAACGTTTATCAGTCGTTCATTGAGAGCGGCATTCTGACCGAAGACGAAATCCGGGAAGCCAGGCTGATCGCGAGAGGAAGGCAGTAAACGTGTCGCTCGCAATTTTCATTGATCGTATGACGCGCTTGCTTGAAGGCTTGCTGGCCGCCTTGTTGTTCGCCATGTTCGCTATGGTGATTACGCTCGTTGTACTGCGATACGGATTCGCAACTACGATTATCGGGGGCAACGAAGCAACGATCATTGCGTTCATTTACACCACTGCAATTGGCGCAAGCATTGCCTTATCGAGAGATGAGCATATCGCCATCGCATATTTTGTGGAAAAGCTGTCGCCATCGGCACAATTAATCCTGCTAAAGCTGCGCTTGTCCTTTTTGGTCATCATCAACGTCTTCATCGCTGCGTACGCGCTTATCTGGATACAGAAGACCGGCGGTTTTATGATGCCGATGCTGGGCGCACCGCAATGGGTGGCACAAATCAGCGTGCCGCTTGGCTGTGGATTGAGCGCGTTCTATTGTTTGTGTCGACTGGTGGTCAAGTCGACGCCTGCGTCGTCGTACGGAACCGGTGCCTGAGCGGGAGTTTGTACTGAGATGCTTCTGCTCATCTGTTCACTGATCATATTGCTCGTAATTGGCGTTCCCGTCGCCTATGCGCTGGGCATGTCCAGCCTGGTCTATTTCCTGTTCGCAAATCCTGACCTGATTATCGTCATGCCACAGCGGATCTTCTCCGGAATGAATAACTACGCACTCATTGCACTGCCGCTGTTTATTCTGATGGGGCAGGTGATGAATTCCAGTGGCATCACCGCGCGACTCATCGATGTGCCGATGCGGCTGCTCGGCCGCCTGCGTGGCGGCCTCGGCCTCGTCAACGTTTCAGCAAGTATGATCTTTGGCGGAATCTCGGGTTCGTCAACCTCGGATACGGCGTCGATCGGCGCAGTGATGATTCCGGAAATGACGCGTCGCGGTTATTCCGCGAAGTTCGCCGCGGGCATCACCGTGGCATCGTCGACGATGGGGATGATTATTCCGCCAAGCGTACCGATCGTGCTTTACGCAGTGATCGCGCAAGAATCCGTTGGACGGATGTTTCTCGCCGGATTATTACCCGGCCTGTTGATCGGGCTCTTGCAACTCACGATCATGTTCTGGATTGCACATCGCCGAAAATTTCCGCGTGAAGAACCGCAAAACAAGGTTGGGCCGGTACTGCCGAGAATCGCAAGCTCTCTGCTTATTCTCACGATGCCAATTGCTGTCGTCGGGTCTGTGGTGTTCGGCATCGCCACGGCAACGGAGTCTGCTGCCATTGGCGTTGCCTTCGCGCTCATCATCGGCGTAGCGATGGGCGGCCTCCGCTGGATCACAAACCTGCCCGAGTCGCTGCGAACCGCGGTTCTCATGAGCGCGCGCATTATGATGATCATCGCGTTTTCGCAATTGTTCGTGTGGGTTCTCGTATTGGAAGGTATACCCGAACAAATCGCGGCTTTTGTGGTGGGTCTTGATCTGGGGCCGACGGCAGTGCTGTTACTTATCAGTCTGATCGTCCTGGCCCTGGGGACATTTATCGATGTAAGCCCCGCGATATTGCTGTTGACACCAACGCTGCTGCCTGCTGCGCAGGCGGCCGGTGTAACAGGCATTCAATTCGGTATCGTATTGATCTCCGGACTGGCCATTGGCGCCTGCACACCACCGGTAGGCAATTGTCTGAATGTCGGGGCGGCGATCTCACGCCTGGGCATCGGGCAAATATTCGCCGGTGCGGGACCCTTCCTGCTGGCCAACGTTTTCATCTTGCTTGCCGTCTGTGCTTTCCCTGCGCTGGTCCTCTGGATACCGGGCTGGTGGATGGGTTGACTCAACGAATCACGGATACTTATGCAATTACATTTTGGAGGTTCTGAATGACACAACATGTCGCTGTTCTGGGTGCAGGCGCGATGGGCAGCCTGTTTGGCGGCCTACTTACGGAGGGCGGCCTTGACGTCACGCTGGTCGATCCATGGGAGGAACACATCGACACGATCAGGCGGGATGGCCTGAAAATGGTCGGTTTTGGTGGCGATCGAACCATTAAGATCGGGGCGACAACGAACGCGGCAGACGTCACCTCGGCGGACATCGTGTTTGTTCAATGTAAGGCCAACTTCAACGCGGCTGCCGCCGAGAGTATGCGCCACCTGTTCACGGAAACGACAGACACCGTCGCGATCAGCTTCCAGAACGGTCTCGGTAATGAAGAGGAGTTGGCTAGCTATTTCGGCGAAGACCGGGTACTCGGTGGACTGACTGCGCAGGGTGCAAATATTGAAGGCCCGGGCATCGTCCGCAACCATGCGGAATTACCGTCCTACATCGGTGAAATGGGTGGCGGAATTTCCGAGCGCACGATACGCATTGCCGAACTGCTTTCCGGCGCGGGATTGCCGACGCAGCCGAGTGAGAGCATCCGACAGGACATCTGGCGCAAATTAATGGCCAACATTGCCATCAGCGCGGTAAGCGGCATTACCGGCTTGAACATCGGGCAAATTTTCAACCAGCATTTGGCTGACGAGGTTTCCTACGCCGCACTCGACGAGGCAATCCTGGTGGCAAATGCCGCGGGTATCGAATTGAGCGCCGAGGAAGCGCACGAGATCCTTGGCAAAATCGCCGGACCGAATGGCACGCCGGGTAACAAGTCCAGCCTGAGAGTTGATATCGAGAACAACCGACCAAGCGAGATTGATTACATCAATGGTGCCGTCGTCAATCTCGGTAAACAGCACCATGTGCCGGTGCCGGTGAATGAAACGCTGGTGACGCTGGTGCATGGACTCCAGGCGCATTATCTGAACCCGGTGTAGCAGAAAATAATGGATCATAAAGTAGCCGAATTTGCGCAACCGGATTCCACGTCGATTATCGACGCCCTGAGAACGGGTCTTGCATTGCATTTCGAGACTGTTCAAGTGGATCTTGTGAAGTGTCCGGATCTGTCCGCACTGGGTGTCGCATCCAGCGGGATGACGGGCTCGACTGCATTGTTTGAATTTGGTGGCGAGCCTTATGCCCACAATCCAAGGTACCGGGGCGCCAACGCCGCAATGGATGCCATGATCGAGGCAAGCGGAATTCCCGATGCGAAAATATTCGGCGCGGCGATGGCGGACGCGGCCGCGATCGACGGTAATTGTGGCGAGATGATCGCCAACGCGGATTTTCGCAAGGAGAACCGGAGTCGAGTTGCTCGAGTTGGCGCGGATCGTCAATGCGTGGTCGAACGCTATGGCGCGTCGACCTGTGGACCGATCGCAAATCTGTTCGTGAGTGAAGGGAGCGACGGCGAAGTAATAGGCATCGACTTACGCAAGCGCATCGGCGATGAAATCTCATTAACCCAGGCGATTCGCTCAAGCCTCACGACCATTGTTCAAGGGGATGGGCACATCGGCATGGGTGGTGTATTCGAGTTGCTCGCCGGAAAAGTACGCTCACATGTCATGCCAAATTACGACTGCATAGAAGATGGCTACTACGACATTGAGAAGGAGAAGGTCGTACGTGACTTCCTGCAGTTTTACGAATATATGGGCCCGGGTTTACTTTTGTTTTGCACCTTATGGACCGGGGACCCCAGTGGTGGAACTTTGAATCTGCGACCATCCGGCGAGCATACACACTTCTATCACCGTGATGATGCTGCGCAGCAGGCGGGACATTACCATGGCGATGTAACACCGGACGAGGTTCACTACCGTGGTTACATCAGCCTGGCCGATCGCATCTTTCGCTTTGGGGATATTTATGAGGAGCTTGGGTTACGTGTCTAAATTCCGAATTAATTTTCACACCGATCGAGCATTACGCGATCGAAACGTAGTATATGGCACGTGGCCATGCGTCTGCCGTACTCAGACAGTGGCTTCGACTTACGAATCAATTGCTTGGAATCGGCATGAGGGGCCTATGCGGGAGTAATCGTCTCGCTGACGTGACAGCGCAGGGGCTGCACGTTCGCAAACAATTATTTGCCGAGTTTATAGAGTGTGTGGCATCACATTATTGGCGATAACATTGTTCCGATAGAGTTTTTCGCCGTACGGGAGCTCAATTTGGAGTGAGTAGACTGCGCCGAGCCCCTGTCAGTTGAAGCAATCTACAGGTCATAGCTGGACGTACTCAATGGTTGATAATTTACATTCTGGTATCCGTGATGTCTGCAACACCTCTAAAATGGCGACGAACCCACATGATTGCGTCGACACCATTTTAGAGGTGTTGCAGACATCACGGATACCAGAATGTAAATTATCAACCATTGATTACG
>PVMS01026290.1_pt1 | contig 11618 bp, 5 predicted proteins | sample 1853461 | NCBI WGS metagenome assembly PVMS01 (sample SAMN08582032, study PRJNA380276) | Marine sediment metagenome, whole genome shotgun sequencing project. | isolation source: ocean sediment barecode stripped | collected 2017
AGCATGCCCCATGTTCCACTCTATTGCAGTGATGAATTTCAGGGCAAATCTGGCAAAGGCCTCTATTGGGATGTGATGCTGGAGATTGACTGGAGTGTGGGTGAGATTAACCGGGCCCTGAAAGAGTGCGGATTGGATGACAATACTATCGTAATCCTGACTTCGGATAACGGACCCTGGATTTCCTATGGAAATCATGCCGGAATTACCCCATTCAGAGAGGCAAAAGGAACTTCATTTGATGGAGGTATCAGATCGGCCTGTATCATAAAATACCCGGCTGGTATTGAAGCGGGAACTGTTTCGCAGCGGACGTTTGGATCGGTGGACCTCCTTCCTACCCTCTGCCAGGTGGCCGGAATTCCGCTTCCTGAAAACGAAATTGACGGGGAGAATGTATGGGACCTGATAAGCGGTAAGGATGAAGCTGAAAATCCCCATGTCTATTACGCATTTTCCAATGGAAAAAACTTTGAAGGGATCATCAGTGGGGACGGCAGATGGAAACTGCATCTGCCGCATGCCTACCGTATTCTGGAAACAGATGGCGCGGACGGCATCCCGGGCAAATATGGAATGACACAGATCGATACAGCACTTTTCGATATGCTTGGCGATCCACTGGAAAGTACCAATGTAATCTTAGAACAGCCCGAAGTGGCTGCTGAGCTGATCGGTATTGCTGAAACCCATTTCAGCAGGTTCTACGAAGATTAGAAGGGCCTTTGTCAAAGTAAATCAGGCCATTGATATATCATGGTTCCAGCCATCCCGGTATTCCGGATGCATCCAGGCCAGCTTCTTACCCTGATAGAAGGGATGCAGCGCCAGTCTCAGCTCTTTCATCTTCTCTTTATTAAGTGGAGTGAAGTTTCGGAGGACATTCAGATTTGAATGGAGTACCTCCAGGCTGTCCATGCCAATATTTGCCATATGAAAATCACCAAGACTTAGTGCGTATCGTACCAGATCATCTGCTGCAAGGCCATTTACAGTCTCACGGGGGCGGATTACTTTCATGGCCACAACACCCATCCCCCTTTGTCTGGCAAGGGGAGCAGGCAGGCTTTCAAAATCCTCTGTTCCATCGGTTGATTGATGATTCAGCGCCATCATCATCACATCAAAGTCATAGAGCTCCACTGCCCGTTTCATTCCCGCCGCTGAAGCATGTCCGGAGAATCCTATGTTCCTGATGACTCCCTCACTTTTAAATTGATCCAGCACCTTAAGCACTTTGCCCTTTTCACCTAATTGCTCCGCATCCTCCACCGAAGAAATGGCATGCACATGCAAGAGGTCAATATGGTCGGTTTGGAGCCGCTTCAAGCTTTGTTCCACACTCTTTTTGGCCATATCGCCCTCTCTGTCACCTGATTTGGATGTTAGGAACACCTGCTCCCTCCGCTCCTTCAAAATCATCCCAATGCGCTCCTCGCTGCTGATCTTTTCATTCCCGTAACTGGAAGCAGTATCCCAGTAATAAAGTCCCTGGTTAAAAGCTGATTCCAGAATTTCTAAAGCCAGGTCATTGTCCTGAACCGCCATCCACCGGCTGCCGCATCCAAAGCCCAAACGCGGCACACTTGCACCGGTTTTGCCCAAGAGAACTGTGGGTAATCCTTTGGGATCGTAGGGTGAAGTAGTCGTACATCCTGTAAGAGGGTTAATGGCAACTGTTGCTGCTGCTGCAGCTGTGGTCTGAACGAATTGTCTTCGGGAAATTTTTTGGTCCATTTGTAACAGTTTAATTCATGAGTTATTCAATGGAGTCGGGAACGGCTGCCCGGTAGGTGATTCCCTCGGTGGTTTGCCTGTAAAAATGAAGAAGCCTTCTATCTGTAAATGAAAAAAACGAGGGGATAACAATGCTGCGGCCAAAGGCTTCTGCAAGCGAAGGAATGCTCTGTTCCCTCTGCCACTCCATAATGGAGGAGATGGCATCCTGTCTTACTCTTTTCTGAACACTCTCCTTCACCTCCAGAGAATCACCGTAAAACTCACCCAGTTCACTCCGGAATGCTTCCAGAGCCTCCTTCTCTCCAACCATCTCTCCTTCGTACTCCTCCATACTGAAGTGAAGATTCAGATCCACCTCTTCTACTTTATAGGTTTTCTGAAGGATGCGATAAAAGAGACCCAGCTCCTTTTCAACAGGAATCTCCAGCAGGGGTGCCGAAAACTGGAAAGAAAGAATAAATGCCAGGTACTGCCCTTTATCAAGATTTCCATGTTTTGCTTCCAATAAGCCAGAATTTAAATAATGCAGGAATTCCTTTATAAATTGGGCTTTTTTAGTGGGAGAGAAATAATATTCAAGGGGAGGTTTTGCACCTGGATCATTTTCACATGCACTCATTATCTCATCTATAGAGACAGTTTGCATATGCTGCTCCGGACGTGGCTCAGGCTGAATGGAAAAACGCATTTGAAGGCCTGTTATTTCCTTCTAAAATAAGCAGTTTTTCCGAATTATCATCATCTAGCTTACTACTTGTCCAGGCGTCAAATCTTCAATTTGATCTTCAGCTTACCCAGTAATCCTGTTAGCTGGATGATCAGCAGGGCGAACAGGATTGATTTCAGAATGCCAATGCCGCCCGTTGTAAGGGATTCAGGCAGGCTGATGCTCAGTATATTCCTGAAGGCATACACAAAGTAAGGTACCAGGTAACAGGTGAGGGTCATGGATCCGGCCGGTTCTATAATCGCAGCCCAGCGGAACTTCCCGGCTTTATCAGTCAGCAGGTACATCCCCACAAAGCTTATTACGGTAATACCGGCACAGATGGCGGTCCAGGAAGGTGTAGCCATTATCTTGGAGATGCCCCACACAGGACGGGTAAGGAAGCCAAAGAGCATAAGTATGGCAGCGAAACCCAGTAAAAAAGGGACAAGGAGATTCATGCGATCCTGCTCCTTCAATCGGATCATCACCGATGTGAGAACTACCCCACACATCACCAGTGCATGGTTGGAGGCGCTTACCACCAGTAAGATTGTAAAGTCAAAAGGTGTTTTAAATTCATTGATATTCATAAGTATGAGCACTGCAATGACAAGAGCGAGCCAAAGCGGCTTATTTCCCAACAGCAGGTAAGCAAGCGCAGCCACCAGGTAGCCCCAACCGATCAGTCCAAGGATGCCCCACCAGTGAAAACGCATCCATTGCTCTCCCCCATCTCCGCCTCCAGAATAGGTGATGGCCAGGAATAGCAGGATGGCCCATCCCAGTCCCTTCAAAATCCAGGGAGAGAAGCGGCCCATAACGCGCTCACCATAGACGTTCCAGATGAGGAAGAAGGCCAGGGTCATCAGAATCTGCCAGAGAGAGCGGCTAAACAGGAGGTTGTCAGCATTGATACTTTCCAGGTTAACCATAAATACCCCCATGATCAATAGTGCCAGGGTTCGTTCAACAATATGTCTGACTATTAGCAATTTTGAATCCCCCCTTTTCAAGCGAGCCCTTATGGCATGTGGGATGGAGAGTCCCACGATTAACAAAAATGCTGGAAATACCACATCGGCCAGTCCCATTCCATCCTCACTTGCGGCCTTATGTCCCAGCCACCCGGGAATATCTGAGAGTGACCAGAGGTCGTTTACAAAGATCATCAGCAGCATGGTCAACGCCCTGAGAATATCAATCGATTTAAGTCTGTTTGAAGCCATAAGGAAAATTTATCTTAGGAACTTCTCTCGTTTCTGCAGATTCAGCAATCCAAGTAAAATCAACACAATACTTCCTATCCCCATAAAGATCCGGTTCTGTCTGACTATCTCCCGCCAGACAATTTCATTTAGATCTCTGGGAGTATTAAATGGATTTAGGAAGATGTTCCATTTGGAATCGTATATCTCATCGGCGAGTATCAGTAGAAAGAGGCCCAGGATAACCATGATAACCGCAGTGGCATTTCCATTCTTTACCAGGGTGGAGATGCAGAAACCCAGTGCAGAGACAAAAATCACAAGCACCATAAGATGGAGGACCATTTTGAGAACAGGGAAGCTCATCAACGCATAGTAGGCCAGTCCCGCGAACGGGAATAGTAGCATGAAAACCAGCAACAGGATCATCAGGTAACGGACCAGCCATACTTTATAACGGTAGTCAGGGATGCCGAAGATGATCTCCAGGGTGCGCTGATCGGCATCGCTCTGAATACCGAATACCGAAGGAAAGAAGACCAGCAAAATCGACGGGAATGCCAGAAGTCCGTAAATATCTTCCAGCCACATGTCACCGCTTTCCAGCGCAAGAATGATCCCAAATACCAGGAAGAAGATAAAGGCTGCCAGGATGAAATAGATAAATTTTCCACCAAAAATAATCTTCATATTATACCTGGCCAGGCTTATGGTATTTTGTATGCTAGATCTAAACGAAGACATAGGCTTATGCATTTTCCTGTTTCTGTTTCTCTTTCTCTTTATCACTTCGTAACAACCATAGGTAGGCATCCTCCAGGAGTGGAGACTCTTCTACTGCATCCTCGAAGGGTTTCTCTGCTGCGATGGCCCTGAATCGGATATTGTTACCATCTCTCATATGGTGCACCACCAGCATCTCCCTGGTCTCTTCTTCAAAGCGTTCAGCAGCTATTGAACTTTTCCATACCCTGCCTCGCGCAATCTCAGTCATTTCAGAGGGAGTGCCATTAAAGAGCACCTCTCCCCTGTTGATCACCGCCATGGTGTTGCAGGAGCTTGAGATATCCTCAATAATATGGGTGGAAAATATCACTACGCGGGTGGCACTTAGCTCCACCAGCAGGTTCCTGAAACGGATTCTCTCTCTGGGGTCCAATCCAGCTGTGGGTTCATCCACCACCAGGATTCGTGGCAGGTGTAGCAGCACCTGGGCAATGCCAATTCGCTGCTTCATACCCCCTGAATAAGCCCCGATTTTCTTCTTTCGCTGATCCCACATATGGACCGAATCCAGCACCTCCCTGATGCGTTTGCTGCGCTTTTCAGGATTCGTAATCCCCTTTAGAACTGCCAGGTAGTCCAGATAGGCATAGGCCGACATATTCTCATACATGCCAAATTCCTGGGGAAGGTAACCGATGAGCCCCTGCAGCTCTTCCCGTTTCTCTTCTGTATCGATGCCGTTGATCCAGATCTTACCGTAGCTCTGTTCCAGGATACCACAGATGATCCGTATCAAGGTCGATTTACCTGCTCCATTGGGTCCCAGCAGACCAAACATTCCCGTGCCTATATCCAGAGAGACTCCTTTAAGTGCCTTAAACTGTTCAGGGCCTTTACCAAGACCGGGCAATACTGAAACAAACCAGTAGAACCAGCGTGTTCTTGAGCGCACCTTCTTCAATTCAAAATCATTCTGTTTCACTCTTAATGAAACGATTCCCATGAGAATTACCAGATACCACAACATTCCGACAACCATGCTCATGGCAACATTGTCCCATCTAAGCTGGAAAATAACAACTACAGCAAGCGGCCCCCCATAATAAATAAGGCGGTTTATAAATTGTAGCAGGCGACTGCCAGTAATTCTGTTGAAGTCGTTCAGTATCCCCACCAGATAGTAGTATGCTACAGCTGAGGAAACCAGCTGCCAGAATCCACTTATCAGGTAGAACCAGGAGAAATAGACCAGGAAACCAAGCAGGGGAAGCTGCCAAATCAATGCCTCCAACCTGGGCTTCAATGCACGATCGGCCAACCTGGCTAAACTGGATAGTCTGCCCCCGGATTTAAATTCTCTGACCATTCTGGATTCCCGCCCATAAATTTTAACCAGGTTGGAGACCTGGATATGGATGCTGCTCTCTTCATCAATAATTCGTTCCGAGGCTTTGCGCAGACTGCTGGAGATAAACCACCAGACCACCGGGATTCCAACAACGACAAGGAGTCCGGCCGCCATTTGCCAAATAAAGGACTGCATGAAAAGTATCACCACCAGCATTCCGGCCACCTCCAGGGTAAGAAGGAACAGTTTCACAATCAGTTTCAGACTGCTGAGCCAGGCAAGGGCTTGCTCGATGCCATTGTAGAGCATAGGAATATAGACCAGGGTCAACAGGGTGCTCAGGCTTAGTCCGCCGATCACCGTAATGGCAAAGGGAGGTCCGATGGCCTCTACGTACTCTGCATTACCCAGTGCCAGGGGAATCATGGCAGCACAGGTGGTTACAGCAGTAATCAGTATGGGCCGGACCCTTGAGAGGCCAGCCAGAAGGATGGCCCTCTGTTTCCGGTATCCTCTTTTTCGCAGCACATTGATAAAATCAATCAGGATGATCCCGTTATTGACCACCACTCCCAAAAGGATCAGGAATCCCATTATGGTATTGGCATTGAACAAGGATTCACCGGTCACCGTCAACAGAAAAAATGATCCGATGGCTGCCAGTGGTATGGAGAAGAGCAGCACAAAGGGGGTGACAAAAGACTCAAAAATGGCCGCCAGGATCATATAAACCAGTATCATTGCTATGAGAAACATGTACTTGAACTCATCCAGACTGGAATCCTCCTGGACCAGCTCCACAGCCACACCCGAGGGTATATTGGAATTTTGAATAAGGCTCTCTATTTCACTTCTGGCAAAGTCCAGCAGGTCATTGGAATCGTACACATCATCGTTGTACTGGTAACGAAGTTCCACCTGTTTCTCCTGGTTGACCCGGGATATATCCCGCAACCCGCTTGCATAAAATATTTCTGAGATCTCCTGTAGTTCAAACAGATTTTCATCATCACTATCTGGTATTTGCAGCGACTCCAGATCTTCCATTCGCTTTTCACTATCTTCCTCATCCACCACGTCGTCATACTTGATAATGATCTCGTACTCCTCGTTGTTCTGACTGAAACTGACTCCTGAGCTTATTTCACTGGTAAAGGAGCTAAGCTCACTGCTTACTTCATTTCTGGTGATGCCATAGCGGTCCATCAAGAGAGCATTGAAGTCAAGATGGACTTCTGGCTGATTCTCGCGGACCGATAACCTGGCTGAGCTGATATTATCAAGTTCGTCAAGGTAAGATTGCAAATCCTCTCCCACCTCTACCAGCAGCTTGAAATCCTGACCTTTCAATACAATATATTCTTCATCTTCACCTATCCCCAGCAACTGCTCAAAGCCTGCTTCTCCGCCCTGATTTCCACCTCCACCTCGCATATTCCCTGCTCCTGTAGTGGGAGCGGTCAGACTGATATCGGAAGCGGGCAGGTCTTTTACCATCTCATAGGCTTCCGACTGGATCTGACCAAAGGAGCGATTATCCATCTTCTGGTAATCCTCCTGCAATAGTATAGTTACCGTGGCCTCTTCCTCTTCGATCCTGGATATCACCTCCTCATGCTCCTTAATTTCCATCAGGGCCTGTTCCATTCCGGACACCAGCGCATCTGTTGCGTCCAGCGTGGTACCGGTCGGCATGGTCACATAGAGTGTTATCTGCTGGGTCTCCAGTTCCGACAGTTGGTTTACCGATACCGCAAGGGTGGCAATGATGGTCCCGAAGAAGAGTATCAGCACACCTACAATGGTTGGTGCCGGATTCCTGAGTGCGGATTTAAGAAGCGACAGATAAATACGTACCAGCCGGTTATCAAGCGACACCTCCTGGTATACCTCCTTTTTTTCCTGCTTCCTGCGGCTTAGGATCAGGTGGACTCCCATAGGGATAAGGAGCAGAGAGACAAAGAGGGATACAGTTAGCGTGGAGACGATGGATACTCCTATATGCTTGGCCAGGAGCTTTACCAGGAATTCGGAAGAGAAAATAAATGGGACAAATACAGCAATGGTTGTACCGGTGGCGGCCACAATGGATCGCCACACTTCACCGGTACCTCGGACCACGGCTTCGGATGGCTTTACTCCCAGGCTTCTGAGTCGGTAGATATTTTCCAGGACCACCACAGAGGTATCCAGCAACATCCCCACAGCCAGCGCAATCCCTATCAGGGTAAGGCTGTTAATGGACACATCAAATGCAAAAAAGAAGTTAAATGCAGTGAAGATGGAGATAGGCATAGCCATGGCCACCAACAGTACCAGCTTCACGTTTCGAAGGAAGATCCACAATACGAAAATGGCCAGCAGGGCGCCGGTGAGGGCCAGGCGAATGATCTGGTTGATGTTATCCTCCATCAGCTCAGCGCTGTTATCCTGAACAATCACCTCAATATCGAAGGGCTTTCCTTCCCGGTTTAGCTTCTTAAGCTGATCCTCCACTTTATGAGAAAGCTCTATGATATTGGCCTGGGCATCGTTTACTATTTCCAGGGAGACTGCATCTTTCCCGTTTACCCGGCTGATGGTTTCCTCCTCCTTTTCCCCATAATATATCTCTGCAATGTCCTTTAATCTTACCGGGTTGTTCCCTCGTCCGAGAATCAGTTCCTCGATTTGAGAAATATGCTCATATTCGGCGTTCAGATAAACAAAGAATCGCAGCCCCTGCTCATTTACAGCACCTCCATACTGGCGAAGGTTCATATTGGAAGCAAGGATGTTTCTCACTCTGGAGGGAGCGATATCATATGCTTCACAGGCGGCCCGGTCCAGGATAATATCCACCGATTTCTGTCTGCCCCCGTATATATTGACGGCAGCCACACCCTCGATGTTCTCCAACTTGTCTACAATATGCTGATCCACGTAATTTCTCACCCTGTCAACTCCACCTGATCCTCTGGCCTGCAGACTCATCAAAGTGTTATTAAGATCCTCCAGGTCTATCTTGACCACCTGAAGACTAAAATCGTCTGGCAGCTCGCTGCGGATGCTGCTTACCTTTTCATCCAGCTTCAGGTAAGCGTACTTCAGATCGGTCCGCTCCTCGTAGGATATCAGGATGGATCCTGTACGTCGTCCTGCAGTGGACTGGATCTTTTCGATGTTCTCCAAACCGGCAATCATGCTCTCCACGGGGATAATGGCCTCCTGTTCCATATATTCGGGGGTCACTTCGATTCTGGAGTTTACCTGGATATAAAGCATGGGCAATTCCGCATTGGGAAAGATCTCCATCTTCAAATGTTTCCAGGAGATGATGCCCAACAAAGTTGCTGCGACAAACAGCATGGAAATGAGGACCTTTCGCTGTATGAGGAAGTGTTTATTCACCGGAAAGAACCTCCTCTTTTTTTGCTTTCCCCCCCAGTTGTCCAAATACCATATAGATACATGGGATCACCACCAGCGTTAGCATAGTTGAAGTGATTAATCCCCCGATCACTGCCCAGGCCATGGGCGATCGCAGCGAGGCGCTCTCTCCAAAACCCAGTGTAAGCGGGAAGAGGGCCAGGATGGTGGTAAGCGAAGTCATAATAATGGGCCTGATCCGCCGCTGTCCGGCCGAAACAATGGCCTCCCTTAGCTTCAAGCCCTCCTTGCGGAACTGGTTGATGGCATCCACCAGGATGATGGAGTCATTCACCGCGATTCCCACCAGCAGTATTATACCGATTAGAGCCATGATATTTAGCGCATTACCCTGCAAGTAGAAAACAGTCACGGCCCCAACCACAGCCAGAGGTATGGGCAGCAGAATGGTGAAGGGGTGGACCAGGCTTTCAAACTGGGCTGCCATCACCATGTACACCAGAATCAGCGAAAGAAGCAATGCAAAACCCAAACTACCCATGGACTCCTTTCTCAGTGCTTCCTCGCCGGTAATCCTGTAAGAGTATTTGGGTGGAAACTCTACATCATCCAACTGTTGATCAATGGATGTGGCTACCTGGTCCAGCGGAAGATCACTATCCAGATCGGCCGAAATTTCCACAATGCGATTCTGATTGTTATGCAGGATCTCACGGGGCGAGCTTCCTACCTGTATATCGGCCACCTCCCTGAGGAGGATCTCGGTGTTGTTCACCTGCACAGTGAGCATTTCCAACTCCTGGAGAGTAATATCGCGTAGTTTCACTGTGATATCAGTCAGGTCTCCCTTCAGTGTCATCTGGCCGGCATCGGTTCCCTGCAGCTTTTCACTTACACGGCTAATTAGAGTATTTACATCCACATTCATCAATCCGGCCCGGTATCGGTCGATCACAATCTCAACCTCCGGGGCACCACCCTCGATGGATGAGGTGATATTGCGTATACCAGGAATCTCCTCCAACCTGCTTATTACCGAACTCGTTAGTTCCTCCAGCTGCTCCATCTCCTCCCCGATTAGTTCCACAACAAGCGGAGATGCATCGGTACCCAGGATGGTGGAGAGTGCACTTTCCTCCTGCCGGAAAAGTGCTGTGAAGTTGGGATTATCTTTGAAATGGTTTGTGAGCACTGCAATCATGCTGGAGGTGGAGATATGGCTATCCGCATTCATTTTTACCTTAATGGTGGCCATGTTCTGGTCATCAAAGAGATTGTCTCCACCGGAAGAAATACCGGAGGTTGGACCGATTTCGCTGTAAATCAGATCAATTTCATCACCTGCGATTTCCCGGATAATATTTTCAAGACTGTATACGGCACCGGTGGTGCGTTCCAGCTGGGTTCCCTCGGGCATCTGCAGATCCACATAAAACTCCCTGGCTTCTGCCCTGGGCATAAATTCACTACCTGTCTGCTGCAGCATAAGCCACCCACCTCCCATCAGGAGTAGTGCGGCCAGAAGCACCCAAAGACGGTAATTAAGCAGTTTATCGAGAAAGCGACCATATCCGGTAAACTGAACCGATTCACGCTTCCGTCCAGCAAAGGGTGATTTTTTGCGATATATCCTGGAATAGAGCATGGGGATAATCAATATGGCCACCACCAGCGAAGCCAGTAAGGAAAATGCCACAGTAAATGCCTGTTCCTTAAAAAGTTCACCGGAAGCACCGCGCAGATAAACGATGGGGATAAAAACCACGATGGTGGTTAGAGTGGAGGCAATAATGGCTCCCCCAACCTGGGAGGTGCCACGGACTGCAGCTTCACTGGCATCGTCACCCTGTTCATGATGCCGGAATATGTTCTCCAGTACTACAATAGCATTATCCACCAGCATTCCTGCCCCCAGTGCCAATCCGCCAAGTGTCATGATATTAAGCGTGAGACCGGCAAAGTACATTAATACAAAGGTGGCAATGATGGAGACCGGGATGGCCAAACTTACAATGAAGGTAGGTCCTATTCTCCTGAGAAAGAGAAATAGTACGAATACTGCCAGCAGGATCCCGATAATAAGGCTATCACTTACCTCACCAATGGCCGATGAGATGTAGTTGCCCTGATCCTCCACTATGGTAAAGGTGAAACCTGGAAGCGCCCGCTGCATTTCGTCCAATGCCACTTTCAGATCTTCAACCGCTTTAACGGTGTTATAACGCATCTCCTTATAGATGCTCAATCCCACGCATGCTGTGCCATTCAGCATGACCGAATTCTCCTGCTCCTTCAGGCTCCAGCTCACTGCGGCCACATCCTTCAATAATACAGGAACCCGTTTTCCGTCAGAATCTTCCGTTGGTGCATCCATTTTCACTATGATCTGCTCCAGGTCTTCTACCTTCTGAAGTTCACTGATCCCACGTACGATGTAACGCTTCCCCATCTCCACGATGGATCCGCCCGATATACTCCGGTTATAACTCTCGATTTTACTGGTGAGTGTGGAAATCGATAG
>PVMS01105035.1_pt1 | contig 11614 bp, 12 predicted proteins | sample 1853461 | NCBI WGS metagenome assembly PVMS01 (sample SAMN08582032, study PRJNA380276) | Marine sediment metagenome, whole genome shotgun sequencing project. | isolation source: ocean sediment barecode stripped | collected 2017
TACCGGTTTTGGATCTTCAGGAGTTTCATAATCTTTCATGAAATTATCCATAATTTCCGTACTTACGCCCATATTGGAAAATCCTCCATCATGAAATAAATTTTGAAGGGTTACTTTCTTGGTAAGATCCGAGAATAAAGTAATTGTATAATCAGCACATTCCAGCGCTGTAGCATTTCCAAGTGGTGACATCTTTTCGGCATAAGCAATAAAACCATCAAACCCTTTAACTCCGCTTCCTGCAGTAGTTGGTGTTGGAGACTGAGATATCGTATTTACCCTAACATTTTTATCACGTCCGAAGAAGTATCCAAAACTACGAGCCACAGATTCTAAATATGCTTTGTTATCAGCCATATCATTATAGTCTGGGAATACTCGCTGAGCCGCCATATATGTCAGCGATACAATACTCCCCCATTCATTCATTGCATCTTTTTTAAACAAAACACTCATCACCCTATGAAAAGATAAGGCTGATACATCCCATCCTGTTTTTGTAAAGTTATAATCCTGATGTGTATAGTGATTTCCTCTTCGCACATTAACAGACATACCTATCGAATGCAAGACAAAATCAATTTTTCCACCTAATATTTTCACTGATTTATCGACAAGATTATCAAGGTCCATAATTGATGTTGCATCAGCAGGAACAATTTCTGAATCTGTCTTTTCAGCCAATTCTGATATCGTTCCAAGTCGCAATGCAACCGGTGCATTCGTTAAAACAAACTTTGCTCCTTCCTCATGTGCTCTTTCTGCTACTTTCCAAGCAATAGATTTCGAATCTAATGCTCCAAAAATAATTCCCCTTTTTCCTTTTAGTAAGTTATACATGATCGTATTTTCTTTATGATTTATTTAAAAATAGTTTGCTAATATAGTATTTCTTAATTTAACAGCTGTTTAGCATGTTCAATTGCCGTATTTGAAATATTTTTACCACTTAACATTTCTGCAATTTCAGCAATCCTATCCATCGGTGAGAGCTCCTTTAACTGAGTTACAACATTATTAGAAGTATCGTTTTTAAAAACTTTATAATGTTGCTGACCTTTTGAAGCTATTTGAGGGATATGAGTAATAGCAATCACTTGCATATTTTCACTCATTTGCTGCATGATATCAGCCATTTTTTGAGAAATATCACCTGATACCCCGGAATCAATTTCATCAAAAATTATAGTTGGCAATTTTAAGTATTCTGAAAGTATTGCTTTTATTGATAACATAATTCGAGACATTTCACCTCCTGATGCAATGTTTTTAAGTTCTCCAAAATTAGTTCCTTTATTTGTTGAAATTAATATTTGTAAGGCATCTTTCCCATTGGTGAAATATTGATCTTTGTGAGTAAGATTGAATTGAAAACGAGTATTTTCCATACCCAAATTAGATAGTATATATTCCAATTTTTCAATTAACATTGGAATAGTATTTTCTCGTTCTTTATTTATTAAAATTGCTAATCCATCTATTTTTTCAACAATCTTGTTTATTTCGGTCTCTTTTTCTAAAATTGATTTTGAAAATTTTTCAACGTTTTCAACTTTGATTACTAGGCTCTCTTGAACAATTTTTAAATCTGTAATAGTTTTTACAGTATGCTTTTTCTGAAGGTCATAAATTAGTTGCAACCTATCATTTAGTTTCTCCAATTGAAAGGGGTCGAAATTTACATTTTCATTGATTCCTTCAATTTCATTAACGACGTCATCAAATTCAATTTTTAAACTACTAATTCTATCATATAATCCTTTATAATCATTTGAATATGGAGATATTTTTTCTAAAATACTTGCAAATGAATGCATCAAAGATTGCATCCCCATTTCATCGTTTGTAGCGATTGAAAGTGCTTGAGATAAACTTAGTTTAATCTCTTCAATATTATTTAATTTAGCCAAGGATTGTTCAATATTTCTCTCTTCATCACTCTGTAATTCAGCCTGTTGCAATTCCTCCAGCAAATACAAATTGTATTGATATTGTTCATTAGCAGTTTGTTGTTGAACCTTAAGGATTCCGATCTCCTTTGTTAAATCATTGTAAGATTTCAATTCTCTCTGGTATGATTCAATTTTAGCTTCATTATTCGCAAGTGCATCAATAATTTGAAATTGAAAATTAATATCTGATAATTTCAAAGTTTGATATTGAGAATGCACATCTATTAGGCGCTCACTTAATGCCTGTAATACATGTAAAGTAGTGGGAGTATCATTTATAAATGCTCTTGACTTTCCGCCAGGCAATATTTCCCGTCTGATAATGGTTTCATTATCAAAATCAATATCGTTCTCCTCAAAAAATGATTCCAGCTGGTAGTTTAAAATATAAAACTCTGCTTCTATCACACATTTATCTTTATTGTTCTTCAAAGTGGTGGTATCTGCTCTTTTACCCAACACTAATCCAAGTGCTCCCAATAAAATCGACTTACCAGCACCGGTTTCACCAGTAATGGTTGTTAATTTATCTTTAAAATTAACAGCTAAATTTTCAATTAAAGCGTAATTTTTTATGGAAAGATTTGTAAGCATTCTCTTTATTTGATGTTAAGAATTTACTTTATTTCATTCCACTTAGAAGCGTTTATCGGTGATATTCTAAGTAAATCTTCTTTTAATTTAAAAGTGTCGAATCTAGGCCCATCAGAAAAAATATCTACAATTTCAGTTGCTTTAGAATCCATAAAAATACGCAATAGAAAAGCATTAGGGCGTGAATCATAAATTGTTTTCAACCCTAGAATTGAATTTGCTATATTTTGTTTGGCATTTTTTTTATCCTGACTCATCAAGTCCAGACCATTTTTGTGATACTCATAAGTAGCTACTCTGAACAATTTATACGTAGGTGATAAAATATTATCAATCAAGGTAAATCGGGTTTTCGTTCCATCATTTTGATTCCAACCTGAGTAACCACTTTGCTGGGCTTGAACCAGTACATCTTGAGCTTTTATAAAGAAAGGATTGCCACTATTTAAAGAAAAAGTATCAGCATCCATTCCCAAAATTGTATAAACATAAAATGTAACTATCGACACTAAATTAGACTCAAATGAATTCTCATTAAATTGTAATGGCTCGTATTCTGTATATTGAAAAGACAAATTATCATCTTTAAAATTGAAAACCGGTGTTAAATATGTTGAATTATATACGGGCCTTGAAGATTGAATTTGAATATGTCCTCTAAATTCATTTCCCGTTTGTTCCAAGATTGTAAGAGTCAAATTACAACTAATTTGTTCTTGAATCTTATAATTAAAATTGGTCCAACGCTTTTGGTTTACAAATTCATTCAATGAATTCTCCAAAGTGGTAAAAATTTGTTTATTGGAACCGGGAATTTTATCGGCATTTACAGTTATAGTGCAATTTAACTCTTGTGCATTTAACTGCATTACAGAAATAAGAATCACCAATATTTGAATTATTTTACGCATAAATTCTTTTCAAGATTTCTTTCAATATATCTTCTGCTACCTCAACTTTAGATTTTAGACTAAATTTTGAAATTTTTTCTAATTTATCAATAATTGTAACCTTATTTGTTGATTTTTTAAAACCAGCCCCTTTGTCACGTAATGAATTTAGCACTATTAAATCTAAATTTTTCTTCTTTAGTTTTGATATTGCATTTTCTATTTCATTCGTGGTTTCCAGTGCAAAACCCACTAAAAACTGTTTCTTTTTAACCTTGCCAAGTGAAGCTAAAATATCATGTGTCTTCACCAATTCGATCGACATTGCATCAGCTGATTTTTTAATTTTATTTTTTGCAATGGTTTTCGGTCTATAATCTGCAACCGCGGCTGAAAGAATTGCAATGTCAATTGCGTCATAATATTTATGAACCTCATTATACATTTCTTCTGAACTTACAACATCAACCCTGTTAATCAATGAATTTGCAACCTGTTCGTTTGTAGGTCCTGTAATTAAAGTGACTTTTGCTCCTAAATTAGCTGCTGAATTTGCTATTTCAAATCCCATTTTTCCTGAAGAATGGTTGCCAATATATCTAACAGGATCTATGGATTCATATGTTGGTCCGGCAGTTATTAAAACCTTTTTATTGCATAAAGGTAGACCCTTCAAAATATCATTCTCCATAAAAGCTATGATATTTTCAGGTTCTTCCATTCTCCCTTCTCCAATTAATCCACTTGCCAGTTCCCCACTTGAAGGCGGAATAAATACGTTACCAAAACTTTGTAATTTTTCAATGCTTTTTGCTGTTGATGGATGTTTGTACATATCCAGGTCCATTGCCGGAGCAAAATACACTTTACATTTAGCTGACAAATAGGTTGCCAATAGCAAATTATCGCACACACCATTTGCCATTTTGGACAATGTGTTTGCTGTCGCTGGAGCAACAACCATATAATCAGCCCAAAGACCAAAATCTACATGACTATTCCACTGATCATTTTCTTCTTCTTTATCAAAAAAAGTTGAGTAAACAGGGTTTTTAGATAATGTCGATAAAGTTAATGGAGTAACAAAATCCTTAGAAGCAGGAGTCATAATTACTTTTACCTGCGCACCTGATTTCACAAAAAGTCGCACTAAATTTGCCGTTTTATAAGCAGCAATACCAGCGGTTACGCCTAATAGTATATTTTTACCGCTTAAAATTGACATCTATTCTTGAGAATCTTCAGGATTTCTGTGATATATTTTTTCCTCTAACCATTCCTGTACAGCAATTGCCGTTGGTTTAGGAAGTCTTTCATAAAATTTAGATACTTCGATTTGTTCTTTATTTTCAAAAACTTCATCCAAACTATCAGTATATGTAGCAAACTCTTCTAATTTTTCAATCAGTTCATCTTTTAATTCTCCATTAATTTGTTGAGCCCTTTTAGCAATAATAGTGATAGCTTCGTAAATGTTATCCGTTGGAGCTTCAATTTTACTCTTGTCATAAGTTACAGTAGTTAAAGCTGCATCTGTGTTTTTATAATCCATTTATTTCTGTTTTTAATGCTGTTAATGAGTTTATTTCATTATTTAAGTTTTGATTCAATATTTCAGTTTCCTTCAAATATTCTGAATCAGGAAAACTTCTTTGGAATCTTTCATGAAATTTAAGAGCGGTATTTAACCTTTCCTCTTTTTTTACTATTATACTATTAATTCCTAATTCATATGCTGATTTAAATTTCAAGTACAAAGATTCTTCTTTAAATGACGTGCCTAAATAATCAGAAAGTAAATTATCAAATGCTACAATTGCAGCAATATAATCTTGCGTATGATAATATTGCCTTGCAATTTCAAATGATTTTTTTTCCAATTTATATGTAAGCGTCTTAATATTTTCACTAGCTTCAGATACCTTATCTGAATTCGGATACTTAAAAATAAAATTTTGCAATGCTGTAATTGCTTCCATAGTATCTTCTTGATCCAAACTAAATATAGGTGAAGATAAATAATAACTGTAAGCAGATAAATAAGCAGCCTCTTCGATCTTTGAACTTTTAGGATAGTTTTTTACAAACTTATCGAAGTAATATGCCGCTAAACTGTATTGTTTGGTATTATAATGTGATTGTGCTACCATATATTGTATACGCTCCATTTGAGGTTTCCCTCTATAACTTGGCGTAATTTTCTCAAACAATTGAATAGCTTTATTGTATTTCTGTTCCTCATAAGTTTGAGAAGCCATTTTATACTGTTCCTGAACAGTACCTTTATTCAATACTTTCTGATATTCACTACAGGATGAAAACCCTATAGCAATTAATAAAATGAAAGTGAAAGTTTTAATTTTTAGCATTTGGCAAAAATAGTTATTTATTATGGATTATTAAAATGTATTTTTATACTTCCACAAGTCACAAAAATAACTCACTTAATAATTATATATTGCTTAAAAACCTTAATTGTTTGTTAATTCTTAAGCAGGTGGTGGTACAACTGAACTACTTACTGTAAGTTGCTTCATGTCATTATCAAACAAATACAAGCCTCCTTTATCGTCGCCAATTAATTTAATTTTATCTAAAATAGTTCTGGCCTGTGCTTCTTCTTCAATTTGTTCGGCAACATACCATTGTAAGAAATTGTGAGTAGCATAATCTTTTTCTTCTAACGAAATATGCACCAACTCATTGATGCTTTGAGAAACAAAAATTTCATGATTAAACAACGTTTCAAACATTTTCTTAATAGAACCGAACTCAATATCCGGAGCGCTCAATTCGGAAACTATCGCATGTCCGCTACGCTCATTTATATACTTGAATAATTTCAGCATATGCGTTCGCTCCTCATCAGATTGTGCATACATAAATTCCGAGACCCCTGCTAATCCTTGCAATTCAGCCCAGGAGGCCATTGCTAAATATATTTGAGAAGATTCGGCCTCTATTCGTACTTGCTTATTTAAAACGGATTGCATTCTTTCTGATAACATAATGTATTCAATTTAATATTATTGATCTGTTATTTAATTATTTGAAATAGCATCTAATAATTAGCTACAAAGTTATTCAATTTTTGTTGTAAATCATAAGAAGCACTCACTAAAGGTAAACGAACATTTTTTGAACAAACATTTAGCACTGATAATAATGCTTTAATTCCGGCCGGATTACCTTCCTCAAAAATATAATCAATACCATCCATTATTTTGTAATGGAGTTGATATGCCTCTGTTTTATTACCTTTTAATCCTAGTCGAATCATTTCTGAAAAATCATTGGGTATACCCTGGCCCATTACAGAAATTACACCTGCCCCACCTGCCAATACCATTGGTAAAGCAATCATATCATCACCTGAAATTACCATAAAATCATTCGGTTTATTTTGAATCAAGCGCATTGCCTGTACAATATCCCCTGCTGCTTCTTTTACGGCAACAATATTATTAAAATCATTTGCCAGTCTAATAATTGTTTCTGGTTCCACATTTTTACCTGTTCTGCCAGGTACATTATACACAATTATTGGCTTTGGAGAAACTTGTGCTATTGCTTTGAAATGTTCATACAGACCTTCTTGACTTGGCCTGTTATAATAGGGTGAAACTGAAAGTATCGCGAAAAATGCAGATAAATCAGTCGATCTAATTTCATTTACAACATCCATTGTATTATTTCCTCCAATACCAAATACTAATGGAAGTCTTCCTTTATTAACATTAATTATTGTGGATTTGACTTGCTCTTTTTCTTCAGCAGTTAATGTTGAAGATTCTCCTGTAGTGCCTAATACAACCAAATAATTTATACCATTGGCTATTTGAAAATTCACCAAACGTTCCAATCCTTCGAAATCTATCGATTTATCTTCATTAAAAGGCGTTACTAACGCCACTCCAGTCCCAAACAATTCGTTCATCATATTTTTTTTAAAATCTTCAAATACTTTTTTATTTCCTCATTGAACAAAACAAAATCACTTGACTCACAGCTAATTATTAAATCGTAAAAACGGTTGTCCAAATGAGAAAACCCTACTCTAAATGCTGCTTTACATTGCAATAATAGCAAGTTGATATATATATTATCAATTTTACTATAATTAATTAACAAATCGTATTTTTTTGTTAAAATATTTTTCAATTTTTCCGATTTTATCTTCCCATACCAACCAAAATCTCTAGGACTGAATATTTCATCAAAAATTTCATTTTTTTTAATTTTTGATTGATAAACAAGTATTTCAATACTTCCTTCCGGAAATTTCAATAGCTCATTTAAATTTTTTTCGATTATTTTTTTATCAGAGAATTCATCTAATAAAACAAGTGTCTTAGTAATTTTTTGTGAAGAATTTTCAATTGAGTTTTTAAAAAAATCGCTTACTCTTTTGTTAAAAAATAATTGATTGCTTTTTCGTTTAAATCCTGTAAAAATCATTTATATTTACGGTTGAATTACAAAATTAATTAAATTCCTCAGTATTTCAGCAATGAAAAATAGTATTATTTTATTTTTTGCAATTACAATGCTTTTTAGTTGTAAAAAAGATCCTCAACATGTAATAAAAATTGAAGGAAAACTACTTCCTGTAACAGAAAAGATCATTTCAAACGAAAGCATCGAAGAAATTATAACTCCTTATAAAGAAAAGGTTGAGAAAGAAATGAATACGGTCTTATGTTATACTCCTATTGACTTGGTTAGATCGGATGGTGAACTTGAAAGTTCCTTGGGCAATTTAATGGCGGATTTATGTTTCGAAAGAGCAAATCCCATTTTTAAATCCAGAACCGGGAAAAATATTGATTTTGCAATGTTCAATTATGGGGGAATTAGAGCAGGAATTACACAAGGAAAAATTACCAACTTACATGCTTTTAATATAATGCCATTTGAAAACAGCTTGGTTGTTATAGAATTAACTTCAAATAAAATCAAAGAATTAGTACATTACTTATTAAAAGAGAAAAAAGCACATCCACTATCAAAACAAATCAATTTGATTATTAAGAAAGATGGTTATGATTTAAAAATAAATAACGAAGCTCTTAAAATGACAAAGACTTATTTTGTCTTAACAAACGATTTTTTACAAAATGGTGGTGATCACATGAATTTCTTTAAAGATCCGGTTAAATTATACAACCTTGATTATAAAATGAGAAACTCCATTATCGATTATTTCAAAGAAATTGATACCGTAAAAGTCACAATGGATGGAAGGTTTAGAAAAGAAAAATAAGATTATGAAAAGAAGAAACTTTATTCAAAAATCATCAGCTGCTGCCACTTTTTTAACTCTAGGAGGGTTTTCATTGCAATCATTTGAGAAAAAAACCTCCAAACATATTACCATTTTGCATACAAATGACACACATAGCCACATTGAACCTTTTCCAGCTAATCATCACAGAAATCCGAATAAAGGTGGTGTTGCCCGAAGAGCTACTTTAATTGAGAATATTCGTAGAGAAAATCCAAATACATTATTGTTGGATGCAGGAGATATTTTTCAAGGAACTCCATATTTCAATTTCTATGGTGGTGAATTGGAGTTTAAACTGATGAGTATGCTAAAATATGATGCCGCAACAATCGGAAATCACGATTTTGACAATGGCATTGATGGATTATTTGCTCAATTACCTCATGCTAAATTCGATTTCTTATCTACAAATTATGATTTTAAAAATACTGTTTTAGAGTCACATGTAAAACCTTATAAAATATATGTAATAGACGGAATTAAAATTGGGATTTTTGGAATTGGAATTGAACTTCTGGGATTGGTTGATCCAAAAAATTACAAAGAAACGGAATATTTAAATCCGATTGAAATTGCTCAGGATATGAGTCAGGTTTTAAAGGAATCTGAACAATGTGATTTAATAATCTGTTTATCCCATCTGGGTTATCACTACAAAAAAGAACGGGGAAAAATTGGGGACTTGGAATTGGCTTCAAAAACAAAAGACATCGATTTAATCATTGGTGGTCACACACATACTTTTTTACCAAAACCTACAATAACTAAAAACAGTATTGGAGAAAATTTACTGGTAAATCAAGTAGGATGCTATGGAATTAATGTTGGACGTATCGATTTTTATTTTGATAGTGATCAAAACAAAATAAGTAAGGGAAAGAGTATCATTGTCTGAATATTTCCATTATTTTAAAATTCAAGATTTGAATATTAAAATCCAACACATGTTATTTCTGTACTTGTTCAATTTAATGTGTAATTTTGTATAATAGACACTTATAATCAATTAATTAAAAAAGCATGCGTATAGAAACCGATTTAAAATTAGGCTTTAAAGATGTAATGATTCGCCCAAAACGTTCAACCTTGAACTCAAGATCTCAGGTTACGTTAATTCGGGATTTTACTTTTTTACATAGCAACTATAAATGGAATGGCATACCAATTATGGCAGCCAATATGGATACCGTTGGCACATTTGAGATGGCTAAAGAATTGGCAAAGCAACAATTGTTTACGGCTGTTCATAAACATTATTCTCTACAAGAATGGCAAAAATTTATGGAATCCATTGGAAAAAGTATAACAGATTATATTGCTGTTAGTACTGGAACAGGTGTTGCTGATTCTAAAAAATTATCAGCTATCTTTCAGCAAAACCCAGAACTTAAATTTATATGTATTGATGTTGCAAACGGGTATTCTGAACATTTTGTAAATTTTGTAAAAAAAACACGCAAACAATATCCTGATAAAGTAATTTTGGCTGGAAATGTCGTAACCGGTGAAATGGTTGAAGAATTACTTTTAGCAGGTGCCGATATTATTAAAGTTGGCATAGGGCCTGGATCAGTATGTACAACTCGTGTTAAAACAGGAGTGGGTTATCCTCAACTTTCTGCAATTATTGAATGTGCTGATGCCGCACATGGTTTAGGAGGGCAAATAGTATCTGATGGTGGTTGTAAAATTCCAGGGGATATTGCCAAAGCATTTGGTGGTGGTGCTGATTTTGTGATGTTGGGAGGTATGCTGGCTGGTCACATCGAAAGTGGCGGTATTACTATCGAAAAAAAAGGTAAAAAATTCAAGCAATTTTATGGAATGAGCTCAGAAACAGCCATGAATAAACATGTAGGTGGTGTTGCAAATTACAGAGCTTCTGAAGGTAAAACAGTTAAAATCCCTTATAGAGGAAATGTGGAAAACACGATTCAGGATATATTAGGTGGTTTGAGATCAACATGCACATATGTTGGTGCAATCAGATTGAAAGAATTGACAAAAAGAACTACTTTTATTAGAGTAGCAGAACAAGATAATGAAGTGTTTTCAAAAAAAAATAACAAATTTTTGTGGCAACATTAATACAGAAGAAAACAATCAATTTTAAATTAATAATCATTGGGTTATTGATTTTTTTTGGAATTATTTTATTTGTAGATCTTCAACCTGGCAAACCCAACGTTACCTATACTGCGGCCATTGCATTTTTAATGGCATTTTGGTGGATTAGTGAAGCATTACCGATTGGAGTCACATCATTTTTACCCATAATACTTTTTCCTTTTTTAGGAATCTTGGATGGAAAAGCAATTTCCAATGCCTACATAAATTATGTCATCTTTTTATTTATTGGAGGATTTTTAATGGCATTGGCCATGGAAAAATGGAATCTTCATAAAAGAATCGCTTTAAAAGTGCTATCCATTGTAGGAGGAAGTCCGTTTATGATTTTGTTCGGGTTTATGTTTTCTGCTGCTTTTTTATCAATGTGGATGTCCAATACTGCAACCACTATGATGATGTTACCAATTGCATTTTCAGTAGCCACAGCCTTGGAAGAAGTTCATGGTAAAAGTAAGATTAATACGTTTGTTGTTGGATTGTTATTAGCAATAGCATACGCTTGTTCCATCGGGGGTATTGCGACCTTAGTTGGATCTCCACCAAACTTATCTTTTGTAAGGATCTTTGAAATCATATACCCAGAAGGACCATCAATTTCATTTGGCCAATGGATGACTTTCGCATTTCCAATTACTGTAATAATGTTTATTTTTACTTTGTTTTTCTTATTTATTATTTACAAACTAAAAGAAAAAACAAAGTAAAAATAAACATTATTAAAATAATTAAAAAAACAAAAGACAAACATTAACAAAATAAAA
>PVMS01104196.1_pt1 | contig 11613 bp, 11 predicted proteins | sample 1853461 | NCBI WGS metagenome assembly PVMS01 (sample SAMN08582032, study PRJNA380276) | Marine sediment metagenome, whole genome shotgun sequencing project. | isolation source: ocean sediment barecode stripped | collected 2017
CGGATTTTATAGAAGGTTACTCACTTTCTTTGCCTGAATTAATCCGTCTGAGCTGGTATCGCACCGGTAAAATATTACAGGTCGGGGAAAGATGGCAATTGCAGGTAAAATTGCGAGTCCCCAGTGGTTACCAGAATCCAGGCGGTTTCGATTATGAGCGCTGGTTGTTCGTCAAGCGCATTGGCGCAACAGGCTATGTCAAATCGTCCCGCTTTAATCGCCGCACCGATGAGCCATCGTTGGCGCTGATCGATCGCTGGCGTAGCCGAATCAAACAGGGCATTGACGACACCTGTTCCGATTGTGATAACAAGGGACTCATCAAGGCCCTGGCGATAGGTTATCGAGCGGATATCGATCCCGTGCACCGGCAAATATTGCAGGATACCGGCACGGCTCATCTATTAGCCATATCTGGACTGCATATCGGTATCGTTTCGGCTTTATTCTTTTTTATCGGTCGCCTGCTATGGCGGTTGGGCGGTTACCGGCTCGGATTTAACCGGCCACTGTTTTCGGCCACCCTGGCCATTGCCGCTGCGCTGGTTTACGCCGCCCTGGCTGGATTCGCGCTGCCAACCCTGCGTGCGTTAATCATGCTGTCGGTGATTTTCCTGGCATTTAATTTTAGAACGGGTACAACCTGTTGAACAGCATAGCGATAGCGGTGATCGTGATACTGATATTCGATCCGCTATCCGTGGGTTCAGCATCATTCTGGTTGAGTATCAGTGCGTTGCTGCTAATCGCTTTTGCCCAGTACCTGATGGTCTATCAACGTAGCCGCTGGCAGCAGGTGCTAACCTTACAACTTGTATTTTCGCTATTGTTCATCCCGATTAGTATTGGACTGTTTGGCCAGTTGAACCCAGCGAGTCTGGTTGCCAATATCGTCGCCATTCCACTGGTGAGCCTGGTAATCGTGCCGCTTGATATGCTCGGTAGCCTGGTCGCCGGTTTAGACTGGCCAATCGGCTATTGGTTGTTCAAGGCCGTTGATTGGGCGCTGAGCCTGTTACTCGATTATCTCGAGCTATTGCTCAATTCGGGCCTGGCAGCTATCCATAGTGGCGGAATCCCACCGATGATCCTGGCTCTATCGACCCTGGGGCTGGTTTTACTCATGATGCCCTCCGGGTTTCCCGGCAAGAAGCCGGCTGTGCTGTTGATGGTATTGCCACTGCTCTGGCAAACAACCGAACTCGAAGTCGGTAGTTATAAAATGACCGTGCTTGATGTCGGTATGGGCACTTCGGTAGTGGTTGAAACCAGGCATCACAGCCTGGTGTACGATTTTGGTCCAGGCAACGCCCAGGGGTTCAGCGCAGCGCAGTGGGTGCTGGAACCTTACCTGCGCCGGCAGGGTATCAGAAATCCCGATATGTTAATCATCAGCCATGTCGACCAGGATCACAGTGGAGGCTTCTACAGCTATGTAAATACCTACGATCCGGCCAAACTGGTTTCGGGAACACCGGCAGAAGTAGCAAAGAAATTTGCCCTGACGACCCCGATTAAATCCTGCCACCAGTACTCTAACTGGCGCTGGGACGGGGTTTTGTTCGAATTTCTCAGCCTGTCAGCGGGCCAGGCGACGAACAGTAGTAATAACCGGTCCTGCGTATTGAAAATCAGTGGCTGGCATACAAGCCTGTTGGCAGGAGATATCGAATCTGAACAGGAATTTGGCCTGGTCGAAGCGATGCCCGATAAACTGCCTGCAGCGGTCCTGCTGGTACCCCATCACGGCAGTACCACTTCGTCGACACCCGAATTTTTACAACGAGTAAAACCTGAATATTCACTGTTTACGGTCGGAAAAGATAATCGCTGGGGATTCCCCAAAGCCAGGATCCTGGAGAATTATCGAGCAATCAACAGCCAGATACTTCGCACTGATCTGCTGGGGGCGATTAGTGTTTATAGTAAACAGGCGGGCCTCGAAGTCGAAGGTTATCGCCAGCGTAGAGTGAGAGTATGGTACTAGTGGTCGACCGGGAGCGGTAAAAAGCTTCTCATCGCAGACTCGATTACAGTATCATGTGCAGCATTCAAAATGGAGGTGAAAGATTTGTTGGAACTGATTCAGGCGGGTGGCTGGCTGATGCTCCCGATATTGTTATGCTCGGTGATAGCGGTTGCCATCATTGCCGAGCGTTTGTGGATCTTGCAGCAAAAAAAAGTGATACCCGAGAAGCTGTTGACCGGTATCTGGAACCTGCTGGACAAGAATGCACTCACTGAAAAACATATCGACGAGATTGAAAATGGCTCGCCGCTCGGACAGGTGCTCGCAGCCGGGTTAATCAATCGGCATCAATCACGAGAATTGATTCGCGAGAGTATCGAGGAAACTGGCCGGCACGTGGTGCACGAAATGGAACGTTTCATGAATACCCTGGGTACCATTTCGACTATTACCCCGTTACTCGGTCTGCTCGGCACGGTGATCGGAATGATCAAGGTATTTACCGCGATTACCACCATCGGTGTCGGCGATCCGGCACAACTGGCTGGTGGCATATCCGAGGCACTGATCACCACCGCAGCGGGGCTAAGCATCGCGATTCCCAGTTTGATCTTTCATCGTCATTTAAAACGAAAGATAGATGAACTGGTGGTTGGCATGGAACAGGAAGCGATGAAGCTGGTCGAGTTTTTGCAGGGTGATCGAAAAAACTTTAGTGCGAATGAAGTTTAATAGCGCATCACAGGTAGAAGAAGTTAACATCAATCTGACGCCTTTGATTGATGTTGTTTTCCTGTTGTTGATATTCTTTATGGTTTCGACAACCTTTGATACGACCTCGCAACTGAAAATCAACTTGCCCGAGGCCAGTCAAAATGATATCAAAAAGGAGGCTAAGCCACTGAATTTGATGATCGATGCCAGGGGTCGCTTTTTTCTTAATTCACGAGAAATTTCCGGTCAGAAGAGCGAAGCGCTGAGGGCGGCGCTAGAGCAGGTACTCAAAGGGACGAATCGACCCATCGTGATTCAAGCGGATGCTGAAACTCCGGTGCAGTCCCTGGTAACCGCGATGGATGTCGTCGCCCGACTGGGCCTGTCCCGGGTTTCGATCGCGACCACCCGGCCAATCGAGTAAGGCCTGGCCGATGAAACCTATTACCGGTAAATTGACTGGCGTAGAGGCTTATAGAGCGCTGCTATCGCTGGCCCTGGAACACAAGGCCTATTTTGTCATTGCGGTTATCGGCATGGTCATTTTTGCGCTGTCGGAAGCTTCTTTTGCCTACCTTATGAAACCGATGCTGGATGAGGGTTTCATTGATCGTGATCCGGTTGTCGTTAAATTGATTCCGCTGGCCATCATAGTTATCTTCGCGGTGCGAGTGGTTGCCGTCTTCATGCGCACCTATAGCATGGATTACATTGGCCGCAGTGTGATCAATTCATTGCGTAACACCATGTTTGAAAAGTTGATGACAATGAGCACCGAGGAATATGACCAGTCATCGTCTGGTGCGATCATCACCCGATTTTCATTCGACGTCGAGCAAATTGCCGGAGCCGTATCGACCTCGCTGACGGTATTCATACAGGATACCCTGCGCATCGTGGTATTACTTAGCTATATGTTCTGGCTTAACTGGCAGTTGACCCTGATTTTTCTGCTCGCCGGTCCCATTGTTTTTCTGATCGTAGCCAGGGTGTCGGGTCGATTTCGCGCCATCGCCAAGAATATTCAAACTTCGATTGGTGATGTCTCACACATAGCCCAGGAAGTGATTGACTCCAATCGGATTGTCAAAATATTTGGTGGTGACGAGGTGGAGCGAGCCAAGTTTGGCGATATTAACCAGAAAAATCTGAAGTTGAATCTCAAGATGTCGATTGCAAAATCGGTGAGCATGCCATTGATCCAGTTCATTGTTGCCCTTTCGTTTGCTGGCATTGTCGCATTTGCAACCTCTGAATCGATGCGGGGTATGGTCAGCACCGGAGATTTTGTTTCCTTTCTATTCGCGATGACCATGTTGTTTGCACCGATGCGGACGCTGTCGTCCATCAATGCGAATATTCAAAGAGGGATTGCCGCCGGTGAGAGTATCTTCGAATTTATCGGCAGGGAAAGCGAAAAAGACGAGGGTCGACTCGAGCTCGGGCGGGCGCAAGGTCGAATCTCATTCAAAAACGTGGGCTTGCAGTATCGCAGTAGCGAGCAATACGTACTCAGCAAAATCAGTTTTGAGGTCGAACCCAATCAAACCCTCGCCATCGTTGGTCGTTCGGGTAGTGGCAAATCGAGCCTGGTCAATCTGATTCCCAGGCTGTATGAACTGGACGCGGGTGAAATTCGTATCGATGGTCAGTCGATCCAGGACTACAGGTTAAAAGATCTGCGCCGGCAAATTGCTTATGTCGGGCAGGATGTTCATCTGTTTAACGACACGATCCGAAATAACATTGCCTATGGCGCCCTTGGTGAGGTCGACGATGAGAAGATTATCGAGGTCGCGAAACAGGCCCATGCCTGGGAATTCATCAAGGATATGCCCGATTTGCTCGATACGGTTGTCGGTGAGCGGGGCGTATTACTATCTGGTGGTCAGCGCCAGAGAATAGCTATCGCACGGGCCCTGCTCAAGGATGCACCCATTCTGATCCTCGATGAAGCAACATCAGCACTCGATACCGAGTCGGAACGGTATATCCAGGAAGCGATAAAAAACCTGATGAACAATCGAACCACATTGGTGATCGCACACCGCCTGTCCACGATTGAGCATGCAGACCAGATTATTGTGCTCGATGCGGGCGAACTGATGGAGCAGGGTAATCATCAAAGCCTGTTAGACGATGATGGCATATATACCCGGCTGCATGCGTTGCAGTTTCGCGATACGGATGTAACGGAAATAGCCAGGCCAGGCGGAACTGTTAGTCAGGGACAACCGGTAGCACTCGACAAAACTGCACTGACCAACTGGCTCGAAGTGTCGACACATAAGCGCCAGGGATGGTGGTTATGGTCGATGAATCCACTGTCGATATCGATGATGCCGCTGTCCCTGTTATTTTATCTATTGCTGAGCTTACGGCGCCTGGCCTACTGGATTGGCATTTTGCCCTCTACACGACTGCCTGTGACGACCATCGTGGTGGGTAATATTACCCTCGGCGGCAATGGCAAGACCCCGGTGATCATCGCCTTATACCAGTTCCTCAAACAACAGGGATTCAATCCGGCGATCATCACCCGCGGTTATAAAAGTGGTAATGAAAGAAAGACCCAGATTTTATCAGGCGGCAAAACTATTTTCAGTGTTGGCGATGAGGCCAATATGCTGTCTGAAATCTGCCAGTGTCCAATCGGTGTCGGTTCAAAACGGGTAGCAACGGCAAAGGCTATTTTGAAAAACTTCCCGCAGGTAGACCTGATATTATCTGACGATGGTTTACAGCACTATGCGCTTAAACGCGATATCGAAATTGCCGTCTGTCGCCAGGTTGCATTTGGTAACGGCTTACTGATTCCGGCTGGGCCGATGCGTGAGCCACGCAGTCGATTGCGCCGGTTTGATATTACGATTAACCGGGATAGCGAACAGATTACCGAATCACTGGACCAGGTGTGGAATTTGCGAAATCCGCAGGACAAAAAATCGATCTGGGAATTCAAGGGGCGACAGGTACATGCCCTTGCGGGCATCGGATTCCCAGAAATATTCTTTGCCAGTATCAGGCAAATTGGTATCGACACGATCGAACACAAATTTCCGGATCATCATGATTTCAAGACTGAAGACCTGGACCTGAAACCAGACCTGCCTATTCTCGTCACCCACAAGGATGCGGTGAAACTGAAAGGCATAACCAATCCAGACATCTGGGTTGTGCCACTCGAAATAGAACTGTCGCAAGACCTGAAGGATCAAATAATGAAATTACTGGAGGCCAAACACGATGGATAAGCATTTGCTCGATATACTGGTTGACCCAATCACCAAGGGGCCATTGATTTACGACAGGAAGAATCAGGAGCTACTCTCCCGGGCTTCGCGGCTGGCTTATCCGATTAGAGATGGTATTCCGGTGATGCTGCCGGAAGAGGCTCGTGAGCTCAGCAATGAAGAAATAGAAAATCTATAGCAATATGGCGGTCGATTTTCATATTGTCATTCCGGCACGTTACGCTGCTACCCGGTTACCGGGAAAATCACTGCGTTTAATTCACCATAAACCAATGATTCAATGGGTCTATGAAGCGGCAGCAGGCAGTGATGCAAAACAGGTGATCGTCGCCACCGACGATGAACGTATCGCCAGTTGCGTGCGTGATTTCGGTGGCCAGGCCTGTCTCACCAGCGACGCGCACCGAACCGGTTCGGATCGCCTGGTTGAAGTAGCACAGAAATTTTCCTGGGACGACGCTACCATTGTCGTCAACCTGCAGGGGGACGAGCCGTTGATGCCAGCCGCTAATATGACCCAGGTAGCGCAAAACCTGGCGAGTTCGAATTGTGATATGGCCACCCTGCACAAAACCATCGACGCTGAGCGGGCGCAGGATGCCAACCAGGTGAAGCTGGTGCACGATTACCAGGGGCACGCCCTGTACTTTAGTCGATCGGCTATTCCATTTGATCGCGAGCAAAGGCAAATTGAGTATTGCGGGCATATTGGTATCTATGCCTACCGCGTCGGTTTTCTGAAAATCTTTACCCGGCTGGAAGCCTGTGAAATCGAAGCCAGTGAAAAACTGGAGCAGCTCAGGGCGCTTTGGCATGGTTATTCGATCCATACCGAACTGGCTGCGGCACCACCGGGTCCCGGGGTCGATACCGAAGACGACCTGCTTGCGGTAACACGATTACTAGATCAATAGACAATGAAGTATTCATGGAAGCTCGATCAACACCAGGTCCTGTTTAGCAAGTACTTTAAACTGGAACAATACAGCCTCTCGCATGAGTTGTTTGGCGGTGGTTACAGCGATGTATTTACGCGTGAAATTTTTGAGCGTGGAGCGGTCGTGGCGGTACTGCCGTATGATCCAGATCGTCGCCAGGTGGTGTTGATCGAACAGTTCAGGGCGGGCGCCATTGGGGATGCGGAAACGCCCTGGTTGCTCGAGTGTGTCGCCGGTGTCGTCGAGCCAGGCGAATCCCAGGACCAGGTCGCGATCCGCGAGAGCCGGGAAGAAGCCGGCTGTGAGATCCGGCAACTACATCACATCAGCCGTTACTACGTGAGTCCGGGTGGCACGACCGAGATTTGTACCCTGTACTGTGGGATCATCGATAGCACCGGCGTCGGTGGCATACACGGCCTGGCGGAGGAAAACGAGGATATCCGCGTCGAACTGGTCGACGCCGACCTGGCTTATCAGCGGGTTCGTGAGGGCACGATCAAATCATCCGCGACTATCATAGCCCTGCAGTGGCTAGAGCTAAACCAGCAGCGCCTGGCACTCTAAAACTCAATCGATATTGCGATTGCGCCGACAACGCTGAGGACGATGGTATAAGGCAATGCCATATACATCATCTTGCCATAGGACAGGCGAATCAAAGGTGCCAGTGCGGACGTCAACAGGAACAGGAAGGCAGCCTGACCATTCGGTGTCGCCACGCTAGGCAGGTTAGTGCCCGTGTTGATTGCCACTGCGAGCATATCGAACTGTTCACGCGTGATGTCTCCATCCGCGAGGGCCTGGGCTACCTCGTCGATGTACACGGTTGCGACAAACACATTGTCACTGATCATCGATAGCACACCGTTGGCAATAAAAAACATCAGCGGCTGAATATCCTGGTCCATCGCCAGTACCCGGTCAATCACCGGCGCGAATAAATGCTGTTCATGAATCACCGCGACGATGGTAAAAAATACTACCAGTAGTGCGGTAAATGGTAGTGCTTCCTCGAAAGCGCTGCCAATTCTATGCTCTTCGATGATGCCGTTAAAGGCTGTCAGCAACACGATAACCATCAGGCCGACCAGGCCGACCGATGCGACATGGAAGGCCAGTGAAACTATCAATATCAGCCCGACCAGCGCCTGTACGATCAACCGGGCATTCATCCTGGCGTCCCGGTTCGCATCTTCCTCGGCATCGTATTCTGAGAGAACGGTTGACACTGCATCAGTTAGTTTGGCGCCGTAGCCAAACCATCCCAGTTTTTCAAGTAGCACGCTGGTCGCCAGGCCACAGGCCAGGACCGGCATCGTGATCGGCGCCATACGATAAAAAAATTCCATGAAATCCCATCCGGCACGTTCAGCAATGAGCAAATTTTGCGGTTCGCCGACCAGTGTACAGACGCCACCGAGGGCGGTGCCAACAGCGCCGTGCATAATTAAACTGCGTAGGAACGAACGAAACTGCTCCAGTTCTTCGCGATGCAGCTCGTGAACATCCTGATCGCCGCTGTAGTCATGTTCCTCGTGGAACTTCTTGCCCGACGCGACCCGGTGATAGACCGCATAAAAACCAATCGCGACCGATATTAAAACAGCGGTTACGGTCAGTGCATCCAGAAAAGCGCTCAAAAAGGCGGCGGTAAAACTAAACAAAAAAGCCAGCAACGCTTTTGACTTTACCGATAAAAGAATTCGCGTAAAGGTAAACAGTAGTAATTCACGCATAAAATAAATACCGGCAACCATGAACATCAAAAGTAAAATAACTTGAAAGTTGCCGATGGTTTCACGGTAAACCGCCGCGGGTGAAGCCATGCCAATGACGATCGCCTCGATGGCCAGTAACCCACCCGGCTGTAACGGATAGCATTTAAGCGCCATCGCCAGGGTCAGGATAAATTCGATAATCAACAGCCAGCCGGCAACGAATGGATTGATCATGAAGATGATGGGGTTGATGACCAGAAAAGTCAGTATCAGCTGTTTATACCATTTTGGGGATTGTCCGAGGAAATTTGAAATAAATGCCGAGCCGATTTTCGATGTCATTGTGGATAAATACCGTTGATTGAGGTAGTTTCATTATAACCACAAATATTTGCGTTGTTGATCAATAATCGAATACAGCTGGAATTCGAAAATGGGACCCTTGCAGGGCAGTTTTAATGTTAATTAGAGCAAAATATCGAGGAGAGTCACATTGGCCGAATGGCTACTGAAGATCAAACAGTGGGTACTGCAAATCTGGCGATCACTATGGTCGCTGGTCACGCGCTTGTCCAGCACTGAAAGTCGTCAAAAGCTGATTCAGCAGTTGCGCAAGCCTGACTGGCGCCGCCTGCAGTCCTCCGCAATCAGTTGGTTTAGCCAGGTAGGGGAGCGTTTCCCGATTTTAAAGAGAAAGCCGGTGATAGCAGCATTTTTATTGTTGCTGGTTTTCGTGATGGTCCAGCAAATCAATTTCGGCCATAGCCTGGACGATCTTAAGAAAAATGGAGAATTACTGGTGATATCCCGCGAGTCACCAACCACCTGGTATCAGGATAAGGAAGGGCCAGCAGGACCTGAATACGATTACCTGGTGTCGTTTGCCGAGTTTCTCGGCGTCGATCTGCGCTTCGATATTCGTGAAAACAGCCGCGCGATCCTGGAGGAAATTGCCGAGGGCAGGGGGCACCTCGCGGCCGCCGGGCTGGTTCGCAACGATTCACTCGAGGACCAGGGGTTCGTGTATGGGCCCGAATACCAGCAGGTAGACCAAAAAGTAATTTGTCGAAGAAACAGTGGCGGAATTCCCCGCAATGCAGAGGAACTGGCTGACTTCGAAGTGGTAGTGGTCGCAGACTCCAGTTTCGAGGCAAGCTTGTTTGATTTACAGGAAGATTACCCCGATATTTCCTGGGAATCAGAAAGCAATACCGATGTGGACCAGTTGCTGGAGCAGGTCTGGCGTCGAGAAATTGATTGCACGGTTGCCACTTCCAGTGCGCTCAATATCAAACGACGTATTTACCCTGAACTGAAAACCGCCTTTGTTATCGAGGAAGATCAGTCGCTGGCCTGGATGCTTTCTCCCGAATGGATAGTACTGTCCGATGCGATTGAAGCCTGGCTTGAGACTATCGAAAGAAATGGGGAGTTATCGGTCCTGAAAGACAGGCACTATATTGTCGAGGATTTTGATTATGTCGATATGCGTACTTTTATTCGCAAAATCAAATCCCGCTTACCCGGGCTGAAATCGGTGTTCCAGGAGGCAGCGGAAAAACATGCAGTGCCCTGGACCCTGCTCGCGGCCCAGGCTTACCAGGAATCACACTGGAACCGGCGTGCGAAAAGCCCGACCGGGGTGCGTGGCATCATGATGTTGACCCTGGTCACCGCTAAAGAGATGGGTGTCGAGAGTCGACTCGACGCGAAACAAAGTATCATGGGCGGCGCAAAATACCTGAAGTCGCTGGAGTCGCGTGTACCCGAACAGGTAAAAGGCGATGATCGCTGGTGGTATGCGCTGGCGGCTTACAACGTGGGTATGGGGCATGTGCGTGACGCCCGTGTGCTCGCCGATGATCTCGACCTGAATCCCGATAGCTGGCCCGATTTGAAGGGTGTACTGCCCCTGTTAGAGAAAAAGAAGTACTACAAGGAGCTAAAACATGGCTATGCACGTGGATCAGAAGCCGTTGTCTACGTGCAGCGTGTGCGTAATTATACGAATATCCTGCGCGCACAAATTGCGAAATCCCACGGTATCCATGCGAGTTAACCTGGAATTATTCCGGCGAAGTGCAAATACTGACAATCAGCATGAGCACGCTCGTGAGGAACAGGACACTTGAAATTGCCAGCAACATCTCGGCCATGGTGATGTCAAACAGGATAATCGGCGTATAACCGCAGGCTGTTTGTACTTCGAACAGGGCCGGGAACCATTTGTCCAGCGCAAACCAGGGTGGCAGGCCAGACTCCATGTCACAGTCGCCAAAAACCCAGCCACGTTCCACCGCCAGGGTTTGCCAACTGCGTTCGACGAATCCAGCCATCATACCGGTGTTGATCAAATGAAGCCCCCGCATCGACCAGCGATTTCCACCAATCAACAGGGCAAGTATGGCGACGACGATAAAACCCAGCACCCAGATACGAATATGGATGCATAGTACGCAGGGCCATTCACCGAGTACGTACTGATAGAACAGCGAGGAAGACTCCAGCGACAGGCCGAGAACCAGGAGGAATATCCAGTACAGTTTCTGTGAGCCTGAGAGGCGTATTTTTCCCAACATTAATTTTTTTCCTGCAAAAAGCGGATCAGACTAACAGGATTCCCGCAAACAATCATCGATCAAACAGGGAACCGTAACCAGCGACAACCTGTTTGCATCCAACCAGCTTCAGGCTATGCCATACCAGGGCCTGGTTGCTGGTAACTACCGGTTTGGCAATAGCCTGCTCAATCTTTCGCTTCTTTCGTTCGAAATCTTGATTGGCTTCTAAATAGACAGACACGCGCATTGGGCCAGAAATTTTTCCATGGCCATCAATTTCGTCTTCAATATTGGTGCTAGCAATGATGACATTGCCGGCTGCATAACGCGTAAATACATCTGCAATGCTTTCAACTAATTCTGGAGCTGCTTCAATTGATAGGCACTGCCAAATAAATTTATTGCTCAATATTCAATCTTGCTAAATTTTTAACCACCCAAAACATCTTTAAGACG
>PVMS01129075.1_pt1 | contig 11613 bp, 12 predicted proteins | sample 1853461 | NCBI WGS metagenome assembly PVMS01 (sample SAMN08582032, study PRJNA380276) | Marine sediment metagenome, whole genome shotgun sequencing project. | isolation source: ocean sediment barecode stripped | collected 2017
CTCTAAATCTTCTGTGAATATGCTTTGAATCAATCTCAGTATTCTAAACCAATGCACTACGAGACAGGAGATTTCCAGTAAAAAATCATCCTCGTAAAAGCGAGGAAAAAATTTTCCTGAAACCCTCGTTCATGCAATCAGGAAGTAGGGTTTTAAAACCGGAGCTCCTATTCTGTCCAGCCTGTATCGACTGCCTACGGTTCATCAATCACACCTATTCGAAAAACAGATAACATATCTCCGAGTGGCATTAGCTGGTATAGGAGCGGGTCACCCGGTCAGGCACAAGGTTTCTTGGCCGTTCACAGTCAGGTCCACAATCTTTTTCGAGTCAGTCGGCATCTCCTTCGGGCTGCCAACTATCGGTTGCTAAGAACGCGACCATTCGAAACGTGGCAACAGGTGACTTGCGCCTGCTGAACAGGGACGAGCCTATGAGCGCGCATCCATTTTTGCCAATGTTGGTCAACTTGACAGTACCCTTCTTTTTATTAAACGCTTAGATTTTACTGAAGACATGGATTTTAAATGACATATAATTTACTATCGACGGTCCGTTGGGGTGATTAGGGAAACCTCAGGTAGTTCTCCAGCTGTCGTTAAACTGCAATTTTGAATAGCTACTCTCAATATGCGTTACGGAACGATAACAGCTGGCGGCAATCGGTTTTTGGGAACATGAGATCCCCCCCAAAATATGTTCGCACCACGAACTAGGCTCTTTTTTCTCGTTGGTGACATGGAGTGTTTCAAATGATTAAAGTAATAGTTTTTTCGGATATAAAAATCTACTGCGATGGATTGAGCAAAATTCTTGCGAATACCAATCCAATTGAAGTTATAGCCGCAGAAAATAACTTAGGCGATGCAGTAGCGAAGATAAAACAGGATTCACCTGATGTCATATTGCTGGATATGACGATGCAGGACAGTTGCAAGATCGCGCAAAAAGTGATGGGGCTTTTCCCTGATGCCAAAATCGTTGCTTTGGCCGTGCCCGAAAATGAAGACAATATTATCGAGTGCGCAGAAGTTGGCATAGCGGGTTATGTTGCCAGAGAAGCTTCGCTCGATGATTTGATAGAGACCGTTATCGGGGCAAAAAAAGGAGAATTTTGCTGTCCTCCAAAAATTGCGGTCCATATATTCAACAAAATTCATCACATAGCTTGTGGAGCTCGTGACAGATATCTTCCCGATTCCAGTCGTGACAGCCACGACCTGATAACAGGCTTGACCCGGCGTGAACAACAAATTCTCAAGTTAATGGCCGACGGATTACCGAACAAGCTTATTTCCCGAGATCTCAATATTGAGGTTTCAACGGTGAAAAATCATGTTCATAACATCCTCGTTAAACTCGATGTAAAGAGTAGAACTGGAGCAGTATCACTACTGCGTGGTTTTTCCAGGAAGAATGAAAGCGATAGATCTTTTGACTGGAATACTTTAGAACGAGTCGGCAGATAATCTTTATCTCCAAATAAATCGGTCCTGCGCGATTTTGACCATCTCGGGATCACTACTGCGTGTACGGATTTCCTGTCGCTGTCAGCTTAGTCGTTGTTATCTAAAGCATTGTTAAAGCGATCCAGAATTATCGGTAGCTTCCCTCACTGATCAGTGAACTGTATGTGCACCGCATAGCAGCACGGTTTCATGAACCTCTCCTTTGCAAAAAAATGAATCATGAGAACTAGATCTTTTCGGCGAAATTGTTCAATTGCCTGAACCTATCGGTTTAAACCCTTAATAAACCTCAACTCCATCCTTTTATGGATTCAATCTCTGCCTGGATTTCCGCATCCTACACCCAGGCTAAACTTCACAGTACAGGAAGGTAACTTGGATGAGTCCGTGCAACCCCTCCAATGTTTGATTGCCGATATCCCGCAAGCAGTTTTGGTTGATATTGTGCAAAGAATTGCGGAGGAAACCGAAAATGTAAAGGTGGTTGATCGCATTACAGATATTGCAGAGTTGCCGGCGATAATGGACAGCCAGCCGATCGACGTACTGATAATCGGAATGGAGAAATTCGTTATTCCTCAGATATGCAGCGACATGCTGAACAAATTTTCCAACCTGTTGATCGTGGGCCTGGTAGATGACGGACGCAAGGCTGCCGTTTACATCAATGACGTCACCAGCCACGAAGTAAACAAAATTATCGGTATTCTGGGCAGGCGCTGATGGCGAATATTTTCAGTATCAATTCTGTCGGCGATTCGATTATGCAATTTCTGCGTAATGCTTATCCACAGGATTTACGTGACGCACATCCCTGCGACTTTCGTATTGTTTCAAGCGGTGAACTGGCTGAAGACACCGATGACTTCAATACCACAATAAGTCTCTATCTGTACCGCATCATCATGAATGAGCATGTGCGCAATACTTCCTCGTCCCGTCAACTGCGGGATTCATCGGTGCCGCTGTCGGTCGACCTGCATTTCATGTTGAGTATCTGGGCAAACAGCGCATCCGCCGAGCACACCATATGCGCCTGGGCCATGAGCCAGTTGCACCAGCACCCGATAATGGACGTGTCGTCGCTGACCGAAGAGGGGGGATGGTCTACCGACGATGTCGTACACATCATTCCGGCAGAATTATCGAATGAGGATTTGATGCGCATCTGGGATGCGATCGCACCCTTTTACCGCCTGTCGGTGTCTTATATAGCCCGTGTCATCCGCATAGACGCCGACGAATCCGAAACCGGGCTGCCGGTTGTCGCGACCAGGCAACAATACCGATCAGGGTCGGTTGATTGACATGGATGAATTCATCGATCATCGCTATCTGGGCGCGCTGAAGTTTGTCGACAGGGCAACCGGCTTTCATTTAAACCGCGCCATGCGCATAACCGCGCAAGATGTTTCCTTGTTTCGTAATCGGTCGAATCTCTACGTAATTAAAGATGCGATTGGCCTGGAGCTGCATATCGATTCGTTCCTCGAGCCCCCGGCCCTCCCGGCCAGGGAATCCCTGCCGTTCAGCGTAGAGGTAAGCGACCCGTTAAATCAGTACCTGCCCCGAACCATAGAAATAGCACTACCTCGAGATGCCGATCCCGAAAACTCCGAGAATGAAGATTCCATGTTCAATCCCATCGACGTCAAGCTATACGCAGCGCCGAATGCAAATGTGATGGCTAACTGGAGCACGATTCGGGTTTCGGTACAACGTCAGGACGCGGATTCAGGCAACTTGCCGGTAGCGGGCGGCTTGCTCAGGGTGGTGCGAAATTCAGACGACAAAGTCCTATCGAGCGGCCTGACCGATCAGCGCGGTGAAGCACTGGTAATCGTGCCGGGAATACCGATTACGCAATTTGCCGAAGATGATGATAACGGGCCCGGCGGTCGGGGCGGTCGGGGCGATCGGGGTAGACCAGGCGATCCCCCACCCGTAGTAATTTCGGAAATACCTGTAAGCCTGGAATTGTCGTTGGCTGCGGATCCCGAGTGGCCAGCCAATCCCGATGTACTAGAACTCAACCACGTAACCAATCTGGTGGCTACCGAAAACCTGAGCCTACGAACCGGACAAATGGAAAAGGTCACCATTCAACTAACATAGCGATGAATAAAGGAGAACAGAAATGCCAGAATATTTAGCACCAGGAGTATACGTCGAAGAAACCAGCTTCAGGGCCAAATCAATCGAAGGCGTGAGCACCACCACCACCGCTTTTGTGGGCCCAACGCGTAAAGGTCCCTCCACGGGTACCCCGGAACTGATCACCAGCTTTGGGGACTTTGAACGAGTTTACGGCGGTTTTGAAGAACTGCAGTTTAGCGGCGGCGTCGCGGTTAACTATATCGCCAACGCCGTCAAAAACTTTTTCGACAATGGCGGATCAAGACTGTTCGTCGCCCGGGTCGAATCCGGTGGTGGTGCCGCTGAGTCCGATACTATCCCAGCCGCCGCAACGTCAGCCGATGATGCAATCAGTTTTGTCGCACGTTCGACGGGTCAGATGGGTAACGGTTCGGTCACCACCACAATGGTGCCAGTTGAAGCCACCAAGACCGGCATGAAGCGCGCCCCGAATGGAACGATTCTGGTGGATGGCACCGATACCTATCGCAAGCGCGGCGCTGACTGGGTACAGGACAACGATACCGAATTCTTATTCAGCATCGCCAGTGATAACTGGTTTGATAGCGGCGCTACCGAAATTCCTGCCACCTCTAGTACGGCTGCGAAATTTGTGACGCTCAATGTGCTCGCAGAGGATGCCAATGGTAACGAGGCATTTTATGAAAATCTGGGAATAGTGCCTGGTCACCCGCGGTATGTCGGCGACGTAATGAGTGAAAACCCGACACGACGCATCGATGCCCTCGAAAACACCTTCGCCATTAAAATCGGCGCCAACGTCGGTAATTTTGGGCTGAACACGATCCTGGGTGCAGTAACCGATCCCATTCCGTTGAAAAACGGTAGCGACGGCGCGGAACCTGTCGCCAGCGCCTACACCGACCCTTTACTGGCTTTGGCATCGATTGACGATATCTCCATCATCGCCGCGCCGGGCTATTCTTCGTTTAAAAAAGTAGCGCGGCAGGCGATACAGGATGCACTGATCACCCATGCTGAAACTCGCAGAGCCTATCGCATTGCTGTCCTGGATACGCCGCAAGCCCAAACCCCGACGGGAGCGATAACGGTAAAAAGCCTCATCGATTCCAGTCATGCCGCGCTCTACCATCCCTGGATTTATAGCGCCAATCCGTTATCGCAACCGGATAACGCAAGCATCCCCAGAGAGATTTTGTTGCCTCCCTCAGGTTTCGTCTGCGGTATTTACGCGCGTAACGACAATACCAAGGGCGTCAGCAAATCACCGGGCAACGAAACCGTACGCGGCGCGCTGCGATTTGAAACCGATATCAGTTTCGCCGAGCAAGAGTTGCTTAATCCGCGTAGTGTTAACTGCCTGAGATTCTTTCCGGGCCGCGGTAATCGCCTTTGGGGCGCCAGGACCACCAGTTCGGATCCGGAATGGAAATACGTCGGTCCGAGGCGGTATTTCCTTTATCTCGAACACTCGATCGATCGCAGTACCCAGTGGGCGGTGTTCGAAAACAATGGGCCGCAATTGTGGGCAAATGTCAGAGAGACGGTTTCCAGTTTCTTATACAACGAGTGGGTCTCGGGCGCGCTTTTGGGAGCCAATCCGGAGGAAGCCTATTTCGTCCGCTGCGATCGCACCACGATGACGCAAAACGACCTCGACAATGGTCGGCTGATCTGCCTGATCGGGGTCGCAGCACTGAAACCGGCCGAATTCGTGGTATTCCGCATTGGACAAAAAACAGCTGACGCACGCAGCTAATCACAGAGGATATTATTATGGCTAAGCGAGAAACACCTTATGGTGCTTTTAACTTTCTGGTTAACTTTGGTGGAGAAGACACATCCGAAACCGCGTTGGGTGGTTTTTCCGATGTTTCCGGAATCGGCTCCGAAGTCAATATCGCCGAATACCGAAATGGTAATGAAAAGGAAAACCATGTTCGCAAAATTCCGGGTACGCATAAGGTATCGGATGTCACGTTAAAGCGGGGTGTCGTAAATTCAAAGGATTTTTGGGATTGGATCACCGAAGTGCAGCGCGAAGGTCCATCGGGCCAACGCGATGTATCCATTAACCTGCGGGACGAGGCCGGCAATTCGGTACAGACCTGGATTTTACGGCGCGTGGTTCCAAGCAAGTATACGGCTCCGACACTGGCAGCGAAGGGCGGCGGCGATGTCGCGATGGAAGAACTGGTGCTGGCCGCGGAAGCCATGGAGATTGAATTCGCCTAACGCGAGAGCAGCCGAATGATGAGAGGACTGAACTTTCAGATACAGAAACCGGTAGTTACAAATTCGCCCAATCGAATGGATATTGCCTGTTTCGTGGGCTTGATCGAGCTGCGCGAAGACCCGCCCCGCGACGATATTAACCAATGGTTATTTCAACAATCGTGGCGCAATCTAGCCAAGGGGTTTAGCGCAACCTTCCATCGGGTCTCGGCAGAGCAGTTACTGGATATTCCGGTGCCGATCGAAAGCTGGGAAAGATTCAGTCAGTTATTCAACTGGGACCAGCGCCAATTCACTGCTGACATCACCGGGGCGGGTTACCTGGCAATGGCGGTACACTCGTTCTTTGCCCAGGGCGGGCGCAAATGTTACGTGGTTCGTGTCGACGATCCATTGCCGCTTGCGGCCACCGCTACCCAGCGCGAAGCGCAGATCGGCAAGTTGTTACCGGGTTATGACGGATCAACCAGTAGCAATCCGAACGATCGCAAAACCTGGCATGGCGTGGGTCATTTGCTCGGCCTGCCGGATGTGACAACGTTGGCCGTACCGGACCTACCCGACCTACTGCGCTCCGAAATAATCGCAATCGACACCGACATTTCGACGCCAGACGGCCCGGACGAGCAATTCGTAGTATGTTCCGATCCGGTTGCGGCGCCACCGCAGGACAAAGCAGTAACGCGACTACCGGCACCGACCTGTGACGACAGCGGCTACGATCAATGGACGAAGGTCATCCACCAACTTGCCGAATTTATTTCCCGCTACAGGAGAGATGTGCAACTGGTCGCGGCGATCCCGTTGCCAGCCAGCTCAGGCGAGACTACCCCGAATCTGATGGCGCTGATGGAGTCACAGAACTGGTTGAAAGGCTCTATGGAAAGTAGCGACAATTTCATCGCTAGCGCCTTTGTGCAGCTCTGTTATCCGTGGCTGCGCAGCGCAGGTTCCGGATTACTGCCGCAGCGGCTCGAACCACCCGATGGTGTCCTGACCGGCATGCTGGCTAGAAATGCGCTTACCCGGGGCGCCTATCGCAGTGTTAATGGCATCAGGCAAAACAGCGTTAGCGCGGTTCATCCGACACTGAGCCGCGAGGAAATATACGGCCTTTATCCCCAGGCGCTACCGCCAGAGTTTGTTACCGACGGGCTTTCCGAAAAAGAATTTGCGGCCGCGTTTAATCGTCTCTCCAGAGCCGCGTTGATTGATCGTGTTTCGCTGTTTGGGCAAAGTATCGATTCGATATCGCTGCTCTCCGATGTCACAACCAGTAATTTCAGCGCGCATCGCCCCGCCAATGTCAACCGCATCATTACGATGATCGTGCGCAGCGCGCAAATAGCCGGCGAAGAATACGCATTCGATTCCAATGGCGAGGGTCTATGGGCCCAAATTACACGCCGGCTGAACGATGTATTGAGAATCCTGTTCGATCTGGGCGCGTTGCGCGGCAAGCAACCCGAGGATGCTTACCTTGTACGCTGTAACCGCAGCACAATGTCGCAGCTGGATCTGGACTCCGGTCGGGTCATTGCGGAAATTCACTTTGAGCCGGCCGCATCGATCGAATCAATCGACGTGATCCTGGCAATGCAGCAAAACGGCATTGTTTCATTCGATACCATCGGCAGAAGCCAGGCGGTTGCATGACTGAATTAACAGAAAACAGGCTCTATCCGATTCACGCGTTTCGTTTCCAGGTGGATTTCAAGGAGCAACTCATCGGCAACGACACGGAAGGAACCGATGTAGTTCTGTGCAGCGGCGCGTTTTCCGAATGCACTGGTTTCGAAGCTACGATGGAGCCCAAGGTAATCAAGGAAGGGGGTCGTAACTGGGGTGCAATCCAGCGTACCGGCAAGATTACCTTCGCAACCCTGGTCTTGAAACGCGGCATGACGACCACGCGTGATTTATGGGCCTGGTACGAATTCATCGGTACCGGTAAATACGCTCACCGCCTGAATGTCGTCGTCACGATGTTCGACACGTCCGGCACGGCAATGCTCGCCTGGAAACTCAGCCACGCGCTGCCGATCAAGTTTAAGGCGGCGGATATGAATGCCAAAGGCACCGATGTAGCTATCGAGGAGTTACACCTGGCTCACGAAGGATTAAGCATGTTAAAGGCAGACGAAATGAAGGCGAAGATAAATTAGGCTAACCATGGCGTTGTTATGCGACATGTGTGGAAAAGAAACTTAGCGGAGTAAAAAGAATAAATGGCTAATCCCGAAACAATTGAACGTGCATTTTTCCAGATCGAGGGCTCGACTGAAAAAGTCGAGGTGCATTTCAATCCCGAATCACTGCAATTCACGATTACCAACAACCTGGAGAACCAGGGCAGCGGCAACTCGACCAAGCAGTACGTCAGCGATAGCACCGGCAAACTGACAATGGACCTGATTTTTGACAATACAGGTATTGGAGAAGACGTCCGCCTTAAAACAGTAAAGATTGCTAAATTCATGGAGCCCAGCGGCTCCGGTAATGAAAAAACGCCGCCCATCGTCAACTTTGAATGGGGCTTGTACAAGTTCAAAGGCATGGTCGATACCTACAAGGAAACGATTGACTATTTCTCCGCCAACGGGGTGCCGCTACGCGCATCGGTCAATATCTCCATGTCTAGCCAGGACGCTGTTTTTGAAGGGGGCTCCGGCGATAAGAACGCGGGTACTAGTGACTCTGCCGGCCGGCCCAATAGCGCGGTTCCCGCCAATCCTGTAACCAGCAAAGGACTTACTGATCTGGCAACAAAGGCGGGAGATCCCGCCGCGGCAAAAGGAATCGCCAGTAGTAACGGTGTTGAGAATATGCGTTTTCCCGGTGACGTTTCGATGGAGATCGACGGGTCCGTAGCGTTAAAAGGTCCCGCCGGATTTGCGTCCGCCGGCATTGGCTTGAATGCGGGTGCCGGACTAGATATCGGCATCGGCGGGGGATTGGATCTCGACATCGGTGGTGGACTGGATATCTCCGCTGGAGTTTTGGTGGGCAGCAGCCTGTCGGCCGGCGTAAGCGCCAGTGCCGGTGCATTTGCCGGCCTGCAAACCAGCAGCGCTGGTAGCACGTCGGCAACACTTAAGCTCGACAATTTTATCAATAGCGATATGTCTGGCAGCCTGGGGATCGATGCAGGCTCGGTAGGGTTGGGTGGAGGCGCCGGCTTACAGGGTTCGGCAAGCCTTAAGGCGGAAGTCGGCCAGGCCGGGGAATTGAAATCAAAAATCGAATTTGATGGGGGCTGAACATGGGCGTTGTATTTGACGAAGTGATCGTGAACGTGGAAGCATTGCCGGCCGCGCCACCGCAAGATGTACCGCAGGGAGAATCTGCGCCGCGTGAAAACGATAAAGAAAAAATTATCGATATTGTGGAAACCCAACAACGTTGGGCCCGACGCTTGCTGGCGGACTAGTGAAAGTCTCGGGCTTACATCTTTCAGGAGTTCACAATGGCTGAAGCCGCAGTCAGTCAGCTACCCGTATATAGTTCGCGGCCTACGATACGCATCGACGAGCAGGATTTCGATCGCGCCGGCGGATTGTTGATCGCGATGGATATGCAGGAACAGGAAGGTGGTCTGTCCGCATTGCAACTACGCTTTAGTAATGTTGCCAGCGATCCAGATGGTGGCGCCGATTTTGCCTTCGAAGATGAAGCGGAGTTACGCCTCGGCGCCAACATCGCGGTTTATAGCGGGGATCAAAATACGCCGCAGGAAATTTTCCGTGGTGTTATCACTGGCCTCGAGGCCGATTTTCCAGCGCGCGAGCCGCCGGAGTTACTGGTGCTAGCAGAGGACCCGTTGCAATCGGCGCGCATGACCCGCAGGACCAAAACTTACCGCGACATGAGCATTGCCGATCTGGCCTCGGAAATAGCTTCAAAATTAAGTCTCGATCCTGTTATCAGCGGGCTCGCCGATCAGTCATCCACCTGGGTTCAGCTAAACGAAAGCGATCTGGCATTCTTGCGCCGCGTTTTGCGACGTATCGACGGAGACCTGCAGGTGGTGGGTAACGAATTGCACGTTTCTGCGCGCAAGGACGTGCAACGCGGTGAGCTCGAACTGGAATTATTCAGCCAGCTGCAGAGTGTGAAATTTGTCGCGGATTTATCCGATCAGGTGACCGAACTTACCGTATCCGGGTGGGATTCCATCCGGGGTGAACGCATCAGCGCTACTAGTACTGGTGCAAACCTGGGCCCCGGTGAAGGTCGCTCAGGCGCGCGAATTCTTGCGGATACGCTGGGTGAACGCAGCGAACATATCGGCCATATTCTGGTCTCGACGGATGCGGAAGCCCGTCAGCTCGCGGACTCGGTTTTCGATCAACGCGCGCGTCGATTCGTCTGCGCGCATGGTCGGGCCGAGGGCAACCCGGCGCTTCGCGTCGGTACTAATGTACGCCTCGTCGGCGTCAGTCCCCGTTTTGAAAATACTTACTATGTGGTCGCGGTTTGCCACAGCTTTGATCTCGTTAACGGCTATCAAACGCAGTTCAAAGCGGAATGCCATAACCTGGGGAATCCCTGATGAGTGACGTGCAATTACAGGATCGACTGATTACCGAAACCGCCAAGGGCAGTTACCTGGCAAAGGTGGTGTCGGTGCAAGATCCGGAAAGCCTGTCTCGGGTCCAGATCCGACTGCTGAGCTTTGACCAGGTAGGCGATCAGGATGCGGAAATCTGGGCACGCGTGGCGGTACCGTTTGCCGGCGATAACCGCGGCGCATTCCTGATTCCCGACGTCGATGACGAAGTGCTGGTCACCTTCATAAATGGCGACACCCGTTTTCCCATCGTCATCGGCAGCATGTGGAATGGCAGCGCCAGCGTACCCGAACAGCTAGGCGGCGGCGGTGACAGTGTCGACCGTTGGAGCATTACCGGCAAGCTCGGAACGCGGGTTGCGATCGAAGAGGTAAACGCGTCCAGTGCACGAGTTTTGATAACGACGCCGAACGGTGTGAGCGGTGAATTTACCGACGCCGGCGGCGGTAAAGTCGAGTTTAAAACCTCGGGTACGACGATGACCATCGATTCCCAGGGCGTCACGGTTAACACTTCGATGAACCTTACCGTGCAGGCGACCCAGGTCAGCGTGTCCGCGGCGATGGTAACGGTGGACGCCGGAATTTCGAAATTCAGCGGGGTGGTGCAGGCCGACACGGTGATCTGTAATTCCATTATCAGCGCTTCGTATACGCCGGGGGCAGGCAACATATGGTAAACCTGACCATCAGACACGGGATTGAGTGGCGCGCGCCGATGCCGTTGTGGGCGGAAAACAGCAGTACCGGAATTCGGATTAGCGATGAAGAATTGGCGTCTTACCCGAGTATTTTACGCTTTGCGACCGATAGTTTTATGCAGGATTTTCTGGACGTAATGAAAGCTAGTCCGAAACGGATTGCCGAATGGTTGGCCCAGCCCGAAACCTGGCGTGAACCGATGGCAGCGCCGAAACCGGCGCTTAAAAAAATCGAAAAGGACGGTTTAACTTATTTACTCCACAAAATTAAAAATCAAGCCGACCAACACAAACCGGCTGCAGCCAAAGCGCTGGTCAAACCGCGTCAGGCCGTGACTATCGCCGATGCGGCGCTCAATAAAACGATACCGATCAAGTTATTCCATTCTACTCACCAGCGCTTTTATCTGATCAGCGCATCGCTGGTGACATCGGATCTTGGATGCCCGGATCAGGTTCTGGACTTGAGCCAGCAGGAAAAAGCGACTTTCGTGTTGCGGCGCCTGGTGCCCCCGAGAG
>PVMS01040122.1_pt1 | contig 11611 bp, 11 predicted proteins | sample 1853461 | NCBI WGS metagenome assembly PVMS01 (sample SAMN08582032, study PRJNA380276) | Marine sediment metagenome, whole genome shotgun sequencing project. | isolation source: ocean sediment barecode stripped | collected 2017
AACAAAGCGGTGCAGCGGCTCGGGCTATCAAACCCCTTTTCACCTCTCTGCGATCGGTCAAGGGGGGTTGTCAGAGCAAAATTCCAAATACTTGGAGCGGCCATCGAACCGCTCAGATCGACCCGGAAAAATGCAGGAAAATCAATGGCCGCGAAATCCGGCTCTGACGTTTTGGCAAAGTAAGCGAATTTGCTCTGACAATGCCGCCCGGTGCGTTAGCAGCGCACGCCGGGATCTGTGCGGGGGGGAGCGGGGTAACCTGCCCCCCTACCGCGACCATCCACTCCTCGCTAAGAGTGATGTGCGCGATCTAATTCGGGCGCGGCGCGGACTGCACGCAACGAGCGTCTGATTGCGACTATAATTTGCGAGGCCGTGACAACGCGAGCTAAGCTCTCAGAAGACGTTTCGCGGCGAATGGAGGTTCAAGATGCTTGAGACCAATTCGATCGAGCGCGTCTTACTCACCGAGTCCGACGGCATGCCCAATAACGACAAGCTGCCATTGATTCTGTATCGGGCAGCCGTTGACTTGGGCAATGAGGAACCGGAGAGCGTATTCGAGAAGATTTTTGCGCGGCACAGTTGGGGTGATGGTTTTCGGGGCGATACGTTTCCGTTTCACCACTACCATTCCGTCGCCCACGAAGTGGTGGGATTCGCTCGTGGCAGGGCGGAGATTCAGTTTGGCGGACCGGCGGGTCCAATCCATCAAGTGCAAGCCGGCGACGCCGTCGTCATACCGGCTGGCGTCGGCCATCGCCGGCTTGACGAGACGCCGGGCTTTTCGAGTGTCGGCGCCTATCCGCCGGGGCAATCGCCGGATTTGTGCGTTATGTCCGAAAGCGACGCGAGCATTGCACGGCAACGCCTTGACGTGGGAAGTCTCAAGTTAAAGGTCATAGGGAAAAATGAACTTCAGGCTGCCAGGGCGAACATCGCGCGTACCGCACTACCAAATACCGACCCAATATTGGGAAGTCGAGGTCCAATAATGACACTTTGGTGCAACCTCTGAGGCCTCGCCTCTAACCACGCTGAGCGCCACGCCCTGGACGTCATTTTGGCCCAATTGCGTCCCCCATCAGCGCCAAGCCATCTCTAAGGAGACCACGTGGGACAAATCGTTCATCGACGATTTAACATTTCTGTTAACTGCGTTTTCAGTGTCATGAACACGATTCACGATATAATGTGAACAAGATTCCAATCAGGGAGGATCGAAATGAAAACCAGGCAAAAAGGCGGCAAAACCGGACGCACGATCTCAAGGCGTTCAGTTGTCAAGGGCGCAGCTGTGTTTGCGGGAGCCGCACCTTTTATCATTCCGTCCCGGGCTTTTTCGCAGCAAAAGGTTCTTACGCTCCTTAGCTGGCCTGGGTATGCCGCGCCCGAAGTCGTGGGCCCGTTCGAGGAAGAACACGGCGTAAAGATCGTCGGCAAGGAATATACCGGCGGCGATGCCATGTTGGCCCTCGTGAATTCCTCGCCGCCGGGCACTTTCGATCTCATCCTTGCCGATGCCGAGTTCGTCCGCATGCTGCGGGGCGCGGATATCATTGAAACGCTCAACGCCGATGACTACCCGTTCGACGACTATTGGCCTGAATTCAGGGATTTCCCCGGGCTCAACGAAGACGGCAAGCTGTACGGGATCATGACCAGCTTCGGTTATCTGGGTCTGACATACAACACGGAAAAACTGACGCCCAAGGACGTGACGTCGTACAAGGTCTTGTGGGACGAAAAGGTCAAGGGTCAGGTCGGCATGTACGATTGGTATCTGCCGCCGATGCTCTGCCTCAGCCTCTATAACGGCAACCGGCCGCCGTTCGACATCTCGGACGCGAAATTCGCCGAGCTCTCGGCGACCCTGATGTCTCTGAAGGACCAGATGGTCGGCATCGGATCGTTTTCCGGCACGTTCTCGATGTTGTCACAAGGCGAGGCGTGGGCGTTCGTGGGAACGGGCGCCTGGTTGACGACGTTGCTGAAAAAGGACGGGGTTCCCGTCGCGGACGTCATTCCCGAAGAAGGTGGCATCCAGTGGACCGAGGCCATGACCCAGGTCAAGGGGAGCAAAAATCCCGACCTGGCGGTCAAGTTCCTGCAATACATGGCCTCTCCCGAGGGCCAGGTGCGCACGGCGATCAAGCCGGCCTATTCCGGCTCCATTCCGTCAAAGGCGGGCTGGAAGAAGCTCAACGCGGAGTATCCCGAGTGGGCCGACCTGCTAGAGCATCGTCTGGATAAGCGGAACATCATGGATGATTATGGCAAGATCCAAATCCGTGATTTACCGAAACAGCAAGAACTTTCGGAATGGAACCAGGCGTTTACGGAGTTCAAAAGCTCTCTGTAAAGCCTCTTTTCCCGGGCGTCGGCCGGATCGTCCGGCAGGCGCCCGGAGTTTTTCAGCGGGACCGAGCCGGATCGTGTCTGATTTACGTTCGATTGGAACAAGTTCGGTCTGGGAAATCCTTTGGACGTAGGCACGCAACACTCATCGGCTGTCCGGCGCAGACGGTTTAGCGTCTTCGCCGCGACCTGGGCCATGCCTATGCTGTTCTGGCAAATCGCATTTTTCGTCTTTCCGCTGATTTTCATGGTGGTCATCACCTTCTGGACCGTCGAAAATTTCCAAATGAAACCAATTCTGACCCTGGATAATTGGGTCGGCATCCTCAGTGCCAAATATTTCTGGAGCGCCTACATCCAAACCATTGCGTACGCCGCGCTGGCGGCAGCCATCGCTAGCGTCATCGCCTTTCCGTGCGCATACGCGCTCGCTTTCCACGTCGGCATTTCCACCCGGTGGTCGGCGATCCTTCTTCTCATCGTGCCGTTCTTCACCAGCTATCTGGTTCGCATCTACAGCTGGAAAGTGGTCCTGACCAAGAACGGAATGATCAACAAGACGCTCGGTACCATTGGAATCGGCCCTTTTGACATGGTCAACAACGTCACCGGCACCATGGTCGGCTATCTGACACTGGTCCTGCCCTTGGTCGCGCTGCTGCAACTGATGAGCCTCAGTTACGTGGACCGTAATCTTGTGGGCGCCGCCCATAACCTCCGTTGTGGTCCGTTGCGCACCGTGTTCCTGGTCGTTATTCCGTCGGCCAAGGTTGGCTTGACGCTTGCCGCGACTTTTGCGTTCATTCTCGTATTCGGCGATTACATGAGCCCCAGCCTGCTCGGCGCCAGCAAGCCGGCAACGATGAGCATTCTGATCGTAGATACGATCAAGTCGGGCGCCAATTGGCCTGAAGCGGCGACCGTCGCAATCATCATGATAGTTACTCTTCTGGTGGCCGCTTTCGGCGCCCTGACTTTTGCCTATGGGCTGCCGTCCAAAGGGCGGCGATCATGAAATCGGCTGTCATCTTCGGTTTGAGGCTTTACACCGTCTTGGTGTTCCTCTTCATCCTGGCGCCCATCGCCGCCAGCTTTGTCGTGTCGTTGAACGTCGATCGCTTCCCGACGCTCCCGCTGGGCGGGTTTTCCCTGAAATGGTATGCCGCGGTTGCCGCGGATACCTCCGTGGTTGATGCGATTCTCAACACCTTATTGGTTGGCGTTACCGTCAGCCTGGTATCGACCTTCATCGGATTCGCCACGGCCTATACGGATTTCCGCTATCGGTTCTTTGGAAAATCCGTCTACCTGGCGCTCGCGCTGCTGCCGCCGACGATCCCCGTGGTCATCATGGGCCTGGCGATGTTGGTCTATCTATCCACGGTTAGCCTCTGGGGCGGCGTGTATTCCGTGATAATCGCGCATGTCGTTTTGTGCACCCCGTTCGCGATGGCGCTGATCCGGTTGCGGCTGTCCCAAATGGATCCGGATATTGAAGCCGCCGCTTGGAACTTGGGGGCCAACCAGTGGCGCGCAATGTGGTGCGTGATCATTCCCTTTGCGATCCCCGGTATTTTTTCGGCGTTGCTGCTGACCATGGCGGTCTCGTTCGACGAATTCATCGTCGCCTGGTTCATCGCCGGCTTCAATGAGACCATACCCGTCAAGATCTTGAACACCTTGCAGGGCCGCGTCAGTCCGAAGATTAATGCCATGGGAAGCATGGTTTTTACGGTCACGATCACGCTCGTCATCATCAGCCAGGCCGTTCTGTTCACCCGCGGCAAGAAAGACCGTGCGTTACAGAACGCCGCGAGCAACTAGGTTGCCATGAGCATTCCTATCCTCGAGGTCGCTGGTCTCGTGAAGCACTTCGGCCCGTACGTAGCGGTCGACGGGATCGATTTCGGAGTTGAGGAAGGCGAATTCATCGCAATCATGGGGCCGAGCGGCTGCGGCAAGACAACCACGCTGCGCCTGATCGCCGGGCTGGAAACGCCGACAAGCGGCGAAATCCGCCTGCACGACCGCCTGATGAACGATGTCAGCCCCTGGGAACGCGATACGCCGTTGGTGTGGCAAAGTTTGGCGCTTTTCCCGTTCATGAGCGTTCTTCAGAACGTGGAATTCGGGTTGAAAATGAAGGGGGCCAGAAAAGCGGAACGCCGCCAAAAAGTGATGCAATGGCTGGACCGGATGGGCCTCGGCACGTATGCGGATCACAAGGTCGATCAGTTGTCGGGCGGACAGCGTCAGCGGGTCGCGCTCGCCCGCGCCTTGATTACGGAACCGGAAATACTCTTGCTCGACGAGCCCTTGAGCGCGCTTGACGCCCATTTGAGAATTCGAATGCAGAGCGAACTGACCCGCCTGCACCGAGAGCTGGGTATCACCTTCTTCTACGTTACGCACAGCCAGTCGGAAGCGTTCGCCCTGGCCGACCGGGTGATCATCATGAACGAAGGAAAGGTGGTGCAGGTCGGCGCGCCCAAGGAAATCTACGGCGCCCCAAGCAACAGGTTCGTGGCCGAGTTCGTCGGCACCAACAACATCATTGAGGGAACGGTCAAACGCTGCACAGGCAATGTCGTCGAGGTCGACACGCCGGTCGGCGATATCCGAGCAGTGGCTTCATCGTCCGCTGAAGTGCGCGAGGGCCAGGCCGTAGTTCTGGTGATCAGCGCCGATAGGGTGATGTTGAATGAAGCAGCCACCGACGGGCTCAACCGATTGTCGGTCTCCCTCATCAGCGAGGAATTCGTTGGTTCGGTCGTGACCCTCTATGTGCAGGCCGACGGGATAGAAGAGTTCAAGGTTCAGGTGCGCCAGAGAGAGCTTACCGGTATCGATTTGTCGGACAACGAACAATTGAACGTGACCTGGTCGCCGGAGGACGTGTTCATCCTTCCGGCGGAGGCCAAAGGATAGCGCGCCACGCAGCGCCGGCAAAGATATGGGGCGGGCGACGGCGGATCCGTCTCCAAAACAGATCAAGGATGAAGAAATATGATTGGCAAAACAACACAGGAAATCGAAAGCTTCTGGCAGCAGTGCCGGGAACAACATCAGATCGAGGACGAGGACTATCACGTAAGCTCGTTCGCCGATCCCAGGTATGCGGATTACCACGACGAGCTTCTCGATCTGATGCGGCAAGGGAAAAAATACGCGACCGCCCACATGGCGCGGGACTTCGAGAAGAATAATATCCCCCGACGCCAAGTCGGCGACTACTGGATCATCGTCGATACGCACAACAACCTTGTCGGCCTGGTCAAGGTCAAAGAGGTCGCCGTGACTCCGTTCAATCAAGTCACGCTCGATTTCGCCGCCCGTGAGGGCGAGGGGGATTCGAGCCTCGAGTACTGGCAGAATGTGCACAAGGAATACTTTCTTCTCCAGTTGGCCGACTGGGGAGAGGACTGGAGCGAGGACTGCCCGATCGTCTGCGAAACGTTTTCCTTGATTGCTACGCCGGAAAAGTGACCACTAGCTGCCGATGACGTTGTGCTCGGGGCCGAAAGGGAAGCCGGTGATGTTCTCGGCCCCGGTTTCCGTCACGATCAGGATATCGTGCTCGCGGTAGCCGCCGGCGCCGGGCTCTTCTTCCGGCAGCATGATCATCGGCTCCATGGAAACGACCATCCCGGGCTTGAGCACGGTCTCAATGTCCTCGCGCAGCTCGACGCCCGCTTCGCGACCGTAGTAGTGGCAGAGCACGCCAAATGAATGCCCGTACCCGAACGAACGGTACTTGAGCAGGCCCCAATCGCGGTACATCTGGTTTAGTTCCGACGCGATTTCGCTACACCTGGCGCCCGGTTTGATAAGCTCCAGGCCCCGGCGGTGAACCGCCACGTTCTTTTCCCACAGGTCCAGGTGCGCATCCGATACGGAATCGCAGAAGAGGGTGCGTTCCAGCGCGGTGTAGTACCCGAAGATCATCGGAAAGCAGTTGAGGCTGAGGATATCGCCTGACTGGATGACGCGGTTGGTTACGGGGTTATGGGCACCGTCCGTGTTAATGCCCGACTGGAACCATGTCCAGGTGTCCATCAGCTCCACATAGGGGAAGCTGTTGGCGATCTCGCGGGTCATGGCGTTGGTCGACGCGATCGCGACCTCGTGCTCGGGAACGCCCGCGGCGATGGCTTCCGCGCAGGCCGCGCCGCCGATGTCACAGATTCGCGCCCCTTCACGGATGAGCACGTGTTCCTCGGCCGACTTGATCGCGCGCATCCACATGGAAGGCTGGCCGACGTCGACGAACTCGACGCCCGGCAGGGCCTCTTCGAGCTGGCGACGATAATCCAGGTGAACGTGGTCGAACTCGATGCCGAGCCGCTTGACGCCCTTGGTCAGTTGCTGGACCGCTCGGAAGTAGTTGTCCTTGCGCCAGTCAGTGTAGGTAATGTTGTCGCCGTGGGTGCGCCGCCACGGCTGGCCGCCGTCGATGGCCGCGGTGATCGTGGTGGCGCCGTCCTGATCGACCACGAGCCCATATTTGCGGCCGAAGTAGCAGAACAGAAAGCCGCAATGGTAGTTGATGCAGTGGTATGACGTGAAGAGCGCCGCATCGACGTCGTTGTCGGCCATCCACGCACGGATATTGTTCTGACGCCGCTCCATCTCGCCGCTCGAAAATGGTGAGAACACCTTCTCGCCATTGTGCCACTTGACCAAATGCAGCATGTCGTCGGACATCCGCGGTCCTCCTCGAAAAATACGAACCATTCGACCCGATCACAGGATGACATTGTGACGCCGTCCCCGGCAATAAGAGAGTTCCGCGCGCCCCCCGGCGGCCGCGAAAATGCCGTTGTGACACGTTCGTCCGGCCCCACTACTATGACGTCTTGGTGAATCGAGGAGGCAAGGACCATGGACACCTTCATGCGGGCCGCATACGAGGAAGCCGAAGCGAGCTTCAACGAGGGTGGCCTCCCTATCGGCTCGGTCATCGTCCGTAACGGCGAAATTATCTCGCGTGGACGCAATCGTCAGGAGCAGATGGGCAGCAACCTTCTGCACGCCGAGAACGACGCGCTGGAAGCCATGGGGCGGCATGAGCGGGCCTTCTATCGGGAGTGCGACCTTTACACGACATTGTCGCCCTGTTGCATGTGCGCCGGGGCGCTCGTGTTTTACCAAATCCCCCGCCTCGTCATCGGCGACGTGACGACCTATCCCGGCGAGGTCGAGTGGGTCCGTTCCCGCGGCGTCATCGCCGATATCCAGGAGAGCCAGGAATGCATTGAGTTGCTGCAGCGCTTTATCCGCGAAAAGGCGGACCTTTGGCGCAAGGCGGCCGGTGAGTGAGGCCGCGCCGACAAGCGCATGAGCGCCCTCACGGGCTCCGTCGGGTTGCCACCCGGCCGGCCATCAGGCGTCGCGCGAAGCCCAACAGCATCAGGTCGGCACCCCGCCGGGCGATAATCGACAAGCCCAGCGGCAAGCCGTCCAATTCGGCCAGGGGCAGGCTGATCTGCGGCAGGCCGCCAAGACCGGAGACGCACAGCAGGCACATGGCCTGATGGCGGAAATCGACCTCGATGTCGTCGGTGGGCGTGTTTTTCGGTGGCGCAACCCGGGGCGACGTCGGCAGGCACAACACATCGCCCTCCCCCAGAACCTCGTCCAGGTGGGCCTGGATGCGGGTGCGTTCTCGCCGGCACCGGGTTACGTCGTCTGCCCCGACCCCGCTCGCCCACTCCATGCGCTCGCGGATGCCGCGCCCGAAATCGGGTTTCGCCGTAGCGATCCACTCGCCGTGATTGGCCCAGATCTCCGAGGCCTGGATGACGCGGAAGACCGAGAACCACTCGGCCAGGCCCTCGGGGCTTACGGTCGCGTGACGGGTGTCGCCGACGGTTTCGGCCGCATGGTCGAGCGCGGAACGGAGCGCGTCACTGACCCGCTGATCAACCAGCCCGAAGGCGTCGTCGGCAATAACCAGGCGCCTGGGTTCGAGGACCGGCCTTTGGTCCACCAACAGCACCCGTCCCACCCGTTCCAGCAGATCGGCGTCGCGGGTGAACCAGCCGATGACGTCGAAGCTGGCGCTGAAGGGAACGATGCCGTCCATCGGGGCGCGGTCCAGGCTCGGACGCATGCCCAGAATGCCGCAATAACTGGCCGGTAGGCGCACCGAGCCTCCGCAGTCGGTCCCCAGCGCGAAGTCCACGAGTTCGCCCGCGACCGCCGAGGCCGAGCCGTTGGAAGATCCTCCGGGCACGCGGTCCGGCGCCGCTGGGTTGACGGGCGTGCCATAGTGGGCGTTCTCGCCCGTCAAGCTGTAGGCCATCTCGTCGGTTAGGGTCTTGCCCACCATTTCGGCGCCGGCGTCGAGCAGGCGGCGCACGGCGGACGCGGTCTCTTGGGCTGGCGGGTGGGTCTCACGCCATGTCGGGTTGCCGAACCCGGTCCGGTGCCCGGCGATATGATAGATGTCCTTGACACCGAAGCGCAGCCCCGCAAGCGGCCCCTCGGGCGCTCCGGCAAGCGCGACATGGCTGTGGCGGCAAAACGCGCCGTACGGATCGTCCATCCGTCTAGCTCCTTCCGCGGCGGGGACCCCGGTGACCGCCACCGCCCGTCACAGCGGCCTGTGCAGCACGGCCGGCTCGCGGGTGAACGTCCGCCGCCCGCGCTTGAAGCCAAAGACGGGTGGCACCAACTCGGCGACCGCCGTCGCCGGGTCCTCGCAGTCGTGGACCACGAAATCGGCGTCGTTGCCGACAGCGACGCCGTAGCCATCGAGGCGCATGAGCCGGGCCGAGCGTTCCGTCACCATATTGAGGCACTCGACCACGTCGTCGCGCTTACCCACATGGGAGACGTTGGCATACAGGTTGGCCATGCGGATCAGCGAGCAGTCGCCGAACGGGGTGAACGGATTCAGCACGTTGTTGGTGGACAACGAGCAGTTGACCCCGGATTCGAGCATCCGGTGCACGGGCACCACGCCGCGCATGACGTTGTGGTCCATGTGCCGCCCCATGAGAAACAGGTCGGTGGACGGCAAAACGGTGACGGCGACGCCGGAATCGGCGACCCGCTTCGCGATGTCGTCGAACTTGTCCATGGGCATGGTCGACAGCTTGGTCACGTGGCCGACGGCGACGCGGCCGCCGTACTTGAACCTATCCGCCAGGTCGCAGACGTAGAGGATGTCCAACTCTTCGTGGTCCGGTCCGAAATCCAGGTGCATGTCGATATCAACGTCGAACTCGCGGGCCATTTCGAACACACGGTCGATCTGCCCCTTGGGGTCGCTATCCGTATAGGGGGCCGCACCGACGGCCCGGCACCCCCGTTTCAGGCCCTCGACCATCAATTCGTCGGTTCCGGGATTGTTGAGCAGCCCTTCCTGGGGAAACACGCAAATCTCGAGGTCGATGGCCCACTTGTATTCGTCGATCAGGGGCATGACCCCGTCCAGGCTGCGAAGCCCGACGACGGGGTCCACCTCCAGATGGGTGCGCATGTGTGTGGTGCCGTGGCGCAGGCACTTTTCCAGTGTCCGGATGGAGCGTTCGCGGCAGTCCTCGGCGGTGAATTCCTTCTTGGCGTTGGCGACCTGTTCGATGGCCTCGTCCAGGTGTCCTTTCTCGGAAGTGCAACGCTCCAGGATGCAGGACTTGTCCAAATGGATGTGGGTCTCGACAAAGCCGGGCCCGACCATCCGCCCGTCGGCGTCCAGTTCCTCGCCGTCGGCGGCCAGGTTCGCTTCGATGGCGACGATCTTGCCGCCGTCGACGCCGATGTCCACGGGTTCGCCGCCGTTGGCCCCGGTGACCCGAGCGTTTCGCATGATAAGGTCCATGGTTCCCTCCTTTTCACCTGACGCGACCGTCGCCGCCGATGATGCCCATGATGGGTATTCCCCGACAAGCCCGTCTGTGCCTACCCCCTGTTTTGGACACCGTTTGTCGCGGTAAGGGGATGCGGTGTGATGGCGGGATCCTGCCTGTCATTGGCCGACGTCCGGGCCTGACTCGGAACGGGTTTCGGCCTAAGATTGCGCGCGGTGGGGGTATGCCCCCGCCGTCAGCGACCAACCCGCAACGAGGAACCGCGAAATGCCGGACCACATCAACGATCCAAGTCTGCCCGCGCAGACCGCTCCCTTCAGCAACATGGTCCGGGACGATGACTATGTCTTCTTGTCGGGCATCGTCGCGCCGGACCTCGAGGGCGGCGAGGCCGTCGTCGGCGACATCGCCGCTGAGACACGCCTCGTGATGACGGCTATCAAGCGGCTTCTGGCCTCGGTTGGCCTCGAAACGGCGGACGTGGTCCGCGTCGAGGTTCACCTGGTCGACCTCGACGATATGGACGAGATGAACGCGGTCTACGGCGGCTTCTTCGTCGACGGGCAAGCACCGGCGCGAACTACCACCCAGTCGACCAAGCTGGCGGGTGGCGCCGGGGTCGAGATCACCTGCATGGCCCGGGTCCGCGGAGGCTGAGTCCGCCGTCCGCCAATCTCCGACCGGACAGATTAGGCCACGGGGATGTCCGCTATGGGTCCAGGCTGTGTGAGAACTCCGGCGGTTACCACTATTTGGAGAGAAGTTGGAAAGTTTTTCGGAATCGAGGCTTGTTAAAATGTTGATTTGATTGAAATTGGAATTTTGAGAATCCAACGCAGATTGCGCCTAGAGGGCATTGTCACGTTAATCAAAAATGGGCCGAAATTCCTGCTCGTTCGAAAGGTTAAGCCATTGAAAATGTGTATTTCGACAATCGGTGAGTCACCACGATTTCGCTGTGAATCCGATTAATGTGACAATGCCATTTAAGGAGCCGGTATATTTGATCGCAGGGTGTTTGGGATCGACTTTGAGCACACATCGCTTGCCATCGTGGCATGGAAAATGATGAGGGAGACGTAAAATGAGTGACCTAGTTTGCTTGGCCTTCAAGGACGTCGACATGGCCGACCACTTCCTGAACGAGCTCAGGGGCCTGGAAAAGGAGCATATCCTGGAGCTCGAGGATGCCTGTGTCGTGGTCCGTGACGGCGACGGCAAAATCCACCTCAAGCAAAGCGTCAACCTTGTCGCGATTGGCGCCACCCGTGGTGCTTCGTTTGGCATGATGATGGGAACGCTCGTCGGCATCTTGTTCATGAACCCGCTGGCCGGTTTGCTGGGAGGCGGCCTTTACGGTGCATGGTCCGGCGCGCTGAAAGGGAGGCTCATGGACTACGGATTAAATGACGAGTTCATCAAGTCTCTCGGGAGCACGA
>PVMS01155190.1_pt1 | contig 11611 bp, 12 predicted proteins | sample 1853461 | NCBI WGS metagenome assembly PVMS01 (sample SAMN08582032, study PRJNA380276) | Marine sediment metagenome, whole genome shotgun sequencing project. | isolation source: ocean sediment barecode stripped | collected 2017
CAGAGCTTTGTCATCAATACTGTTGGGTATAACATTTAAGATGTATGTTGGCGAGTTATCAACGATAGTGCGCCCATACCGATCCAATATCAGCCCGCGCGGAGCATGCAACGTGGCAGCTCTGATTCGGTTTACATCAGATCTATAACTAAAATTTTCATATTGAATTACTTGTAGATAAAAAAACCGAACGATAAGAATTGCAGTTGCAATTAAAACAAAAATTCGAACCACAGCATAACGAATGTGCGGAATTGTATTTTCCGCTTTTAGCATTATTTATTAATCCTTATGGGAATGATCAATTGCAAAATTGCCATGAAACCGAGTGTATATGCGGAACTAAATATCCATTTACCCCACAATAATGATAAATCACTATCAGCAAGAAAATGATCTTTAAAATAAATATAAATAAAAAATCCAAAAACCGAAATTGCTACCCAAGCAAAGTGGAAATAAATCGGTTCGAGTCTTAAGTGTTGTTTTTTAAGAAATCCACTTAAGTACCCGACTACAACATAAGTCAGGGATGATAACCCTAATTCAGAACCTCTACCAAATAAATCCGAGATAATTCCTATTATTAATCCAATTATTACACCAGTATAACTGCCCTTATGAATGGCAACATACAAAATGAAAATGAAAAAGAAATCCGGCCGAATTCCATTAATGGAAAGAATGTCGACAATAAATAATTGAAGAAAAAGTGCACCCAAAAATGCAATAATATATCTATTTGTACTAACCATCAATCACAACAAATACATTCATTAATGAACCCAATTCGCTTGACAAACTACCTTTAACTAACTTTTGAAAATTTCCTCGTTTATGCGTTATTTCAGTTACCACACCAACATTTAAATTGGGCGGATAAATATTGCTATAACCCGATGTTACAATTTGGTTTCCGATATTAACTTTCGAATTAGCATGCACTTCTCGTATTTCGCAATGTTCATCCCCACTCCATCTTAAAATACCAGTTGTACCACTTGGTAATATGCGCACACTGATACGAAAATTAACATCTGAAATCAGTTGAACAATGGATGAAGTTTTACCAACTATTATGGTTTTACCGATCAAACCGCTTGGGGTAATAACAGGATTGTCTACCTGAATTCCATTCAAACTTCCAACATCAATTAACATCGATTCAAGGCCCGGTTCTGTTCCTTTACTCACTATGTGACCAGCGATCATTGTTAATTGTTTTTGGTTTTTGAAATCGAGCATTGACCTAAGCTGCCGGTTCTCAGTCTCAAGACTTTGTAAATCCTGAAATTGTAAAGAGTATTGCATATTCTTCGCTCTAAGAATGGAATTCTCTTCTTCGACGGCGCGCAGTGCTTTCAAATTAGAAATTGGAGTCGAAATCCAGGCATAAAAATCAATAGATAATTCTCTGGTAAAGATGATTCCAGGTGCATTTTTCGATGATAAAAGTAAAAAGGATACGATCAGCGCAAGTAGAAATGAGAAATGTTGTTTATTGCGAACAACCGCTAAATAAAGATTACGAAACATCGGTCACATCAATATACTCTCATATTTAGACAGATTCTCCAATACTATCCCAGTCCCTTTAACCACGGATAACAGAGCATTTTCGGAAACATTGACCGGCACATTTGTTCGTTCACGAATTATTTGATCAATACCCTTCAATAATGATCCGCCGCCAGTCAAAATTATCCCCCTGTCAATGATATCAGCCGATAATTCTGGTGGCGTCTGTTCGAGTGCTCGCTTAACTGCCTCAACAATACTATTAACTGGATCTTTTAATGCCTGCCTGATTTCGTCAGATGAAACTTCTGTTATTTTTGGTATTCCGGAAATCAGATCACGGCCTTTAACAGAAATCGCCTCAGATTTCATCCGCATAGCAGAGCCAACCGATATTTTTATTACTTCCCCGGTAGCAATTCCAATATCAAGTTTGTGTTCGTTTCTAAACCACTGAACAATGGCCTCGTCCATTTCATCACCTGCAATTCGGACCGTTTCTTTCGCAACTACGCCATTAAGCGCAATTACCGCTACTTCGGTGGTGCCACCGCCTATATCGACGATGATGTTTCCAACCGGCTGGCTGATATCCAGCCCGATGCCAATTGCAGCTGCCATTGGTTCTTCGATCAGATAAACTTCCCGTGCATTAGCACGTTCACCAGAATCTTTAACAGCCCGACGTTCAACCTCAGTTACGCCGGAAGGAACACAGATTACCATTCTCGGACGAGCTAGGCGATTTAGATTAATTTTGTGAATGAAGCCCTGAAGCATACCATCAGTCATATTAAAATCTGCTATCACGCCATCCTGCAAAGGTCTTATTGTCTCAAGTTCGCGATGTGTTTTACCCATCATGGCCTTTGCGTCAGTGCCAACAGCAACAATTTTACCATCGTGCACAGAACGTGTTACAATAGATGGTTCGTTAATAACAATTCCTTTACCCTGTAGGTAAATCAGTGTGTTTGCTGTTCCGAGATCAATAGCAATATCACCGGATACCCATTTGAACATATTCGCAATTGAGTCTAATAATTTCATGTAAATCGCTTTATTGTTTGATATTCATCAATGATTAATCTTTAAATTTAATTCCAATACAACCGATTTCATTACTATAAAATTTTCAATAGCATTAATTAACTAAAATTGTATTGTTTATAAAACACTCAATTGTGTTAAAAAACATTTTGTTATTCGATTTCAATCCGACTCTGATCCCCAAGAATGAAGCGATGCGATTTTGGTTTTCTATTAGAAGCAGACACAATTACATCGTTTCCAATCAGCGATCCTTCAATACGATTTTTAACATTATCGATTTTACTTGATTCCATAATTATTGAATATTCCAATTCGCTTCCATTGATAATGCATTTATTCCCAATTGAACTATAGGGTCCAACATAGGCATTCTCTATCAGTACATCATTACCCAGAATTGCCGGTCCACGGATCGTAGAATTAACAATTTTAGTACCAGCACCTAATTGTACCCGGCCAGAAATGTTTGACTTTTCATCAACTTCAGCTTTTCTTGAATCTTTAATGTTATCCAGAACCAATCTATTTGCTTCCAGGAGATCAGACGGTTTCCCGGTATCTTTCCACCATCCTGTTATTTCAGAGTAGGTCACAGAATAATTATTTTCAAGAAGATACTGATGAGCGTCTGAGATTTCAAGTTCCCCGCGCTCAGATGGTTTTATTGATTTCACGGCTTGGAAGATATTTGAATCATATAAATAAATACCAGTAACAGCTAAGTCACTTTTAGGTTTTTCAGGTTTTTCTGCAATACTGATAATTTTATTATCAAGGACTTCAGCTACACCAAATCTATTTGGATCAGGAACTTTACTTAGCACTAAATGACAGTTCGATTTATTACTGTTAAATTTTTCAATGAATTGCTTAATTCCACCAACCAGAATATTGTCACCCAAATAAAAAACAAATGGTTCCTCTTTAATAAAATCTTCTGATATTTTTACAACATGAGCCAACCCTTTAGGGGCACTTTGTTCAATATATGAAATTCTTAATCCTTGCTCATGTCCAGTGTTAAATACATTCCTAATTGAATTGTCCCCAACATTAACAACTATTCCAACTTCAATTATTCCGGCTTCCCTAATATAATCTAATGCATAGGCCAGCATGATCTTATTGGCGATGGGAATGAGATGCTTATTTTGCGTGTGCGTGATTGGTCTTAGACGAGTACCGTACCCACCTGCAGTAATTAAAGCTTTCACTATTTCAACATTCCCTTTTTTGCATAATTATCTGCAATTTTGTTCATTTCACGTCTGACATGATTAATTTCCCACGAATCAAATTTTACTAATAAGGATTTGGCTTTTCCATGGAGCATTTTCATCCTCTCATTCTTCACTTTATATTCGCCATTGATTTGTTTTACAACTAATTCACTATCTGCAAAAATCTGAAGTGAAAATAGCTCATTCTTCAATGCCAGTTTTAATCCCTGAATTAATGCTCGGTATTCGGCTTCATTATTAGTTGCTGGACCAATATTTTCAGAAAAGGAAAATATTTCCTCATCATGATTAAGAAATACGCCACCGATTCCTGCCCTTTTACTGTGTAAATCTGCGGCACCGTCAATAAATAATTGAGGGATATCATTTTTCAATTTACCTTTTAATCCAGATACAATATTTCGATCATTCCTGTTTAAACTATTTAATTCACACTTATCCAATAAATTTTTCAGAAATTCCAACTCAGATTTATTTATTTCAATTTTCATGGATACAAATTACTCTCAGATTCGAATCATACTCCAGTAATGAATGGATTGCTTGAAAATTTTGCAGGGCATTCATCCCAATAATAACACCAGTTGCAAAGGGCTGATTCTTTTGCAGGAAATTCACCTCCATTTTCAATCTTGTTTCTAATTTTATCAATTTTAGTTTTTGTCCGATTTACCAGTGAACTAATCTGTTGTTGGGATCGATATGAATGTAACTCAATGCCCTTCTGCAGAAAATGCCAGACTAAAGTAAAAGATTTCTCATCTTTAGAATTCTTCATTATCCCAGCCTGATATAATGCTAATTGATCATCTTGATCCGCTTTCGCCTGGCTCAATATATTTTTTCCAGATTTATAATCATGAATTTCCCAGGTTGAATCGGTCGGTTGATCTAAACGATCAATTACTCCGCGCATGGGATAGTTTTCATCACTATCTAAATTAAAGTCAATTATCATTTCTGTATCAATCACATGTTCGTTAAACGGCCGGTAATTTCGATAGTATCTGACAATACAATCTTCCCCAATGTATTGATACGATTCAGGATTCATGAATGTTCGTACTATCGCAATTCGATCATGCCACTTTTTTTCCCACCTAGCATGGAAAAAATCTATAACTCGATCAATAATTGGAATCGAGTCATTTAATCTTTCCTGATACAAATATTCTAAGGCTTCATGTACACGCTTCCCCATGAATGCTTCAATTCCCTCATCGGGTTTACGGACACCATCAATGTAGCGTATTTTAAATTGAACTGGACAATTACGATATGATTCGAGACTGCTGTAACTAAATCGACTAATCATTTACTAAAGCATTAAGTGCGGCGCAACTAAAATGGCTCCCCGTAAAACGGTGTAGTTAATCTATAATACCCTAATCCATCCCTATCTTCGAAAATAAATGATTTTGAAATTCTGTAATAATACCAAATTTAAAAATTACCGCGCGATTGAGCCATGACGGACCGTTCGATATCTTCAGGTACGCCAAATATAATATAAATCATCCCCATATCAGATTTCCAACCGCCGGAGATTCCAGTAAAATGTTCATTTGTATAAGCAACACGCTTATAGTATTCTTCCATTAATTCATTACTTACAGTCCCTGGCGTGGGATCTCGTGAATCCCAAAATTCTTTGAATAATTTTTCCCTTTGCTTCTTTGATTGGCGCTTCAACTGTGCCCTTTCCTGGCTGGTGAGAATATAAGTCATTTGATCGAGTGCCTTATCAATATTGGTAATCAAATGTGAAACACCAGGATGACGAATTGAAATTTTTGATGTTTTGGAATCACTTTCACCAGATTGAGTTAAAGTCACTTTCAAGTTTGATGTTATATCATCAAAAGCATCTGATGGTATTTTTAAATACTGCTCGAACCAACCAGTATAGCAGGTATCACTGAAGCTATCACTCCAGCGGGGCTTATCATCGCCTGAAAACACTTCATATCTTAAGGAATATGCTCCTTGAGCACATTTACCAGAAATATAAATTAGCAAGCCATCACTAATTTCATTGGCAGAATTGAAAAATGAAGGAATTTTATTAGGCCTAAAACCCCATTCCCCTTCTTGATCAACCAGTAACACTGGCGGATGCAAAGTCACCTTTTTGGAGTATTTAGTAAGATTCAGTTTTGCCTTAGACTCTCCGGTATTTTTTGTATCTAAATCATATAAACTGGCACTGTATTTATATTCACCCGGAGCAACACTGAAATTTGTTGCAAGTGTTATTCCTTTTAGACGAGCAATTGTTTCTTCGTAATTTGATATTAATATTGAATCTTGCCAAAAAGTACGACCGATCTGCCGGTCTTTCTTACCAGTAAATGAAATGGTCGCCTCATAATTTGCTATAAATCCGGCATCGTGTTTAACAAACTGAAGTGTGTAATTCGGAATCTGCATATATATTATAACATTGATCGAATCGCTGGCAGATTGTTGTTTAGTCACAGCCGTCAACGTGAACTTTTCAATATTTTTTTTCCGATTGCCGGTTAGTGGTCCTCGTATTTGTGCCACACTGATTTGGAATAAAAATACGGTTATTAATATTCTGATTATTATGTGTATTAAAGATCTTTTTTCCATAAAAATCTTACCAATCCATTGTTAGTTGCCAACCAGATCATATCACCAGAAATATACATATCCTTCACCAGACTAATAAATGGTAAAGTATAATTACGAATTAATCCTGTTTCTATGTCTACCCGTATAAAATTAGTATCGGTTCCGATAAAGCAAAATTGATCTACAAATTTCATTGTGTTTATTCTAATCGATTTATACACCGAAGGTTCCACAGCAATATTCCATGCTTTTAAAATTTGATCAAATGATATTATTCCATAACGTGTACCAAAATAGACTAAGGAATCTTTTGAGGCAATTTGCCAGAAATTTTGAATAAAATCCTGCACACCTTCAAGACCGGAGATATCACCAATATATTTATAATTTTCTAGTTTTTTATTTTTAATGTTGTACCGATATAAATTGAAATTTGTGCTTATCCATGCATACGAACCTGTCAAGTGGATATCATTAACCCCAAATTGAAATAAATTTTGTTGAAGTTCTATTCCTAAATTATTTTTCGTAATACGATCCAAAATACCCAATCCACTTTTACTACCTGCCCAAATATGCTTGGAATCATGACTGATAACAGTAATGGGATTATTTGCAACCCCAGTAATGGCACCATGAACTCTCCAAAACTTTTCATTTTTATCATAAGTAATCATACCAGCATCTGACCCAAACCAGATTTCTGTTTGATCCTGATCAATTGAATAAATTGAAGCGGGGGGTAAATTGATCGTTGTCGCAAAATCATAATAATCAAACCTAAGTGGATCAAGATTAATTTTTGTTATTCCATGTGACAATTTATTATTTATTCCCGCTACCCAGAGGGATTTATTAAATGACAAGGCCTGTACATTTGTGTTTTTTAATCCGGTTTGAAATGGCACCAGTGTTTCCATTTGCTTATCACCGTTGAAAATTGTGCCGTTATCAGTACCGACCCAGATATTGTTTGAATTTTCTATGAGATAGGTCGTGATCTTTGAAAACTCACCCAATGGACTTATAAAATAATTGGCGTTCAGTATCCATCCGTTAAGTGCCAGGTAATTCTCATAATTGGCCGGAAGATTGGTTAGTGGTGCGTTAATACTACTCCATCTGATATCTGCTTCATCATCTGGAGCCGGCTGGACCGAATGTAATATACCAGCTACTTTATCCAATTTAATTGCAACGTGACCAGCATCTATCCATATATTTGAAATTGATGAACCCATGCGCCATATATTTTCAGTGCCAGATAATCCAATATTTTCGCTTTCGATCAGCATCCAATTCCCGGTTGCTGAATTCGAGAATTCCAAGCCATTCTCAGTCATTGCCCAAAGAATTCCAGTATCTTGATCAAAATGGACAGCAAGAATATTATTAGTTGATAATCCCTGGGCGGCAGTAATTGGTTCTTCAAATCCAATTCGGTATTTATCCATTCTCAGGATGCCGCCTGCGCTGGATCCGATATAGATGTATTGATAGCCTTCTGAAATTGATGATATCTCTCCAGTTTGCCGATATAAGGTCCAGTCAAAGGGATCAAATTCCGAAAGCGACTGGCTATTGAGTACGCTGAACAACGATAGGAAAATTAAGTTGTATTGGATTGAAAGATTCTTATTCAAAATGGTCAAATCAGCTAGTGCTAATTAATAAATATTAGAAAAAAATATCGATAACTTACTGATTCAGGATTAATCTCAAATAGTTGGTTCTTCTTCTTCAAATATTATATCGTTTAATATATCAAGTGTAATTGTAACCACACCAACTTCTTCACATACTCGGCCTGCTGCAAAATTTGCCAGTGCAGCTGCTTCAAATGGATTGGCTCCGCAAATGTCAGCTAAAGTAAAAGTGCTAATAACTGTATCTCCGGCGCCCGAAACATCGTGCACTTTACGGGCTCTTGTAGGAATGGATATATGTCCATCCTCCATAAATAAGGCCGCCCCATCGGCACCCAATGTTACCATTAATATTTCGGCATCTAGTTTTTTATGGAGCAATTTACCATGTTTAATAAATTCCGTTTCATCAAGATCTGATAAACCCAATGCTTGCTGAAATTCTGAGTAATTTGGTTTGAATAATCTGGTATTTTTATAAGCAAAAAAATTATCAAGTTTTGGATCGACATAAACAGGAATCGATTCCTGGGTACTAATCTTGGTGATGTTATCAATTAATCGTTTTGACAGCAATCCTTTGTCATAGTCGGCGATGATAATTGCGTCATAGCTTGGAACTAACTGATTTAATTTTAATTTAATTTCAGTTAAAATTTTCTCAGATAATTGTTCCGTGGATTCCTGGTCAACTCGAACAACCTGCTGATTTTGAGCTATAACACGTGTTTTAATGGAAGTAGTTCTGTCAGGGTCCTTTACCAATCCGCTTATGTCAACACCCTCTAAATCCAATAATAATTCTAGTTCTTCTCCATTCGCATCCCGGCCAATAACGCTCAGAATTGTGACCTGACATCCAAGTTTGACTAAATTGAGAGCTACATTACCAGCGCCACCGGGATTTCTATTAGATGATCTTACTTCAATGATGGGAACCGGAGCTTCCGATGAAATCCGATTGGCAGCTCCCCATAAATAGGAATCAAGCATAATATCGCCAATCACAATTATATTTTTGTTCTTAAAGTTTTCGACGATCTGATTGTAACGTTTTACATCCATATTCAAATATTATTTTTATTGATTCTCAATTTTTGGCCGATCAAGGATCAACATTAGTATGATATACAGGACTATGCCAATTCCGGCACTGATAAATGTGGCAAATATCCACAAAAATCTTACTAAAGTAGAATCAACATTTAAGGCTTCTGCCAGACCTCCACATACACCGGCAATACGTTTGTCTGTCCGAGAAAGATGAAGTGAGCCAAATTCTCTTTTTCCAATTTTAAAATTTTTTAATTCTCCTTTAGTGTAAATCAGATAAATTCCTAATCCAATAATCAGAAGAGCAAATATTACATTGATACCAGCTCCCCAAAATGAATTCCAAATCAAATGAATAATCGGTTTATGTTGAAAAAATAAAACTAGCCCCACCAATATCAATACAATACCCCAGATAATCATTGAATTTTCATCTTTTTGTTCCACCTCACTATCTGTGGACACGATGAGCGATTCTTCAGGAATAATGAATATTGCAAGAATGTATGCCAGGACACCAGCTCCCCCAAATAGAGTAAAAAATATCCATAGTATGCGAACAATTGTTGGATCAATATTGAGATATTGTGCAAACCCGCTGCATACTCCTGCTAATACTCTTTCTGATCTCGATCGTTCAATTCTCTTCATAATTATTTCCCAGCTAATGCTTCAATATGTTTAACTACACTTTCAGCAAGTGCATCTAGGTGATATCCACCTTCCAATACCGATAGTATTTTATTACCGGTTGTTTCTTCTGCAAGCTTCATTATCGATTTAGTGATTTCGTAATAACCATCTGTAGTAATATTCATTCCACCGATTATATCTTTTTCATGAGCATCAAATCCAGCAGATAGAATCAATAATTCAGGTCTAAAATCTAAAACAATATCGGCAATAGAATTATTAAATATATCAAGATAAATCTCATCATCTGAACCGGCTTTTAGCGGATAATTAATAGTCCTCCCTAACCCATCGCCGGTTCCATTCTCATCTCCGTGCCCAGTTCCGGGATAAAAGGGATATTGATGTGTACTGATGTACATTATATTGGGATCATTTTCAAATATATGCTGCGTCCCGTTTCCATGATGTACGTCAAAATCGATTATCACAATTTTTTCAACACCATATTGCTTTTGTGCATATCTGGCTGCAATCGCCACGTTATTAAATAGACAAAACCCCATGGCCATATTTTTTTCAGCATGATGACCTGGTGGTCGAACTAATGCCATTACCGTAGTTAACGCCCCTGCAAAAATTCTGTCGATTCCTCCTGCGACTGCACTGGCTGCCAATACAGCAACATCAAAAGAATCAGCAGAGATTGGATTGTCAGCGGTGTCAATTATTGGAGCACCAAGCTCGCAGGCCTGCTGCAATCGGGTTATATAATCTAAATCATGAACTAATTCAGGATATTTTAAATGCTGCCGTTGCGGATTTATCTCGATTATTGAATTAAATATCTCAGATTTTCGGATAAGGGAATCAATTGATTTGAGCCTATCAGGTGATTCAGGATGGTAAGATCCTGGATCATGATCTAAAAACCGCTTTGACGTTATTAGGCCAACTGACATAAAAATTATTTTGTATTTTTTTTCGAGTAGCGTGAACTCTGCGAATTTTGGATTCCCGGCCGGATTTTTGAAACGTGACCATTATCAAGATGAATTAATACAGCTGCAAATTTCTTGATCTGAAAATCAGTTGGGGCTGCCAAAATTATCGTTGTCCCCAATTCGCGGTTCATCTTCTTAATTTGTTTTCTAAAATCCAGTTCCATTTTATCATCCATTAAAGTCCCATAATCATCAATTAACAAAACTCTGGGATCGCTCTCAACCGCAAGTATCTTATTTAACCATGCAATTTCACCTGGTGAAAGATTACTTAATGTTTGGTCCCAGATTGCTTTTTGAACACTGCGATTAAAATATTTTGCTTTGATTTTTTCCAGCTTTTTAGGATGAATACTTTTTACAATTTGTTTTATTTTTCCACTTTCCGGAAGTTGCTCAACTGATGCGAGGTAAATATCATCATTACCTTTTATTTTGCCTAACCAATTTGAGGAAAATGGTTCGCTATCGTAATTAAGAATGCCGGAAGTTTGTTTTTCTTTACCCGCTAATAATCTAAGTAGTGTGGACTTTCCCGACCCAATTGCTCCAATAATTCCGTAGATCGTTCCAGGATGGAACTGAAGTTTCCTGATTTGCAGTACAAGCCGTTTTCCGTACTCTTTCTTGAGTTCAGAAACTTCGTAAATAAGTTTTGATCTTTGATTCATCTTAACTGCCTCCATGGTAAATGGATCGATGAATCAGAAAGTTTTATTAACTAGTATTTTCCAAAAAACGTTCAGCATCAATCGCGGCGCTACAACCAGATCCTGCGGCAGTAATAGCCTGACGATATATATAATCCTGGACATCACCTGCAGCAAACACGCCTGGTATATTCGTCGCTGTGCTGCCATTCTGA
>PVMS01147414.1_pt1 | contig 11608 bp, 8 predicted proteins | sample 1853461 | NCBI WGS metagenome assembly PVMS01 (sample SAMN08582032, study PRJNA380276) | Marine sediment metagenome, whole genome shotgun sequencing project. | isolation source: ocean sediment barecode stripped | collected 2017
GGAATTCAAACTAAATTGGTTAAAACGAACTATTTATAACTTTAGAATCAAGATACAAATTACCTAAATGTATGAAATTGCATCCTAATCTCCAAACTAGGATATTAAGTGAGATTTCTTAATAGGTACTTAATTAGAGGATAAGCTTACCAGTGTAATTTATTTTTACCCAATTACTGTTGTAAAAATTATTCTATTGAACTTGAACGATTTATTCCGGCAAACGACTTTTATCCGTACCGTTTACAAATTCGGTTTTTAGAATCACTTCGCCACGGTCGTTGTACTTGATATATTCCCCATGGCGAACGCCATCTTTATAACGGATCTTTTCTATGATCTGGTTTCGGCGGTTGTATTCGACCGAAACGCCATCTAATCTACCCCCCTTAAAATGTTGCTCTTTCCAAATGGCTTCATTCGGATAATAATAAACCCATTTACCGTTGGGCTTGCCATCAATAAATGTGCCTTCGCTTTCGAGCCCCTGAAAATCATTATATGTTCGCCAAACCCCAGATTTATTGCCATCTGTATAAAATCCCTCCTGGCGTAATCTTCCGTTTTCATGATAAAATTTCCAACTTCCAGTTCTGTTGTCGTTTGACCAGAAACCTTCGTATTTAAGATTGCCGTTTTCGTACCAGCCTTGCCAGTTTCCATCCAATGCTCCAGCCTTAAAAACACCCTTATCGCTTAATTTTCCATCAAGGTACCACGAATTCCATTCGCCTTCTTCTTTTCCGTTTACAAATTCACCTACTTGTCCTTTTTTACCATTGTCGGAGTAGTAGGTCCAAACCCCCGTTTTCTCTCCATGTAAAAACGCACCTTCTTTCCAGATTTTTCCGCTGTTGTAGTAGTAATTCCAGCCCCCTTCTTTTCGACCCTCTATAAAAAATCCTGTATAATATACTACCTCATTGGGGTGGTAGTATTTCCATTCACCATCGGGTTGGTCATCAGTAAAATTCCCCTCCATATCCAGATTACCATCCGGAAAGTACCACAGCCATAATCCGGTCTTTCCCCCCAGGTTATAAATTCCGGTTGTTTTGGGTTTTCCATGATCATAATTCATTAAAAACGAACCATCAAGTGTATCGTTATTATAATGTGAAATCATGGTTACCAATCCCGATAGATTCCAGACGATCCATTCTCCGGTTTTTATTTCGCCATAGTAAAACCCTGTAGCTGCGGTATCGCCTGTTGGGTATAATTCAACGAATTTTCCATTTATTTTCCCATCCGAATAAGGGTAAATAAATTTTACCACTCCACTGGGATAAAATTCTTTAAGAACACCAGTCCCGTTTTCAATTAATACATTTCCATCCTTATCTTTAAAATACATTACCGATTTTACCCCGGCAGAATCATATTTTTCTTTCTGATATATCTCAGCCTTAGTTGAGAAATATTCCCATGATCTAAACTTATGATTATCGAGATAATACCCTTTTGAAATCGTTTTTCCGGATCTGTACCAGGTTGTCATTAAACTATCCTGCACATCGTTTTTAAACCAACCCTCCTCGCTTTTTTGTCCGTTTTCATGATAGCGGGTAACTTTACCATTCAATTTCCCCATGGTGTATTCAGCGCTTTCTTTTAGCTGCCCGGTTGGGTACCAAAAATTCCATTCACCATTTTCGAGTCCGCGTTCATAAACACCTTCACTGCGTTTTTGAGTTTGTTCTGCATCCCAAAAATCCAGGTATTCCTGAGTTTGGGATTGTGTGATTAAAGATGATGTAAAAAGGATGAGGAAGAGAAAAAGAGATCTTAACATGGTTTTAATATTGTTAGGTTGTGCTTCAATTTGCTTCATTTCAAAAATTGAGGTATTATTAAGATTATCAACTATAAAGAAGCATTCAAAAGTTTATCATCATTTAACAAACGGTTAATCAGCGGGTTTGTTTTAAGCGCCCTAAACATTTGTATATGCATCATATGGTGGGTATCTGAGCCCAACAGTGAGATCATATTCTTTTCGGCAAGGAATTGACTGATCTTTGAAACTTCCGGGCCGTAAATACAGGCAATCGACCCCAGATTTACTTGTAGTAAAACCCCTTTTTCGTGTAGTTCTTCATACCTTTTTAAATTCTTATGCCAATATGTATAACGCTCGGGATGTGCCAAAACCGGTTTATAGCCGTTTAGCTGCATATCGAAGATCAGTTTGTCGAGTAATTTTGGTTCTTCGAAAAAAGATAATTCAAACAAAACCATTTTTTTTCCAAAGGTGAGCAGATCTTTATCAGCGATCAGTTTTTCGAAATGATCATCCAAATAATACTCAGCTGCAGCATCGATTTTAATATTGATCTTATGCAACTTAAGGGCTTCTCGTAAGCGTTCTAATCCAGACAAAATGATCTCCTTATCGTTACGGTAATAATCGTACATGATATGCGGAGTGGTTATGATCTTTTTATAACCCATATCCTGTAATCCCAAGATCAATTGAATAGATTCATCCAATGATTTTGCGCCATCATCGATCCCCGGAATTAAATGAGAATGCACATCGGTTACCAGAGCCGACAGATCACGCGGCTCAGATTGCTTTTGTTTTATACCGAATATTTTACTAAAAAATCCCATTTATAAACTCAAGTATTCAAAATTTTTGATCTTATTGCGGTAAATGCCTTTTACATCAACAACAATTCCTTTTGGATTTAACCACTTCGCAAAATAATCTTCCGGAAGGTCTACATAATCATCGTGATTTACAGCAATAATAATGGCGTCGTATTTTCCGGTGGGTTTATCTACCAATCTAAAACCATAATTGGCAAATACTTCTTCTGAATCGGCATGAGAATCCATCACTTCAACATGAACCGAAAATGATTCAAGCTCTTTTACCAGATCAACCACTTTCGAATTTCTGATATCGGATACATTCTCTTTAAAAGTTGCACCCTTAATTAAAACGCGCGCTTCCATAATGTTTACACCGGCAGAAATAATGCGTTTTACGGTCTGCTTACCCAGATAAAATCCCATGGAGTCGTTTACATAGCGGCCTGAGTTAATAATTTTCGCATGGTAGCCAACCTGTTTTGCTTTGTGAGTCAAGTAATAAGGATCAACGCCAATACAATGTCCCCCTACCAAACCGGGGTAGAAATTCAGGAAATTCCATTTTGTGCCGGCTGCCTCTAACACGTCGTAAGTATTAATTCCCAACCTGCTAAATATGATTGACAACTCGTTGATCAATGCGATATTTACATCGCGCTGCGTATTTTCGATGATCTTGGCTGCTTCGGCAACTTTTATGGTTGCAGCTTTGTGTACGCCGGCATCAACAACCATTTCGTATAATTCACCAATTTGTTCCAACGAATCATCATCGCATCCAGAAACTACTTTGATCACCGTTTTTAAAGTATGTTTTTTATCACCCGGATTAATTCGTTCGGGAGAAAACCCAACTTTAAAATCTTCAATAAATTTTAATCCTGATTCCTGTTCCAAAACCGGAACACAATCGTCTTCGGTACATCCGGGATAAACTGTTGATTCGAAAATCACATAATCTCCTTTTTTAAGCATTTTACCTACGGTATCAGTAGCGCTTAACAGGGGTTTTAAGTCAGGAAGTTTAGCTTCATCGATCGGTGTGGGAACAGCTATAATAAATACACTTGCACTTTTGAGGTCATCGGGGTTTGCCGTAAATAGAACATCGCAATTCTCAAATGCTTCTGGGCCGAGTTCCCGACTTGGGTCCTCATTGTTCTTTAGCATATTAATCCGCCCTTCGTGAATATCGAAACCGATCACACTTGCTTTTTTAGCAAACTCGAGCGCGATGGGTAATCCAACATAACCCAATCCGATCACGGCAATTTTTGATTCTTTATTTTTAACTGATTTGATCATTTCTGTTTATCTCTTACCTGGTAAATTCTTTCAATAATATCAACCACTTTCATCCCTTCGAGTGCATTTGTTGTAGCACTTGTTCTGTGTTTTAAAGTGTCGATAACATTTTCTATAATAAAATGATGATTTGCTGCACTTCCTTTGTAATGTCCGTAATCGTTTGCAGGGCCAGCTTCTGGCAATTCCGGCATTTCGTAATTATCAACATGACAATACTCCACCTCGTTCATATATTGTCCGCCAACTTTTACACTCCCTTTCGACCCGATAATGGTCATTGAGCTTTCCATGTTTTTATTCCAAATTGAAGTAGAATAATTTATGCTTCCAATTCCCCCATTTATAAATCGAAAATTGACGATGCCAGAATCTTCGAAATCGGTTAGATCTTTATGGGTAAAGTCGGCAAATTTTCCTTCTATGTCGGTAATATCTCCAAACAACCAATACATAATATCCACGAAATGCGAAAACTGTGTAAACAAAGTTCCGCCATCCAGGTTGTTTGTGCCTTTCCAATTGTCTTTTTTATAATATCGCTCATCGCGATTCCAATACATATTCGACTGCACCATCAAAATATCACCCAGTCGATTTTCATCTATCATTTCTTTTAGCCATACAGAAGGTGGTGAGTATCGGTTTTGCATTACAGCAAAAACCTGTTTCGACATCTGCAATGCTTTAAAGATCATGGCTTCACAGGAATTCTTATTCAACCCCATGGGTTTTTCGCAAACTACGTGGTGTTTTTCACTAAGTGATTTCAGGGATTGTTCGGCATGTAAACCGTTGGGTGTGCATATGGTAATAACATCAGCCTCCGGAGTGGCTTTTAATAATTCGTCGATCGAAGAATAAAAAGGGGCATCAAATTTTTCGATACCGAGTTCTTCTTTTGGCTTGATATCGCACAAAGCTACCAATTCGGCTTCGGGATTACGGCTTATCATTTCTGCATGCCTTTTTCCGATATGGCCACAACCCACCACTGCAAATTTTATGATCTGATCTTCTCCCATCAATTATTTCAGCTTAGTAACATTTTCATTTTTCAATTCATATTGCTCTCCACTTTCGAGACAAACCGCCATTCCTTTTTCATCAAAATTTAAACGGTGACCATATTCGCTCATCCAGCCGGTTTGTCGCGCAGGATTGCCAACAACTAATGCGTATTGTTTAACTGCTTTGGTAACCACAGCACCTGCACCTATAAAGGCGAACTTCCCGATCTCATACCCGCAAACAATGGTTGCATTTGCTCCAATTGAAACCCCTTTACGCACGATAGTTTTTGCATATTGACCTCTCCTTACAACGGCGCTTCTGGGATTAACAACATTTGTAAAAACCATCGATGGCCCAAGAAACACATCCTCCTCACAGGTTACTCCTGTGTAAATAGATACATTGTTTTGCACTTTGCAATTATCACCTAAAATAACATCAGACGACACTACTACATTTTGTCCGATATTACAGTTTTTACCAAGTACAGCATCGGGCATAATATGCGAGAAATGCCATATTTTGCTTCCTTCGCCAATTTGGCAACCCTCATCAATAACAGCTGTTTCGTGTGCAAAGTATTTCATGTTTATCTTCCTATACTTTCGTAATAAAAACCAAGTTCTTTAATTTCTTTAGGGTCGTAAAGATTTCGCCCATCAAAAATAGTTTTACTCTTTAATCTTTTTGCTATTTCATTAAAATCGGGCGACCGAAATTGAGACCACTCGGTTGCGATCAGTAATGCATCAGCCTGGTCAAGGGCATTATAAAAATTCTCAGAGTAAGTTATTTTATCACCGATTTTATTTTTAACATTTTGCATGGCTTCCGGATCAAATGCCTTAATTGTAGCTCCTGCTTTGGTAAGCGCATCAACTATGTACAATGCGGGAGCTTCACGAATGTCGTCTGTATCTGGTTTAAAAGATAATCCCCAAAGTGCGAAATGTTTTCCGGTTAGATCTTCGCCGAAGTGTTTTTTAATTTTTTCTACCAATACCAATTTCTGGATCTGATTGATTTTCATAACCGAATCGAGAATGTCAAAATTATAACCCGCTTGTTTACCCGATAAGGCCAATGCCTGCACATCCTTCGGAAAACAGGATCCTCCATAACCAATCCCAGGAAAAAGGAAGCGTTTTCCTATGCGATCATCAGCTCCCATCCCTTTGCGAACCATATCTACATTAGCCCCTACTTTTTCGCAAAAATTTGCGATCTCGTTCATAAAGGTAATTTTAGTAGCCAGAAAAGCATTCGCAGCATATTTTGTTAACTCAGCCGATTTTTCATCCATAAAGATCAGGGGGTTACCCTGACGCACAAACGGATTGTACAAATGTTTCATTAAGTCAATTGCCCGATCGCTTTCAGTACCGATCACCACCCTGTCGGGTTTCATAAAGTCGTCAACTGCAAACCCTTCTCGTAAAAACTCAGGGTTAGAAACCACATCAAAAGGGACATTTGTTATAGCGGCAATGGTATTCTTAACTTTTACAGCAGTTCCAACAGGAACAGTGCTTTTATCGATGATCACCTTGTAATCTTCAATCATCCCGGCCAGATCGGAGGCTACTTTTAAGATATAGCTTAAATCAGCTGAGCCATCTTCTCCGGGAGGAGTTGGCAAGGCCAAAAATATTATTTCAGCATTCTTTTGTGCTTCCCGGAGATCTGTGGTAAAAGAAAGTCTACCGGCTTTTATATTCCGGTGGAAAAGTACATCAAGGTGAGGCTCGTAAATGGGTACTTCCCCATTTCTCATTCGATCAATCTTATCGGCATCAATATCCACACAAACCACATTATTCCCGGTTTCGGCAAAGCAGGTTCCGGTTACTAAACCGACATATCCTGTTCCAACAACAGCTATATTCATTTCTTAGAATTTGCGTATTCAATCACGCCTTCGGTGATAAATTTTAAAGTTTCTTCGGTGTGTTCGGTATGCATGGGTAATGATATAACCGACTTACATAATTTCTCAGTAATAGGAAAATCTCCTTCTTTATATCTGGGATCGGGATATGCTTTTTGTAAATGCAGAGGAACCGGATAGTATATCATTCCTGGAATCCCCTTTTTATTTAAAAAAGATTGCATTTCAAATTGATCTAATCCTTCTCCTAACTGAAGCGTATATTGGTGAAAAACATGTGTTGAATTTGAGACCCGATTTGGTGTGATCAACCCATCGATATCTTTAAAAGCAGCATCGTAATAATCAGCGGCTTTTCGTCGGGCATCGCAATATTCGTCAAGGTATTTTAGCTTCACTTTTAAAACGGCTGCCTGCATACTATCCAATCTCGAATTTACCCCAACCAGATCATGATAGTATCTCTTATCCATACCGTGATTCACTATTTTCCTGATCATTGTGGCAAGTTTATCATCATTCGTAAAGAGGGCACCGCCATCTCCAAAGCAACCCAGATTTTTTGAAGGGAAAAAAGAGGTGCAACCGATATCCCCAATTGCTCCAGCCTTCGATTTTTTCCCATCAGTATGAAAATAATCAGCGCCAATTGCTTGAGCAGTATCTTCAATAACCACCAAATTATGTTTTTTGGCCAATTCCATTATGGGATCCATATCCGCAGTCATGCTATACAAGTGAACGGGAACAATGGCTTTGGTATTAGGGGTTATGGCATTTTCGATGGCCTTAATATCAATGTTAAATGTTTTCGGATCAACATCTACTAAAACCGGAGTTAGTTTTAACATGGCTATTGCTTCAACAGTAGCTACAAATGTGAAATCGGATGTTATTACTTCATCGCCGGGTTTTAGTTCGGTTGCCATCATGGCTATTGTCAGCGCATCGGTTCCGTTGGCACAGGGAATTACATGTTTTACATCGAGGTATTTTTCGAGATCTGATTGAAATTCTTTGATCACAGGTCCTCCGACAAAATAGGCTGAGTCTACAACTTCACTAATAGCTGTATCAATTTCTACTTTAATTTTTTGATATTGACCAACCAGGTCAACCATTTGAATTTTACCCATTGAAATGATTTTTTTACTGAAGTGCGAATTTACCTAAAAAGTGTTAAAGAGTAAATGATAGAATGATTTAATAAGCTAATAATTAAATAAAATAATAACTAAGATCATTTATCACTTAACCCTCTGGTTTTATAGGTAATAATACGATGAAAACAGTCCCTTTATTATGTTGGGTTCGAAAAGTAATTGTTCCTTTATGATTGGATACAATTTTATTTACAATAGCAAGCCCTAGTCCCATTCCTGTTGATTTGGTTGTAAAATTGGGGTTAAATATTTTGGTCTGTAGATCTTCAGGAATTCCTTTCCCATTATCGGCTACTTCTATTTTGTAATATTCATCTTCTTCCGATAGACTCAAAATAACCTCTCCGTTTGGATTATGACTGCTGGCCTGAATTGCATTTTTAATTAAGTTATTTAGCATTCGAATTATTTGCCCCTTATCAGCCTGAAAAGGTGCCTCATTCAAGTCGATATTTGTTTTGATCGTAATATTTTCGTCAGCTGAAAATAAACCTGCTAAATCGAGTATTTGTTTTTTAAGATCGAATGCTGATCTGGTGGACACCGAGATTTTTGCAAACTGCGAAAACTCGTTTGCGATCTGGGTAAGGTTATCAATTTGTTCTATGAGTGAATTAACAAGCGATTTCGATTTCTGCATCGCCTCAGCCGGGTTGTTTTCCAATAAACGTTGAAAATGTTGAATGCTCAATCGCATTGGAGTTAATGGATTTTTAATTTCGTGTGCAACCTGCCTGGCCATTTCGCGCCATGCACTCTCTCGTTCCGATTGCGCAATTTGCTCTGCCATTTCCTGCAGTTCTTTTACTTTTAGATTGTAAACGTTTACCATGGTAGCAACTTCGTCGCTCCCTGAGTATTCAATCGGCTCATTAATGTTTATTAAATCAAGTGATGAAAAACTATTTTGAAGCATCTTTAATGGTGCTGTTATCCAGTTTGAAACATATATCGCAACAATCACCGAAATTCCGGTAAGCAACACAAAAACATTGATAAGAATAAGCAAAAACCTGTTAATCTCGTTTTTGAGATTATCCTGACGTGCAAAATAGGGAACGTTTAAAATCCCGAGTTTTTGACCGGAATTATTATACAAGGGTTTATATCCCGATAAGTAATCGAAGGATCCAATAGACTCCTGATGTATAAATTTACTTTTTTTATCCAGTTCAATTGCTGAATAAGCTATTGGGTTAACCCGGGGGCTTAATAGGTCTTTTTCCCAAATAAGCGAAGATGAAGATCCTGCAAGAAGTCCGGAATTTTTAAATAAAGAAATGTCAGAATAAAACACCTCTGAGAACTTATCCAGATAAGCTTTAAGTTCACTAGCCGGCATCTGACTGAGATTATCTAAATGCCCTGTTTTGTGTTGTAATTCAATATTAATAGAATTTAAGCGCTCGGTAATTTGTTCACGGTTTCTTTGATGAAACTGATCGGTGATCTGAGAAAAAACAATCAATGCATAAACGGTGAGAATGCCGAATATAAAACCTACTAAGATGACCTGAATTTTGGTACGCAAAGATAATTTTAACGGATTGGGCATTGTAAGTATCCGTTCAAATATTAACCATAGCGTATATAAAAATCCAAGGAAAAGAAACAGGTACGAAAAAATGGTAAGGTGTTGCAAAAACCCCGGAATTGGTTTAGCGATCATCCAACGGTAACCATATTTTTCGGGCAAGACCAAAATATTTAAGCTCGTACTATTAACAAAGCCTTGCGAATCTTCGGTCCATTCGAGTTCGCTTAAATCGATGGGAAAATCATCCTCAGCGTTTGAAAATATTCTTGTATTATCCTGATAACGAGCATATAAATATTCTTCAGAATTTTTAAAAGCCTGGTTATCATTATCTAATAAGTTCGGGAATCCAATGCTTTTCGGCTCGGGTATTTCGGAAAAAACACCATTTACATAGCCCAACGAATCACCCTCATATAAAATAGGAATCGAGAAAAGGTAGCCCAACCCAATTTGTTTACTGTAGTAAAAAAACAAATGATCAGAGGCTGTTTTAGATAAGGAATCTATAGTTAATTCAGGAATAACTGGGCTGTTCGTAATTGGTGTTTTATCTAATCCTGAAAAAGATATTTGTTTCTTAAATCTGTACCAATCATCCCCAAAAAAAGATTTAAAAGCATTGATCTCTTCATCTTCAACTTTCTGATTTAAGAAAATCTTCTGTAGCAAAACGTTGTCTTGCAACCTGTTTATCTTATACCCAAAATTCAGTTCAAGTATCGGATCTTGAATTTGATTGATCCTTTCGCCAATAATTTGCCTGATTTCGTGCTCCTTTTGCACATTATATTTTTCGAAAACATATGCGGTAAAGAATGCAAATATGGCAACGTTTAATAATGTTACGCCAAAGTAAAAAACATGTTCGGAGAACCAGATCCAGGAACCAATTGCAAGTATTAACGGCAAAGTCCAAAAGGTGTCGATAAGATTAAAATCGGACAAACCCGCTTGGATAGCCCCAAAAATCCCATAAACTGTAAAGGTGAGTAAAGTGAAGATATAAAACGACAGGCCAATACTAAATACAACACGAATGAGCGCAGTAACAATTTTAAAATACGACATAAACACCAAGCCTATAGTAAGCATACCAACCAGGCTAAAAGTGCCTAATTCGAATAAATGATCAAGGTTAAATGGAATACGTGAATTCTTGATCAACCCCTCGAGAAAAGCATTAATGATAAAAACTATTAATAAGTTTATAACTAAAAAAAGTAGCCATAAACCAAGTCCATTATTTGTTTTTATAATCGATTGATTATTATTGAGAAGATGGGAAATCAAAAATGAAAAAAATAAAAACAGCAAAGTATTGATCAATAGATCTCCTAGCGAGGGAAATAATGAAGATTGCGCGTAAACAGCCGGATCGAATAGTGGATTTAAGTATAAATTTATTGGAAACGGATTATTCAGCCATACAAGTCTAAGCAGAATTATAATAATTATTGTAAGTACAGCTGATATCCATTTTCTTTTATAGCTGGTAATTTTTAACCATTTGTTATAAAGTAAAACCAGCAATGTAATAAGCCACGCGAAAAAAACAATCGTGTAGATTGCACTTATAATCGTTTTCCCAGAATTGGCTTTTGAGAAATCGAGATAAAATATGGTTTCAGAAGAAAGTTGTACCGGGAAACAGTCGTCTTTGAACGATTCAATTATTTTCACCCCGGGGGTGAGGTTGGCATTAAGTAAAAACCTGCTCTCTAAAAACAGGCTCTTGAGCTTCAGCGGGCGATATCATTATGACCTTCGGCATTCAAGCTCTCAGCTCCTCTGTAACTGCTGATGAAAGAATTTACCAAGCTGGTCTCTGATCTGGTCGCGAACCTGGCGGTAGACCGTCATGATTTCTTCTGGACTTCCGGTTGCGTGTGGTGGATCCGCAAATGGGATGTGCGCTCGTACGGTCCCGCCAAAGACCGTGGGACATTTGCTGTCAGCGTCGTCGCAGAGAGAGATGACCCAATGAAAATCCTCTCCATGGTCTTCGGCAACCAGTTCCTCAGTCCCTCTGTAACTGCTGGCGAAAGAACTCACCAAGCTGGGATCTGATCTGGTCGCGAACCTGGCTGTAAACCGTCA
>PVMS01174790.1_pt1 | contig 11606 bp, 8 predicted proteins | sample 1853461 | NCBI WGS metagenome assembly PVMS01 (sample SAMN08582032, study PRJNA380276) | Marine sediment metagenome, whole genome shotgun sequencing project. | isolation source: ocean sediment barecode stripped | collected 2017
AATTTGGCCCTGGTCAGACTTTTCACCAGGTGTTTGGGTACACCATCCACCGGCATGATATAGGGTAGATTAATCTCGATCTGAAAAAGGACCCCATGGCCCTGCAGCGCCTGAAAGAGGCTGCCGAAAAAGCCAAGATCGAACTCTCCAGCGCCACCCAGACCGAGATTAATCTACCCTATATCATGCCGGTGGATGGTGTACCCAAACACCTGGTGAAAAGTCTGACCAGGGCCAAATTTGAAAGTCTGGCCGATAGTCTGATCCAGGCCGTCATTGGGCCATGCAAAAAGGCCCTGAAAGATTCCGGACTGAGCAAGGATGAGATCAATGAAGTCATTCTTGTGGGTGGTTCCACCCGTATCCCGGCGATCCAGAAGGTTGTTCAGGATTTCTTCGGAAAAGTACCATCCAAAGGAGTGAACCCCGACGAGGTAGTGGCGGTAGGTGCTGCCATCCAGGGTGGTGTTCTTACAGGTGAAGTGAAGGATGTGCTCTTGCTCGATGTAACTCCTCTTTCTCTGGGTATTGAAACCATGGGCAGTGTCAGCACCAAGCTCATTGAGTCCAATACCACCATACCCACAAAAAAGACTCAGACTTTTACCACGGCTGCAGATAACCAGCCTTCGGTTGAGATTCATGTGCTGCAGGGCGAAAGGTCATTGGCCAAGGATAACAAGACCATCGGACGCTTCCACCTGGACGGGATTCCGCCATCACCCCGTGGACTCCCTCAGATTGAGGTCGCATTCGATATTGATGCCAACGGAATCCTGAATGTCTCAGCAAAGGATAAAGGGACCGGAAAAGAGCAGAGTATCCGAATTGAAGCATCATCGGGGCTCTCCGACAGTGAGATCGAAAAGATGAAGCAGGAGGCCAAAGAGAATGAGGAGGCTGATAAGACAGCCAAGGAACGAATTGACAAACTTAACGCTGCCGACAGCCTGATATTCCAGTCTGAGAAGCAGTTGAAGGAGTTTGGCGAGAAGATCCCGGACGAGAAGAAAGCTCCCATCGAGGAGGCTCTTAACACCTTGAAAGAGGCGCACAAAAGTGAGGATCTGGCTGCTATTGATCAGGCCACCGAGACACTGAACACTGCATGGCAGGCTGCCTCACAGGATATATATAATGCACAACAACAAGGGGCCGAAGGCGGTCAGCCAGGCGGCGAAGGCGGTCAGCCAGGCGGCGAAGCTGAAGGCGAACCTGCTCCTGAAAAGGGAGGTGATGATGAGGTAACCGATGTGGATTTTGAGGAGGTAAAATAGACCTTATCCTATACAATTTAGAAAAAGGCTGTCACCTGCGTGATGGCCTTTTTTTCGTTATATTTGAAGCCATGTTCAAAGTATTGCTTAGCGCTATATTGCTATTCGGGATTCTTTCCATGCAGGGACAAAACCAGGTCGATGGAGAAGGACGGAAAACAGGTCACTGGAAGGACTTATATCCAAATGGACGCACCCGGTACGAAGCTGATTTTGTGGAAGGCCGCCCGGTAGGTGAAATGCTTCGCTATTATGAAAACAGTATGCTGCGGGCCCGCATGCTCTTTGAAGAGGAGGGTGAGCGCTCGTATACATATCTGTTTTACAATAGTGGGAAGCCATCGGCAGAAGGATGGTATGTGAATCAGGTCAAGGACTCGGTCTGGACCTACTATTCTGATTTTGATGGTTCAATAAGGATCAGGGAGCCCTACCTGGATGGTGAGCTAAATGGAGTGGCCCGTTTTTACTATCCCGAGGGAGGGATCTCCGAAGAGCTGGAATGGAAGCAAAATGTGAAGGATGGGATCTGGAAACAATATTATACAAATGGTGTTCTTAGATTATCCGGCCATTATGAGAAGGGACTTCTCCAGGGCCCTTATGAGGTATATTTTTCCAACAATACCATAAAAATCAGTGGAGCCTATCTGGAAAACAGATCACATGGCACATGGCGTTATTTTGATGAAGGCGGCTTAGAGGTCTATTCCCTGGATTATGTGAAGGGCATTCCTGCCGACATGGAAAAGTATGAATTATGGGTCCAGGACTCCCTTAAGAAGTATGAGGTAATAAGCGAACCCGAATTCAATCAACAATTCTAGGCTGTCATGAAGAAGCTCCAACTGCTGGTTTTCATGATACTTATATCGTCGGGAGTCCTGTCCCAGGAAATAGCCCCCGGTGTCTACTGGATCTATTTCAGCGATAAAGATGGAGACTCCTACCTGATCGATCAGCCTGCCGAGTTTCTCTCAGAACGTTCCGTAAACAGGAGAGCCATGCAAGGGCTGGCGATTGACCGACTGGATCTTCCGGTAAGCTCCGGCTATCTGGAGGAGATCAAGGCGATGGGTGTGGAGATCAAGCATGTTTCCAGGTGGTTAAATGGAATTGCCATGCTCCATATGAATGACACCACCTTTCAGGAGGTGCTCCAGCTTTCTTTTACAGATACTGTTCCCTGGGAGCCCGTAACTGACGATCTTTACTTTCCACAGAAAAGTGGCCAGCCAAGATTTGACCCGCCCCTTGAGTCAGCTCCTGCCTTCGATTATGGCATAGCCAGAGAGCAGGTGGAGCAGGTAAGAACTAATGGCCTGCACGAAATGGGATACACCGGCTCAGGTGTTTGGGTCGGAGTCCTGGATGCTGGTTTTTACAATGTGGACAGCCTGCCTTCCTTTATTCCATTGATCGATGAAGGGAGAATTCTGGGAACCCGGAATTATATAGATGAGACCTCCATATTTCGTCAGGATTCATACCACGGAATGTCTGTACTCTCTGCCATGGCCGGTGAATGGGATGGCTTTATGGTGGGAACTGCTCCCCATGCCAGCTACCTGCTCTGCATGACGGAGAATCAAGATCGGGAGACACGTATTGAGGAGATTGCCTGGATTGAAGCTGCGGAGTACGCAGATAGTCTGGGTGTGGATGTGATCAATACATCGCTGGGTTACTCCAACTTCGATGGAGTGAGCTATGACTACACCTATCGTGATATGGACGGTCTCAGTACCTTCATTTCCAGGGCTGCCTCCCTGACCGCTTCCCGGGGAATGATCCTTTGCACCAGTGCAGGGAATGAGGGAAACAAAAACTGGTACTACATCACTGCACCTGCCGATGCCACCGATGTACTCTCTCTGGGAGCAGTCGACAGCACCAACCAGCTTGCAAGCTTTAGTTCAAGGGGGCCCTCCTACGATGCCCGTATCAAGCCGGATATTACAGCCATGGGGAGAGCTACAGGCCTGCAACATAGAATGGGGGGTGTAACCCGCTCAAATGGCACTTCATTTTCCTCTCCGGTGATGGCCGGTTCGGTGGCTGCACTATGGCAGGCCTTTCCCGAGCTTGGGGCCAGGGAGTTGATATATAAGATCAGGCAAAGTAGTGACCGGTCTAATAATCCCGATATAAACTATGGATACGGGACTCCGAATATGATGCACGCCTACCATACCATTACCCGGGTCCCGGTCCGACTCAGTACGGGCAGGATAGAGATCTGGCCCAATCCTGCCAGGGAACATATTATGATCAAAATACCCGAATCCGGAGAACAACAGATTCGCCTTTATGACCTGAATGGAAAACTTGCTTACTCCCGGCAAATGCAGTTGCCCGGAGAGATGGAACTTCCTCCCGGCCTTATCGGTGGTATCTATATTATTGAGATCCGGACCCAGGGATCTATTTACCGAAGTCGATTACTCAAACAGTAATGCCCGAGGAAAAGCGTTCATTATCGGAACTGCTTGAGCAGGTTAAAGGAGCACTGGATAAAGAGCTTCCAGATCAATATTGGGTTGTTGCAGAGATCATGGAGCTTCGTGAGAGTCGCCATTGCTATCTGGAACTCATAGAAAAAAGTGAGGAGAACGACTCCCTGCTGGCAAAGGTAAGAGCCACTATCTGGGCTTCCCGATATGGCATGCTCCGACCCTTTTTCGAAGCCTCAACAGGAACCAGCTTAAAAAGCGGCATCAAGATTCTGTGTAAGGCTTCGGTTGAGTTTCATCCTCAGTACGGACTGAGTCTGAATATCACCGACATTGATCCCTCCTACACCCTTGGAGATCTTGCCCGCAAAAAGCAGGAGGTGATCCAGCGACTCCGGAAAGAGGGCGTTTTTGATATGAACAGGGAAGTCCTCTTCCCTCTTGTTCCCCAACGTGTTGCTGTAATCTCTTCCGAAACAGCAGCAGGCTATGGCGACTTTATGGAGTCCATTCAGAATAACAGGCATGGATTTCACTTTCATACCACATTGTTCCCAGCGGTAATGCAAGGGGATGAGGCTCCGGGATCCATTAGCTCAGCCATGGAGAATATCTATGAAATGGAGTCTTCCTTCGATTGTGTGGTTATGATCAGGGGTGGTGGGTCGAAAGCCGACCTGGAGAGTTTCAATCATTACGATCTGGCGTATTTTATAACCCAGTTTCCACTTCCTGTAATTACCGGTATTGGTCACGAAAGAGATGAATCAGTGGCCGATATGGTAGCTCATCAGGGCTTAAAAACACCCACTGCCGTAGCAGAGTTTCTGGTGGATCAACTACTCGCTTTTGAGTTCCAGCTTTCTGCCCTGCTCGACCGGCTCTCCATCTCGGTAAGAAACCGGGTTCAGGGCGATCTTTCCCGCCTGGAGAGGTATGGGGAAGGCTTGCTGCACCTGAGCAGGGGATTGCTGGAGAAGCGCTCCGAACGACTCAGGCAAAGCGAAGAGCTCTTGCGCAGGGCCTTAGCCACAGGGCTGGAAAAGAAAGACGCTTATCTTGCCGTGTTGAAAAAAAGAACTGAACTTGTCGATCCCAGGAATATTTTGAAACGTGGCTATTCCATAACCTTGCTGGAAGGCAAATCGATCTCGTCCATTAAAAATATAAAACCAGGGAGTCTACTGGAAACCAGACTCCATGAAGGAACCATTATCAGCAAAGTTGAACATAGCTCTAAAACAAATGACAAAAGAGAAGATTAGTTACAATGAGGCGCTTAGTGAGATAGAATCGATCCTCCAAAAAATAGAGGAAGATAAGCTGGACGTGGATGAGTTGGCCAATAAAGTCAGCCGGGTCACTGATCTGCTGAAGATCTGCCGCGACAAACTCTATCTTACTGAAAAACAGATCGGTAAAATGTTGGACGAAGAATGAAGCTCCATGCCTCCAGGCTTACTAACAACTAACTATTAACTAGCTTATATATACCTGGACAGGGTATCAAGCAGCTCACTGATCTTGATGGGCTTTGAGAGGTAATCATCGCACCCTGCATCACGGCTGATTTCCCGTTCTCCCGACATGGCGTAGGCAGTCTGGGCAATCACTGGCAGACCGGGACGTTCAACTTTTATCTGCCTGGTACATTCATACCCATTGATCAGCGGCATATTGATATCCATCAGCACCAGATCTAAATCGCCATGTTCCCTGAATAGCTCCATGGTTTCCTCTCCGTCCTTCGACCAGAGGATCTCAACCCCGGTATCCTTCAAAGATTCAAAGAGAAAATAATAGTTGGAGTGATCATCTTCGGCAATTAATATCTTCTTATCCTCCCAGGATCTTATGTCATTGGAAGGAGTTCGCAGAGCTGCTTCGTATTTTAAGGGAACCTCGTTCCGTGGAATGATGAACCAGAACATAGCTCCTTCCCCCGACACTGATTCTACCCCAATGTCTCCGCCTAATATCTCTGTCAGATTCTTCGAAATTGCCAGACCCAGCCCAGTACCCCCATAAAGCTTGGTCTTGGCCTCATGACCCTGCATGAAACGGTCAAAGATCACCTTCTGCTTCTCTTCACGAATGCCTATTCCTGAGTCTTTTACATAAAAATATACTCCCTCCGGATGCTCTTTAATCCCAAGGATAATCTCCCCTTCCTCGGTAAATTTAACCGCATTGCTCAGGAGGTTAATAAGGATTTGTTTAAGGCGGAATGGATCGGTGTAGATAGCCAGTTCATTAAGCGGCCAGTTCCACTCCAGCTTGATGGATACATCTTCTTTCCCGGTTCGCTTTATGTTCTGAATATACATCAGGTGGAGCTCCTTAAAAAGTTCCCTGACAAAGCATTCTGAAATATGAACATTGACCTGTCCGGCTTCAATCTTTGCTATATCGATAATATCATCGATCAGCCGCATCAGATCATCAGCCCCCTGGTTGATCTGAGCAATAAAATCTCGTCGCTCATCCGGGCGTAATTGCTCATCGGACAAGAGATCCGAGAATCCAACAATGGCATTCATGGGTGTTCGGATCTCATGGGACATATTGGAGAGGAAAGCGGTTTTTAATCGATCCGACTCTTCGGCTTTATACTTGGCCTCCAGCATCTTACGCTCTGATTCCTTCCTTTCTGAGATATTCTTTATAATGAGTACCATGGACTCGGGTTTCCCCTCTTCATCATAAATGGCACCTGTGGAAACCTCCGCATCAAAGGTAATCCCGTCGGGACGAACGACCTGGTACTCCAGGTTCTTCAAATATCCCTTTTTCCAGGTCTCAGCAAAATTCTGAATGGATGAGCGCCATTGTGCACTGCTAATGAACCTGAATATCTTCTGACCATATACCAGTTTAGCATCCACATTGAATGCCTCAAGAAATGCGCTGTTAAAATCCAGAATCAGGGCAGATGGATCCACCACAAGCATGGGATCGGGTGAAGATTCAAAAACACGTCGTTGTCTTTCCTGGTTTGATCTGAGCCGGTCCTGGTGCCGCCTTCTGTCAATGGCCAGGGCAATTTGACCGCTGGCAAATTCCAGCAACTCAGCATCCGATTGTGTATAAAATATCTGTTCCGTATAAGACTGTACTGCAAATACTCCTATGGTTTTTCCTTCATGCTTCAGGGGAACCCCCAGCCAGCTCACACAGGGAGCTCCAACCGGTTCTATCTCGCCCTGCTCGGTTAGCAGCTTCTCCCGTTCAATATCAACCAGCTGTGCTTCACCGGTTCTGATCACAAAACTGGTCAGCGTTTTTTGGGCAGGAAACTCGGTGAAAGCATCTTTCTCATCTTCCATAAAGGGAAGCGTAAGGGTATCAGCATCCTCGTTATAGAGGGCCAGAAAACAATTGGTGGTGTCCACTACCCTTCCCAGAGACTCTCTGATCATGCCATAGAGTTCATCCAGGCTGTGTGTGCTGTTTACTGAATTTGAGATATCAAAAAGAACCTGCTTTACCAGCTCACCCTTCTTTCGTTCATTAACATCCTCATGGATTCCAGTCAGACGTGTGGTATTGCCTTCTTCATCAAAACTAACTGCCTTCCCCTGACTTCTTATCCACACATAGGACCCATTCTTATGCTTCATTCGAAATTCTATATCGAAGGAGCCCTCACGATTTTTGATCACTTCCTGGACAGTCCGGTACGACTTCTTTACATCATCGGGATGCTGCAGGGAGGTCCAGGTTTCTATGGCTTGAGGCAAGTCATCCGGTCCGTAGCCCAGCATAGAGAACCAGATAGGAGAAAGGTACACTTCATCATTCACCAGGTTCCAGTCCCACAGGCCCAGGTTTGTGGCAGAAAGGGCCAGGTTCAGTCTCTCTTCACTGCGTCTGAGTGCATCTTCCGACACCCTGGAATCAGTAATATCCCGGGCGACACCAATCACAGAACCTACCGATTCCGAGGTGCTGGTTTCCGGATAGAGTCGCCACTCATAAGTGCTTGTTCCATCGGCCAGCTCAATATCAAAAACTAGGGTCTGAGAATCTCCGGTTTTAAACACTTCATCAAGGGCCACTTCCCACATTTCTACCAGCTCTTCAGGAAAGATTCCCATTTCGCGATGGTTCTTGTTTAAAAAGGCCTCAATGGGTAGACCGGTCTGGGACACAACTGCACCATTTACATAGAGGTGCCGATGCTCCCGGTCAAAATGCATAATCACGTCAGGAGAATTCTCAGCCAGTGCCCTGAAATGCTCCTGAGACTCGATCAGCGATCTGGTCAGTTTTTTCTGTTCATCTATATTTCTTATAACCAGCAGAATGTGCGTTACTTTATCAATCTGGACAATAGATATTGAATTATGGGTCCAGAATTTCTCTCCCGATTTTTTAATGTTTCGCCATTCGAATGAAACCGGTTTCCCGGCCATTGCTTTTTCGACTAGCTTCCTTGCACGCTCAAGAGTATAACCTTCATCACTAACAGAATAACTAGACAGATCCAATGACTTCATATCCTCCTCATCAAACCCGAAAATCTCAAGTAAGGTAGGATTGTAATCGGTAATCTTCCTGGATTCAAAATCGATCAGAAGGATGCCGTCGTGAACCGATTTGAAGATAGATATGTACCGGTCCCGGGATTCCATCAGAGCATGCTCCGCTTTATGTCGCTGCTTGATGACATTGGCATATTTTTGCGAAGAGTATACCGAGGGAACCAGCTTAAAGAGTTGCTCTTTCTGAACAAAATCCCACACACCAGATTCAAGCGTCCGGGCTGCTTTCCTGGCATTTTTCTCGCCCACCAGGTAGATAAGCGGTACTTCAGATAAATAGGGTTCCATCTCCTCCTCAATCATCTTACGCAGATGATCGGGAAGATCAAAATCGGAGATGACCACATCGGGAGGGTCCTCTATCAATCTTAATCTCACCTCTTCACGCTCCTCGTAGTGGCTATGCTGCACATCAAATTTACCCGCTTTCAGGGTAGCCAGCACATCATCAGTCACCAAAGGGTCCAGGTACCAAAAACAGGTTCTTAGTTTTAGACCGGCCATCAGTTTAGCTTCATTCCATGGTAATTGTTCGAAAAGTAGACAAAAATAATTTAACCTCCATGATTTATAATGCACTGTTATTACGTATTTGATTGTACTTTTGTTGCAGTTTTAACACCATGAACCTTTCGCGCCATTTGCACCATAAAGTCTTTCAGATCATTGCTTCGGTCGCTGCCGAGGAGAAGACCCCTTCCTATGTGATTGGAGGATTTGTGAGGGATCTGCTTATCTCCGGCTCCGGAGAAACTCCAAAAGATATTGATATTGTGGTGATTGGAAGTGGCATTGAGATGGCCGGAAAGGTAAGGCAGTCCATTGGGGAAGAGATTCCTCTCTCTGTCTTCAAAAACTTCGGCACTGCCATGCTAAAATGGGGTGATACCGAAATTGAATTTGTGGGTGCCCGGAAAGAGTCCTACAGGCGCAACTCACGCAAACCTCTGGTGGAGAATGGTACACTGGAGGATGATCAGAACCGGAGGGATTTCACCATCAATGCACTTGCCATCTCTCTCAATCCAGATAATTATGGAGAATTGCTGGATCCATTCGGTGGACTTAAACACCTGGAAGAGAAACTTATTACCACACCACTGGAACCGGGCCGCACCTTCTCGGACGATCCCCTGAGAATGTTGCGGGGAATCCGTTTTGCATGCAGGCTGGGATTCAACATCGAAGAAGCTACTCTGAATGCTATCCATGAATACCGACAGCGCATAGAGATTGTATCCCAGGAGCGCATAAGCGATGAACTGAATAAGATCATGTTATCCGCACAGCCCAGCAGAGGCTTTATGCTGCTGGATCAATGCGGATTACTTGAAATTATCTTTCCCGAACTTCACCAGATGAAGGGTGTGGAACAGGTGAACGAGCAGCAGCATAAAGACAACTTCCTTCATACCCTTAAGGTACTTGATAACATCGCCCTGAAGACAGATGATCTATGGCTCAGGTGGGCCGCATTGCTCCATGATATTGCCAAACCCAGGACCAGGAAGTTTGAGCCGGGTACCGGGTGGACCTTTCATGCACATGAGTTTATCGGCGCCAAAATGATACCTGAGATCTTCAGGAGAATGAAACTCCCCCTCAATGATAAGATGAAATACGTGCAGAAGCTTGTGAAGCTCCATCTTCGCCCCATTGTGCTCTCGCAGGACATCGTTACAGATGCGGCGGTAAGGCGACTGATCTTCGATGCAGGGGAGGACCTGGATGAACTGATGACCCTTTGCGAAGCAGATATTACCTCTAAAAATGAACGGACCGTCAAACGGCACTTACGGAATTTCCAGGTGGTGAGGGAGAAGATCATTGAACTGGAGGAGCGTGATTCCATCCGCAACTTCCAACCCCCCATCTCAGGTGATGATATCCAGAAGGTATTCGGAATACCGGCTTCGCGCCAGGTAGGCATGATCAAAAATGCCATCAAGGAGGCCATTCTTGATGGCGAGATCTCCAATAATTTTGAAGCTGCCTATGCCTTTATGAAGGAGGAAGGAAAGGCCCTGGGACTCACTGTCAGTCAGGAACTGAAAAGAGAGAAGGACTGAGATCTATCACCAGCGGCAGGTGATCACTGATCCCTCCCATGTACCTGTATCCCTCATAAGTTCTCTTTGGTTTGATCCCTCCATAATTCAGATCTTCAGTTAATAAGGGAGCTAATTGTAAAATGCTTATGTTAATGCGGGATTTTTGCAGGGCCTGCAAAACCAGAACCTGATCAATAGGACTCCATTGACCCCTGTATTTATATGTTCCCTTTCCATCTCCGGGAAGGAGAGGTGTGAGGGAATCTCCGCCATACCTGGCCTTTCTAAAAGGCTCCATGGCATAGCCAGAATAGGCCTCATTGAAATCGCCTGCTGCCATAAGCAAGCCATGCTGTCTCACCGCATATACCGAATCCATAAGCTGTACCACCTGTCGGCTCTGGTACCTTCTCAAATCTGCTGTAGCACCTGCTCCACCATATTTTGAGAGCAGGTGGACCAGAAAGAGATCCAGGGTATCACCACCCCAGCACAGACTGATATGCATAAGATCCCTGGTCTCAGTAACTGGGAAGTTAAAAGGATGAGTCCCCCATTGAACAGAATCGAAGCTCCACATACGGATCAGGCAGGCCACATCCATTCCCCGGTGATCCTGACTATCCCTGTGAAGGTATGTGTAATGGTAAGGTGCTAGAATTGGATGAGCACACAGATCCTCCAGGACCAGGGCATTTTCAACCTCGCAAAGTGCCACCAGTTCGGGTGGCTCTCCAAGTCCTGATGCAATGATTACCTTGGCAAGCGCGGTGAGTTTCGTTCGGTACCTGGACCAGGTCCAGTGACGTAGCCCCTGGGGTGTAAACTCGTCATCGCCAGGGATAGAGTCATTGTCGGGATAAAAGAGGTTTTCCACATTGTACCAGACCAGGCAGCTTTCACCACGGGCCAGCCTTTGAGCCGGAAGCTCCAGGGCAGCATGAAATAAGAGCAGAATCAGCAGCCCGCCATCATTAAACTTCATATGGATTAGATACACAAAACAGCAGGAGATCAGCCATCACCACCTATCCATTCGTAAGCCCCCATATCGGGTGCTGTATCATCCAGGCGGCTGTTCCCATTCAGGTCCAGAGGAAATTCAGTTGCATGTGTGGGGAAAGCGGCATTGATTGCCGGGGAAAGACTGTCCAGTTCGTAGACCACTGGAATGGAATCGAACAGAGCATCTTCATTGTTGATGATATTTGTGAAAAGCGGATCCTCCAGGTAAGAGAGACTATCTTCATGAATGCGTGTAAGGCAATAGTCGAAGAGGTA
>PVMS01117740.1_pt1 | contig 11601 bp, 9 predicted proteins | sample 1853461 | NCBI WGS metagenome assembly PVMS01 (sample SAMN08582032, study PRJNA380276) | Marine sediment metagenome, whole genome shotgun sequencing project. | isolation source: ocean sediment barecode stripped | collected 2017
CGGATGAGCAGCGCGGTGGGTGAGGTAACTTCTTCAACCAGCACCTGCTGGTCGTTCCATCGATTGCCCTGCGGCTTCTACCGTTCCCACCGGCCGGTCTTCCACCGGTATGGTTCACTCGACTCCCGGTCGCCGATCGTGTCTATGTCTCCGTCCATGGCGCATTCAGCCCATCGGGAAGTGGTCTCATTGCTCGATTCGACGATCTCTCGACACGGAATACCGACACGCCGCCGATTCCGTTCTCCCAGGAACCGAGGTGACTTCATCGAGCCCTGAAGTCTCCCGGATGCCAAGTAAATCGGGCTGCCGTGTCAGCCGATGGATCTGGCTGCGGCCGTCAGGTTGACGAGCTTCGACGTTGTGGCCTCGATGTCCAGCATCCCGAGCCCGCAATCGGGCCCAGCGATGATCCGTTCGGTGTCGATGTGCGACACCGCCTCCTCCAGACGCGCATGGATCTCGTCCACAGATTCAACGCGGGTCTTGGCGATGGCAACCAGACCGAGTATCACCGTGCTCTGTTCGAACAACTCCAACAGACGAAGGTCGGATGGCCGGTGTGCGTCCTCGATGGAGATGGCATCGACCTCTGCCAGGTCGAGCGCTCCGGCCAGATCGAAGTAGGCCGTAGGATCCGCCTTGTAGACATCTTCGTCTGGCTGATCGAGGTGTCGCGGATATCCGCAACAGAGATGCACAACACGCTGTACGTGCGGCGGAACGCCTGCGAAACACCTCTCGAGGTCGTCGACTCCATATGCCAGAGCTTCTCTCGTCTTGCGGGCGAATACCGGTTCGTCGACCTGTATGTAGTTGCAGCCGGCGTCTGCGAGCGCCAGGATCTCGACATTGAGGGCATCTGCGAGATCTCGATTGAGGCGTCTCTCATCTCCGTAGAACTCGTCCACGACTGTGTCGGATATGGTCATTGGTCCTGGGACCGTGATCTTGACCGGTTGTCTCGAGTAGGACTGAGCTATCTGGAAGTCGTAAGGCAAGAAACTGGTGGTGGGACGAACGGTCCCAACGATCGTTGGTACCTCCTTCTCCCAAGCGCCCGTTCGGATTTCCCTGACCTGAAGATTGTCGAAATCGACTCCGCTCAGGTGGCGGAGGTGATAGAAGATGTAGTGTTCCCTTCGCATCTCGCCATCCGTGGGCACATCGATCCCCGCGTCGACCTGAGCCATCAGGGAGGCCTGGGTGGCGAGCGCGAACCGAGTCTCGAGATCTCGACTTTCGAAGTAGAAGGCATCGAAACTCTTGGCATACTGACTCTGGAACCAGTCGCGAACGGGCACGTAGCCTGGCTTCGGAAAGGACCCGATCGTTGTTGTCAGAATCCCACTCACAGTGTCACGCTCGACCGCGCTCGTGGTCAGCGACCAGAGCGCGCTCGAATGCCGTCGAGTGTCTCTGTACCGCCGCAAGAGGCTCGTTGGAACTCGCCATCACGTCCAGAGATGCGACTGTTCCGACTCCGGATCGAAGAACTGCACGTTGGCCATATCGAAGACGAAGTCGCTGGTGTCCCCAACCGTTGCACCTTTGGACTTGTCGACCAGCACCCGCATGTCGACATCCTTGATGATCACTCCAAGGAGGTCCTCGCGTCCCAGTGGCTCGACGACCTCGATATTCGCCGGAAGGGTTCGGCCCGCGATCGCCGGGGTTGAGTCGTCAACGAGGTAGATGTCCTCCGGTCGCACACCCATGATCACTTTGCCCTTCGCAGCCGCGGCCACTTTCTCCCCGCGGTCCCGCGGAAGTACCAGATCGATCGCGTCACTCCTTGCATAGAAGTCGCCGTTCGAGGAGCTGATCTCGACGTCGTAGAAGTTCATTGGTGGGTTGCCAACGAATCCCGCCACAAAGACGGTCTTCGGATGCTCGTAGAGATCCGTGGGAAGGTCATAGGCCTGGAGAACCCCGTTGGACATGACCGCGATCTTGTCGGCCATCGTCATCGCTTCGACCTGGTCGTGGGTCACATAGATCGACGTGATGCCCATGTCCTCCTGCAGTCGCTTGATCTCTCCGCGCATCGTCAGCCGAAGACGTGCATCGAGATTCGAGAGCGGCTCATCGAAGAGCAGCAGGTCGGGTTCCTTGACCAACGCACGCCCAAGGGACACACGTTGTTGTTGCCCACCTGAGAGTTGGGCGATCTTGCGATCCAACAGCTGCCCGATTCCCATCATGTCGGCCACCTTCTGGACCCTCTGCTTGATCTCTGTCTTGTCCACTTTCTGGATTCTGAGTGGATAGCTGATGTTGCCGAATACTGTCATGTGGGGATAGAGCGCATAGCTCTGGAAGACCATGCCGATGCCACGATCCTTGGGAGCGACCTCGTTGACGACCTCTCCGTCGAACTTGATCGTGCCTCCACTTGGTTTGTAGATACCGGCCACCATGAGCAACGTGGTCGTCTTTCCACACCCTGAAGGACCGAGAAACGCGACCAAATCGCCATCAGCGATGTCGAGCGTGATGCGGTCCGCGCCAACGACGCCATCCCATACCTTGCTCAGGTTATCGAGTTCGACTCTCATGTCTGTGACCCTTCTCGTACTTGGCTGGTCATCACGTACCTTTCGAGCCACCTGCGTAGATATTCAGCAGGAGCTCCTGGGTGAAGATGAAGAAGATGATCAACGGGATCATCTGGAACAGACCCACGGCAGCGACCTCATTCCAGTTGACAGGCGCTGTGTCGCTGATGAGCTGGTTCAGGAACACGGGCATGTTCGCGACCTTGGTGCCTATGGTGAAGGTGAAGGGCACGAGGTAGGCGTTCCAACCCGCGATGAAGGTGAAGAGTGAGAGGGCAGCGATGCCCGGCCGCACCTGGGGCAGCATGATCTGCCACCACACCCGGAATCTGCTGGCCCCGTCGATCATCGCAGCTCGTTCCATGTCCCACGAGATATTGTCGAAGAAACCCTTCATCAGCCAGATGCCCAAGGGAAGCTCGAGGGCGACCATCACGAGGGCGACGCCGCCCACCGAGTTGAAGCCGATATAGGGTCCGATCACGGGGATATCCCCCAGCCAGCGGAGCACGAAGAAGATGGCAATGAGCAACATCTCGGCCTTGAAGGCGTGCAGGACGAGGGTTCCCGTGAGGAACGTCTTCCGCCCTGCGAACTTGAATCGCGACAAGGCGTATCCACCCGATGTCGAAGCGATGCCGACACCGATCACCATGGCAACAGCGATGAGGAGCGAGTTCAGCATGGCATTCCAGATCTCGCTCTCGAAGACGAAATCCCAGTTGCTCAGCGTGAGGCCGCCGATGCCTCCTTCGGCATTGATCGGTAGAAGGCCGCGTGTCCGACTCGAGACAGTGGCGATGATGAGCCAGGCGTACCCGACGAGGATCGGAATGATGGACAGAGTCAGGAAACCATACGAAAGCAGCCGACCCTTTTCACTGAGGGCTTTGGGCCGTGGCCGAGGAGTCTGCCTTTGGGGTGCAAGTTCAGTGGCAGTCATGGCCTACAGATTCTCGATTCTGGGCTCTTCAACGAGCTCGTTGAACTTGAAGATCTTCACATACACAACAGCCATGAGGAGCGCCGCGGTGACGAGGACCACCGCCCATGTCGCGCCGTACGCCCACTGACTGTTGCCGAAGTAGCTCGAGAAAGCGCGCTTGTACGCTGTCAGCGCCCAAACCTCAGTGGTGAACAGGCCGGGACCGCCTTCCGTCAGCAGCAGGATGTACTCGAACGAGGTGAGCAGCGAAAGCGTCTGATACGTGGCGATGAAGAGCAGGGGCCATTTGATCAATGGAAGCTTGATGTCACGGATGATCCTCCACGTGCCTGCACCGTCGACCTTCGCAGCCGTGATGAGATCCTCTGGGATCGACATGAGGGCCGATGTGAAGATGATCATTCCGAAGGACGCGCCGATGAAGCCGTTCGTGAGGATCACGAAGGTCCATGGACTTCCACCGAGGAAGAGGTTTCCGCCTGATGCCCCGAGGACCTCGGGCATGAGCTGGTTGTATATGCCGAACGGATGAGCGGATGCGATCCGCTTCCACATCAGGATGTACACCACAGATGGCGTGAGGCGAGGCAGGAGCCACACGAGCCGGAAGAAGAAGCCCTGGCGCCGGGGAATACTCGTCGTCACGAGCGCCAGGACGAGGGCAAGGCCGAGGTTGAAGAAGATCAGAGTCGTGAAGACATAGAAGACCGTGTTGCGCAGGATCTTGGGGAAGAAGGGATCCGTGAAGAGCCGCTCGTAGTTGGACAGTCCAACGAAGTTCCACGGATCGCCGAAGTTCGCGCTCGAAAGGTCGGTGAAGCTGAGGATCAGGAGGAGAATGCCCGGAACGAGGAAGAAGGTGAGGACGAGAGCTATCGCAGGCGTCATGAAGCCATAGGCGGACACGGTGGAACGCACTCTTCGGCCCAGCGAGCTTCGCGACTGTTTCGGCGCACCGATCACTGCTCGCGACAGACTGTTGCCTTCCGCCTCGAGTAGCTGCTCTCGCTGTTCTTCGGTCACGGGGGTGTCCCTTTTCTGACGATCCGAGAGCTCGTGTGGGGGAGACATTCCTCCCCCACACCATCTGCGTCTGTTGCTACTTGATGATCACGTCGTCACCGAGCTCGTTCGTGAGCTGGTCGACGACTATCGCCACAGCGTCCTCCGGGCTCGTGCCCGACTCAGCTGCCAGGATCCCGAGGTAGTACGCCTCGGACCATGCGCTGTAGAACGGGCTGTTCGGCAGGAAGGTCGTGAACTCGAGTATGGAACCGACCTCGCTCAGGAACACGGAATCCGTGTACGGCGGGTAATCCTCCTGCGTGGTCAGGATCCCGAGGTGACCACTTGTCACCGCGTACTCCGTGTTGAGCTCCTTGGTTGTGGCCTTCGAGATGACCATGAGTGCCAGTTCCGCGTCTGCTGTCTCGCTCACCATGTAGACCAGTGGGTGCGTCAAGCTCGTCGGTTCATTCGTCCCGCTGGCAAGAGCGGGGATCGGACCGAATCCCGTGGTCTCGAAGAGATACTCTTCGCCGCCTTCGGGAACGTAGTTGGCGGCCCAGTCGGCCCACTGCCACGATCCGCCGAACCAGAAGAGAACGTCGCCGTTCGCAACGCCCGTATTCCAGCTCGTCCAGTCGCCGTCGAGACGGGTTTCCACCAGGATGTCACGATCCACGGCATCCGCCACGGTCTGATACACCTTGAGTGCTGCTGCCTGGTCGTAGATCAAGGCGCCACTGTCATCGAGGAGTTCGCCGCCGGCCGAGTAGTAGTAGTACAGGAAGTCAGGGCCGTTCAACGGACGATGCCACCAGCCGTTGCCCTTCTCCACAACGCCGGCCGCTACGGCTGCTTCTGCTGTGTCGTACATGTCCTCCCACGTGAACGCGCCACTCGCGAGATCGGCGGGCAGGGCATCGATCTCTGCCTGCGTCCAACCCAGCTCGAGCAGGAGATCCGTGCGGTAGTACATCGGTCGGGCTTCAGCATCCTGTGGGACGCCGTAACGCCTTCCATCGAGTTCGGTGGAACTCCACAGTGAATCGACCACATCGCCGAATTCAGGGTAGTTCCCGAGCAGGTCGGTCACGTCCTGAATGATGCCGGACGTCCCCCACGTGCCGATACTCTCGTGGCCTGCCACGATGATGTCTGGCGCTTCGCCGGCACTCGAGGCGAGCTCGAACTCGGTGTTGTAGTCGCCCCAGTCGGCGTTGTCCTGGATGGTCTGGACCTGCACCCGACGAGTGTCACCTGCCGCCTCGAGCGCCACATTGGCGTCGACCGCACCCCTCAGAAGGTTGTTGCAACGACCTTCCTCGGTGGGAGGGGATGCCTTGCATCGAGCAACGAGCGTCACGAGCTCACCGCCGGTGGGCACTTCCACTTCCACGATCGACGTGACCGTCTCGCCTGGTACCGTGACAACCACGGTCTCCGGCGTCGAACTAGAATCACTCGAGTCGTCGCTCGAACATGCAGCGGCGACCAGCGCCAACACCATCCCCAAGAGGATGAACCCTCGTAAATGCGTCTTCTTTCGGATCATTGTCATCTCCTGTCCGTATCCAGTTCCACCCGGTATCGCGGTCGAGAGGAGGAGGGATCGCCAGGATTCGGCGGGAGCGAAACGGTGACCCGCACTTTCAACCCGTGACCTTCCTCGTTGTCGCGTACCGATCGATCGGCACCTTAGGATGAGCGTTCCCACGATTGCAAGTGAACGTTCACATTCTGTCAGAACCGTTGCGCCTCGCACCGTCCCGGCTCGGTAGAAAGCCGTCAGAATCCCGTGATTCGCATCACTTCGCCGACGATCACCAGAGGTCCAACAGGACCGGGAATGGGTCTGCCTGGTGTGCCCTGCCCGGTCGAGACATAGAGGCCACCATCGGCTGCCAAGGTGATGTTGGTCGGTGCGTCCAGCCCATCAGCGAGGAGAACAGGCTGGCTGCCGTCTTCGGGGAACATCGTGACCCGGCCACTGTATCTCACGTATCCACCATGAAGAGGCTGGGAATCTGGATCGAACAGATCCGCTCCGCGTTCCAACAGATCCGCATAGTCGGACGCCATCTCGACCACAAAGATGTTTCCGAGCTCATCAGTCGCAACATCCACAACGGTGGTGAGGCCCGTGATCTCATCCGAGACCACCGCTGTTGACGGATCGACACGCACGACCTTCGAGTCGCCAACGACGAAGGGTATGTACGTGCCGTCCTTCGCCTGAGCAACTCCCGAAAACAACGCCACGAGGATCGTGCCATCAACGGGATCTACGGCCAGACCCGCAGGCACCGCCTGCTGGCCACTGTCGAGAGCGGAGAACGTCACGATCTCGCCCCTGGCGCCGGATTCGAGTGTGATCTCGACGAGTTGGTTCAGCGTGCTCTCACTCACGAATAGGGAGCGCTCATCGAGAGAAAGGGCGATCCCGGTCATGTTGCTTCGGCTCGCGAGATTCCGCCCCATCGACATAGCGGAACTGATCTCGAACAGGGCGAACTCCTCGAAGCCGCCATCGACCGACAGATACAACCGACCTTCCGTGTGCAGGGCCACGTCGCTCGGACCGCTCACCTCGTCTCGGCCCGTCGCGTAGACATCCATCGCGTTGTAGCTGGCGAGATGTTCGAACCATGGCTCGACCTCGCCCGGGTCTCCGAAGAATCCGTTTCCGTCACGATCGACGAACCGGGTGAGTCTCCCCGTTCGGTCCGTGACATCGCGTGCGTCGTCACCGAGACCAGCCTCCGCGACCAGGACGCCGCCCTCAGGGTCCAGAGCCACGCCACGAGGGTTTCGAAGGTCGGTGAGGATCACATCCACCGTGACCGACTCTGAAGCATCGGACGAACGGGAAGTGCTGCAGGCAGCCACCGCCAGGCTGGACAGAAGGACAGCGGCGACCATGCCGGCCGACCTAATGCGCACGCACCACCACCGTTTTCGCTGCCTTGTCGTGAAGCCCCCGCCGAAGAGGGTCAAAGAGCAGCCAGCCGTAGATCACCACCGAGATGATGCTGACCCCGGGGAGAAACACCCACACACCTGGCACGAACCAACGCACGGTGGAGGGGACCGGACTGGGAATCTGCCCTGATTGCTGCATCACAACCCTGGTACCGATCAACATCTTGCCGGGCGTCTGACCGCGAGACACCGTGAATATGATGTAGTAGGCGGCGCCAACAAGCCCCTGGAGGATTCTCACAGAAGTAGGCAGCCGAAGGGCGCTGCCCTCACCCATGTCGATCCCGAGCACCGAAACGATGACAAGGGAGAGCATGACCAGAACGAACCAGTCGATGATGAACCCGACAAGCCGACGCCAAGGCTCCGCGATGTCATCCTCATGGACGACCCAACTGGGTTCATCCATTGTCATGTCGCGTGTTCCTTGCTGCCGTTGGCTCCGAGACGTTACAACATCGGTGGTGACTCCAGGTCACACAACTCGCACCGATATCGAGGACAGTCATCGGCGCTGGACCACACAGCCTGACACGGTCTACGGTTCGTATGGCCACGTACGTCCGAATGCCCACCTAACCGCGATCGTGGCGTCCTGCTCCGCTTCCTCCGAACCGACCTCGACCGTTCGCGGTCGGCGTGAACGGTATGCCCCGAAGGAAACGATGTCCGATCAGCAACCATGGACGCGGGGGCGCGGGTTCATCGGCGCTGTCGCCATACGCGCTATCGGCAACAGAAACCGTCTCCGCGTCTGTGCTGACAATGGGGCGGACCTTCGAATCTCGGTCAGATGCCGACATCTCCACTTCCGTCACCTCTACCGAATATTGTCTCACCCGGTGCTCCGATACGGAAGACATGCAATTCGTCGGCCATCTCACCCGTCTGACTATGCCGCGGCCGTGGATGCGTCGTTCGTGGGAAGCGTCATATCGACACCTCCAACGCTTACGGTCGACGAACTGACGCTGACAGTTGATGACGACACTGCGGTGGGAGTGACCACTGCGCCGGTCTCCGGCAACGCAGACTCCCGGAGGTAAGTAGAGATCGACAGGTCCTTCCGACGAGCCGCCACACGGAGGCGATCCTCCTGCTCGGGCGTGAGGCGAACGGATATTACAACGCTGAGTCGCTCGGCGGGCTCGCCACGTTCAGCCTCACCCCACTCCTCCACATCGTCCTTGTGGCTCTGATAGAACTCCGCGTCGCCTCTCGCACGCGACATGGTCACTCCTCGCCGTACTTCGATCGCTCTGATTTCGGCGTCTCCCAGCCCGTGATTGGCCGAACGGTTCTTCGGTCAGCGTAGTAGCGGACCACAATCGTGAGCCTTCTACCCCCGCGCGTCCGGCCAATCATCTTCCAGTCGCCGCACATCAATCGTCGAGCTCGGGTTCGGTGCTGCATTCGCCGTCTCGAGACCGTCGCCGCCCCAATCCAACCCATCACCACCCGGGAGGTCAAGGTGGCCTTGCTCGACCCTACCCGGAGGTGGGTCATGAAATCCCCGGCGCGAGAGCAGTGTCGAAGCGGAGGCCGCTCCAACCCTCGCCGTCGCCCGTCCGCTTCCTACGCCCGATCCACAATGCGGTCCCTCCACCCGGAGTCCGCGCCAGCTGGTACCGACGGGTCACGACGACACCATCACGTTGAACTTCTTCATCCGCTACCCGAAGCCGATCGGTGAACACGTCGGCGTCCGGTGTCGTTCGCAACAAGGTGCCCATCACATGAGTGACGTCGGCGGTTCCGTCGGTTCTGAAATGGACGAGCGGTCGGCGTTCCAACTCGATGGCTCCGGCGGGCCCGGCCGCAACCGGCACGGTGACGAATGGGACCCAGTGATCAGGGACCGGTGTCATCAAGCGGTACACGATGGATGCGTCGCCGAGATCATCCGGCAGCTGTTGTCGAAGAGTGACCGGCGTCGCAGCCCGGGCCCGGTTGACGGGCTCGCCGGAGTCGGCTTGCACGACACGTTCAACGCCCCACACCAGGTTCGCCATCTCATCGCGGAAAAGGGCGATCTCCTCGAGCGGGTCGCTTTCGATCACGTGCATCACCACCGGCGGAACCACCACCAGGTCCGCCCGACGCGAGTTGTCCGTGGACTTCGTGAGGCCGTACATCGCCCAGCCGCCCGGCTCACGCGCGGACTTCACCGTCACGTCGAAACCGAAGGTATCACGAACGTGGAGCGAAGCGAGACGCAGCACGGATCCGGCGGGTACGTCGACGGGTACGAGGAACCAATCGACTCCGTAGGCCAGGGAGAACTCGACCAACGCCATCCGTGTCAGGTCTGTCGGCCCGGCTTCGATACCGCCGAGGTAAACGCGGGCGTCCTCGAATGCCCACAATCGGCCGCTGGGCATACCCGGGAACGTTGCGGCGCTCGGCATCACGACCTGGCGGATGGTTCCGCCCTCCCGCCCGCTCGGCGTTTCTCCGATATCTCCGGCGATCGCATCGAAGTCGGACCAGTCCACCCTGCCCGACGTGTACTGCTCGGAGCGCAGCAACATCCGGCCGCTGGGCAACTCTGCCTGCGCGGCGAATTCGTACTCCTGCCGGTTGGGCTTCCAGGCCTCCGGAGCCGCCTCGCTATCGCTGCCGACGAGATAGCGGCGATACCATCGGAACCAGTCGGCGAGCACCCGCCGCGTCGCGGCCCCGGCCGACCCCCCGCCGGTGACCACCAGCCCGGCCGGTAACGCCGTCAGGGGCCCCTCGCCGGCAACCAGCGGGGCTACGTCTCCGGCTACCGACGCCGCATCCGGAATCCGATCCGCATAGACGTGTGCCCGCGCCAGCCCGATGACGTCGGGCAGTGACGGATCGATCGGATGCGCGGCGGGGAACGGCCACTTGGCGACAACTCTTCGACGGACCTGATCGAGGTCGCCGGCCGAGAGCATCCGCAGCAACTGCAAGCCGGCTTCTGCGCGGATCCGAGCCGCCGGCGCTGGTACGCCCTCCGCCTCGACGAGGGCTTCGAGCGGTGTCGACTCATCGAGCACATCGAAGGCCTCAGTGGAGGTGTCATCAGGCGCCCCCGGCTTGAGACGTGAGATCGGCCCGTGTTCGACGTCGACCACGGCAGAGATCGGCGTTCCCCCGTCCTCGCCTCGCAGTTCACCGAACTGCCACTGGCGACCGATGAGCCACAAAGGGTCGGCCATGAGGGTCTGGAGACCGGGGGTCAGGTCGGAGCTCAGCGACATCGGCTCGAGCCGCGACCACGTCACAACCGAAGGCAACTTGACCAGTTCGGCATCGAGTGCTGCGGCCGGCAGCTTCCAGATGTCGGTCATCTCGGAATCACTTTCCCTTGATCGATGTCGGCTTCGACGCGAGGTTCGCAGACTGGGCCTGCTCCACGAGCCCTTTGAACGACACCGACGGCACGTCGCGTGTGTAGTTGTTGGGTAGATACAACGCGGGCAACAGCGCGGCGAAGGCTCCTGTTTCCTTCAGGCTCAGCGTGCGGAGACGAGCGAGCGCCGCGGTCTCGTTGACGGTGTCGAGGAGTGTGTTCAGATCCCAACGCTCCGGATCGGGCTCGGGATGAACCGCGAGCACGATCGCTTGCGGGGGGCGGGCGCCGGGCGCGTCGTAGTGGAACGTCAGCCCGGAGGTGTGATCCGTCGACGGGATCACTTCAGCCCACGCATCCACGGACAATCCGGCATGAGTCCTCCTCGGATCGAAACCGTCGGGAGCGACGACCGCGAAACCGATCGTGCCTGCCGGTGGTGGCCCCTCCGGCCCGAACGGCAGCTCGCACCAGCGGGCTCCTGGACGATGGGGCAGTTGGGCGACTGCGAGCTCGGCCACCACATCACGACCATTCGCCTCCGCATGGGTGAGCAGTCCGCACAGAGGATCGAGATCCGGTCGCACGAGGCTCGCTCGATTCAGCCACGCGATGACGACAGTTTCGTCGCCGTCGAGGAGAGCCGCCCGGTCGGCAACCGAAGAGCGTTGGTCTGCGGGTGCAGTGACCGAGAACCTGGGGAGCATCGGTTGATGGGATCCGAGGGCCAGCGCGGCGAGCTCGAGTTGGCGATCGACGGGGTCTTCCGAAGGACCCAATGGCTTTCGAGA
>PVMS01082606.1_pt1 | contig 11600 bp, 11 predicted proteins | sample 1853461 | NCBI WGS metagenome assembly PVMS01 (sample SAMN08582032, study PRJNA380276) | Marine sediment metagenome, whole genome shotgun sequencing project. | isolation source: ocean sediment barecode stripped | collected 2017
AATGTTGCGAGAACTATAGTGATGGTGGGTTATCTGCATCGGAAAATGAAATAGAGTTTTGGGAGATATTCAGGCCCCATATATATAATTTTGTCAGTGAAGGAAATATCTGGATAGATCCAAACACAGGTAACCAATTCAAACGGTGTCCGTGGTTGCGCCAAATACCAAATCAAGGCAAGTATGTCTGTGATATTTATTACGATCGCCCCGACGATTGCAAACATTACCCGGTTACAATCGAGCAAATGATAAAAGATGAGTGCGAAATGTTGGAAGTGCGGGATTTGGCCAACCCGAAGCAAGCACAGAGTGTTCTGGATAAACTCATGGCTGATTGCAGGCCCTCAGTCGAGGGTAGATAGTTATGACCTCGGCACGCGCGCCGGATAATTCGGACGTTGTACGTCATGAAGGAATCTGTGTGGACCAACCAATTAGAACGTGTGTTGCCGATACCATGCTTTGAATCACTGTTTTCTCGCAGGGAACTACCAACATCCCGCCCGGGCTCACTGGATTCTGCTCTTCCCATAGCCGCCGCCACCGGGCGTCATTACCATCAGCGACTGGCCTGCTGAAACGCTTAACTCAACCTTACCCGGCAACGCCTCACCATCAAGTTCATTGCGACCACACTGGCCAGCCTCGCCACCATTCAAACCCCAGGGAGCATGCCTGCGACGTTCGGTTAACAGTGACACTTCTGCATCTTCAAGAAACTGGTACTGTCGCACAACACCATCACCGCCTTTGAATTCACCGTCTCCGCCGGAGCCCTTCCTGATTGCATAGCGCGTAACCCGTAGCGGGTAATTCAATTCAAGCACTTCCACCGGTGTATTGAGCGTATTGGTCATATGGCTGTGACGCGCAGACTGGCCATTTCCATCAGATGAGGCGCCCATTCCACCGGCCAAAGTTTCGTAGTAATCCCAGCCTTGTTCGCCACGTCGACCCATCGCCAGGTTGTTCATGCTGCCCTGGCTGGCCGCAGCAATCTGGTCCGGTATTGCCTGGGCCAGAGCACCACAGACGACGTCAACAATCCTGCTGCTGGTTTCCACATTGCCGGCAGCGACCGCAGCAGGAGGCCGGGCATTGACCAGACAGCCTTCGGGGGCAATGATCGAGATGCCTTGCATCGCGCCATGGCAGGCGGGTGTGTGGGCGGGCATCAGACAACGGAAGACATAGAAGACCGCGGCGGCTGTAACCGGGATAGGGCAATTCAGATTGCCTTCGACCTGTGCTGCTGTGCCAGCGAAATTCGCTTCGATACCATCGTCCTTAACAACAATGGTGACTTTGATGGGGATATCTGTATGTCCATGGCCATCATCATCCAACAGGTCTTCAAATTGATATTGGCCGTTTGGTATGTCTGCAAAACTTTGCAATACCAACGCCTCAGCCCATGCTTGCAGACCGCGCTCGCGTTTATCAAATTCAATCCGGCCGGATTCTTCAACCAGGTTCTGCAAGCGCTCTTTGCCCAAAAGATTTGCAGCGATTTGAGCATTGAAATCACCTCTCGAAGTCTCCGGAGTGGTTAGCTGGTTAAGGATGGATTGCAGGAAATCATCATCCACCTCAGCATTGCGTATCAGCAAGGCCGGTGAGATCAGAATGCCCTCCTCCTCCAGTGTTTTGCTAACCGGCATGGAACCGGGTGCTTCGGAACCAATATCCGCATGGTGGGCCCGGTTGGCGCAAAAGCCGACCAGATCCCCGGTCGAAAACACTGGCGCTACCAGGGTGATATCCGGCAGGTGGGTACCGCCTTTGAAGGGGTCGTTGAGGATCAGCATATCACCGTCGTGCCACTCCCGGCTTTCCACCAGGTCTACCATGGCATAAGCCATGCTGCCGAGATGCACGGGGATGTGGGTTGCCTGCCCCAGCAGGCGACCCTTACGATTGAAAAGCGCGCAGGAGTAATCCAGCCGATCACGAATATTTGGTGAGAAAGCCACCCTGCCGAGCAAGGCACCCATTTCCTCGCAAATGGCAGCGACCCGGCTGGAAAACAGACCCAGTTCAACACTGTTCAGTGAGCGGTTGGCCGATTTGCTCATGTGAAGTTGTACCTAGTCCTTCAGAACAGCTTCAAGATTCAGCTCTGCAGCAACCCCAAGCTCCGCAGCCAGTTGAGCTGCTTTCGCTCTAAGCCCGGCTTCACTTTCCGCGCACACGGTGACATGACCAATCTTGCGTCCGGTTCGAGGTGTTTTTTGATAGTCATGCCAGTGTATACCGGATATCAATTGTTGATCGGCGGACTGCTTTGCATAATCGGGCATTTCGCCGAGCAAATTGAACATCAGAGCGCGAAAGGAATTCCTGGTATTGCCTAGACCCAATCCGCAGATTGCTCGCAAATGATTTTCAAATTGCGAGGTACGAGCACCATCAATGGTCCAATGACCTGAGTTATGTACCCTCGGCGCAAACTCATTTGCGAGCAATTCACCGTCTTTCAGAAACAACTCAAGAGCAATTACCCCGGTGTAGTCAAGTTGATCCAACAAGCATTGCACCAGTGCCTCAGCGGTTGATTGCAACTCCTGATCAAACGCCGGTGCCTTGCTGATCGCCAGGATTCCGTCACGATGCAAATTACGCGTCAACGGCCAGAAAACTGTCTGACCATCCTTGCCACGGGCCGCAATAATCGAACACTCAAGATCAAACGGTACAAAACCCTCACAGATGAGCTCATGGTCGCCAATTTCCTGCCAGGCCCGTTCCAGGTCTTCCTCGAAGCGCAGCACAAACTGGCCTTTGCCGTCATAGCCGAAACGGCGGGTTTTCAATACGCATGGCAAGCCGATTTTTTCGACCGCAGCAATCAATTCCGGTCGGGACGACACTGCCTGAAACGGCGCGACTGGAATCTCCAATTCCTGCATCATGGTCTTTTCACGAATCCTGTCCTGACTCCTGAACAAGGCCCGTGTTGGCGGATACATTGGGCAAAGCGATTCAATCAACCTTGCCGTTGTGTCCGGTACATTCTCAAATTCAAAGGTAACCACATCCGAAAGCTGCGCCAATTGCCGCAAAGCGACCTCATCATCCCAATCAGCACAGATATGCTGCCCAAATTCAGCTGCGCAGGAATCTTCCGCCGGATCAAGAAAAATAAACTTCAAGCCCATTGGTCGACCCACCTGCGCCAGCATCCGGGCTAACTGACCGGCCCCTAAGATGCCGACCGTTGTTGTCACCCGGGATCTGCCTGGCCGGGATCAGCCCGATTTAAGACGGCTTGCGTGCGTGTCCGCCTGAATTCTTCCAGGGCCCGACGAATCTGCGGATATTTAATACCCAATATGGACGCCGCCAACAAGGCGGCATTGGTCGCGCCAGCATGACCAATCGCCAAGGTCGCCACCGGAATCCCAGCCGGCATCTGCACAATAGAAAGCAGCGAATCCATACCGCTCAAAGCCTTCGAGCGAACCGGCACGCCCAGCACCGGCAACGGCGTCTTGGCTGCCACCATCCCCGGCAAATGAGCCGCACCACCGGCACCGGCAATAATAACTTCCAGACCACGCTCAACCGCGCTATCGGCATACTCAATCATCAGGTCAGGGGTTCGGTGGGCAGAAACCACCTTGATTTCGTGGGGAATGGCCAGCGCAGCAAGGGTCTCAGCCGCATTCTGCATGGTTTCCCAATCCGACTGCGAGCCCATGATCAGGCCAACCAGCACTTGTTCGTTCGACACATCCACTCTCCGACAGGAAAGCAAGCTATTGTAACAGCGTGCAGGTTCCGCAAACAGTCCCGTTCTTCCAGCAGCACATGCCTGATACAATAAACCCAAACTGAGATTTGGATTCAAATATGCCCGTCGATGGAAAACTGCTCGAAATCCTCTGCTGCCCGGTCAGCAAAATCCCACTGATCATACTCAACCGGGAAAAACTGGAAAAACTGAATGACGCCATCGCAGCAGGCGATGCCCTGTTTATTGGCGGTGAAAAAGTAATTGAAGCACTACAGGAAGGATTAATCACAGAAGACGGCAAAGTGATCTACGCCGTGCAGGACAATATCCCCGTGTTGCTGGAAGAGATGGGTATCGGCACCACGCAGTTCCAGGATTTCTAATTCTGCCCCCTGTTTTAAATGGATACCGGATCCAGTCCGGTATGACTCGCAGCCACCGCTTTGAACGTCTGAAAAATCTGGAAAGGACAAAATGGGTACCGGACCAAGTCCGGTATGACTCAACCTAGCAGCTTTCCAGGATTCAAGATTCCGGCCGGATCAAAAACCTTCTTTATCCCCCGCATCCTCTCAATATCAACCTCAGAACGGCAATAGCCAAGATAATCCTGTTTCAACAAGCCAATGCCATGTTCGGCAGAAATACTCCCCCCATGCGCCCGCGTCAAAGCAAAAACCTCTGCATTGACCCCCGCGCAAATTTCCTCAAACTTCTCCACCAGCATCCCCTCTGGCTTCAAAATATTCATATGCAAATTACCATCACCAAAATGCCCATACCAAAGTACTTCAAAATCCGGATAATGCGATTTAGCCAGCTTGTCCAGGTCGTTCAGGTACGCCGGAACCTCTGAAATCCTCACTGACAGATCGTTCTTATAAGGAGTAAATGGTGTAATCGCCTCGGATATCCCTTCCCGGTAGCGCCACAAATCCGCCGCCTGCGCTTCACTCTGGCTGATCACACCATCAACCACCGAGCCTTGCTCAAGACAGATTTCAAAGCATGACATCGCCATATCTTCGGCTGCCGGGTCCGCACACTCAAACTCCAGCAATGCATAAAAGGGACTGCCCTCATCCATTGGTGCAGGCATATTATGGCCTTCCCTGACGTGACGCATGGCCAGGTCGGATATGAACTCGAAAGCCATCAACGTCAAAGCTTCATTAAACTGCTTAAAGACATCCATCATCCCTTCAAGACCGCTCACCGCCAGCAGCATGACACGCGATTCTGAAGGTCTATCCGTCAGGCGCAAGGTGGCCTCGACGATCAAACCCAATGTTCCCTCACTACCGATAAAAAGATGCCGCAAATCATAACCACTGGCATTTTTTACCAGGCCGGCGTTGCACTCCAATATCTCACCACGACCATCGACCACTTTAAGACCCGCCACCCAGTCCCGGGTCAGGCCATAGCGCAATACCCGCAGCGTGGCTGAGCTGTCTATTGCAGAAATCATTATGCTGATGCGCGGCATACCGCAGAAAAACGCTGCCGCCCATCGTGGTGAATGGCAGAAATCTGCCAGTGGATCTACCGAGATCCGTGGTAAAACGCTGGGAATTGTCGGTTACGGACACATCGGTTCGCAGCTGGGAATCATTGCTGAAAGCCTGGGGATGCGGGTGATATTTCAGGACATCGAAAGCCAGCTACCGCTGGGTAATGCCGAGGTCAGGAGCAGCCTCGATGCATTGCTGAAAGAGGCCGATGTGATCTCCCTGCATGTACCTGATACAGCAGAAACGCGAAACCTGATGTCGGCCAGCGCTATTGCCGCCATGCGCAAGGGCAGCTACCTGATCAACGCCTCACGTGGCACGGTCGTCGACATCGATGCGCTCAGCGAGGCATTAAAATCCGGTCATGTTGCCGGTGCCGCGATCGATGTTTTCCCGCTTGAACCCAAGTCCAATGATGACCAGTTCGAATCACCACTGGTTGGCCTGGACAATGTTCTGCTAACCCCGCATATTGGCGGCAGTACGCTGGAAGCACAGGAAAATATCGCTGTGGAGGTGGCCAGCAAGCTGATTCGCTACAGCGATAACGGCACCACCCGCTCCGCGGTCAACTTCCCACAGGTTTCATTACCCGACCATGGCGAAACCCGCCGCATCATGCATATACATCGCAATGAGCCGGGTGTTCTGCAAAGTATCAACCAGATATTTTTCGATAAGCAAATCAATATTGCGGTTCAATACCTGCAAACCGATGGCGACATAGGTTACGTTGTGATGGACGTCGAATCCGAGCATGTTAGTGCGCTGGTGGAAGAGTTGGCCAAAATACCGGCGACCATCCGGACCCGAGTATTGCACTGAGTTTCGCCAGACTCGAATATTGGAGTATGCTAATCAGACTTAAGCAAATACCCGGAACAACTGGTGGCCACCCAATGAACAAAAAATCGCGCATTGTTGCATTCATCATTTTGATCAGTTCACTATTGATCAATTCACTCTCGTTTGCAGCCAAGGACGACAAGCCGCCCAAGCTATTTACCAATGATACTGAAATGGCAATCACGCTGTCAGGCCCATGGCGCACGATTAAGCGAAACATCAAGAAAGACATCCTCTACCCCGCACAAATCACCTATACAGCAGCAAATGGTCAGCAAAGCACCTTCGATGTGGAAGTCGCTCCACGTGGACTGACCCGCCGTTTTAAAACCTGCAAATTCCCGCCGCTGAAGATTCATTTCGACAAGAAGAAAATGAAGGGCACGGAATGGAGGGGTAACAAATCACTCAAACTGGTGACCTACTGCCATATCAATAAAAAATATGAACAGTATTACACCAAGGAATACCTGGCCTATCGTATTTTCAACCTGATCACCGAGTTCAGCTTCAGGGTCCAACCGTTGATGGTGGAGTACGTGGACAGCGAAGGCAAAAATGATACGTTAACGCGCTTCAGTTTCCTGATTGAAGATGCAGATGAAGTCGCAGACCGCCACGATATGGAAAAGCTTACCATCAGCAAAGTCCCGCATAAAAAGCTCGACGCAGTTGAAACAAGCAACGTCGCCTTATTCCAATACATGATCGGCAATCTTGACTGGGCCGCAACCGGCGGGCCCGACAAGGACAAGTGCTGTCATAACTCAAAGATTATTGCCCCGAACATGGATGCGGTGCCGAAATACGTGGTGCCTTACGATTTTGATTCATCCGGAATCGTTAACGCCCACTATGCTGCACCGCCCGCGGAGCTAAGAGTCCGAACCGTGCGGCAACGGCTGTTCCGCGGTTTTTGTACGCACAGCGCGACGTTGCCGCAGGCCGTTGAACGGTTCCAGGAAAAGAAACCGGAGATAATCGCCCTGATTGAAAACGACCCCAATTTAAGTGACAAGACCCGCAGTAACACGCTCAAATATATCGAAGATTTTTATAAAGTGATCGACAACCCGAAACGCTTTGAGAAAAACATTACTGACAAGTGCCGGGGATAGCTTCCACCGCAACGGGTTCTACGCCACTGGTTTCATCCGAAACCCCGGTCTCGCCGGGGATCACTGCATCTTCGGCTGGCGCGGCCAACATCTTAGCCAAACGTGATTTGAGCAGGGAATTATTCGCATCGGCTTCAATCACGGCCCGCAAATAATCTATGCGGTCATCGCTATCGGTTGGCAACGGAATTCGCTTATCACCATATATGGTCGTTGCGCCGCTGGCAGTCAACTCCAGGACCCCTTTATGAGAGCCATAATAGGCAGCGATACCGGTATCATTAACCACCACGCGTTGATCAAAACGCGGCCAGACAACACCGCCGGTCGGCGTATGGCCAACCACGATCCGTTTGGCTCCGTAGCGAGCAAGAATATTGTCCAGCGTTTGTGAGAACACATCCGTTTCGTCTTCCTGTGCAAGCCCCCGATACCATAGAGGCCCCCACGGGTCATTGACGATAGAGGCGACCGACGGGTCATAGCCTGCTATAGCTGCTATGACCTGCTCGGTCAGGGACTGCAGACTGAATTGACAATATTTCTCCGAGATACCGCCGTGCAGAAAAATGGTGTCATTAACCTGGATGGCGACCGGGTTACCCTTGACCCACTTGCCATAGTCGCCGCCGAGTGACCAGGCCTGGCGATGCTCAACCCAGCCAAGGGGTACCCTTTGATCCCATTCCTGGCGGTAGGCATCAAGGTCTAATTCTGCAAAGGTCAGGATATTGGACCGCATCCATTCAATTTGTCTTTGCCACTGCATTTCCTGAAGACGAGCCGCATTGCGACTTTTAAATGCTTTAAACTCGCCCGCGGTAACGTAGCGCAAATCGCCCGTTACATTCATTGTTTCGTGGTTGCCGATCAGCAAATGGATATAACCGCCTTTCTTTTTGGCTTGTTTGGCCAGTTTGACCAGGTGATCGATAATTTTCCGGCTGTGATCACCGCGGTCGGTGATATCACCGGTCTGGACCAGGTGTGTCCGGCCTCCAATCCACTTGCCACTTTTATTGATCAAACCAGCGGATCGCATGACATTTATGTATTGATCGTAATCACCATGCAGATCACTGATGGCCACGATGCGCTCTACACCGGTCCAATGATAATCATCAATCTTTTTCGCCTTTGCGTTGGCCGGGCCAGGAGCCAGCAAAAACAAAAGCAAAACATATGGGATTAATCTCATACCAATACCCCTATCCAGTTTCTGAAATCAGTCAAAAAAGCCGGTGTCTTTTTGCTGGGCCTTGATTCTTTCCTTTTCACGCGGGCTTTGGCGCATATAGGTCTTTGAATCGCTATAACCGCCATAGTTCATTTCCCACAGGATCAGGAAGGTGTAATTAAAGATCGCAGACATCACGGCGGCGACCAGCAACATACCGACACCGCAGGAAAGTCCGACACCCACGGCCATAAATATGAACAGCGAATCGGCGGTGCTTTTCAGCGCGTACCTATAGCGCACGCCCGCCACCACGCCGGCCAGACTGAACGCTAACGCCAGGCTGTTATGCACGATCAGCACAATACCGGTAACGGCAATGGGCAAAATCAATATCGTTTCCAATAGTGATTGATCCATTTTGGATTTGCTGCGCACCGCTATGTAAGTCCAGGAAACCGGCACCATCAACCCAACCGCACCGATGATTGCCAGCGCCAGCCACAGTAAACCACCAACTTCATCGGTTACATTGGAAGCATGGATTACGATTCCGCCTATATCACTGCCTGCATCCTGATTGAATAAGGTCTCAACAACACCCAGTGGAATGTAGCGATGCAGATCTGGCACTATTTGATAACCACCCCAGATTAACAGGGCCAGGGTGCCGTAAAAAATATTCAATCGTAAAAACAGTCTCATGGTGATATTTTTCCCATCCAATAATGATCCGGAACTCTCAAGCATGCCCTTGTGAGTCGACCTTCAAGGCAAGTATAGACGCACTACAAAATGCTGTCAGTACAAGTCCCTGATCAAATGGAAAAATTTGAAGAAAAAAGCAGGATTTATGTTAAATCCAGGCGATGTCTTTAAACCGGACGTAACAACCTGGCTCTGATCACATGGTCAGCGCCATTGATCGCGCTCATCACTCCGGGGTCTGGTTGGTTTTCAACGTCGATAATGCTGTAGGCAAAATCACCACGGCTGAGGTTTACCATGTCAATAACGTTGATATCGTGATCAGCGAGCACGGTTAAAACCTGGCCAAGTACCCTGGGCACATTCTCATTGCAGAAGGTAATGCGGAATCCGCCGTTTCTGGCCATCTGTGTTTCTGGGTAGTTAACCGAATTACGTATGTTGCCGTTCTCAAGAAAATCCATTAACTGCTCGGCAGCCATGATGGCACAATTCTCCTCCGCCTCACGGGTGCTGGCACCGATGTGCGGCAACAACAAAGTATCCTTACGACCCAACAACTCAGGGTGCGGGAAATCACTGATGTATGACGACAACTTGCCACTATCGAGAGCATTGATGACCGCCTGCAGATCCACAATCTCATCGCGGGCAAAATTGAGTAAACGCATACCCGGCTTACAACGCGCCAGAATATCCCGGTTAATCAGGCCACGGGTTTGCGCAATGGCGGGGATATGCAGAGTCAGAAAATCTGCAACCCCGACCAGCGCCTGCAGGCTATCCACTTTCTTGACCCGGCTTGAAAGCCGCCAGGCAGATTCAACCGAAATAGCCGGATCATAACCAGCAACGTTCATACCCAATTCCAACGCCATATTGGCAACCAGGGCCCCTATTGCACCAAGACCAACAACACCCAGTGTCATGCCGGTAATCTCTGAACCTGCAAAATTCTTCTTGTTGGCTTCCAGGGCCTTATGCATTTCGGCACTGTCATCAATGTCGCCCAGGGTCTGCACATAATTCATTGCACTAAAAATATTTCGCGAACCCAGTAAAAGCGCAGCTGCAACCAACTCCTTTACGGCATTGGCATTGGCACCAGGCGTATTGAAAACAACGATGCCATTTTTGGCAAAGTCGTCCACCGGGATGTTGTTTACGCCGGCCCCTGCACGCGCAACAGCAATCACACTTTCATCAATTCTCTCATTATGCAATTTTTGACTGCGCAGCATCAGGGCATTCGCGGAAAGCAAATCCGGCCCAACCTGGTACTTGTCTGACGGAAATCGTTGCAGGCCTTTCGCAGCAAGGCTGTTATAAGTTCGGATTTTATACATGTGTGATCAATCTGTAGCCACCTGCAGGAGACAGGCCTGTTACCGGATTGTACTGCAATCTGTTGCCTCGGCAACACCTAATAATCACCTATTTCAGCAATCAGCTAACTCGTTTTAAGCTATATTGATATGCTCAGGTACTTACCGGTTTCCAATCTGTATATTCGGAGCACTACCATGACTGCAAATACTCTCGTCAAATCAATTTTCCTGGTTTCGTTACTGGCTTTGAGTTCATTGTCAGAAGCACAGGAGGATGCATCGAAAACTGCAATTGATGACTTGCAACTGATTGAAGATTCCAACCTGGCCATAGTCTATGCCCAACCGGGAATCGATCTCAGCCAGTATAAAAGGATCTATCTGGAGGATGCATATATCGCCTTCAAGAAAAATTGGCAACGCAACCAAAACCGCTCACACCCCAATAAAGTTAATAGCAATGACATCCTGAAAATGAAATCTGAACTGGCGGTGCTTTTCCGTGATGTATTTTCGAGGACCCTCGAAGACGGCGGATATGAACTGGTCACTGAGCACGCCGAAGACGTGCTGCTGGTCAAACCAGCCATCATCAACCTCGACGTCATTGCTCCCGACATCATGTCCGCCAACCGCACACATTCCTACTCTGAATCAGCAGGTGAAATGACACTCTACATGGAACTTTACGACTCGGTCACCGGCGACCTCATCGCCAAGGCGCTGGATCGCAAAATAGATCGGCGCACAGGCTTTTTCCAATGGCAAACCCACGTCAGCAACCGTGCCGCCGCAAATCGGATTCTGCAGGTCTGGGCCAATGTGCTCAAAGAAGGTTTGGATGATGCAAGGAGTGCAAATTAGAAACAAATACTGGATTCTATAAACTAGAATCCAACACATTAAGCCGGGATGTGGGTATCTTCCTCCTGGGACCGTGAGCCGACAGGACGTCGGCGACCGAGCGAACACAGGGACAAGGTGAGACCGGCGAATTGTGCGAGCCTTTAAAAGGCGGTCCCAGCAGAGTCACTAATGCCGGGGGTTCTTATCGAAGCCCCTGATTTAAATAAGCAATATGTGCCGGCCCTACTTCGCAACAGCCACCGATAATTCGGGCTCCCGCCGCTTTCCACCCTTTCGCATGCTGTAAATAAGCCTCCGGCGTCA
>PVMS01173725.1_pt1 | contig 11599 bp, 6 predicted proteins | sample 1853461 | NCBI WGS metagenome assembly PVMS01 (sample SAMN08582032, study PRJNA380276) | Marine sediment metagenome, whole genome shotgun sequencing project. | isolation source: ocean sediment barecode stripped | collected 2017
GCGGAGGCGCCGCGAGACCGGGTCGAGGGTGGAGAACATCTTGTCCTCGATCCGCACGTCGGCGTTCGTGAGGGCGCGCAGCAGGGTGCTCTTGCCCGCGTTCGTGTAGCCGACGATCGACAACACGGGAACTCCCCGCTGCGAACGTCGACTGCGTTGGGTGTGTCTCTGGTTGCGCAGCTTCTTGAGCTCGCGCTCGAGACGGGCCACGCGCTCGCGGACCCTCCGACGGTCGACCTCGAGCTTCGTCTCACCGGGGCCGCGTCCTCCGATGCCCCCGGCGAGTCGCGACAGCGAGACATCGGCGCGTTGCGCCAGACGCGGCAGCCGATAGCGAAGCTGCGCGAGCTCCACCTGGAGCTTGCCGTCCCGGCTAATTGCGTGCTGAGCAAAGATGTCGAGGATCAGCTGGGTGCGATCGATCACGCGCAGATCGAGACGCTCGGCGAGATTTCGAGCCTGCGTGGGTGTCAGATTCTGATCGAAGATCACCAGGTCTACGCCGTACTGAAGGGCGCGGATCACGAGGTCCTGAAGCTTGCCCGAACCGATCAGATAGCGTGGATCGACCCGAGTTCGCTGCTGGGTGAGCGTGTCGATCACTTCGACACCCGCCGAACGCGCCAGCTCGACCAGCTCGTCGAGATGCAGCTCGACGTCGCCCGCAGATCGGCCCGCCGACACCGACACCAGGATCGCACCCTCGGAACCGGAGATCTCACGCGTTCGGTCCGCGCGGCCCAGTTCGACTTCGATGTCTCGAATCCAACCGGCAAAGTCGAAATCCAGCATGGCCGGCGGTGTCGGCGCGAGCAGCTCGACCGGGTCTCCCCCGTCGAGGACCGGTCGCAACGAGGCCACGTGGGCGAGATGCGGGAGACCCCGGGAATCCATCGTGATCGCGACCATGGCGTCGAGCCGCAGCAGCGCCAGGTCCGTCAGGTCATCCCGATCCAAACCTTCATCGCGCAGATGGGTGTGAACGCAACGCAGCCCGCGCAGCCGCCCGCGGCCGGCCCGCAGCCGTCCCCAATCCGGCAACTGGATCGACCGCGCATCCCCACACATCACGTGGGTCACAGCGCCGCGACGCTCGAGCAGGACACCGACCTGGCGGCCGATTCCGAAGCTGATTTCCGTGAGTTCTCTGGCCAGTTCCTGGCTGACCACGCGATCGGCCGGCACGCGGCGTCGGAAGAGACGCTGCATTCGTTTGACGTGACTGGCTTTGAGACCGCTGGTGTTGCCGACGATCTGGATGGGGATCCCCTTCCTGGTGACAGGTCACCGAGACCAATCTAGGAGAGGCCATCGAAGCCCCGCAAGGGCGCAGGCCACCCCGGGGGGCTCCGGTCTACCCCGAGCTGCGGCGGCGGAGTAACCTGAGCGACCCGGTGAGGCGCAGCGGTGCCCCCGCGAGCCCCCTCCGGGCGTTCTGCAAGATCAGTCAGATACCGGCAACGGGGTGCCGAAAGGGAGTGTTGATGGGCGACAGATCCGCTTCCCTGGCTGTGGTGCTGCTGGCTGCCGGCAAGGGCAAACGGATGAAGTCCGCGCTCACGAAGGTTCTGCACCCGATCGCGGGTCGCCCGATGCTGGCTTACTCCGTCGCGGCCGCCGAGCCGCTGAAGCCCGATCGACTGATTGCGGTGATTGGTCGGGACGAGGCGCTCGTGCGCGAGGCTTTCGGTGCGCGCGCGACGCTGGTCGTGCAGCGCGAACAGCGCGGCACCGGCCATGCCGTGCTGCAGGCCCAACAGGCACTGCAGGGATTCGCGGGTGACGTGTTGATCCTCTATGGGGACACGCCGCTGCTGCGGCCCGAGACCTTGGGAGCGATGGTTGCCCGAAAAGCGGAGTCGCGGGCGGATCTGGTGCTGCTGACGGCGGAGGTCGATGTGCCCGGAATCGTGATTCGCGACGACTCCGGCGCCGTCGAGCGCATTGTCGAAGCGACCGATGCCACGCCCGAACAGCTCGCGATCCGCGAGCGCAATACGGGCGTCTACCTGCTGGGAGCGGAGCTGCTCTGGAAAACCCTGGCTCAGGTCGGCGACCGGAACGAGCAGGGCGAGATCTACCTCACGGATCTGGTCGGATTGTTGGTGCGCGACGGGCTGAAGATCGACGCATTGCACCTGGAGGATCCGGAAGAAGCCATCGGCGTCAACACACGAGCCGAACTCGCGGCCGCGGCTGCGGTGGTGCGCCGTCGGAAGTGCAACGAGCTGATGATGGATGGTGTCACCATCGTGGATCCGGCCGCGACCTACATCGATGTGGAAGTCCAGGTCGGACGCGACACGCTGATCGAGCCGGGTTGCTCCATTCAAGGTGGCAGCCGCATCGGGACCGGAGTGCATCTGAAACCAGGCTGTCTGATCGAATCCAGTCAGGTGGGGGACGACGTGGTCATCGGACCCAGTGCCCATCTTCGCCCGGGGTCGGTGCTTGGCCGCGGAGTGCGCATCGGAAACTTCGTCGAGATCAAGAACAGTGTTCTGGGTGACGGAGTCACGGCCGATCACCTTTCCTACATCGGCGACGCCGATGTCGGGGCCGGAGCGAGCTTTGGCTGCGGCGCCATCACGGTCAATTACAACTGGGATGAGAAGCATCGAACCGTCGTGGGTGAAGGGGCGAACATTGGATGCAATGCCAACTTGATCGCACCGGTTACGATTGGACGGAACGCCGCAGTGGCGGCCGGTTCCACGATCGGGGCGGAGGTTCCAGCAGGCGCTCTCGCCGTGGAGAGGGCCAGGCATCGAAATGTCGAAGATTGGGTGTCGCGACGAGACGCGAGGGCCGAATCGAGTACCCGGCAGGCCAAGGAAGATAAAACGACATAGTCATTCTGTTCCCGAGCGCTACAGGAGTGAAGCATGTGTGGAATCGTCGGTTACATCGGTCGCGAGCCGGTGGCCCTGGATGTGATGATCGATGGATTGCGTCGACTTGAATACCGCGGCTACGACTCCGCGGGAGTCGCCATCTTTGATGAGGGGTCGATTACAGTCCGGCGGGCGATCGGGAAGCTCGCCAATCTCGAAGCGAGTCTTCGCGACAGCCCGCTCGCGGGTCGCGTGGGTATCGGCCACACCCGCTGGGCGACACATGGGAAACCTTCGGAGAGAAACGCACACCCGCATTGTGCGGGGTCGATCGCGATCGTTCACAACGGGATCATCGAGAACTACCGGAAGCTCCGAGCGGAGCTCGAGGGCGAAGGACGGACGATGCAGTCCGAAACCGACACCGAGATGATTGCGCACCTGATCGACAAGCGCGTAGAGAGCGGCGACGATCTGCTCACGGCCGTGCGGACCGCGTGTTCTCGTCTCGACGGCTCGTATGCGTTCGGCGCGCTATGTGAGAAAGATCCCACGCGCATCGTGGCAGCCAAGAGCGGGGGAAGTCCGATCATTCTAGGATGGGCCGAGAAACAGGCGTTTCTCGCAAGCGATATACCCGCGATTCTTCCGTACACGAGAGAGATGGTGTTTCTGAAGGACGGCGAATTTGCCGTTCTGTCGGAGAACGGCGTGGATCTGATCGATTCGGATGGAGGCTCGATCGATCGCGATCCGATGGCGATTGGCTGGAATCCCGTCGCGGCGGAAAAAGGCGGCTACGACCGCTTCATGCAAAAAGAGATCTTCGAGCAGCCGAGAGCCGTGATGGACACGATCGGGACGCGGGTTGTCGAGGATGACTGCGACGTAGACCTCGACGGAATCAATATCGATCCGGAGAGTGTGGGGCGCATTGGCCGGATCTATCTCGTGGCCTGCGGCACGGCGTACTACTCGTGCATGGTCGGGAAGTATTTCTACGAGCAGCTGGCGGGGATTTCTACCGAAGTCGATCTGGCCAGCGAGTTCCGCTACCGCAAACCCACACTCGACGATAGCTGCGTGCTGGTCCCCGTCTCCCAGTCCGGCGAGACGGCCGATACGCTGGCGGCCTTGCGCGAGGGGAAGGAGCGGGGGCTTCGCGTGATTTCCATCTGCAACACGCAAGATTCGACCATCGCCCGCGAGAGCGATGACGTCCTCTATACCCATGCGGGCCCGGAGATTGGAGTGGCATCGACCAAGGCCTTTACCACTCAAATCGTCGGGCACTATCTGCTTGCGCTCAAAATGGGAATCGCGCGCGGTCGAATCTCTCGCGAAAAGGTGAGCGGGTGTCTTCAGGATCTGATGCGACTGCCGCGGTTCATCGAAAACGTTCTGCAACTCGACGACGAGATCCGGGGGATCGCGCAGAAGTATTTCCACTCGACGAATTTTCTTTTCCTGGGTCGAGGGATCATGTATCCGATCGCCATGGAAGGAGCGCTCAAGCTCAAGGAAATTTCCTACATCCACGCCGAGGGTTACGCCGCCGGTGAGATGAAGCATGGACCGATCGCTCTGATCGATGAGAACATGCCCGTCGTCGTGATTGCGAATCGCAGCCCCCTCTACGAGAAAGTGATCTCGAATCTGGAGCAGGTTCGTTCACGGGATGGCGCCGTGATCGCGATTGCGACCGAAGGCGACGAAGAAATCGCCGACAAGGCCAATGACGTGATCCGGATTCCGGATCTTGGCGAATACTTGACCTCGATCATCGCAGTGCTTCCCCTTCAAATGCTCGCCTACCACATCGCCGTTCTGAAGGGCACCGACGTCGATCAGCCGCGTAATCTCGCCAAGAGTGTCACCGTAGAGTAGGACGGCCCGGGAATCTCCCATTGAGTCCGATGCGGCTGTCGATTACCTTGCGGCGTTGCCGCATTCCATTTCTATAGTTTCGGTTCCCGGGAGACAGCCCGCTTGCAGGTTGAGTCGACCCTCGCGTCCCTGAATCCCCAACAGCGAGCCGCTGTCGAGGCGACCGAGGGTCCGCTGCTCGTGCTGGCCGGCGCCGGCAGTGGCAAGACGGGGGTGCTCACCCACCGGATCGCCTACCTGGTGGGGGCGTGCGGTATTCCGCCCGAGAACATCCTCGCAGTGACCTTCACGAACAAGGCCGCCGGCGAGATGCGCGAGCGAGTGGAAAAGATTCTCGGGATGTCGACCGCGGGTCTGTGGATTACCACCTTCCACTCCGCCTGCGTTCGGATCCTGCGCCGTGACATTTCCCACCTCGGCTACTCACGCGGCTTCGTGATCTACGACGAGGCCGATGCCCGCAGCGCGGTGCGCGAAGCTCTCAAACGCCATGGGCTCGATTCCCAGATGTCGAAGCGAAGCGGCTTCAATGGCGCATCGATCGCTGGAAAAACGACGGACTGGATCCAGTGGCGGCCTCTCGTGCTGCAGAGGATCTGAATTCCGAGACTGCGTCCGAGGTTTATGCGACCTACCAGCGCCTGCTCGTCGACTGCAACGCGCTCGATTTTGGCGATCTGCTGCTCAAGACGACACAGCTATTCGAGCGGTTTCCGGAGGTGTTGGCTCACTACCAGCGTCGCTGGCAATACGTACTCGTCGACGAGTATCAGGACACCAATCGAGTTCAGTACGAGTTGGTGCGGGAGATCGCTCGAGAGCATCGCAACCTCTGTGTGGTCGGCGACCCCGATCAGTCCATCTACGCCTGGCGGGGCGCCGACATTCGAAACATCATGGAGTTCGAGCGCGATTACCCCGACGCGCAGACCGTGAAGCTCGAGCGCAACTACCGCTCGACCCAGCCGATTCTAGATGGTGCCAGTGCGGTGGTCGCCAACAACCTCGACCGCAAGAGCAAAAGGCTGTTTACCGAGCGCGAAGGTGGAGATCTGATCCAGATCTACCGCGCCCGGCACGACCGCGATGAGGCCGAGTACGTCGTACGCCAGATCGTCACTGCTGTGAAAGACGGCGGCCGAAAAGGCGGTGACTGCGCGGTTCTCTATCGGACCAACTTTCAGTCGCGTCTGTTCGAGGAAGAACTCCTGAAGTACAACATGCCCTACGTCGTCGTAGGAGGCACTCGATTCTACGATCGAGCGGAGGTCAAGGATGCCCTCGCGTATCTCCGTCTCCTGATCAATCCCGCAGATGCGGCGTCGCTTCGTCGAATCATCAACAAGCCCGCTCGCGGGATCGGAAAGACCACGATTGAAAGAGCCGAGACTCTGGCCAGCGAGCGGGGCATTGGTCTGCTCGAAGCGATTTCGCTCATCGCAGACGGCGCGGTGTCCGTGCGAGTGCCGCTCCGGCTGCGGGGGTTCCTCGATATGATTGACGCCCTGCGCGAGGAAGTCTCCGATTGGTCGCCCGCCGACGCACTGACGCGCTTGCTCGACCAGACCGGATACAAGTCTCATCTGGAACGCGGTGACACCCCGGAAGCCGATGCACGCCTGGAGAACCTGAGGGAGCTACAGACCGCGGCCGAGGACTTCGAGCGTGTCAACGCTGCGACCGCGGATGATGACCGGTCCGCACAGGAGCGATTCCTCGATCAGGTGGCGCTGGTCTCGGACCTCGACTTCTACCAGGAGAAGGACGACTGTGTTTCGCTGATGACTGCACATTCTGCAAAAGGCCTGGAGTACCCAATCGTGTTCCTGGTGGGAATGGAAGAGGGAATTTTTCCCCACGCAATATCGTCTCGGGACGAGAGGGGCGTGGAGGAAGAGCGCCGTCTTTGTTACGTCGGCATGACGCGCGCGATGGAGGAGCTCACGCTTACCTGTGCGGCGGAGCGCCATCGTTTCGGATCTCGCTCTTCGTCGCCGCCGTCGCGCTTCCTGAGTGAGATCCCGGATTCGGCGATCACCGAGTCGGCCCGCGTGTCTTCCTACGCCGCTCCCAGCCTCGATTACTCGTACGACCAGAGCGGTTCTCAAGAGGGGTCGTCGATCGCGGTTGGATTGCGGGTGCGGCACCCGGTTTTCGGCCTGGGTACGGTGGCGCAAGTCATGGGCTCGGGGCCTGGTCAAAAGCTCCGGATTCGCTTCGACCGAGCTGGTCTGAAGACGGTCATGGTGCGGTTCGCAAATCTCGATCTGGGATGAACCAAATACTCTCACAATGGCACAACCGGACGTTCTCGCAGACGGTGGCGTCGTTCACGCGCGTGCACCTGCTGCGGACCGGAATTCAGCTGGGTCTGTTCGAGTCGCTGCGCCAGCCAAAGACAGGTCGTCAGCTCGTGCAGGATTCCCAGCTCGCTCCCGATCTGCTCCAGGCGTGGCTACGTGCAGCGGAAGCCCAGGGACTGATCCGGATGGTTCGCGAGCGCGACCGCGCTTACCAGATTGACGGCCTGGTCCGCTGGCTGCTCGAGACGCCCCAATCCGAGTCGCTGATTGCGGTGCTCGATCAGCTGGTCGAGAGTTACGGCCCGCTCTTCGAACGCATGCCGGAACTCGTGCGCGGAGCCGAGCGACCTGATTTCGGCACCCACGTAGTCGCGCGGCGAGCGGCCGAAGTATCCCGGTTGGTCGAGAGGCAGGCTCTTGAAGCGCTGGCCCGAATTCCGGGTGTACGGGGTTCCAAACGGGTGCTCGACATCGGCTGCGGCTACGGGACCTACCTGACCGGTCTGTTGCTGCGCTACCGCGACACCCACGGTCTGGGAATCGAACAGGACGTGGATGTCGCGGAGATCGCCGTGCGGAATTTGGAGGAGGCGGATCTCGTGCGCCGCTCCGAGGTGCGGATTGGAGAGTTCATGGCGCTCGATCTTGCCGCCGGCTCATTCGATCTGATTCTGCTCAACAACAACCTCTACTACTTCGCGCCCAACACGTGGAGCGCACTCTTCGAGCGGATCTTCTCTCGCTTGACCCCGCGTGGCCTGCTGGCGATTCAGGTTCCTGTCGTCTCGGATAGCGCCGCTTCCCGGATCATGGGGCACACCGCGAATACCGCCGCCTTCGACCTCTATCTCCGCGCCCACAACAATCTCTACGGGCTCCCGGATCTCGCACAGCTTCACACCGTCCTCCGCGAGACCGGCTTCGAAACCGTTGCGGAGACTGTCTTCCTGCCCGGCGGTGCAGCTCGCTATGTGTGGGCCAGGGCTCCGATCCGGGCGAATTGAATCTGCCCAAAGGACGACGGGTGGAATCCCGAGGGCAGGAGTCGATTCTGCCGAGAGCGCAAAGAACACCTGCGCCTACGGTGACGGCCTGTCACCGAATCTCTTTGAGTCGGGTCCGAATTCGCTCCACCGCGCTCGGCTGGAACCCCTTCGGGATATCATCGAGCACCGCAAGCAACGCGCGGACGTGCGAGCGTTGTTTGACTCGCGGGAGGGTGTGTTCGACGGTCGAGAGAGCGGCAAAGGGAAGGTCCGCAAGGACGGCGGCGCGGCTGCGCAGAATCATATCCTCTGGACCCGTCCGAGCCATTATGATCGAGTCGACCAGCTCGAATGCCTCAGCTGCGTGAACGCGATCCTTCTCTTCGATCCGCCAGGCCACTCGCTGGCGCACGGCCTCGACGAACAGCGGGTGATCGAATTCGATTTTCTTCAGACGGTCGTCTAGGGCACGCAGATCATCCCAAGCAAGAGCCGCGCGAGCTCGCCACGCTTCGACGATCAACGCGCTGACGTCATCGAGAGGCTCCAGCAGAGTGAGTGTGGGGCTCTCGTCACGACTTGCGATTTGCTTCTTGTCCAGGAGCAGCAGACCTGCACGTGCTTCCAGGGACTTCGGGTCGAGCCGGAATGCGTTCCGGTAGCGATGACGCGCTGACTTCGGGCGCTGTCGGGACTGTTCGATCCAACCCAGCAACGCTTCCCGGGTAGCCGGATCCGGAATCTTGGCCGCGAATCGCCATGCGCGCCCGGGTCCAGTGGTATTGACCAGGCGGCGAACCAGATAGGACGGATCCAGACCGACCGCGTGCTCCGACAGAGAATCGAATGGCCTCAATATCTTTACGGTTCCCTTCTCGAGCAGACTCTGACTGCGCAACAGCCGGGGTGCGCGGGTGGCCAACACGTTGTGATGATCCGTGTTGACGATTCCCCCCAACGCAAACGCCCGGGCGCCCTCCTCATCCAACGCAAGGCTCGCTGCAACGTCTTCCGGCACTCGGATCCCAAACCGGGCGAAATCTGCAGCCGCCGCTGCGAGAGCCTCTGATGCCCGCTCCTCGACCTCCAACGGAGCATCCGAGGCGAGAAAGACCATCGATGCCGAAACGGGCTGATAGACCCGGACGTTCTGGAAGGTGGCGAGCAGTGTCGAGAGCAGCGTTCGGAGCAGTTCTTCGTCCACGAAGCGCATCCCGATCCACTGTGTAAATACTCCGCCGGGCTCCAGGTGATCGCGCGCGAGCGAGAAGAACTCCCGCGTGTAGAGATGCGAAGCGCCGGCAGTCCATGGATGAGAAGGTTGGGAAACGATTGCGTCGTAGCGCGCGTCGGTCAACAGCAACGCACCGCGGGCATCGTTGGCTCTGAGTTTGACTCGAGGATCCGCGAGAGGATCGACGTCGCGCTCTGCTGCAATGGCCTGGTTGGCGCGGATGACTTCCGGCTCGAGCTCGATCACGTCGATGTTTTCGACAGTCGATGGAATCGCTTGGAGTGTCAGTCCCCCTCCGAGTCCGATCAGTAAAAGAGAGCGGGTCTCGGGCCGCGCGAGTACGGGCAGCATGCCGAGCCAGCGAGTCGTGATGGACGCGTACGCCGGCGCGCCAGCTCTGTGCATCCCCGCCTCGGTGAGGCCATTGGTCGTGAGCTTCCACTGGATTCCGGTGTCGAGAAGCAGAACGGTCGCTGACCGACCGACTCCGAAGTACGACACGGTTCCAGGGAAGCTCCAGCCGGTACTCGGATGGACCCGCAAGATCTGCCAGGGCGGCCCCGGCGGAAACGCTGCGAGCAAAGCGATGGCCGACACGGACACGGCCGCCGCCAGCCGCAGCCTGGGTCGAGCCAGCAGCGCTGATCCGAGTGCGAGCATCAGGTTGACCACGACCGCCGCTGTGATCACTCCGGAGAAGCCGAGCTTCGGAAGTAGGATCAATCCCGCGGACAACGCGCCAATGATCGCGCCGGTCGTATTCCACGCGTATACGCGAGCACTGGCGCGGGCGGCTTCGGACTCGTTTCTGGCGAGGAGTCGGACAGCGAAGGGAAACGTTGCACCGAAACACAACGCCCCCGGGAACAGACAAGTTGCCGCGATGGCCGAGTTGGCCAAGAGAGATCCATGAGCGCTTGCGCCGACGGCGCGCGCCCACTCGGGGAGTGAGTCCAACACTGCGAAGGCAGCAAGCGAGAGCCCCGCAGCGCCGAGCTGAGCCAGCGTGAAGCCCAACGAGGCGCGTCGTGGGTTCGCTGCGAATCGAGAGGCGACCGCGCTGCCGAGCGTGATGCCGAGCAGGAAACTCGCCAGCATCGTCGCGAACGCATAAACGCTTCCACCCAGCACCTGTCCCAACAGCCGGGTCCAAAGCACCTCGTAGGTGAACGACGCGGCACCCGAGACGGCTATCAAGGGCAGAATCCAGCTCGCACTTTGCGCTTGCGCGCGCTGAGACGGGTGGGTGGGGGTGGCGACGACTCTTCGTGCCAGGAGTGCCGCGATGACGAAGACCAGACCATTCGTGGCGGCCCCGACATAGACGGTGGAGCGCAACCCGATCTCGGGCAGGAACACGAAGGCGGCGCACAGCGTTCCCGCGACTGCACCCGCCGTATTCACGGCATAGAGAGTCCCGATCCGACTACCGATCTCCTCTTCGCGCCGCACCGCGTAGCGGGCCAGTAGCGGGAGCGTCACTCCCATGAGGCTGGTCGGGATCGAGAGAATTACGAAGGCGCAGACCAGGAAGAATACCGTGCTTGCGAGTTGGCCTTCGTCTGGCGGAGCGGCGAGTGACCCGAACGCCCAGACATAGATTTTCGTGGCGGCGCGGATTGCCCACGGGACCGCGAGAGCGCAAACACCGATGGCCAGCTCGAGGAGTCCGTAAACCAGAACGGGCCGTCTCACTCGGGAAGCAATACGCGAGGCGATTGCGGCGCCCATGGCGAGCCCGGCCATATAAGCGGCCAGCACACTGATCACCGCGAGTTCCGCGGTGCCGAATACGAACGCAAACTCGCGCAACCAAGCGGTCTGGTAGAGAAGTGCTGCGAAGCCAGACAGCGCAAAACACGCCAGCACCGCAGCGAATTGTCGATCTACTTTCACCAATCCCCCAGAGGTCGCCTTGAGATTGCCGACACGATCTACTGTTTCTCGAGCTGTGCGAGCTGCCGCCGCGCGGCCTCGGCTTCCGGAAACGTTCCAGCTTCGAGGGCTTGGCTCAAGAATTTGCGGGCGCGTTCGGTATCTCCAGATCGGCTCAACGCGGTCCCGAGTCGATAGTGAATCGATGGCGAAGCCCCGCTCCCAGCCACCGCTCTTTCGAGTACCTCGATCGCCTCCTGAGTCTCACCGCGCTCGAGGTGTATGAATCCCAGTGTGTCGAGGAATTCGGGCTCCGAGCTCAGTCGACTGGCCTCTTCGGCGAGCGAGAGCGCCAGATCGAGCTCCTCTCCGGATTTGGCCAGCATCCAGGCCAGGTCATTTCTGGCGCCGGCGTGACCGGCGAACCACTTGACGATGTCACGCAATCTCGCTTCGGCGTCCTCGCGATCGCCGGTGGCC
>PVMS01174171.1_pt1 | contig 11599 bp, 9 predicted proteins | sample 1853461 | NCBI WGS metagenome assembly PVMS01 (sample SAMN08582032, study PRJNA380276) | Marine sediment metagenome, whole genome shotgun sequencing project. | isolation source: ocean sediment barecode stripped | collected 2017
GAGCCGTTTGGGGTACAGAGAAAAACCTTAACAATCTATTTATTAGAAAGTTAAGGTTTTCTTGTTTTGTATTTAGTCAGCGATTAGTCAGCGATTCTCAAATAACGCTAAATCTTCTTATTAAAGTTCAGCTCCCTCCATCTCCACGAGACAAATATTTACACATCTATATATCAATTATTTATATAGATGTGTTTATGTTTTTAGTCAACCATTAGTCAATAATCTAATATAAAACTATAAAGTGATTCATTCAAACATTTCAAATTTCCCATTGATCTGTTCAATTTCCCGTAGCTCCACTATTAAAATTGTACAACCCTATTTATTAGATATTTATAAATAGGATTGACAATAGGGTTGACAATATAATCTTTTCTTTAGAGTATTTTACACTTTACGTGTACGTGTGATATAGTTTTTTATTCCATATATTGTTGAGGTAATTGATACTAAGGCAGATATTGATTTCAAAGCCCTGTATATATAAAGAGTTTGTTAATATTGAATTGTTGTAAACAAAATTATAACGGTTATTCCTGAGTCAATTCTGAATAATCGTTATTAATAAATATGGAGATTTTAAATAAGTTAAGAAATAGTGACAGTTCAATAATACTTACGTCGAATCTTGTTATAGCAATATTGAACTTTTCAATAACCATATTTTTGACAAAAATACTTGGTCAAGAACAGTTTGGGACATATGTAATAATTTCTAGTTTTATACTATTATTGCAAGTGCTTTTTGGTTTTCGAACAGGAGAAGCAATCTTAAACTTTATTACAATGGGAACGAAGAAAGATGATAAAATTACTATTATTAAGGAATTGCTTTTGATCGATGCATTTACAAATCTTATTCTTTTTGTAATCATAATAATTTTTGGATATTTCTACGCTATAAATCAATCGATACCTTATAGTTATATCTTGGGTATTGGATTAGTTGTCATAGCTAATATTGGTCTTAGTATTTTTGAAAATTTATACATAGTAAGTGATCAAATTGTAAAAATGCATAAGATAAAATTAATAGCAGTTATAATCCTTTTTACTTTGGTATTGAGTTTTGGGTATTTATGGAAATTAGAAGGTGTTATAGCAGGGATGATAATGGGAGCACTGATAAAAAATGTTCTTCATTTTTATTATATAAGAAATGAAATTATTGGGATTAAGGTTTTTTTGGCAAAAAACACATTTTCCCATCTTAATGATTATTTTTTATTCTTTAAGCACGCCTATTTAAGCACTACTTTCAAAGCTGGATCACAAGGCTTAGATATATTTTTGCTATCGTTAGTCTTTGGTAATGAAAAAATCGCCTTATACGAAGTTGGAAAGAAATTCTCTCAAATACCTGGAATCTTTATTGGTAGTATATGGACTTCCAAGTCGAAATTTATTGTGGAACTTGCCCAAATGGGAGATGAAAAAAATCTATACACAATGATCAAGAAAGTGTATAAAATATTAGTCCCTTTCGGATTATTTTGTTGTTTTATTTTCTTTCTAACAGGAGAAGACATTATAAGATTAATATTCGGAAATATATATTTAGAGAGCTTTCCGGTTGCGCTTGTGTTTTTTATTTTTTTCTGGTTTGGAAATTTGTTTGGAGGGTTTGGAAGGGTCTATCTAATAGCAATTAATAGGCCAAATATTTTAACTTATCTTAATGGGCTGATGTTTTTTAACGTTCTTTTTATCGGCTATTTCACGAAATATAATTTAGTTCATATGGCACTAACTATTTGCATAACGATACTATTTAATAGCTTATATTTAAATTATTTCCTTGTAAATAGAATTGGCAAATTACAAACATGATTAATCTAAAAAACCTAAATTATATTGTAAATTTAGCATTGAGACTCCTGGTAAGCGGAGACTTTACTTTTCTACAATATAATTCAATAATAAGACACTTGGATGTATAGAGGATTTCTATTTTTTATTTATGTCGTAATTTTATTACTTTCTTTCTTTTGGAATGTAAAAATTGATAATTATCCCTTGCAGACATTCATGGTCGCAGTCTCACTTTTATCTGGTTTACTTATCTATAAGCAGTCCATTAAAAAAATTTTAATGAATGAACAATATGCTCAATTGAGGTATTTTATTCTATATTATTTATCATTAATAATATTGCTAATTTATCATGACTTGACAAATAATGAATCTGCGGGTATATTAAAAGCGGTTTCAATGCTGATATATTTAATTTATAGCATAATATTAGTCTATATATTCGAGAATAAGAAATATCTTAGTTTGTCGTATGTAATGTTTCTTATAGTGTTGGCAATTTATTCTGTAGGATACCTTTTAAATTTTAAATACGAAGAACAAATTGAATTTTTTATTTTTAAGAATAGGACAAATTTAGCTTGGTTTTTATTATTCTTATATGTTTTAACTGTAGAGAATTTATCAAAAAACATTAGACTTGTAACAGGTAGTGTTGTCTTTGGATTACTTTTAATAAACTCATCAAGAAGCCCAATCTTAGTTTTCTTATTAATTAACCTTTACCTTTATAAAGATATTTTTTTTAGCAATAAAGATTATAAATTGAAATTGATAGGTTTACCTTTATTAATTTTTCTATTCTACTTATTATCGGATTATTTCACCCTTGCAACGGAAAGAATTCGCAATATTACTAATACGAACTATGATTCCTCTACAGGCTATAGATTAAGCGTAATAATAGATAGTTTTTATTTTTCATTAGAAAATTTTCTTGGACATGGTTATTCTTCTTTTGTAGAGATCTTCAGCCGAATTTCAAGCTTGGACCTAGATTCTAAAGAAGGAGAATTTTCTGCAGATAATAGTTTTATAGAAATCTTAATTGACGCTGGATGGATACCACTAATATTGCTTATTTTGTTTTTTTATAAATTGTTCAGATCACGGAATTACAATTTAATATTTTTCTTATTTCTATCTACTCTAATGCTATTTGATTCTATTGTGTATAATAATTTTTGGACACTATTGATCATTAGTTCATTAATCCTAAATACGAATAATTTCAAATTAAGAAATAAAATAATATGAAAATATTACTTTGTTCCCATACAGGCGTTTTCAGGGGAGGTGCAGAAAGAAGCTTATCATTATTGGCTGAAGGACTGGTTGCAAAGGGAATGGATTGTGTTGTTAGTATTCCCGACAATTCACAAGAATTATTGACTGAATTAACAAAACAAAATTTGAATTATGCAACTATATATAAGGATGCTGACAAACGATCTATCCATAATATTTCATTCATAGACAAACAGCTAAAGTTTTTAAGAAGGCTTTTTTTTACTTATAAAATGTATCGATTCATAAAAACAAATAACATTGATGTCGCTTATTTAAACACTTTAAGAACGACATCCGAATATATAGCTGCTAAAATGGCTGGCAAATTAACTGTAATGCATATTCGAGGATTTGATACTAAAAGTAATTTCAGGTATAAGTTATTGTTCAAACTCGATAGGATAATAACATTAAGCCACTCTGCTAAGAAAACTATCTCGGATAAGATCAAGAATTTTAATGATAAAAATGTCCTCATAATTCCTAATGGTGTTAATGTTAATCAACTCGAGAATAAAAAATTTAAGAATAAAATAACAAAAATTGTTTTTATCGGAGGATACGAACACAGAAAGGGTGTTGACTATTTCTTTGAAATTGCTAACAATTTATTAAATAGTAATCTAAACATCCAAATTGTTCATGTTGGAGACCCATTACCAAAGGATGCTTTTAGTGAAAAAGTTCTAAATAAGTATTCAACATTGTGTGAACATCAAAATTTTATTGAATTAGGTTTTGTGGAGAAGGTTTCTGATGTTATTGACAAATTTGATATTTTTTTAATGACATCCAGATCAGAAGGAATGCCAAGAAGCTTGTTAGAATCTATGGAAAGAGGTTTAATACCAATAGTCACTGACATTGATGAGCTCAAAAATATAATTAGAGATTCATACAATGGTTTTATCATCAACCCAAACAATATTGAAAACTGCTCTAATAAAATCAAAAGAATTGTTAAGAGTATAAGACAATTAGATTATATTTCTAAAAATACCAGGAACGATATATTGACTAAATACAATATTGAGAATACGAACACTAAAATTATCGATGCTCTTACAAAATGGGATTAACTCATGAAAATTTTATTTATTCATAACATAATTGCTCCATATCGAATTCCTCTTTTTGAATCTTTGGCTAAAGAATATGACATTCATGTTATTTTTCTTGAGAGAAAAGATAACTCAAGAAAGTGGGATCAAGATCCAGGTAAATTGAATTTTAACCATACCATATTAGATAACAAAAACTATACAATATTTGATAAAAAAATAGTAAGAAATTATGGATTAAGTAAAATATTTAATGAATATAATCCAGATGTTTTAGTTACGATAGATAACCCACCCAACTTTTTAATCTTATTTCAATCCATATTCTTAGCCAAGAAAAAGAAGATTCCTATAATATTGTGGACAGGAGTATTTAGTTCTTACAAAACTTTTCAAAAAAGTAGAATTCAAAACAAACTTACATTATTAGTAATTAATAAGATTAGAAACAGAATATATTCAAATGTCGATTTCTTTTGGGCGTACTCAAAAGAAACAAAGAAATATTTGATAGATAAATATCAAATTGATGAAAAAAAAATTGTTATTGGTCTACAAGGGTATCCTGATGAATTAATAGATTTTAAGAAATTTGATACAAAAAAAAGATATGATGAGAATAAGTTGTTATTTATTGGTTATCTAGATGAAAGAAAAGGATTGAATAATCTAATCAACGCATTTCTTGATCTCTCGGATAAATATCCAGAATATATCCTGGAAATAATTGGAATTGGGAAATTATATGATCACTATAAAACTAAATATGATAATATCAAAAACATCAATTTCCTGGGTTATCTAGATGGAAGTCAAAAGTTTAATATAATCAACAAATCAAAATACTTAGTATTACCAAGCCATTCAGATCCCTGGGGATGGGTAGTAAATGAAGCAACCTCTTTAAAACTACCTGCTCTTGTAAGTGATTCAGTGATGGCAAAGGAAATTTTGGACAATGAGCAATTGATATTTAAAACAAGCTCTATCAAAGATCTTAAACTAAAATTAGAACATCTAATGCTTTTACCCTATGAGGAGTATACTGTATTATCTAAAAAAGTTTATCAAAATTCCAGAAAGCATACAATGTCCAAGTCAATTGACTCAATAAAAACAATACTAAAATCCTTAAAATGATATTAATTTTTTCAAGTACAACCGATGTTCATTTGGGAGGTGTTGAAGTCTTTAATGAAGAATTAAAAATTCTATTGGATGAGCGTAATATTGAATTTTATAATGTTCCATCGATTTCTAAAAATAAAATAGTTGATTATTTCTATAGAATTATGGGAAGCTTATTTATTATAATAAAAAATTATAAAAGAATTGATTTCATTTTGGTGAATTATGGCAATTTTATCGATGTTTTAGCCTTACCTTTCCTTAAACTTTCTTTCAAGCACATTCGAGTTATTGTTCATGTTGGTGAATCTTGGAAACATCTTGAATCTAAGCTTACTAAAAATATCACCACCCTTTTTTTAAAGATGTTTGTTAAAAAAGTTTACATTATATCGGATGTACAAAGAGAATTTTTAAGCCATAAAAGTATCGAAAAAATTCATACAATTATTAATAAAAAGTTCCTTGAAAAGGAGAAATTAAATACCTCCGAAGATAAATACCTCCTTTACTTAGGAAGAATTTGTGAAGAAAAAGGAGTTAAAGACTTAATTGCTGTCTATTCTGAATTAAAAAAGACAATGAATATTCCTTATCTTAAATTAGTTGGAGCTATCGAGGATGATTTTAAGGAACATCTGGTTAAGATCATTGATCTTAATAAAGTTCGAGATCATGTTCTGATTTTAGATCCTGTATACAATATTGATAAAAAAATTGAATTGATTGATAATGCCTTAGTGATGATCTATCCAAGCCGTAAAGATGCATTCCCGTTAACGATTATTGAGTCAGTTTCCAGAGGAATCTATACTTTAGCGACATCAATTTCAGAAACTAAAAATTTCATTGACTATAATGAATTTCTTTTTGAACCGGGAAATCGAAATGATTTGAAAAATAAATTAGTTAATTTGATATCCAATAAAAAAGCATTAAAAGATAAAAGATCTTTTTTACAAAAAAAATCACTTATATATGCAAAAGGTAATATAGTAAATGAAATTTTTGAATGAAGAGAAATAGGACAAATTACATCGAATTTGCAAATTTACGTTTTAAAGGACTCGAAAGAAAAGATATTTTGCTTGAGGAGGAGTTTCTAAAATTTGTCATAACTGTGAATGCAGCAATAATTGTAAGAGCAAATAATGACAGTCAGTTACAAAATATAATAAACAACAATTACGCTACTTTTGATGGTCAAATACCTTATTTCTTAGCAAAAAGACAGTTTCCAAATATCAATATTGAAAAAATTAGTGGATCAGATTTGATTTATGATTTTTGTAAAATGGCTAGTGATGAAGACAAAAGCATATTTTTGTTGGGAGGAATTAAAGAAAATAATGCTGGATCAACAGATAAGCTCAAGAATAAATATAAAATTGAAATAGAAGGATTTTCACCAGAGCACAAACCTTATCCGTTTGAACTTAATCATAATCAATTAATTTTAGATAAAATAAATGCATTTAGACCAGACATACTGTTTGTAGGATTTGGTGCTGGAAAACAGGAATATTGGATAAATGAGTTCAAAGAGGATTTAGAAAATTTTGGAGTTAAATGGGCTATAGGCTGTGGTGGCACTTTCGCATTTGTTTCTGGTTATGTAAAAAGAGCGCCAAAATGGATACAGAATATTGGTTTTGAGGGCGTATACCGTTTATTTCAGGAACCGAATAGCAAGAGGCTTAGAAGATTGTTCTTTAGCACAAAAATATTTAAATATGTGTAATGAATTATTTATAGCGCAAATATGTACTATTTATTAGCTCTAGTCTGTACCTATTTTAAATGCCAATCTAAAAATTCACTTTACATAAGGCAGAAAGTAATTGATAATCCTAAAAACAGTAGTTCATGTAACAATAATTCTCCTGCTCTTGAAAAATTGATATTTCATATAGTTTAATCTAATATGTAGGTGTTCCTTAAAAATTTAATATTCATTTGACCAATAATAGTTTTGAATTGGAAATTTGTTTATCATGTGATTAACGGAAGATCATGAATCATGAACTCCACCACTAATAATATTATTATTATGACTATTTTTACTTGATCTATGGAGGACAACAGTAAATACAAAACAGTCTATATTGACAAGGAGGTTGATAAAGAAGACATAAACCTTAGAGAAGAGTATGAAAAATATTCCTATTACTACAAATGGTTTCTTCTGGCATTTTTAATAGCTGTCATTACAGCCTTTTTATACATTCGCTACACATCTAATCAATACGAAGTGAATGCCTCCATTCTAATTGATGACAAAGAAAATGGAGGAGGCCTGAACTCTGAGTTATCAGCTTTTAAAGATCTTGGTTTATTGGGTGATTCCAAGACTTCTTTAGAAACAGAAATAGATGTGTTAAAATCACGCACCTTAATGCAAAGAGTTGTTAAGGAACTAGGCATAAATGTAATATATTATACCCAGGGGAAAATTGGAAAATCAGAATTATATGATAATGAAATTCCATATAAACTTAACTTCTTGGTGAGAGATTCAATACTGTATCAATTAGATACTACTTTCTCAATTTCAACGAATTCCGACAATAAATTTTTTCTTAAAAATAGTGATGGCGAAACTGTTAGTGAAATTTTTTTTGGTAAGAAGGTGACTACAGAATTTGGAGATCTAATTATTACACCGATAAACGTACAGAATATTAATACTGACTTAGAAATTAATATAAAAATTAGCCCTTTGAAAGCTGTGGCGAACTATTACAAAGAGGCAATAAAGATTGAGCCAGGAAGTAAAAAATCTAGCGTACTAGTATTTACGTTAATTGATCCGATCAAACAAAAAGCCCAAAATATATTGAACAGCTTAATTGATCAATACAATAAAGATGCCATAGAAGATAAGAACCTTGTCGCGAAGAATACTGATGATTTTATTAATAATAGGATTGAAGATATCTCCACTGAATTAACTAATGTAGATCGAGGAGTTGAAATTTATAAAACAGAAAATAAGCTTACAAATATTGAGTTTGAAGCAAGCTTGGTTTTGGAATCAAATTCTGACTTAGAAAAAGAAATTGTCGATCTAACCTCTGAAATTAGACTGATAGACTATGTAAGTGCTCACATGAAAAATAATGAAGGAGAGTTAATCCCTTCTAATTTAGGCTTAAGAGATCAAACGACTAGTCAAAGTACATTGAACTATAACAAACTCATACTCGAAAAAAATAGGATACTAGCTGGGTCAAGTGATATGAATCCGACAGTTGTTAATCTAGAAGCACAAATTGCAACATTAAAGGAAAGTATAAATCGAAGTTTAGCTAATTTAAGATCCTCGCTTGTATTTTCGTTGGATGAGGCCAAGCTTCAGGAAAATAGGTTAAATGTTAGAAGAGCGTTGGCCCCTAAGCAAGAAAGAGAGTTCCAAGACATCAAACGTAAACAACAAATAATTGAAACATTATATTTGTATTTATTAGAAAAAAGAGAGGAGAATGCCATTACTTTGGCTGTCACTGCACCTAATGCAAAAATAATTGACCAAGCCGATGGTAGTGAAATTCCAATATCGCCCAAAAAGAAATTGATTTACCTGGTATTTGTTATTATAGGATTTATTACAACTTTTATTATAATCTCTATTAAAATATCATTAGATACTAAAATACACACTTTAGAAGATGTAAAACGAATTGTAAAAGCGCCGATTCTCGGTGACATCCCTAAGATTAATTCAGAAAAAAAAGTTATTATTTCGGATCAAGACAGAAGCAATGTCGCGGAATCATTTAGATTATTAAGAACCAATGTGAATTTTATGTTACGTGATGTAAAATTAGAATCTAAAACTATTTTTGTTTCATCTACTATAGCAAGTGAAGGAAAAACCTTTATAGCTATCAACCTTGCTTCTGCCCTCTCTTTATCAAATAAAAAAGTGCTGTTAATAGGTGCGGATATAAGAAAACCAAAAATAGCCAAATATTTAAATATTCATTCGGATAAAGGGCTAACTCATTTCTTAAGTGATCCTACATTAATTATTTCTGACATTATAGAACATTATGAAAAAGCTGATTTTGATATATTGCAATCTGGTGTTATACCTCCAAATCCATCAGAGTTATTGATGAACGAACGGTTTGATGAAGTATTGGCTTATGGTAAAGAAAAGTATGACTATGTTATTGTTGACACTTCTCCGGTAAACGTTGTTACAGATACTTTATTATTGAGTCACCATGCAGATCTATTTATATATGTTATAAGAGCAAATTACTTGGATAAACGCTTACTAAAAATTCCACAAATGATGTTTGAAAATAAACGATTGGCTAATATGGCATTACTTATAAATGACACAGAATATGATAAAAAAGGATATGGTTACACATACGGTTATGGTTATGGTTATAGTGAAAGAGAATCTAAAACACCATGGTGGAAGAAATTCTTAAAAATCTAATACTAAGAATAATTTGACCAAAAATAATTTTTACTCAATCTCAAATTTTTACTCTTGATTTGATACTATTCATACAAAAAAATATTCATCAAGATTTAATAAAAAACAAGCCCTATCAATATTGAGAAAGACTTTTAATTTAGAGCTTTAATTTCTTCTAAAAATCGATCCTTTATAGGAACCCAAGTTTGATGGTGGAATTAAAATTCTTATAATTTAAAAAATCTAATCTATACAATGAAAATATTTTGTTGTAATATTGATTTATGAAAGATTACTCTATGAAATTGAAAATTGCAATTTTTTTCTTTCTGATTATCAGTATTAGTACGAATTCCCTGAGTGCTCAGTCTAATGACGAACTTAATGCGGTTAATAAAGAAACTATATCTGAAAAAGATTCGACTAAAATCAAACAAAAAAATAAAAAAGTTAATGATTCCTATGATGGGAATTGGAGTATTGGTATCGGCGTAAATGCGGTAGATGATTCTGGTACATTATTTAAGTATCTTTTTGATGGTGAAAATTATAATGTTAGTAATCCTTATACAGTATATATAGAATATTATTCTAATAATATGTTTAGCTATGAATTAATATTATCTTTTAATGAATATATCGCGGGTAAAAACGTCGATAATACCAGTTATATAATTGAAGGTCATGAAGCTAGTTATATGGCGATAGATTTTGCATTTAAGTGGTATTGGCGTGATTTTTTACATACTACCAGGTTTGATCCATATGTGTTTTTTGGTTTAGGTTACACCGTTATAGGCGCTTATAAATCAGAGCCATTTCCAATTCAGACACATGAAGACTTAAGCCATGTTCAGGTAGATGAAGATGGTAATTTTGACGTGCCTGAGATTGGCCGTATAACAGTGAATACCGGTATAGGATTTAATATTTGGTTTACTCGAATATGGGCTATGAATGTTAATATTGCAGCTAAAATTGGAATTGGAGGCGGTGAATACAAAAGAGCATCAAATAGTGTGTCTCATCAAAAGCAATATACAATAGGAACTCATTTCCTTTTAAATTGATTAAATTTAAAAGGAACCTTGTTGTTTATCCAAATTAAAAATAGGAAAATGCTGATTTGATCCAAAGGCTTTCCATTTAAAAGGGAATCTTTATGTGTCCTTTACTAAACTTAATCTTTGTATCGTCATTTGGGGAACAACGCTAAATTCATTTGTGCAGGTATCTATAATGAAATATTGGGTTAGTACTAGAATTAGGAATTTTTTTTTACTTTTGGTTACAGTCACCCAAGGCAATAGAGTGGAAAGTAAAACCAAAATAATTCTAGGGATAGCCACATGGTATTCAACGACCTGATAACCAAAATTGTCGGTTTGGATAAAGGATATCAGAAACAAATTATATGCAGTTAACTACCGTCTATTAATAAATATCAATAATGAATGTTTACAAAACAAAACTAGAAGCTCCATATATTAACGGTTGTATGTTGTCAAATAAAATTGAACTTTTTGGGTTAAAATTTAAGAGAGTACTCTCACAAATTTAATTGATTTTTTTGGAACTGTTTTTTTCTTGCCTGTAACGTTCTGTTTTTAATCAATTTCCTTTGTTTTAACTATACTTCCCCCCATCAGAGTATTTTAAAATTAGTACTTAAACAATTGCATATCTATATGTTATCTCTTTTTGATTATAATTTTGACCTGTCTAGAATTAAAAGTCAAATGCCCCTGCGTTTATAATCTAATAATCCTTCGTTTATGAGTACATCTTTAAGATTGTATATATCATGCAGGTTCTGATATAAAGTGTTCGAGAACGGAGCCTTTTGAGGTACAAAGAAAAACCTTAACAA
>PVMS01103462.1_pt1 | contig 11598 bp, 14 predicted proteins | sample 1853461 | NCBI WGS metagenome assembly PVMS01 (sample SAMN08582032, study PRJNA380276) | Marine sediment metagenome, whole genome shotgun sequencing project. | isolation source: ocean sediment barecode stripped | collected 2017
CATTCTACACCCGCTAACTATTCATAAAAAATGCCGACTTTTGATTTTATTTTGCTACCAAATATGACGAAGTTCAAGATATTGTTACTAATCATACTATCAAGTCGATACCATTAAGAGAATAAAGACAGAGGCATTTTTTATGAATGGTTAGCGGGTGTAGAATGAGGCAGAGAACAAAGTCGTTGTTTTCAGGCACCAATTTTCAGTTTTTGAAAAAGCAAAATACTTAACTTTCCCTTCAAGAGAATGCAGCCCTTTCTCGGCCTCATCACTGACCGTAAAAGAGATTTCAATTTGTTTAGTAAAAACCAGATACTCTTTTCCTTCCTCTTCTAATATTTCTATTTCAAGATCGGATGCCGTGAAAAAATTTTTTGAGAAAACAAGTTCCTCTGAGGGGCTAAGCTCAATAGTTAAGGAGGGCTGCGGATTTATTGTTATGCCTTCTTTTACTCTGAATTTAAGGACAACCTTCCCTTCATTTCCTCTTGAAAGGCGTCCTGGGTTAATCGTTGCATCGATCTTGATCAGATCTTCTTCCTGGCTCCCCAGATAAGAAAAAACCATGAATAAAAAAAGAACGGCCACCAAGGACTTTTTCAAATCATCCTCCGTTCCTAAAATGGATGCCGTCCAAAAATTGTATGAATCTCACAAAAAGATAATAAATCAACCATAGAAAAACTTCAACAACTCATAATACGAGAGTAAACAATTGAAGGAGAAGATACGTAAACTATTAAAGACAGAGGAGATGTGTTAAATCCTGTTTATAACAAGCCAACTTATTTTTCTTGCATTATTTTCATAAATTCGTTTATTATAATCATTCTAATTAAAACATGAGTAAAAACGCGATTATATCCGGGATTGGGCATTATGTTCCACCCAAAGTTGTAACAAATCATGATCTAGAAAAAGTCATGAACACAACGGATGAATGGATTCAGCGGAGATCAGGGATAGTCGAGAGGCACTATGCAGAAGAAGGAATTGGATCTTCGGATTTAGCTACTCAGGCAGCCCTAAAAGCAATCGAAGACGCTCAAATTGACAAATCGGATATCGATTTCATCATCGCCGCCACACTCTCTCCCGATCACTACTTTCCGGGCATAGGTGTCCTTGTCCAAGAAAAACTGGGATTAGCAGAGGTTGGTGCGCTTGATGTTCGCAACCAGTGCAGTGGATTTATTTACGCACTTTCCATCGCCTCCGCTTACATTCAGGCAGGCATGTACAAGAAAATTCTTCTCGTTGCTGCGGAAGTGCAATCTTCAAATCTCGATTATTCTGACGATGGCAGAGATCTAGCTGTTCTCTTCGGTGATGGAGGTGGAGCAGTCATTATTGAGCCTAATGAAAAGGACGATGGCCGCGGAGTTTTGTCCACGCATCTCTTTGCAGATGGAAGATTTGCCACTGAGCTCTGGATGGATTCCCCTTCTCCGAAAGACCGCCCCACGTTTTATCCTGATTTCTTGGAAGATAAAAGACACTATCCAAAGATGAATGGCAAGGTCGTATTCAAGAAGGCATCAGAGAAAATGCCAAAGGCTGTTCAGATTGCTTTAAACCATAACGGACTAACTGTAGAAGATATCGATTTTCTGATTCCCCATCAGGCTAACGACAGAATCAGTCAGATGGTTGCCAAAATTTTGAGAATTCCTATTGAAAAAGTCATAAGAAATATCGACCGATTCGGAAACACAACAGCCGCTTCGATTCCAATTGCTCTTGATGAAGCGGTCAAAAATGGTCGAATTAAAAAAAATAACATCGTTATGTTAACGGCATTTGGTTCGGGCTTCACATGGGCTTCTGCAGTGATAAGGTGGTAATCCCTTACTGAGAAAATAATGCTATTGCCGTGTCCGATAATTTTTGGTAATGTGCGACTTTTAGTTTTTTAAATAAATGAATTAGATCCTATCTATAGATCTAGGAGATTTGAAAGGAGGATTCGATGAAGAAAACAACCATTCTTTTATTCGTGCTGGTTTTTGCAGTTATGAGCACAACTCAGCTCTTTTCTCAGCAAAATGCTGAAGATGAGAAATTCCAAAAACTTTTGGACAAATATTTTGACGCTTATTGGGAGTTTTATCCGACTGCAGCCACACTCGCCGGTTTCACCAATCATAATGACAAATTAGAGGACTTCAGGGAAAGAAACATAGATAAACGACGCGAAGAAATGGACGCCTTCAATAAGGAAATAGTGGTAGATATCAACAGTCAAGCTTTAAGCCCGGATTTCCAAATCGATCATGCTCTGATTGTCAATGCCATAGATATTGACGTAATGCAGCACGAAATGCTCGTCCCTTGGGAATACAATCCCCTCTATATCAATAAAATTTTCATGAATTGTATTCGAGCTCTTTTTCCGGAAGGATCTTCACCAACGGAAGCACAGGCAAAAAATGCGGACTCACGATTAAAAGGTTTAGAGAGACTTATCTCTGAAACCAAAAAGAACATGAAAACTCCGGCAGAGATTTATACACAGACCGCAATTAATCAATTCCCAACTATTTTAAATTTTTATAAAAATGAACTCCCTGGGATCATTGACCAATGTCCCGACAATGTAAAGACCAAAATGCAGGCCAACCTGGCAAAAGTCATCCCAGCTTTGGAAGACTTTCAGAATTTCCTACAGAACGAACTCCTACCTAGATCAACGGGAACTTTCAGACTTATGGAAGCTCATGCCAGACTCGTCCGCACGAATTTCCAGAATAACATACCGGTTCAGGATCTTCTTGCCCAAGCCGAAGCCGATATAAAGAATATTCGCAATGAGATGTTTAAAAATGTTTTTGCAATTTATAAGATCATGGACCCCGTATTTGACATCGAAAATCCTCCCAGCAATCTGAACGAGGATCAATTGATCAATTCCGTTGTTTCTCATGTATTTGAAAAGATAAAAAACGATTATGTGACAAAGGACGAATTTACCGCTAAGGTCAATTCTCTCATCCCGGAAATCAAGAGCTATATAGAGGACAATCAGTTTGCCGATCTGCCTGCTGATTCTCTCGAAATCGTACAAGCTCCCCCTGAAGCCTTTCAGACATCATGGCTGAAACTTGTATTCCCAGCACCATATGATCCAAATGGGACTTTTTCTCTTCAGATTTCAACTCTTCTAGAAGATATGGAATCAGAAAAACTTCAATCGTTTCAAGAAGAATACACAAACGCATTTCTGCCTTTCTGGACAGCAGAGACAATCTATCCCGGATATTTTGTGCCTGCGGTTAAGACTCACAGCAATATGTCCCTTATCAGAAAGCTTCACCCAAATATGCCCGTCATCATGGGATGGCCTTACAAGTTTGGGGATCAAATGATGAAATCAGGATACGGCAGCTATTCCCTCTGGCTCAGGATCAACCAGCTCAAATTAGATCTGCGCCCAGCCGTTACCTTTATTATTGAATTCCAGATTCACCAAAGTTCTATGGAAAAGGATGATGCCATCAATTACATGAAGCGAGTCGGATTTTATACACAGAGCGAAGCGGAGAGAGTATGGGATGAAGTTCTGCTGAATCCTTTGGCAAATGCCTACGCTTATGTTGGACTTCAGGAATACATGGCTTTAGAGGAATTATATAAGGAACAAAAAGGCGAATCATACAATCAAAAAGATTTTTTGTCCGAAGTACTCAGTTTTGGAGCTATCCCCTTCAGATTTCTGAAACGCTTGATTCTTCAATAGGCAAGAGAATAAATCAAAGACAAAAAACACGTTATCATTGATTCCCATGCTCATTTGAGCATGTCCGCTTTTGATGAAGACCGCTTTGATGTGGTTCACTCTGCATTCAAAGAAGGGATCGAAGCCATCCTCTGTCCGGCTGAAATCACAGAACACCAAAGTATCCAAACCACAACAGAATTAACCAAGGCTTTTCAAAATATTTATGCATCCGGAGGGGTTCATCCTCACAAGGGGAAGGAATTCACGACAGAATCATTGACAATAATTGAAGGCCTGGCAAAAGAAAAAATAATTTGTGCTGTTGGTGAGATCGGCCTTGATTTTCACTACAATTTTTCCCCACCAGATCAACAAATTCTGGCCTTTCGGCAGCAGCTCAACCTGGCTCAGAAACTGGACTTACCCGTTATTATTCACAGTCGTGAAGCCTCTCAAAGTGTTTTCAACTGTATAGAAGAAGAGGCATATACAAGAGGAGGAGTTCTTCACTGTTTTACCGGAGACTGGGATTTCGCCCAAAAGATGATGGACAAAAACTTTTTAATCTCTTTTTCAGGAATTGTCACATTTCCAAAAGCACATGACCTGCGAGAGGTGGCAAGAAAGGTACCTTTAGAGCGTCTCCTTGTAGAAACCGATTCCCCCTTTCTGGCTCCCGTTCCCTTTCGGGGAAAAATAAAAAGGAATGAACCAAAATTCGTCAAAGACATCGCCCAATTTATTTCTGAAATGAAAAACATTCCTTGGCCTGATTTTTCAGACCAGACAACCCTAAATTTCTCCTCTCTCTTTGGAATTGAAATATCAAATTTGAGATGTTAAGATATGGCCGCACAATGAAAAATCCATCTGATCTCAACCCCACAATTATGAAAGATGAAATTAAAGATTATTTCTCTTCTCATTTGAAGAAAAAACCTTCGTTAGCACTGCTTTATAAAAATATCAAAGGTGATTTAGATGAGGTTGAAAAAACCCTCCAGGTTTTCTCAAAATCTTCCAATGTGATCATTTCTGAAATCAGTTCTTATCTCTTCCAGAAAAGTGGTAAAAGAATCCGCCCGGCTCTTCTTTTGCTCTGTGCAAAACTTTTGGGCTACCAGGGGAAAGAGCACATCCGTGCATCAGCGCTGATTGAAACTATTCACACAGCCAGCCTCCTGCACGATGATATCATCGACCATTCGGACACGAGAAGAGGAAAAGAGACCGTTCATGCCAAGTGGGGACCAAATATCACAGTCTTGTTGGGTGATTATCTCTACATCAAAACTCTTGGGCTTTCTCTCGATAGCAATTTTAAGGAAATTGCAAAAATCTTGACAGATGCTTCAGTTGAAATGATCGATGGCGAATTATTTGAATACTACATGAGTGGAAACCTCAACATTAAAGAACATGAATACCTGGACATTCTAGACAAAAAAACCGCTTCACTTTTTGCCGCATCCTGCCAGATTGCCGGTATATTGGGAGGGGCCTCCAAAGAAGAACTGAACCGGCTTATCTCATGCGGAAGAAACCTTGGAATGAGTTTTCAACTGATCGATGATCTTCTCGACTTTTCAGGCGAAGCAAAAATTCTCGGCAAACCGGTACTTTCAGATTTAAACGAAAAACGGATCACACTTCCCCTCATTTACACACTAAAAGTTGATGGAACAGAAAATAGAAGCCAAATCACCACAATCATGAAAGAGAAAAAACTTTCTGAAAAATCAACACAAGAAATTCTCGATATGGTCAAATCTAACGGAGCTCTAGACTACACATTTCAAAAAGCAGAGGAATTCGCACTTAAGTCAAAGGATTTGCTTAATTTGTTTCCTAAATCCATTTATCGAGATACGCTCATAATGGTCTCAGATTTTGTTTTGAACAGATCTCTATAAAAATCAATCCCACAAAAAGGGGAATACTCTATGCTCGAGATCGAGGTAAAAATCCAAATTAAAGATCCAAAGGATATGGCCCAAAGGATAATCGAACAAGGAGCCCAGTTGATCAGGGAACGCTACTTTGAAGAGAACTTGCTTTACGATTTCCCTGATTCAACTTTGACAAATAAACAGCAAGCATTTCGACTGAGAAAAATTAAAAAAAAAACCTACTTGACCTTTAAAGGTCCTCCTCAAAAATCTAGGCAGTTCAAAATCAGGGAAGAATTCGAAACTGAAGTCAATAATGCGAATCAGATTAAAAAAATCATCAGATCTTTAGGTCTCGTCTCCAAATGTCAGTACGATAAGTTCAGAACGGTTTTCAGGAAAAAAAAATTGAAAATTTGCTTGGACGAAACTCCGGTCGGAAATTTCATCGAATTGGAAGGTGAACAAAATCACATCGTAAAATTTGCGTCTTCTTTAGGTTTTTCCAGATCAGATTTTATAAAGAAAAACTATGTCGATCTTTATTCTGAATTCAGGAAATAGAACCTCTATTTCTGTTCGCTAACCTTTTTTCGGACTTTTTTCTTAACCGCTTCTTGAATAGTCTCTTCAGGACTTTTTTTTCTTTTTAATGCTATGGCTATTTTTTCTTCCGCTTCTACTTCCTTTTCCTTTACATCTTCGATATTTATACCAAGTTCTTCGCCGATGAACATATCTCCATCAGTGGTCTGAGGTTCTTCCGCAGAAGAATCGACAATTTCATATTCCACCAGCCCTTGTAAAACCTCTTCCTGAGCAATCCGGATAAGATTTTTAGATTCAGTTTCTATTTTGGGTTTTGATCCTTTTAATAACTGTTTAGCTCTTTTTGCTGCCACAATCACAAATCTGAATTTACTGTCAAAGTCACCGTATGTTTTCAAAGACGCCTCTCTCTTATTACTAAAACTTGTAAACAGTTAAAATACCAAAAAACGCCACAAAATTCAACTGTTTACATCCCCCTGTTAAAATTCTCATTCACTGAATGTGATGCTGAGGCCTGAAAAATGTTGATTATGAATAAAAGTCTAACGAAATATATTTTCAAATCGTTTTCCTGAAAATCGAAGGAACATATTGAAAATACAGGAATTAAAATAAACATCGACATTTTTTATGAATGATTCAGGTTAAATATTAGCCTATAATATGGTAAACTATAATACGAAAAAGATTTCGGGCTAAGAATTTAGGATTAAAATGAATCCAGTTACATTGATTCCCTCGCTTTCTGCACACCAACTCTCTAATAAAACGATTTGGGCCATAGGAGGAGGAAAGGGAGGCACAGGAAAAAGCTTCATCGCAGCAAATATTGCCCTAAATCTTGCTTCAAAAGAAAAGGACATTGTACTGATCGATGCCGATTTCGGAGGCCCGAATTTGCATACATTTCTAGGGATGAAGGAAACCGAAGTCGATCTTGGACATTTTTTCAGCAACAAAATCTCACAACTTAAAGATACAGCCGTAATCACTCCATTTAAAGGCCTTAATTTGATAAGAGGAACAGACTCACTTCTCTTTACCGCCAACCTGAACTACTATAAAAAACTCAAGCTCATCCGACAGATCAAAGCGTTCGACGCAAATAGAGTGATCATCGATCTAGGAACAGGAGCTTCTTACAATTGTATCGATTTTTTCCTTCTCTCTAATCCGGGAATCCTCGTTGTTAATCCAGAACCTACATCAATTGAGAATGCCTATTACTTCCTTAAATCTTGCATCATCAGAATCCTCAAGATCTACATCGACTATTACAAAATTGAAGGGCTTGTTCAAAAAATTTCCAGCCAGATTAAAGAGAATTCTAAGTCGATATACACCTTCCTTAACGAGATCATTTCTCATGACAAATACTATGCCGATGTCCTTTTTAAAGCTCTAAAGAGGTTCAAACCTTGTCTGATAATCAATAAAGCAAGAGATGAAAAAGATTACATGCTCGGTCATTCCATTACTCAAATTGTACAGAAATATCTTGTTGTAGATATCAATTTCATAGGTGTGGTTCCATTCGATGAAAACGTTCATTTGAGCTTAAAAAACGGATCTCCATATATCCCTAATAATCCTGACTCGGAAACTTCAATCTGCATACGAGCCCTAACAGAAAAACTTCTCGAGTGTAGCTCATAAATGAATTTTTAACTCACACAACCGTGGCAAAAATAAAAATCGAAGACATGGACCATTATGATATCCTCAATGTGAAACGGAGCGCATCATTTAATGAGATAGAAAAAGCCTACTTCTATGGAAGATCCGCCTATTCCAAAGATTCGCTCGCACATTATTCTCTCCTCAAAGACGAAGAACGACAACAAATGCTGGAACGAATAGAATCTGCCTTTATGATTCTTGGAGATGAAGAAAAAAGACATGCTTATGATGAGAACACTTTGAAAAATCGCGATCAATACAAAGAAAAGGCCAAGTTCCGCCGATCAACGGAAAGGATGATTTTCGAAGATCCAGATTCAAATCCCAATCGAACTTCATTTTTTAGGCGACTATTCTCTTCCACCAAGAAAGATTGAAGATTTTCACCTTATCAACTCATATGAATAATTTCCTCCATTAAAATGCAACTGGCTGAAAGGAGCAATCATTCCTGGTGGAAATTTACCAGGCCCAGTCACTTCACAAAGAGTGTATCTCAGTCCATTGATCGTAACTCCCTCTTCGCTGAAGGAAGGCACTGCCAGCCCGATAAACAAATGTTTTGGAATTCTGATAAGAAGAATCGGGTATTTTTTAAAGTTTATCCATAACGATGCAAATGTAACTCCCTTGGAATCACAGTCACCAAAATTATTGATCAAAACTTTAGGAGGGACCCAAAATCCCATTATATACTTCCCCTCTTCCATCAAAGGAGGGATGCTGTATCGGATTTCTTGGATATAAGAGAGAAGAAATGAGAGGAATTGCTGGAAATTCAAGCCACTGGATTTTTTAAGTAAGTTTTGAAAAACCTGCTTCACTCTCTCTTTATTGTTTTTTACCAAAAGACCGTAATTAACGCCGATTTTGTCTCCAATATACCGCAGCCCTGTATCAGCCAAAAAATCCTTTTCCTGAATCCTCCTTTCCCTTTCGATCTTTTTAAGGTCCTTAGCTTGCTGGCGCGCAATTTCAGATGTAATCCGTTTAAATTCCGATCTGAGTTGGTTCTGCATTGATGGAAGTGCAGAAAGTCTAAGATTAAAACTGTCAGAATTGTCCTCAGCAATAGAAAAGTATTCGGAATATTTGCTCTTCGCAATGAGCTTTTGTGTGATTGTTTTTAAGCGGATTATCATCTCCTTGCGCAATGGAATCAGGTTTCTATCGACATATTTTTTGAGTTCATCAGGATAATATCCAAATTCATCTTCTGCTTCTTTTAAGGCTTTTTTTGAAAGAGAGAAGGACACAGAGAAATTATTCTTATTGAAATCCTCCCAGTCATAAGTCAGCATGTAATCATACTCTGATTCCACACTGCTGAAACGGGCACTATTGATGTCCGTTCCTGAAGCAATTTGAAGCATGATTTGGCTTTCACCAGGAAGGGGATTTTGATGCGGAAAATAAATGGCTGCCAGCAACAACACAAAAACGAGCAAACTTAGGGGCAAATAATACAAATCCTGTGTTTTCATGATATCTTTGTCAGGATAGGGGAATGGAACCAATTTCTGGGAAAGGGATGAGAGCACGAGCCAAACCTGACACTCCCGAGCTGACAAGGAAACAGATGGCAACAATAAAAAATGCCATAAACAAGGCCACTGCAATATTATTGTTCTTGATCTCCTCGTATTGATTGATTCTCGGAGTCATTTTGTTGAACAACCAAAAAGAGAAGAGGATACTTGCCAATGCTAAGAATCCAACAAGTACAACATAGCCTATACTGAAACCAATCATTTTCAGAAAGTTCCCTACATTCCTGTCTTGCCCTAGAACAAATATCTGGATAACTGCCATGACAGGATAAATGGCCTGTTTCACAACTATAGCTTCTCCAAGAATGGTACTCCCCAGGATGAGTCCAACCGATGTGTTCCCCGCTTTTAGCTGCTTCTCTTCATCAATTTTAGGTGTGAGTGCGAGAAAAAGGCGATAACTGCCAAATATGAGGAAAAAGCTAATAACGATTGAAACTAAAAATTCGATCAATCCAAAAGAAATTTGCTGCCAACTCATATGGTATCCTAAGTGGAAATTTTATGTCAGACAATCACTCAATGTCAATTATCTTGTCCTTTCGCAGCCACTGAACTGTTTTCTCAAGCCCCTCTTCAATCGGAGTTATCCTATACCCCAAATTATGTTCCGCTTTTTTGCTGGAAACAGCCCAGTCCAGGAGATATCTTTTGATCCATGAGGGCGCAAGCCTAGGAGGTTTCCCAAAAAGACGTGAAATAAAGAATACCAGACTTGATATAAAAATTAGCATTTGTGCAGGAAGTCGAATCATCCAGTATCGCTTGCCGCTAACAGCAGCGATAGCGCTAAAAAAATCCAAAAAATTCAGGTTGGTCCCTCCCAAAATATATCGTTCTCCAGGTAAGCCTTTTTCCATTGCTAGAATATGTCCTTTGACGACATCATCGATAAAGACATAATTGCCAATGCTGTTTCCTTTACCTGGAATAAAATGCCATTTTCCATGGATGTATGCATTAATAATTTTTGTCGCTGAGTTGGCTTCACTAAGAATTCCCGGACCAAAAACTCGAGTTGGATTGACTATTACAACCAGGAGTCCTTTCGCTGCATACTCAAGCACCTTTTTTTCCATTTCGAATTTCGACAGCTCATAGGAGTTGAAAAATTTAGATGTCCTCTCACATTTTTCATCGATGGGTATTGAGTCTGAAGGCCCCAGGACTCCTGCAGTTGATGTAACAACGATTTTTTTTTCCGCATTTGACTGACGCATCCAGGACATTTGACGTTCCCTCGACATTGACCCTTTGACATAGTGTAGGGTCCTTATCCCATAACCGAGCAAACGCACCGAGATGATAGACCTCTTCACATGTCGCCATCGCAGCTTCAAGACTCGATTTATCGCAAACATCTCCCTTAAATAATCGAACATTTTCATGCTTCAGGATTTCGGTTTTCTGAAATGATCGGTACAAGGCATGAACGGTATGTCCCAAGTTAGCCAGATGGAGAACCAGGTTTGATCCGATAAAACCTGTGGCACCGCTGACAAATAATCTTTTTGGCATTTAATGGGCTCTATTTTTTACAAACATTTTATAGTGCATATCAGGATTCGCACGGAGGGCAAAATGATCATTGGACAGCGCCAGGACAAAATGGATAAAAACCGCCGGCCAGATTGATCCCGCCTCGATCGTTAACAAGCCAAGAACTACGCCAAACGGGATAGCTCCTATAGCTTCTTTTATTCCTTTGGGAATATGGACCAGAAAATAGAGGCATGTTGTTATTGCAATGGCCGGCCATAATCCTAGAGCTGAATGGAGAGTGAACAACAGCAGGCCTCGAAAAAGAAATTCATAGGCGACCAGATAGATCAGCCAACTCCCCACATTAAAAGCTACAGTATTGAATGTCCAAGGAATTTCTCTGATTTGTGGATAAATTTTGAAATTTTCCGGTTTTCCTGAAAAAAAACAACTGATAAACAGCACGCATATCACAAATCCAATAGTCCATAATGCGGTCTCTCCTGACAAGCTCCAACCCAAGCCAAGATCCGAAAGACGCGACAAGGAGAGAATCATTACCATTTTTACGGGGCGAAAACCCCCGCAGTCTACACCAACCAACCGTTGAAAGACAATCCAAAGGAGAGACACCCTATCTTCTCCAAATTGCTGGCTTAGGCTTTTTTGAATGCCTTTGGAATGGGATATGCGTGCTGTTTATCAGTTGTTTTTTTTCAGGAAA
>PVMS01168251.1_pt1 | contig 11598 bp, 12 predicted proteins | sample 1853461 | NCBI WGS metagenome assembly PVMS01 (sample SAMN08582032, study PRJNA380276) | Marine sediment metagenome, whole genome shotgun sequencing project. | isolation source: ocean sediment barecode stripped | collected 2017
AGTGCAATTAGTAATAACGTTCTAAATTGTTTCATTTTCTCCTTGATATTTAAATTAATTATTCTTCTTTTTTTGTTCTTTGGCTTTTTTAGCAGCCTCTATATCTTTTATTCTTTGTAATCGTTTTGCTTCAATAGCTTTTTTAAGTTCTTCTCTTTTTTTCAGCTGGGCGGCTTTTTTATCTTCAATTTTCTTTTGCAAAGCTGCTTTTTTTGCTTCCCGGTCATCTACTTTTTTTTGTGCCTCAGCTGAAATAGCTGTTGTTTTTTCATCCTCAATAGCGCTTTCCTGATGCTCTGTTACAGCAGTTATTTTTTTTGTTTTTGAAATACTGCTAATTACTAATTCGCTGATATCGTATTGATTATTAGTGTACAACATGATCAAATCGCTTGAATTGTCTAAAACAAAATCGTATTTTCTTTTAGTAGCAATATCTTGAACCGCATTGTATACTAAATCCTGAACAGGTTTCACCAATTGCTGTCTTAGTAAATACAAGTCGCCGTCGGCACCAAAATAAGCAGCTTGTAATTTTTTCAAATCCAATTCTTTAATTTGAATATCTTCTTCTTTTTCTTCAATCAATTCTTTTGTCAATATTGCTTTTTCATTATTTAGCTCGGCTTTCAATGTTTCAATTTCTTTTTGTTGTTTTTCAACATTGTTTTGCCAAACAACAGCTTTGGCATTAATTTTAGCCTGGGCCTCATTATATTCAGGAATATTCTCTAAAATATATTCCATATCTATATATCCAATCCGTTGAGTTTTTTGCGCAAATGAAGAAAAACTCAAAATTATAAATGTAAATAAAAGAACTTTTTTTGTCATAACTAATTTGTATTTAGAAAAAACCGTGCCATTTTAATATTCTTTTACAAATATAACTGATTTACATTAAAATTGTTGCCCTATTATAAAGTGAGTTTGCCATCCTGATTTTTCTGTTTGACCCGGTAACGGATCAAATCCATGCGCAAAATCTATACCCAAAAGCCCAAACGCCGGCATAAATATTCTAAGCCCAAGTCCAGCTGATCTTTTTAACTGGAAAGGGTTATAGTTATTTAATCCATCATAGGAATTACCGGCTTCTAAAAACCCTAATACATAGATTGATGCAGAAGGCTTCAAAGTAATAGGATATCTAAGTTCCATTTGAAATTTGTTGTATACAACGTCGCCATCCACAGATGATAGGCGTCCATTTTCATATCCTCTTAGCGCTATTGTTTCACGTCCGTCCAATTGATAGGATGCCATACCGTCTCCACCAAGATAAAATCGCTCAAATGGTGAATACCCTAATTCTTTGTTATAATAACCTAAAATACCAAACTCAGCATTAGACATCAAAACTAAATCACCGGTTAAAGTAGTGAACCATTTCCCTTTAAAGCTAGTCTTATAGTATTCCAGCCATTTGTATTTTTCTTTATCATCAATAGTTTCATAATCTTTGGTCTTTATCAATGAATAAGGAATGGTTAATTTTGCTCCTATGCTAAACTCAGAACCCGATTTTGGAAAAATAGGATTAGGTCCGGCAGAATTTCTTCCTAAAGTGATATTATAAGACAGGTTATTAGAGGATCCGTTTGAAAAAGAAAAGGTTGAAATCGGATAATCTTTTAAGTCATACAATTGGTAACTGATACTCTGTGATAAAGTAAAATAATTATCGGGCCATTGTAAACGCTTCCCTAAACCTACGGTAGCTCCAACAATATTCAAACGCTGATTTTTATCAACTTTATTTGTCATATAATCGTACCTGAACTGTTTGGAATTATAGATAGAGAACGACAATGATTGTGGTTTTTTACCTCCTAACCATGGTTCTGTAAATGAGAAACTTGATGTGGTGTAGTACCTGCTTTTTTGCAATCGCAATGAGAGTGTTTGACCATCTCCCATAGGCAAAGGTCTGTATGCTTTTTTATTGAAAATATTTCTGGTAGAAAAGTTATTAAATGACAATCCCAGAGTTCCAATAAATGAACCTCCACCATAACCACCCTGTAATTCTATTTGACTGGAGCCTTTTTCAGCAACGGTATAATCTATATCAACAGTTTTGTTTTGGTAATTAGGGACTATATCAGGAGTAATAGCTTCGGCATCAAAAAAGCCCAATTGTCCAATTTCTCTGATAGTTCTAATAATCTGACTTTTACTGTATAAATACCCGGGTTTGGTTCTAATTTCCCTGTATACTACATGGTCATTGGTTCTGTCATTTCCATTAACGGTTACTTTTCTGATCTTAGTTGGCTGATCTTCAAAAATTCTAATTTCAACATCAATAGAATCATTATTAATCCGGGTTTCAACGGGTAATACTCTGGAAAATAAATAGCCATTATCATCATACAATGTTTTAATATCTTCAGAATCCGGAGAGCCATCACCGGTAACTCTTTCTTTTAATATTTTTCCATTATAGGTGTCTCCTTTTTCAATTCTAAGTATTCTTTGAAGTTGTTCATCAGTATACCTGGTATTCCCTAAAAATCGAATATTTCCAAAAATGTATTTTTTCCCTTCTTCAACTTTTATGTTCAGATTTAACGAGTTGTCATCATTTGTTGTTAATGAATGGTCAATTACACGTGCATCTCTATACCCTCTTTCACTATATGTAGTAACTATATTTTCTAAATCTTCCTTAAAATCAGCGTCAATATATTTTGATGCTTTCCAAAATCTACCAATCATAGATTTTTTTGGTATTTTTCATAGCTTTCCTAAGCTTTTTCGCACTAAATGCCTCGTTCCCATCAAAAGTGATTCTTTTTATTTTTACTTTTGCCCCCTTGTCAATATGAATAAGCATATTTACGGTATTTACATTTGAAGTATCAGGTCTGGTATCCAGGGTAACTTTAGTATTTAGAAACCCTTTTTCCTGGTATTTCTTTTTAAAATAGTTATTGGTAGTAACAATTAAATTGTCGGTTACCATGGCGCCTTTTTTAAGTTCAGCATCTTTTTGCAACTCTTTTGCTTTGTTGTTTTTTACACCTTGAATGGTTACATTGTTCAGTTGTGGCAGCTCTTTAACCTCAAATTCCAGGTAAGCAGTATTACCGTCAAGTTTAGAAATATAGACTTCTACATTACTGAACTGCTTAGTTTCATACAACTTTTTTATGGCACTTGTGAGTTTATCTCCCGGGAGTTTTATATTTTGACCTACTTTTAATCCTGTAAACACTATTACAGTTTCTTCTTCAAATTTTTGAAGTCCGATAACAGTAATGCCACCTAATTCATAACTGTTTTCTTTTTTAAACGAAGTAATATCTGTAATGGGTTTAATAGTATCATTAACTATAGTGTCTATTTTTACTTGAATATCTTCCGAATTATTTTTTTGTACTTCTTGCGCTTTGATGGCGGTTGTTGTAAAAATAATTGTAAAAAGTAATAGGGCTATTTTTAATCTATTCATTGATTCTTTTCAATTTGTTCACTGGTTTTTCCAAACCGTCTTTCTCTATTTTGATAATCTAAAATTGCATTAAATAGGTTTTCTTTTCTGAAATCAGGCCAAAGGGTATTTGTAAAATACAATTCGGCGTATGCTATTTGCCACAATAAAAAATTGCTGATCCTTTTTTCACCACTTGTTCGTATCAAAAAATCAACGTTTGGCAAAGAAAACGTATATAAATGATTATTAATAATTTTTTCATCAATTTCTTCAACTTTAAGCTTATTATTAACAACTTTTTTTGATATATTTCTGATAACATTAACAATTTCTTCCCTTGACCCATAACTCAAAGCCAACGTCAATATTAAGGCGTCATTATTTTTTGTTTTTTCCATAACTTCCTGAAGCTCTAATTGTACTTTTTCTGGCAAATTGGAAATAGTGCCAATAGTATTTAATTTGATCTTATTTTTTTGCAAGGTTTTTAATTCGTCTTTTAGGGTAGAAACTAATAAGGCCATTAGTGTTTTAACCTCTAATTTGGGTCTATTCCAGTTTTCTGTAGAAAATGCGTACAAGGTTAAATATTTAATACCGAGTTCGCCACAACCCTCAATAGTTTCTCTAACCGATGTTACACCGTTTTTATGTCCGAAAATCCTTGGTTTTCCTTTCTTTTTTGCCCAACGCCCGTTTCCATCCATAATTATGGCAACATGATTTGGTACGTTGTTTTTGCTTATTTGAGTTTTTAAATCTTCCATTAATAAGGTGTTGCAAAACAAGGAGGTCTTCCAAATGAGTATACTATTGATATGCCACTTAAGATATACCAATCGTTACTATCCGGATTTCCAAATGTAAGTGAATTAATTGTATTGTTATTATAATCTATATCGTCAGAAAAAGTATACCTGGCCCTTATTTCTAAAGCAATGGCAAAATCATAAAATAACTTCGTTTTGTATCCAATACCAAAAGGAATGGCAAAAGATGTTTTCGACTTGTATTTATATTCTTTCGGTGCTCTTTCTTCCGTAACTACATTGTAATTAAAAGCTGCAACTTCAAACAACAAATAAGGTGTATGCGTGAGTCTGTAATCGTCTAAATTGTATTCAAAGTAATTAATTTCCATGCCTAAAGCAATTTCTTTAATGCTATTTGTAAATCGGATTCCTCTTAAATAGCGTTCCTGATTTGTAGCATTTGCATCGTCAGATGAAAGCTGAGCAAATGTAAATGTACCTCTAATGGCTATTCGAGGATTCATATTCCATTTATAGATTACACCACCCATAAAATTATTTGGGTTTATATAGTTCTCAGGACCTACATCTCCAATATAATTACTCGCCCCAAGAAATAATCCAATTTCATTGATTTGAGCTTTGGAAGTAATTGTAATACAGACGAATGTGATTAATAAACCAAATTTTTTCATAAATAAAATAGCGAGCAAATATAATTAATTCTATTTGCTTTTTGAAGTTTCATAAAGCCTTTTTTGATAAACTGATAATAATTGAAATTATTGTTGGTTTAGCCTACTACTTTTTTCTTCTTTTCTACTTATTTTAATTCCGTGCATCTTGTCCCCAAAGTAGTTTTTCTCGAAGTGTTTTAAGAAAAGTCTGCTTGTTAATTTGTACCATTTTTAGTTTGAAATCGGCCTTTTCAACAAAAATTTCAGTAGCACTAATTATCGTAGTAATTCTTGAATCTAGTGACAAAAAGAATTCATCTTCTCTACCGCTAACGGTTAACTTTATTTTAGTTTTATCGGGAATTACCAATGGTCTGGCATTTAAATTATGTGGTGCAATGGGTGTCAATGCAAAGCTTTTAGCTTCTGGCGTAATAACAGGTCCTCCACAACTTAAGGAATATCCAGTTGACCCCGTTGGTGTAGCAATAATTAATCCATCAGCCCAATAAGATGTTAAATATTCGTCATCTAAATAGGTTTCTATCGAAATCATTGAGGTCGTATTTTTACGATTGACAGAAACTTCATTTAAAGCAAAATTTATAGAGGCTAAGCTTTCGATTGTTGGAGAGGTAGTAACACTTAATAAAGAGCGCTGTTTAACAATATATTTCTTCTTTAAGATCGATTCAACGGCGTTTGTTATCTCTTCTTTTTGAACAGTAGCTAAAAAGCCCAGACGTCCTGTATTGATACCAACTATTGGGATATTTGAATCTCTAATAAAGGTTACTGCTCTTAAAATTGTACCATCACCGCCAATAGTAAACATAAAACTGAAGGAACTATCCAATTCTTCAAAAGAAGAAAATGTTTGAGCATTTGAAATTTTAATATGCTCTTTTAATCCTTGAAAGTAATTATTTTCAATAACAAATTCAATAGCATGTTTGTTTAACGCGTTAAATAATTCTTCAACATACGTTTTGTCCTCTGTTTTATAATACTGACCGTAAATAGCAATTTTCATGCTTAAATGTTTAAGTATTTTTGTAAGTAAATCGACCTTTCTTTTAAATCTTCCAAATAAAAATCTTCTTTATGATTTGATAACACTTTGTAATTGTATCGCCTGAATGTTTGTAAAATTTCATTTATTTCCGGGGCATCAAATTTTAGGGTAATTTTTACTGAAAGTGGGCTTTCATCCGATATAAATAATCCTAATACGGTACCGTTGTTTGATTCAACAATTTGGCAAACTTCACTAAATGAATAATCACGTTTTTCTTTTTCCAATAAAATAATAGCTCCTGTATTATTAAAAAAAGGCGTCGCATTATAAATATGTAACACATCAATTAAATCATAATACCCTAAATAATCATTTTTAGCACTTACAGCAGGAATAATATTGGTTTCATTTGAAGCAAAAACTTTTAAAAGTTCTAATAAATTATTGCTTTCTTCAACTAAAAAAAAGTTGAATAAAAAATGATAATCTCCAAGAACTGCTTTATCCTTGTCAATTGCCTGAACATCTGTTTCACAAATTAAACCAATAAGTTTGTTTTCTTCCACGATTGGAAAATGACAATAGGTTGTTTCTTTAAAAAAGGACTTCACATCGGCAATACTCGTTTGCGATGTAAAGGCTTTAAATTCTTTTAATATAAAAGGGGTTGTTTCCATTTCAATTGCTATTATACTACAAATTAATCAAAAATAAAACCAAAAACATATTCTTAGTTCGTAAATTTGCGCTCACATTTCAATTTAAAGGTTAAAACAATGACAAAATTAAGTGTAAATGTCAACAAAATAGCTACGTTGCGGAACTCAAGAGGAGGAGATTTTCCAAACGTGGTAAAGGTTGCTTCTGATATTCAAGATTTTGGAGCTGAAGGAATTACCATTCATCCAAGACCCGATGAGCGTCATATTCGTTATAAGGATGCTTATGATCTAAAAAAAATTGTAACTACCGAATTTAATATTGAAGGAAACCCAATTCCAAAATTTATGGATATGGTTTTAGCTATTCGCCCAACCCAAGTGACTTTGGTACCTGATGCAGTTGACGCTATTACTTCAAATGCAGGCTGGGATACTATTAAACAGCAATCTTTTTTACAAGAAGTAATTTCCGAATTTAAATCAAAGGGGATCAGGACTTCCATTTTTATAGATTCCGATTTGAATCTGATGGAAGCAGCGGCGACTACAGGCGCCGATAGAATTGAGTTGTATACCGAAGATTTTGCTACGCAATATGGGTTGGGAAATAAAGATGCAATAAAACCCTATACAAAATGTGCAGTTTTAGCTACTGAATTAGGATTGGGTATCAATGCAGGTCACGATTTAAGTTTGGACAACATTAAATTTTTTAAAGAGCATATTCCTAATTTGTTAGAAGTATCAATTGGTCATGCACTAATTGCAGAATCCTTGTATTTAGGCTTGGAAAATGTGATAAATATGTATAAATACAAGTTAAAAGTTAGAAGTTAAAACTTAGAGCTTAAAACCCAACAACTGTCATCCTGAGCCTTTCGACTTCAGTTTATCTTGAGCGAAGCCGAAAGGCTCAAGACAGGCTTCGTCGATAGGCAACAACCAACAACTAAAATATATCATGGAAGTATTGCATTCAACAATTACAGGCAATGGACAGCCATTACTTATCTTGCATGGGTATTTTAGCATGGGAGATAATTGGAAAACACTTGGAAATGTATTTGCTGAAAATTTTGAAGTTCATATAATTGATCAACGCAATCATGGGCGAAGTTTTCATTCCGATGAATTTGATTATGAGCTGTTAGTGGAAGATTTGAACACTTATATACAGCAGCATCATTTAGAAAAGGTCAGTTTATTGGGACATTCAATGGGAGGGAAAGTAGCCATGTTATTTGCAGTTACCTATCCCGAAATTGTAAACAAAATAATTATAGCCGATATTGGTCCAAAGTTTTACAAACCACACCATCAGCAAATATTGGCAGCATTAAACGCTGTCAACTTCTCTATTTATGACACCAGAAAAAAAGTCGAAGAAGTTTTGAAAATGTATATTTCTGAAGAAGTAGTAGTGCAATTTTTACTAAAAAATGTGTTTTGGAAGGAAAAAAGAGAGCTTGGTTTTCGCTTTAACTTACAAAGTTTAACAGAGAACAATAGCGAAGTTGGTGATGCCTTGCCTTCATTTACTCATTTTTATGGTGGCACGCTGTTTTTAAGGGGTGAAAATTCAACTTACGTAACAGCAGAAGATATGCCATTAATTTCTACCCATTTTACGAATTCAAAAATTATAACTGTCAAAAATGCAGGACATTGGCTGCATGCTGAAAATCCAACCCAATTTTGTGCTGAAGTTGTCAGCTTTTTAACCTAAAATATAGCTTGGCACAGTTGTAGTTGAAGTTGTTCTAAATAGTAATGGATGCATCAAATCAGCGATTACACATTTAAGTAACAAAATAGCAAACAGATGAAACGAGCATGTTAAAATTTTCTCACCCCTGCCTGCCTGTCGGTAGGTAGGCCTGCCGGCAGGCAGGCAGCATGTGACCGTAAAAAAACAATAAGTATAAACACATGAAACTAATTTTAAGAATATTATTGACAGCAATAGCAGTAGTTGTAATAGCAAATTTTTTGCCGGGAGTTCAAATAGCTAATTTCACAAATGCTATAATAGTGGCAGTAGTGTTAGGCATATTACGAATTACAATAAAACCATTATTGATAGTTTTCACATTACCAGTCACAATTCTTACACTGGGGCTATTTTTATTAGTGATTAACGCAATCATTATTATGTTTGCCGATTATTTTGTGGAAGGATTTGCAGTTTCCGGATTTTGGGTAGCATTGTTATTTAGTTTGCTATTATCACTGTTTCAATCTATTTTATACTCATTTGTAAAAGACAAAGAAAGAAAATAGTTGAATTTGAACCGATTAAATATTTGTAAGGTGAGTAAAAAACAGTATTTTTGCACCCAATTTTTAATGATTTAAGATAAAACAGCATAAAATGAATATTACAAAAGAAAATATTGATGCGTTAAATGCAGTAGTGAAAGTTGAAATTTCTGCAGCAGATTACAATGATAAAGTAACAGAAATTTTACAAGATTACCGTAAAAAAGCGGATATTCCCGGATTTAGAAAAGGCCAGGTTCCAATGGGTATGGTTAAAAAACAATATGGGAAATCTGTGATGATTGATGAAGTAAACAAACTTTTACAAGAATCATTGAATAATTTCTTAGTAGAAGAAAAATTAGACATTTTAGGGAATCCATTACCAAAAAAGCAAGATGATTTTTCTTGGGAGACAGAAGATTATGCATTTGAATTTGAGTTAGGATTGGCACCAGAATTTGAAGTAAACTTAGATGCTAAAAAGAAAATTACGCAATACAATATTGTTGCTGCTGATGAATTGTTAACCAAAGAAGTTGAAAATATTCAAAAGCGCTATGGAAAATTAGTTCTAAAAGAAGCTGTTGAAGAAGGAAATGCTATTACTGGAACTTTTGTCAATGAAGAAAAAGGACTTGATAAAAAATCTACCATCGAATTAGATACCATAAAAGGAAAAGTAAATCAAAAGAAATTTATCAGCAAAAAAGTTGGTGATGTAATTAAATTAAAATCAAAAAATCTTTTTGATGACGATCACAAATTGATGGGAGCTTTAGGATTGGGTCATGATGAGATTCACGGACTTGATATCCCATTAACATTTACTATTGAAGAAATAAACAGTACTGAACTTGCTGAAATAAACCAAGAATTGTTTGATAAAGTTTTTGGACCGGATGTGGTAAAATCTGAAGAAGAATTAAGAGCAAGAATTAAAGAAGATTCTGAAAAACAATTTCTGACACAGGCTGATCAACAATTGTTAAATGCCATTACTGAATATTTGGTTGAAAATACAACATTTGAATTGCCAGCAGAATTTTTGAAAAAATGGATGGCTGTTGCAGGTGAAAATCCAATGACTCCTGAACAGGCAACTGAAGAATTTGATAAATCTGAAAAGGGATTACGTTACCAATTAATTGAAGGTAAAATTTTAAAAGACAATAACCTTCAAATTAATTTTGAGGAATTAAAGGACTTTACAAAAGGTTTTGTAAAAGCTCAAATGGCTCAATACGGCCAATTAAACCCGGAAGAAAAAGAGTTGGATAGTATTGTTCAAAGAGTATTGGAAAATAAGGATGAAGCTAAACGTTTACAAGAACAATTGGTAAGTCAAAAATTATTAAACTTCTACAAGGAAAATATTACTTTTAAAGTGAAAGAAGTGACTTACGAAAAATTTGTAAAAGAGGTGTATAAATAAAGTACCCGTACATATAAAATAAAAAAGAGACTGTTTTTAATAGTCTCTTTTTTTATGCCTTATTAATAGCCAATAGCCAATAGCCAAAAATTAAAAGTTAAAAGTTAAAAGTTAAAAATTAAAAGTTAAAAGTTAGAGCTTAAAACCCAACAACTGTCACCCTGAGCATGCCTATCGGCATACAGGCTCTGTCGAAGGGCAACAACCAAAACTACAATATATCACTTCCTTTTTTGCCCTCTTGTTTTAGGTTTTTTGTATTTTTTGGCAATTTCCCTGCGGTATGAACCGCCTAAATTCACTCTTTTGTTTTTCTCCTTTTTCTCGTGAAATGCCGCTCCGCTTGGTTCAGTAATGATTCGTTTTTTACTTGTTCTTTCAGGTGCAACCTTCGGCATTTCTTCATCGATCAAACGTGTTGAAATTTCAATAGTTTCCGGTAAATCAAAAACATCAATTTCGGTATTCATTAAAATTTCAATTTCACATAAATACTCAGCTTCTTCTTCTGTAAAAAATGAGATGGAAATTCCTTCTTGTTCAGCTCGTCCTGTTCTGCCAATTCTGTGAATGTAATTTTCAGGCTCTTTTGGAATGTCAAAGTTAATAACATGGCTCACATCAGTTAAATCTAAGCCACGGGCAATAATATCAGTTGCTATTAAAACATTGAAGTGTCCTTCTTCAAAGTTTTTTACAGAGCGCAAGCGATAGTTTTGTGTTTTATTGGAATGTATAACATCGGTTTGTTTTGGAAGCGCAATTTCTAATTCTTCGAATAAAATATTGGCTTGTTTTTTATTCTTCACAAAGACCAGTACTTTTTCAAAAGTGCTTTTATCTTGCAGCAGATTTGTTAAAAAGTTAACCTTGTTGTAGAAATTAGGGACAGGAAATGCTTGTTGATTAATTGTATCTAAAGGACTTCCACTACTTGCAACTTCAATTTTAACAGGCGATTTAAAAAATTGATTCAGTATCCCTGCAACTTCTTTGGTTAAAGTAGCAGAAAATAAAATACTCTGACGGTTTTTTGGCAGCAAATCAAGCAGGGTAATTAACTGTGACCGAAAGCCCAGGTTCATCATTTCATCTACTTCGTCAATCACCAATTTCTGGATGTGTTTTAGTTTTAAAATACCATCCAGGGCCAAATCGAGTAAACGACCTGGAGTTGCCACTATAATATCTTGCCCTTCATAAACTATTTGTTTTTGTTTATTGAGGTTTGTACCTCCATAAACAAAAACAAACAGTTTATGAAGGGCAAGATATTATAGTAGCAACTCCAGGCCGTTTACTCGATTTGGCTCTGGATGGTATTATAAAACTAAAACACATTCAGAAATTGGTGAT
>PVMS01168086.1_pt1 | contig 11597 bp, 7 predicted proteins | sample 1853461 | NCBI WGS metagenome assembly PVMS01 (sample SAMN08582032, study PRJNA380276) | Marine sediment metagenome, whole genome shotgun sequencing project. | isolation source: ocean sediment barecode stripped | collected 2017
ATCGTAAGGGGGTTCGCCGCCGAGGATGACTGAGGTTGCCAAATTGCGTCTAGCATGGTGTCGAGCGCATCTTTCCGATTCACGCTCCGACCATCGAGAAAATTGAAGTCTTACGCTCTCATCATGTTCGGCGTGCCAAGCTCTACTACATGCGCGCTCGCAAGGGTAAAGCCGCGCGCCTTAGAGAGAAGAGAGAGAAGAGAGAGAACAGAGGGGCGATATCGTAAGGGGGTTCGCCGCCGAGGATGACTGAGGTTGCCAAATTGCGTCTAGCAATGATGACAAGCAACGCAAAGCCGATCGCTTCCGATCCCTCGAACAATACTGGAACAATGGTGGACCTAATGATGATCAGGGTCTAAGGGATGGCGCTGAATAGAGACCGGATCTTCAAAGCGGCCGACCAGTACATTCGATCGGGCAAGGTCGAGAAGGCGGTCGCCGAATACGAGAAATGGGTTGCGTCCAATCCGAAGGATTGGAACACCATTCGCCAGATAGGGGATCTCTACGCTCGCCTCGGCCGCAACAAAGACGCTATCGGAAAATATTCTCAGATCGCCGACTACTATCGGCAAGACGGCTTCAACGTACGCGCCATCGCCACTCACAAGATGATTCTGCGGTTGGATCCGCAGAACGAGAAGGCCATGCGCAACCTGGCTGAGCTCCAGGTGATGCAAGGCCTGCTCATGGAAGCGAAAGCTCAATACCAGGCCTTGGTGGAGCTCTACACCAAGGCCGGCCACAAGAAGCACGCCTCCGAAGTCTTCAAGAAGCTGGCTGAAATCGACCCTTCGGATCTGAAGGTTCGTTACAAATTTGCCGAGTTCCTCGAGCGGGAGGGCAAGGTAGGGGAAGCGGTTGCGGAGTACGTGGGCATCGCGGACGAGTTCATTAAGAAAGGTCTGGTTGCCGAAGCGATCCAGATCATGGAGAAGGGTCTCCGCATCGACAACACCAGTCGCCTGCTGAGGACCAAGCTGGCCCAGGCCGCGATCCTCCAAGGGCACCACGACAAGGCGATCCAGTTGCTGGAGGAAGTGCGAGAGCAGCACCCGAAAGATGTCGAGCTTCTCTCTCGATTGGGCGAGGCCTACATGGGGGCCGGAAAGAACTCCCAGGCCGAAACGATCTTCGGACGCTTGGCCGAATTGGAGCCTGGCAACGCGGAACACGCGAGTCGGTTGGGCGAGCTGGCCATCGGCCAGGGTAGCTATGATCAGGCTTTGGAGATCATTTCTCCCTCCGTGGACCAACTGGTCGCCAACCGGGAAGGTGAAGAGGCCTCTGTCTATTTACAAAACAGCCTCCGCCGCGATCCACACCACATTAAAACGCTTCTCAAGTTGGTCGAAGTGCAAACCGTCGTGAAGAACGATGCGGGTATCGTGGCTGCCTACGACAAGCTCTGTGAGGGTTATTCGAAACAGGGTGACTACGAGAAGGCGGTTCGCGTCGCCGAACAGCTCATCGAGCTCGAGCCAGAGAATTCCCAGCACCGGGATCGGGTGCGTTTCCTGAAATCCAAGCTCGGTGGCACTCCCGCAGCGACGCCCGAGCTGGCCCCTGATCTAACTCACGGCATAGCTCCTGACATAACGCCCGACGTAACCCCAGACCTAATAGATGACGAGATGGTCGAGCCGTCATTGGATATGGACCACGACGTTGCTGAGCCACAGCTCGAGGAGTCGGAGCCAGTCATCGACGTGGATGCCGCGGTCTCGACGGGGTTGGAGCCTGAGCCAGTAGCGGAAGAGGCTCCACCAGCCGCTCAGGTGGCGGATGAGATCGAGGCCGTGGCGTCTCTGAGCGACGAAGATGACGAGCACATCAAGGAAAAAATGACGGAGGCCGAGGTCTTCGTCCGGTACGGATTGGTAGACAAGGCCGTCGAGCAGCTCAAGGAAGTCCTGGAGCGTTTTCGGTTCCACACGGCGACGCGCGAGAAGCTGATCGAAATCTATCGAGACCAGGGAATGAGCAGCGAGGGTGCCGAGGAGCTGATGCTGCTGTCTTCGATCTTCGCTCGACTGGGGAAGAACGAAGAGGCGGAGAAGGCCCGCACCGAGGCGCGCAGCATGAATCCTGCTCTCGAGGAGATTCCAGCCGACTCCTTTGCCGCCGAGGACGAAGTAGATCTCACCCTGGAGGAGACACCGGATCATTACGAAGAATTGACGGCTGAGGCCAGTCATGAGTCCCCAGGAGTTTCGAAGGATCCATCGGCGGGCCCCGAAGAGGTGCCGGTTAGTTTGGATGAAGAGGACATCTCGCTGGCGATTGAGGACGACTCCTCTTTGCTCTCCGACTCCCCGCAGGCTTCCGAGCTAGATGTCGGTGTCGATGTCGACGAGGCGGCTGACGAACACGTTGCTTCGGGAAAGGATGTGAGTGTCCCGGGTGACGAATTCGTGGTGCCGGTCGTCGACGAGTCGTCCGTCGATGCTCCCGAGGTCGAGATCGATCTGGGTGGTGTCACTGGAGAAGAAACAGACGACGACGTACAGGTCGAGTTCGAGGACCCCGCGGCCGCACAGGCCGCGGTCGAGCAGGCCGGGGCCGAGGACGTGGCAGCGGTGGAAGAGGACCGGACGCACCCGCCTGGGCTTTCTTCCCCGGTATCGACAGCGCCACCTTCCGCGGCGCCGACTCGGGACGAGCTGACCGAAGTGGACGAGTACATGGCACTCGGTTTGTACGAAGACGCGCGTCACACGCTGCGAGAGCTCCTGAAGCAGCGTCCAGAGGATCCTCAAGTCCTGGCGAAGATCGAGGAGGTCGGGTTTTCCCCCGCCCAGCTGATGAAGGAAGTGGGGAGCCCCGAAGGCCAACCCGAAGCCGTTGCGCCGACAGTGGAAGACTCACTCGGGGCTTTGGTCTCGCCACCGGCGGAACTATCTTTTCAGCCGCCCGCGCCAGAACATGTTGAAGAGGATCCCCTCGCTTCCTTGGAGGGCGTCGGGCCTGTTTCAGATGGATCTGAGGGATTCGGCGATGACTACGTCGATCTGGCTTCCGAGCTTTCGGAAGAGGTCTTCGGAACCCAAAGTGCGGTGGAAGAGACGTCTCCCACCGGAAATCCCTCTGACGCGCTTAGCGATCCCGGATTGGACGAAATGTTCCGAGAGTTCAAGAAGGGAGTGGAAAAACAACTCGGTTCTGAGGATTACGACACGCGCTACAACTTGGGCATTGCCTACAAGGAAATGGGGCTTCTCGATGAGGCCATCGCCGAGTTCCAACTCGCGTCCAAGGACGAAGGCCGATTGCTCGAGTGCTGCAGCATGCTGGGTTTGTGTTTCTTGGAAAAGGGAATGCCTGAAATCGCCATCAAATGGTTCGAGAAGGGTCTTAGTGCCCCGGGACGAAGCGAGGAGGAGCAACATGGGCTCCGCTACGATTTGGCCATTGCGTACGAGGCCGCGGGTGAACCGGATCGCGCCCTCGAGCTCTATACGGATATCTATCGGGTGAATGCCCGATTCCGTGACGTCAAGGATCGCGTCCAAGGATTGCAGGCTGCGAAGAACTAGAACCAACTGGAGTTGGCCTGCTGGTTGGTACGCATCGTTGCGCAACGACAGCGCAGATTTGACGCCGCGTGGGGTCGAATGGGAACGTGGACTGGCAACGTGATGGGAAGCCGCCAATGGTTCTTGCTCTACGTCTTGATCTGTCTCGAGGTGGGTGTTTTCTTGCTGTTGGTTCCCTGGTCCGCGATCTGGGAGCGGAACTACTTCCTGCAGGCATATCCTGCACTTGGCAAGCTCATATTGGATCCCATGTTTCGGGGGGCGGTTTCTGGTCTCGGCGTTGCGAACATTTACTTGGGACTGAACGAATTCATAGGACAGAGAACGAGGAGTCCGACCCCGACTGAGCTTGTTCCCAGTGGCGTACTACTTAGAAGCCGGTCGTCGGACCAAGCCGCTTCTGCGAGAGACGATGCAGAGCCGCAAACCGTCGCTACCCACGAAAAGCGTTCTTAAATCTTTTGTTTCATCGACCGCACGCCTCTGACTAAGGCAGGTCTCTTCTCCGTTACGGGGCGGGCGATTGTGGCAGCGGTGGGCGTGATGCCGAAGAGCCAGGACGAGGCGTGATGGACGTTCGGGAACTGGTGGCGAGTCTGGGCGCTGGCGCTTCCCCGGAACAAGCCAGGGAGTTTCTCGAGCATGACGAAACCGAGGAGGCTCACTTGCTCGCCGTTCTTCGGAAGCGAGATCTGCCAAGCTCTTTTTTAGAGGCGATAGCACGGCACGAGCGATGGAACGGGCGCCGTGGGATCAAGGTGGCTGTTGTGAATCACGCCAAGACGCCGAAGACGCTCGCGCTTCGCTTGCTGAACCAACTTTTTTGGAAGGGGCTAGTGAAGGTCGCCAACAATTTTCACCTCCCGATGCCGGTCCGCAGCACCGCAGAGAAGTATCTTCGCGATAGGCTCACGGAGCTCGAGCTAGGAGAGCGGATTACACTGGCGCGCACGGCTACCGCGGGTCTCATTCCGGGATTGGTGGGGGACAAGAATGCCCGCGTCATTGCCGCTCTTCTGGGCAATCCGCGTCTACGAGAGGTTCAGGTTCTGGCGTTGGTAGGAAACCCCGCGAGCCCGAGTGAAGTTCTGAGAGTGGTGGGCGAATCCGATCGCTGGGCAAGCCGCCCGGCGGTGAGGCTAGCGGTTGTCACGAACGAGAAGACCCCGGTCCATACGGCGCTAAGGGCCCTCACGTTCTTGCCGCGGCCAACCATCAAGAAACTGGTGGCGAGCGACGGGATCCCGCCGGTGATTCGACTACGGGCCGAACGGATCCTCTCGCAGCCGGTCGCGACGAGCAGATAACGTACTCGGAGATTCATTGACAGGTCAATTCGGGTCTGACAAAATGTCGCCTAGGGCTTACGTGTGCCCGCAAGCATCACGTACCCAAGAGGATAGACCCTTCGCCTTCCAAACGGTTTGACGATGTTCTCATTCGGTGACGAGCTAAAGCGCGAGCGGGAGCGACGCGGGATCGATCTCGGCCAGATCGCCGAGGAGACCAATATCGCGCGTCGCTTCCTGGATGCGATTGAGTCCGGCCGCGTCGACTCGATCCCGGGTCGGTTTTACCGGCGGGCCTACATTCGGGCGTACGCCGGTCGGCTGGGTTTGGACCAAGACCGTTTCGTCGCGGCCTACGAGTTCGCGGTGGCCGGCGAGGCGCAGGCTTCTGCGCGGGAGGCAAGCGCCCAGGGTGGGAAGAGTCTACCCATTGCCGCAGCGCTCAAGTGGGTGGCATTAGGGATCGTTGGGCTCGGCTTGACCGGGGCGGCTGCAGCGGTCTGGCGGCGGGCACCGGAGGCCGTTCCTCCGACTAGCCCGCTAAGAGGGGTCTCGGCGCCCCGGTCCGCTGGCTTTCGCGTGGACCAGGAGCTAAACGACCCAAGTCTTCCTTTTGTGCCGCTTGTAGAAGATGAGCTCGAAGCAGAGACTTCGGGCCCGGCCACCGTGCGACTGAGCTTGAAGGTCAACGAGCCGTGCTGGTTGGAAGTAACGACCGATGGGGAACGGGTGATCGAAGGTATTATGCTTCGCGGATTCGAGAAAGAGTTTCGGGGAGAAGAGATTTGTCTCTCGTTGGGCAATGCGGGCGGAGTTTCCTATCGGATCAACGATCACGTCGGCAAGCCGCTCGGGCAGCCGGGGCAGGTTCTCAAGGACATCTGCGTTACGTCGGGCAACGTGTCGGATTTCGTCCGCGAGCAGCAGGAAGGATTTCGGGAAAGGTAGACAATGGCTTCGCCGTTGGTTGAGCAGTTCCGCAAAGGTGGTGTGACGCGAGACGTCCGCCTGACCGCCGCGGTGGGGCTTTTGCCTCTCAAACCGATGGATCAGGTCGAGCTGCTGTATTTGCTTACGCGCGATCGCGACGAGGAGATTCGCGCTAAGTCGGAGGCCAGCCTGCTGGAGATCAAGGCGGACAACTTACGCGGCGTGCTGAAGGACACTTCAGCCAACCCGAAAGTTCTCGACTTTTATGGTTCTCGCTTGGACAACGTCGAGCTACTGGAGCTCGTTCTCCAAAACAGCGCGACCCAAGACCAAACAATCCAAACCGCGGTCCCCCGGCTCCCTGCGGAGTTGTTGGAAATCGTGGTCATCAATCAGACGCGAGTCCTCCGTCACTTTCCTCTCCTGGTCGCCCTAGAAGCTAGCAAGAATCTAACGGGCGATCAGCGTCGTCGGCTCTCCGAGCTCCGTCATGATTTCAGGATCGGAGAAGAAGACGATCAACCCGTGTCGATGTCCGAGCCCGGAGAGTCCGAGGCTCTCGTGGATTTCGATTCCGGACCTCCGGAAGAAGAGGCGCCGCCACCGGAGACGGTCGAGGACGCGATGGCGATCTACGGTGGTGGTGAGGAACTGAGTGAGGAAGAACAGCAAACTCAGCTGACGACGTTTCAGCGACTGATTCGAATGACGACGGCCGAGAAAATGATGGAGGGGCTCAAGGGAGGTCGTGAAGCGAGAATGATGCTGATCCACGATCGAAACCGGGTCGTTTACTCGGCCGTGCTCAACAGCCCCAGGATAACCGAGTCGGAAATCGAGTCCTTTGCTTCTATGAAGAACGTGTCGACCGAGGTCCTTCGTGTCATTGGAGGGCGGAGGGAATGGACGAAGCGATACAAAGTAACCTATGGGCTAGTCAGAAATCCCTTGACCCCGGTGGAGGTCGCTTTGCGGCTTCTGCCCAGACTTCCCGATCGGGACTTGAAACGGCTCACCACGGATCGCAACATACCTGAGGCTATTCGGCGCCATGCCATCAAATTGAAACGGTCTCAGAGCTAGAGGGGTGCATGGCGGACTACTACATGATTCTTGGTGTTGCTAAGACAGCGACGCAAGCACAAATCAAGGAAGCCTACTTGAAGCTGGCGCGCGCGAATCATCCCGATCGGTTCCGGGACCCCGAGAAGCGAAACCAGGCCGCCGAAACCATTCAAACCATCAACGAATCCTACAATCACCTTCGCGACGAAAGACTACGGCGCGAATACGATGAGAGTCTATCTCGTCTGGCGCTCCCGCCTCACGAACAGGCGGATCGTTACTACAAGAACGGAATGATGCGCGAAGAGCTCACCGAATATACCGAGGCCTTGAAGTTCTTCTATGAGGCGATGCAGCTCGAGCCGGAGAACGCGCTCTATATCGGAGCGGCGGCGCGCATGTTGGCCAGGGATCGTTCGAAGGTGCGTCAGGCCGCGGAGCTTTACAACAAGGCTATCGCTCAAGATCCGAAACAAAAAGACTTGTATTCGGAGCTCGGTTCCTTGCTCCAGAGCGCCGGTCTTCCCACAAGGGCGCGAAGAATCTTCGAGTCGGGACTGCAACATCATCCCGATGACCTAGAATTGAAGCAACAATTGTCCGAGGCGACCGCGGCAGCGGATCGGGCCCGGAGAAAGTAGGAGTAATGCGGGTCGACTCCGGCTCGATCTCCGACGTAGGGCGCAAGCGGAAGTCGAACGAAGACAACTACTGCGTCAACGATGAGGAAGGCCTCTACCTCGTGGCCGATGGCATGGGTGGTCACGCCGCTGGAGAGGTGGCTTCCGAGTTGGTTGCGGAGGCCATCGAGGAGTTCATAAAGCTTACGAGCTCCGACGCCGATATCACCTGGCCCTTCGGACTCGATGGGGGGCTGACGCTGAGCGGAAACCGCCTAAAGACTGCGATCCGCTTCGCGAATCGAAAGCTGCTCGAAAGGATCAAAGAAAGCGCGGAATGCGAGGGCATGGCGACCACCGTTGCTTGCGTCTTGGTGGAGGAGGACAAGGTGCACATTGCTCACGTTGGAGATAGCCGTGTTTATCTGATCCGCGACGGCAATATCCGCTTGCTGACCAGTGATCACTCGTGGGTCAACGAGCAGGTGATGTCGGGCCTGATCGATAGCGAGCAAGCGCGGACCCACCCCCTGCGAAACGTCGTCACCAGGGCCTTGGGGGGGAAAGAGGGCTTGGAAGTGGACATGCAGGTCTTGGAGCTCAAAGGCGGGGATCTGCTACTCCTATGCTCCGACGGGCTCACGTCGATGATGGATGATGTCGAGATCCTCGAAGTCGTGAAGGCCGGAGGGCACGAAGTGAACGTCGTAGCCCGCCAACTCGTGGAAGCGGCGAACAGTTCGGGTGGGGAAGACAACATTACCACCATCGCGCTTTCTTTCAACGACAATCAGGATGAACGTGCATCCTGAGCGGCCGGGTCGAGCCGCGGGTTCCTGACCTGGACCCAACCTAGGCGAAGACAAGATGGAATCACCCGAGCTGCGAATAGGCAAGTTCCGAGTCGCGAGGCGCATAGGCCGCGGGGGAATGGGCTATGTCTACGAGGGCCATGACCCCCGACTAAAGCGGCGCGTCGCTATTAAGACTTTAACCACCGACGCCATCGCCGACGCGGATTCTCGCGAGCGGTTCGAGCGAGAAGCGCGGGCAGCGGCGCAGTTGCAACACCCGAACATCGTGACCATCTACGAGCTGGGCAACTTCGGCAGCAACGAAAAACCCTACATCGTGATGGAGTATCTCGAGGGAGCGGATCTGGCCGGTTTGATCCGCACGGAAAAGACCGTCCCATTCTCCGAGGCCTTGGACATCACGATTCAGCTTTGCAAGGCCCTCGACTTCGCTCACCAGAAGCGAGTCGTTCACCGTGACATGAAGCCGTCCAACGTACGATGGTTGGACGATGGCACGGTCAAGATCATGGACTTCGGCATCGCCCGCATCGAGGATGAAACGCAGATCACGAAGAGTGGCATGCTGGTGGGCACGATCCACTATATGTCCCCGGAGCAGGTGCGAGGCGAGAAGATCGACGGGCGGTCCGACATCTTCTCCACCGCTTGTATTCTCTACGAGATGCTCGCCGGGACTCGGCCCTTCGTAGGTGAATCCGCCACCTCCGTCTTGTACCAAATCGTCAACGAGCCCACCCCACAGATACTCAAGGATCATCCTGAGCTTCCCCAAGAGATCGAGACCATCCTCTCGAAGGGTTTGGCGAAAAAGGCCGAGGATCGGTATCGGAGCGCGGGAGAAATGGCCAGAGACCTCGAAAAACTCCTCGAGGTCTACCGGAAGACACTTCTCCGGCCAAGTACCGAGCTACAAGAGAGGCTGAACGAGTTGGAAGCGATGCGTCGGGAGGGTCGTTGGAGCGACGTGGTACCTCTCGCCAAGACGCTGGTCAATCAGGATCCCACCCTCGTGGGCCCGCACAGAGCGCTTCGGACCGGCCTCCGGCAGCTTCAACAAGAAGAAGAGGAGAAGCGGGCCACGCCCGACGAGAGGACGAGGCAGTTCGCCGAGATATCGAAGGAGTTCGCGTTCCTCTACGGGCCCGGTGGCGCTGAAGCTATGGGCCCGGGTTCCACCGAGGTCGTTACGGAGCTGCCGCCGACCGTTTTGCGAGAGCGGCGCAGCCCGTTGGTTTGGCCACTGGTTTTTACGATCCTCACCGTGGTGGTGGGCATTGTCGGGTGGTTTGTCTTGCCCGGCATCATGGGTCCTCAAGAAGTGTCTCAGATGCTTCGGGTGACTTCGGAGCCCGCCGGGGCCCTCATTTTGGTCAATGGCGCCGATACCGGCCGCGTGACGAGCGAGAGCGGAGTGGTAGAAGTTCCTATCCAAGGGCACGAAGAAGACGAGATCTCGATCGAGCTACGCCTGGCGGGTTACTCGGCTGCCCAGGCCACGCTGGTTCTGGGAGAGGAACCGCCATCGCCAATCGAGCTGACTTTGCAGCAGGTGATGCGAAGCCTTACGGTCAGCACCGAGCCGACCGGTGCCACGATCCGACTGGACGGTGAAGAAGTAGAGGGTGTCACCCCACTCGATTTACAGATGTCGGAGGCGGACGAGCACGAATTGGTTATCGAAAAAGCCGGCTTCGTCCAGCAGACTGTAACGATCGTTCCCGGCGAAGAGCCGCCAACGGACGGGGTTTTGCTCTCTCCAGTGGTGGGGCCGGGTACCCTTTTAGTGAGAAGCGCTTACCCCCTCTCGGTGGTCAGAGGTGGTCGTTCTCTGGCCAGCGGATCTGCTTCGCCTTCGATCAGGTTGATGCCGGGGCGATACGAGGTTAGTCTAGTCGCTCCCGAGGTGTTCTTGAATCGAACGGTCACCGCAGAAATCAGACAAGGGGAGACGGCGACCCTCGAAGCCCCGGCCCTGGGAAGGTTCTCGGTGCGTGCGTTCCCGGGCAATTGCACTCTGACCGTCGATGGTATCGGCACCGAGGCTCCCCCCTTCGACAATAAATCGATCGTGGTAGGCAGGCATACGTTTCAGTTCGAGTGGCCGGGTGTAACGAGAGAATATACGGAGGAAGTGGTGCTCGGGGAGACGACGTACGTGACCGGGCGGAGTCGCTAGGAGGGGTTCCTTATGCGAACTATTAGTATAGCTGGTTTCGTGTTGCTCGGCTGGATCGGAGCGGTTTCGGCAGCCTCGGCCCAGGGAGGGTCTTCGGAAATCGCCCTCCAGCACCTGGAGAGCGGCCTGCAGTTCTACGACCAAGAGCGGTACAAGCAGGCCCTCAACGATTTTCAAATCATCGTCACTTCGATGGCCGAGACCGACTACGCGGATGACGCCATGCTTCACATCGGCCAGTACCACCTGGAGATCGAGGGGGATTTCGATAAGGCGAGAGAGACCTTCGAGGCACTATTGCAACGTTATCCGACGGGCGACAAGGCTCCGGGCGCCTACTATTACCTGGGTTTGGTGGCCCTTCGATCCGACCGTAGCGGCAAGGACTTGGACGACGCTATGGCCAATTTTCAACGCGTGGCCCGGCTTTACCCTCAGAGCGAGTTCGTGCCGGCCGCGCTCACCGGGACGGGTCTTGCTCTCGAGCGCTTGGGTCGGTGGCAGGAAGCGGTGGATGCCTATTCGCAGGTTGTGAGTGAGCACGCCAACTCGAGCTCCGCCCCCAGCGCCCAGGTAGCTATCGGTCGCAGCACGGTGCGATTGGGCGATCCGTTTCAGGGATTGCTCGAATTGCAACGCGCTCGAAACGAGTATCCGGGTACTGCGGCGGCTGCCGAAGCACTCGATCTGCTGACGCTGGTATTCCGTTTCTATGCTGGTCCTCAGTTCGGCCACCCGATCTCCTTTCAGAAGGATCCCACCTTCAGTCCCCAGGTCCAAAAGTTCAAGGACGTGCTGGCTGTGCGGCTGTCTTCAACCGGGATCCATGTGCTGGAGAGAGGAAACAAGCGAGTTGCCAACTTCGATGCGACCGGTAAGCTCACCAGCACCCAGCCTGCTGCCGATCCTCGGGCGCTGTCGATCGACCCCCAAGGTGCCCTCGTGCTTGCGAACGAGAAAGGCGTGGTAATTGGTGGACGACCGACGGTGCTCAGGGTTCCCGACGAGAAGGGGCCGAAGCCGCTGGAGAAGATCAGAGCTGCGACGCGAGATCGGTTCGGAGACATCTACGTTTACGACGACAATCAGAAAAAGGTACTTCGTTTCGATCCCAGCGGGAACGTCAGGGGCCCATTCCCCGACTCCACGCCCCGGGAAGC
>PVMS01065959.1_pt1 | contig 11595 bp, 8 predicted proteins | sample 1853461 | NCBI WGS metagenome assembly PVMS01 (sample SAMN08582032, study PRJNA380276) | Marine sediment metagenome, whole genome shotgun sequencing project. | isolation source: ocean sediment barecode stripped | collected 2017
ATCAACCGGATTCGACGGTCTGAAGCGCTCGCAGGCTCGCAGCCCCCCCTAACTCGCTTCGCTTGTTTGTCCCCCCTGAAGGGAGGACGGGGTGGTGGATGCTTGTGGCGAGAGTAGGTACGGATCACCGACCAGCGTTCGACGCTCGTCGCGCTTCTGCATGTACCAGATCCAGACCCATCCGGCGATGAACGCCACGACAGAGATCCAACCGTTGCGGCTGATGCCAAAGAGACGGAAGCTTGTATCCGTGCGAAGAAGTTCCATCGAGAATCGGATGAAGCTGTACATCACGATGTAGACGCCAAAGGACGCACCCTTTGCAAGCTTGCCGCGCTTCTCGAGCCAGAGGATCGCCGGAACGAGGATGAGGGCGTTCCAAACTGACTCGTATAGAAATGTCGGATGGAAGGTCTCGAACTGTTCATACCCCTCCGGCCGGTGCGCTGGACCGATGATGATCGCCCATGGCAGGTCAGATGGCGTCCCGAAGAGCTCCTGGTTGAAGTAGTTGCCCCATCGTCCGATTGCCTGAGCCAGCGGGATGCCCACTGCCGCTGCGTCACCGAACGCGAACACGTCACCATCACGCTTGTTCATGAGGTAGATGACTGCCAACGCGCCGAAGAAAAGACCCCCGTACAACGCAAGGCCGCCCTCCCAGATGAAGAACACTGCCCACGGTCGTCCTTCGAAACGATGCGTATGCGTGAACACGTACCCAGCACGAGCGCCGAGGAACCCGATGACGATCGCCCATATCGCGACCGACTCGAACAGCTGCCCACTGCCCCCGAACCGCTCGTAGCGGTTCTTGGAAACGACGATCGCTACGATCACGCCGATCGCGATGAGGATCCCGTAGAAATGGATGGTCAGCGGGCCGATCTCAAGGACGTTCTGAGACGGCGAAGAAATCGTGGCGAACACGCTCATCGAACCTTCGAAATAGTGACCCACGAGTCCTCCTTGGTGATCGGAATGCTACGCCGCTGACCAGGCCTTTCGGCAGCCATCGCACCAAGCTATGCACTTGAACGAAGCGTGTACTCTGGCCCACGGAGCTGGCAACCGGTCCGCGAGCCAGCGTATTCCGACGAAAAGATGGGACATGACACGCAAGCAACAGGCCAAGGACAAGTATTCGTCGTTCGAGCCCGAACTCTTCGAGACCTCACGTTGGATGTACGACAACCCTGAACTCGGCTACGTCGAGTACGAGACCTCGCAGAAGTACGTCGACATTCTCTCAGCCAACGGATTCGACGTCGAGTACCCGGCCTACGGCCTGGAGACTGCCTTTGCGGCACGCGTCGGCTCGTCAGGGCCCGAGGTCGTCATCTGTGCAGAGATGGATGCCCTCCCCGGGGTGGGCCATGCATGTGGCCACAACGTGATCGGGATGGCAGCTGTCGGCGCTGGTCTGGCGCTTGCGCCCTTGGTCGAGGACCTCGGCATCAGGGTCACCGTTCTCGGCACACCTGCAGAAGAGGCCTACGGAGGCAAAGTCGACCTCATCAAGGCCGGAGCGTTCGAGAGTGCCGCTGCGTCGATGATGGTGCACCCGTCGACGAACGACGTGGTCGATCCGGAATTCCTCGCCATTGCACATATCGACATCGAATTCTATGGAAAAGACGCGCACGCATCTGGCGCTCCGGATCTCGGTGTGAACGCTCTCGATGCCGCTGTCCAGGCGTACATCAACGTGTCCACTCTCCGGCAACAGTTGAGAGACTCCGACCGGGTTCACGGCATCATCACCCACGGAGGTGACGCTCCGAACGTCATACCGGGCCACACGTCGATGAGCTGGTATGTGCGGGCGACAACCGACGACCGCCTGGACGAGATCCAGCCGAGGGTCATGCAATGCTTCGAAGCGGCGGCGCTCGCCACAGGCTGCCAGCTTGAGGTCAAGGAGTTGGGCCACCGCTACAAAACCATGCGGACCGATCCCGTCATGGCACAGCTGTACGTCGAGAACTCCGAAGCAGCGGGCCGGAAGATGAGCTTCCTAGCGGATCTCCCTCCCAAGACATCCGGGTCAACGGACATGGGCAACGTGTCATACGAGTGCCCCTCAATCCATCCGATGCTCGATCTGCACGGATATCCGATCGTGAACCACCAGAAGGAGTTCGCCGCGCTCACAATCACCGATGTCGGCGAACGTGCCATCCGAGAGGGCGCCCTTGCAATGGCATGGACGATCATCGACCTTGCAGAAGGCGACCGCTGGGAAGACCTTCAGAAGCCATAAACAGCCATGGAGGCGACATGCTGATCACTGAGCACGACTGGTCGCTTGAATCAGTCGATGGTGCCATCACGTTGCTCGAGTCGCCAAACGATGGTCTCAGTTCGCAGCAAGCATCCGATCGCCTTGAAGAGCTCGGTCGCAACGAGATAGAGGAAGAGGCCGGCAAGACAAAGCTGCAGATCCTCATCGCCCAGTTCCGAGCTGTTCTCACCTACGTGCTCCTTGCGGCCGCACTCATCTCGCTCCTTCTCGGAGACTGGATCGAGGCTGCTGCAATCCTTGCGATCGTGATCCTCAACGCTGCGATGGGATACGTTCAGGAATCCAGGGCTGAAGAGGCGATGGCGGCCCTCCAGAGAATGGCTGTCCCTGAGGTAACAGTGCGGCGTGACGGCGAAGTCGCCGAGGTTCCTTCCGCGCTCCTCGTGCCAGGGGACCGAGTGCTGCTCGAGACCGGCAATATCGTTCCTGCCGACGGGCGACTCGTCGTGTCGGCGAATCTACGCATCGAGGAGGCACCTCTCACCGGTGAGTCCGAAGCCGTCTCGAAGATGGCAGAGATGACGCTCGCCTCGGCGCGCGCACTCGCTGAGCGGCGCAACATGGCGTACTCAGGTACCACGGTCACGATGGGCAGAGGCGAGCTCCTGGTCACCGGCACTGGGATGTCGACCGAGATCGGGAAAATCGCCTCCATGATCCAGTCGGTCGAAGAAGACCGCACGCCACTCCAAAAGAGGCTCGACAGCCTGGGGAAGGTGCTCGCAGTCGCAGCCTCGATCCTCGTCGGTATCGTCTTCGCCCTCGGCCTCATCCGCGGCGACGACATTGAGACGCTCCTCCTCACATCAGTAAGCCTCGCGGTCGCAGCCATCCCAGAGGCGATGCCAGCTGTCGTGACAATTGCTCTCTCGCTGGGTGCACAGCGCATGCTCAAGCGGCGAGCACTCATCCGGAGCCTCCCTGCTGTGGAGACGCTTGGGTCCGTCAACGTGATCTGTACGGACAAGACAGGAACGCTCACCGAGAACCGAATGACGGCGGTCGTTCTCGATGTCGCGAATCAGCACCTCTTTCTCGACGACGATCCGCCGAAGAGCGTCCTCCCGACAATCGAACTTGCGATCATTACGGGGGCACTCTGTAACGACGCTGCGCTCACCCACGGCGACTCCGGATACCACGCCGTCGGCGACCCGACGGAGGGCGCGCTTGTTGTGGCGGGCGCAAATATTGGCCTCATCAAGGACGAGTTGGAAATGGCGCTGCCTCGTGTCGGCGAGGTGCCTTTCGATTCGGAGCGGAAGCGCATGACGACGATCCACCGGCTTCCGTCCGACCGTTCCACCCTTCCAGCGAATCTCGACGATCTCTCTGACCTTCTTGCCGACGCAGAACTCCCCGAGTACGTCGCTTTCACGAAGGGGGCCATTGCAGGCCTCATCGATCACTCCAACAGGGTGTGGGTCGACGACCAGACGACGCCACTCAACCGCGAGTGGAAGGACCGCATCACCAAGGCAGAAGAAGCCCTCGCGGGATCCGGCATGCGCGTACTCGGCCTTGCCGTACGCCCACTTGCGCAACGTGTCGACGGTGACCCTGACATCGAAAACGACCTCATCTTCGTCGGCATGCTGGGACTCATCGATCCTGCGCGTGAATCCGTGCCCGGTGCAGTATCTGAGACGATTGCCGCTGGGATCCGTCCGGTGATGATCACGGGTGACCATCCGCTCACGGCCAGCCACATCGCCAAGGAGATCGGCATCACGACAAGCGACCACGTCGTAATGGGGCCAGAGCTCGACGCCATGGACGAGGACGAACTGGCCGAGGTTGCAGCTTCGGTGGATGTGTTCGCCCGAGTGTCGCCCGAGCACAAGTTGAAGCTCATCGCCGCCCTCCAGGAGCAGGGTGATCTTGTGGCAATGACCGGTGACGGGGTCAACGACGCCCCTGCGCTCAAGAAGGCTGACATCGGTGTTGCGATGGGCATCACAGGGACGGACGTCTCGAAGCAGGCCGCCGACATGGTGCTGCTCGATGACAACTACGCCACGATCGTCCATGCAGTCGAAGAGGGGCGGGTGATTTACGACAACATTCGCAAGTTCATCAAATACCTCCTGACATGCAACACCTCAGAGATCCTCGTGATGGTGATAGGGCCATTCCTTGGCATGCCCCTCCCCCTGCTGCCGCTGCAGATCCTGTGGATGAACCTCGTCACCGATGGGCTCCCTGCCCTCGCCCTCGGCGTCGAACCCGCTGAAGACGACGTGATGGACCGCCCGCCACGATCAGCAAGCGAGACGATCTTCGGTGGGGGCACAACAATGTTCATCGGTGTGTTCGGGCTGGCGATGTCACTGATAACACTCGGAGTCGGGTGGTGGATGTGGAACGCTGACGATCCCGCATGGCAATCCGTGCTCTTCACCGTGCTGATCTTCGCCCAGCTGGGGCTGGCGCTTGAGGTGAGATCGGAGAGCCGCTCGCTGTTCACGATCGGTCTTCGGACCAACCCTGCGATGCTTGGAGCGGTTGCGATCGGGATCATCGCCCATCTCGCGATCCTGTATGTGCCGTTCCTTCAAACTGTGTTCGGCACCGTTTCCCTCGATCTCACCCACTTCGCAACCGCCACAATCGGTGCAGTAGGGCTGATGGCACTCGTCGAGATCTACAAGACGGTCCTCCGGGCACAGTCACGCTCCCGGTGAACCGACCATTTCCAAGCCCTCGGCGATCGATTCAACCAATGCATCGATCTCCGCTTCGCCCATGGCGGTGGATGTGGCAGCTGAACATGTGTTGATCATGATGAACCCAGAGTCAAGGAGATGGTCGAGGAGCGCAGTGAGCCGCCTCGATTCCTCAGGCGTGACAAATGAGTCACGGTAGGTTGCAGGTGGCTCCGCCTTCATATGCACTCTGAACATCGATCCACCACCCGTCACACACGCCTCGGCGCCCGTCGCTTCGATTGCTGCCTTGATGCCAGCCACGGCCAGGTTCGCGAGGGCGTTCACATACTCGACCGCATCCGTGTCATACATCTCCATGGCGGTGAGACCAGCGGTCATCGTCACCGGATTGGCGGAGAATGTCCCCGAGTGGGGGAAAAGCACCGGGTCCGTGAGCGGGTTCATGACGTCCATCACACGCGCCGTACCTGCGATCGCGCCGACAGGGAACCCTCCCCCGATGAGTTTCCCCATCGCTGTGAAGTCTGGTCGAACGTCGTACCACTCCTGTGCGCCCCCAAATTCGGAACGAAACGTGATCACCTCATCAAACAGAAGCAGGGAACCGTCCGATTCTGTCCACTCCCGAACGCGTGTGACGAACTCTGACGACGCAGGCACGAGACCGACCCGATGTGGCATGGGATCGAGGAGAACCCCAGCAAGCGTGCCCCGATGCTCGTCCAGAATCGCGACGGCACGCTCAGGATCGTTGAAGGGGATGACAACGACATCCGCAAGGACACCAGGAGGGGTTCCAAACGCAACAGGCACGGCAACCGGGCTCGATTCGCTCCCCCAATTGGACGGCTGGGACGTTTGGGATACCTCTGCGTAGTCGTACAACCCGTGATATGACCCCTCAACCTTCGCGATCTTGTACCTGCCCGTGAAGGCTCGAGCCGCCTTGAGCATTGCCATGACGGCTTCGGTGCCTGAATTGACGAACCGCACCTTCTCGAAGCCCGCATTGCGGTTGACGATGTGTTCTGCGAATCGAATCTCAATTTCGGTTGCAAGCGTGAAGGCGGAACCCTTCCCCAGTTGCTCGGTCACGGCAGCAACGATCTCCGGATGGGCGTGACCGTGAATCAACGAAGCCATGTTGTTGGCGAAATCGATCCGCTCGACCCCTTCGACATCCGTGACTCGACATCCCGACGCGTGGTCGGCGTACAAGGGGTGCGGCCTGCGCAGCACCGTATTGCGGCTCACGCCGCCAGGGAGCACAGCCAGCGCTCGCTCGTAGAGGGCTTCGCTCAGCGTTGGATCGACCGCCATGTCAGCCGCCCAGCGAATCAACGGCAATGGGAATCAGCGGGGCGCCCGTGCGCTGCGCCACATGGCCAAAGTTGATGCCGGGTGCGAGTTCGACCAGCTGGAAACCGTCTTCGGTGACATCGATGACAGCGAGATCCGTGAAGACACGGCTCACGACACCGACGGCAGTGAGGGGGAAAGTACAGGATTCAACGAGCTTCGGCTCTCCGGTCTTTGTTGTGTGCTGCGTGATCACGAGGATTGTCTCGACACCGGCGACAAGGTCCATGGCACCGCCAACTGCCGGAATCGCTTCGGGCGCGCCCGTCGACCAATTCGCCAGGTCGCCCTGCCTCGACACCTGCAGCGCACCAAGGACGCACACATCAAGATGCCCGCCACGGATCATTGCAAAGCTGTCGGCGTGATGAAAGTAGGCAGCGCCAGGGAGAGCTGTCACCCGCTTCTTTCCCGCGTTGATCAACTCAGGATCGCCGGCGTCATCGAGTGGGCCGGGTCCCATACCGAGAAGCCCGTTCTCGGTGTGATAGATGAACTCACGCCCTTCGGGCACGTGAGACGTGACCAACTCCGGTATGCCAATGCCGAGGTTGACGTAGGAGCCGTCGGGGATATCGATAGCGGCGCGTTGTGCCATCTCATCACGAGACCATCCGGCCCGCTCCACTCGGGTGGTCGTGGCGCCGTCAGTCATGGATACGACACGCCCTGTTGGACGAGCTGCGACTCAAGCAGAGGGTTCGGTACCTCAACCACCATGTCGACGAAGATGCCAGGGGTGACGACACACTCCGGATCGATGCTCCCGGGTTCGCCGATCACCTCGGCTTGGACAATGATCCGCCTGCCGGCCGTTGCCATCACTGCTGAGAAGTTGCGTGCGGTCTTGTTGTACACGAGGTTGCCGTGCCGGTCCGCCCGCTTCGCCTTGATCAGAGCAAAGTCTGCGGTGAGTCCATGCTCAAGTACGTACTTGCGACCTTCGAATATCCGGGTCTCCTTGCCCTCACCGAGGGGTGTTCCAACTGAAGTAGGCGTGTAGAACGCAGGGATTCCAGCACCACCGGCTCTGATCCGTTCCGCAAGGGTGCCCTGGGGCACGAGGTCGAGCGCGATCTGCCCAGACCCGTACAACTCGGGGAACACCGTCGAATTGACGGTGCGTGGATATGAGCAGATCATCGTCGACACCCTGCCGGCCCTGATGAGTGCTGCAAGCCCAACTTCGCCGCTACCCGTGTTGTTGTTGATGACGGTCAGATCGGTTGCGCCCTGATCGATCAGAGCGTGCAGCAGCTCAATGGGGCTGCCAGCCTCTCCGAAGCCGCCAACCATGACCGTTGCGCCATCGGGCACGTCTGCCACGGCCTCTGCGACGCTTGCGACCCGTTTGTCGATCATCGTGCTGCCACCCTCTTCCGGTCAGCCGGCCGAACCGATCGACACGGGAACCTCAGCATCCGTCTTCTCTACCCGTACGTAGTCGAACAAACCCGCCTCATCAAAGACGACCCTGTCCGCGTAGTCGTCGAACCAGATCGCGTCAGGGTTTCGACCCACGATGCAGACCTTGCCCCGGTCGGGTGCATCATGGGCATTGCGCAGGATCTTGAAGATCAGCACACCCTGCTCTGTTCCGGGGACGCCAGGAATGGCCTCATTCGTGACCGCAACAACCTCAGTCTTGCCCTTGTAGTGCGTGATAGAGAGCCGGGCATGTGTCTCGACTCCTGACAATCCCTTCTGGGACTCGTTGAGAATGTTCCATGCCGTCTCGATCGGAACGTTGAAGGCCCGGTAGGCCACGATGTCACGCCCACAGAAGAAGTAGTGGTTCCCAACCCCCACCCGGTACAGCGCACGCTGCATGATCCGAAGCGCGTCGGGATCATCATTGATCCCCTTGATGATGGGAGCCTGGTTCTCGACCTGGATCCACCCACGCGACACAACAGCGTCCATCGCGTCGCGCGTGTCAGGATGCCACTTGAGACTGCCGTTGTCGTTCTCCAGATAGGCCCCGTCTGGGCTCCGGTCGAGAAACTCGTCGGGGTGGTTGAAGTGGACCAACAGGCGGAATCCAACGTGGGGATACGTCTCGTGGAAACGATCAAGCATGTCGAGGAACGCCCCATCGAACCGCTTCGGATAGAAGGCCATCTCCTTGGTGCCGAGACGAATCGACTCGACGCCCGCCTCAGCGAGTGCAGACATCCACGCCGCAATCTTGCTGTTAGGAAGCGCCATCGCGTCGCCGCCGGACAGGAGTATCTCTCTGAGCTTCTCGCGTCCGGAGTCGGGGTGGATGCCACCATGGTCGACGACCACGGCATTGTGGCGTCTGATGTAGTCGGTCACCTCGCTGATCTGAGCGAGGCCTTTCTTTGCTACGGACCCGTCCTGACGCTCGACCTCCTTGCGACTGATCAGCTCCTCGCGGTAACAGAAACGACAGTGCGCAGAACAGGTGGAAATGACATACATCAGCCCCATCTCGTATTTGTGGAGGAGTCCTTCAACAGGGCTGTAGTCCATCTGGAATCCGGGATCCTCAGACCCCTGAAGATTCAGCGTCTCGTCAGGACTCGCTTTTACGAGGCGTTGGAGCGGCTTCGAATCCTTTGCAAGCTCGAAGAAATGTCGAGTGATCTTGACCGGCATGCGGTCCTCAACGTCTCGCTCGGTGCCCCGAAGCTCCATGAGGTCCGAAATCTCGTCCTCGGAGTAAAACCCCGCCATGTCCTCCGGTGCTCTGTCCTCGAAGAAGGCGTTCAGGCCGTTGATGATCTGGCGGTCATACTTCGGGTTCTCGACCGTGTCGAGGAACGCCTGCTCCCTCGCCGATGGGACGTACTTTGGTGCCCTGCTCATATCCAACCTCGCTTCGAATCACGCCAGTGGGGAGAAGGGTAACGGAATGATCTTCGGTTGGGCCCGCAATGGGCGTTCCAGCGACGAGGCGTCAGAGAATCTGGGAGAGGAACAGCTTCGTACGGTCGTGCTGAGGATTCGTGAAGAAGTGCTCAGGTGTTCCCTCCTCGACGATCGTGCCGTAGTCGAAGAAGAACACACGATCCGCGACCTCACGGGCGAATCCCATCTCGTGCGTAACCACGATCATCGTCATGCCTGAGAGAGCGAGATCCTTCATCACGTCGAGCACTTCCTTGATCATCTCAGGGTCAAGAGCAGACGTCGGCTCATCAAAAAGCATGATCCTCGGCTTCATCGCAAGCGAACGTGCGATCGCAACACGCTGCTGCTGACCGCCCGAGAGCTGGCCAGGATACTTCGCGGCCTGTTCCGGGATACCCATCTGCTCGAGAAGTCCCATGCCGAACTCCTCTGCCTCGGCCTTTGGCTCCTTGCGCACCCACTGGGGGGCGAGAGTGATGTTGTCGAGCACGGTGAGGTGTGGGAACAGGTTGAACTGTTGGAAGACCATGCCGACTTCCGAACGGATCTTCTCGATGTTCTTGATGTCGTTCGTCAACTCGATGCCGTCAACGATGATCGTTCCCTCTTGATGAGCTTCAAGGCGGTTGATGCAACGAATATAGGTCGACTTACCCGACCCCGATGGACCGATGACCACGACCACTTCACGCTCGCGTACGGACGCGTCAACGCCTTTGAGCGCCTGGAAGTCACCGAACCACTTCTTCACGCCCTCAGTGATGACGATCGGATCGCCGAGGGTCCTCGTCGGTGTCTGTCCGTTTTCTGACATATTGGCTCCTTGTGAAGTCATTCGCTCAGCGCTCGCCGACGCCAAGTTTCTTCTCCAACCGCAGGCTCACACGAGAGAACGTGAACGTGAACATCCAGTACACGGCGGCTGCAAAGAGAAGCGTCCATTTATTCGACCCGAGAAAGCTGAAGGGCTGGGATTGGGCAGGGATCACCTGACGTGCCATGTGGAGGAAGTCGAACAACCCGACGATCGTCACGAGTGACGTGTCCTTGAACAAGGCAATCACTTGGCCAACGAGCGCGGGAATGACTGCCCTCAGGGCCTGCGGCAGCGTGATGAACACTGTCTCTTGGAGCGTTGACATGCCAAGGGCCTTGGCTGCCTCGCGCTGGCCGGCACGGATCGACTGCAGGCCGCCTCGGACGTTCTCGGCGAGGTAGGCAGCGGAGAAGAAGGTCATCGCGCCAATCGCCCGCATCACGCCACCTATCTCGATTCCATTCGGAAGGGCGACGGGAAGCATCAAGAACGCGACCAGGAGCCACGTGATAAGGGGTACACCACGGACGAGTTCGATGTATGCGGTCGACATCAGGCGGAAGATTGGCATCGTCGAGGTGCGTCCGAGGGCCAGGATCACACCGAGCGGGAAAGACAGAACGATCGAGGTGAACGCCAGAACAATTGTCAGCGACAGACCGCCGAGGAAGAATGACCCAGGAACATTGATCAGCGATTCGGAGGCGATTACGAAGGCAGCCACAGTCGTCACCACAACAGTCCCGATCCAGCCAAGCAAATATCGCCGGTTCGCAGCACCTTCTCCGCCGAAGGTCGGAGCGGCAAGAGTGAACAAGGCCAGCAGAACAAGAAGGAATCGGACGACGAACGGCATCGGGAATGCGAAAGACACGAAACCGAACACGAGCAACAATGCGCCGATAACCCTGCCCACCTCGCCTGTGCCTGGTCGCGACACAAACGACAGGATGAGCCATCCGACGACCCCGAATCCTATGAACGCGGGAAGATAGAGGCTGGCTGCCTTCGACCAGTCAAGTCCAGGATTCCGCAAGACAATGAGTAGAAGCACAGGGAAGCTCAAGGCCCACAAGATCGTCAACGTTCCCCGAATTGCCGCATTCTTGGAACTGTTCGCGACCAGCCGGAACACCATGTAGATGATGGCGGTGAGTGCAAAGATGATGGTCCATGGGATGGTCGTCGTGGTCGCAATCCCCTGCTGAAGAATTATCTGCGTACCTTCTGCGTCCCTGGACGGGAAGGGCACCTTGACGGTCCAGATTGCAACGGTGAGGAGCACCAGACCGATTCCAACCATGCCCATTACGGGGACGATCGGCTCCTTCGCTCGCTCACCGGTCAGCGACCTCATCGCCCATCCTGCGGCAAGCAGTACTGCACCAGCAACGATCCAAATAAGGCTTCCCTCGAGGGAGAACGGTGCAAGGATGCCGCCGAGGACGAGGCCGCCGCCAGCACCCATGACACCTTTGCTAACGACGCGAGGTTCCATCTTCCCACCGATTGACCATACGGCGAACGACGCCGACACCATAACGAAGATGAAGCCGACGCTGAACCAC
>PVMS01028407.1_pt1 | contig 11594 bp, 11 predicted proteins | sample 1853461 | NCBI WGS metagenome assembly PVMS01 (sample SAMN08582032, study PRJNA380276) | Marine sediment metagenome, whole genome shotgun sequencing project. | isolation source: ocean sediment barecode stripped | collected 2017
CGGCACCGTAGAAAGATGTATCACGGCTGGAGCAAAGCAGACCGGCAAACCGCTTTCTTTGAGCATCTGAAGGATCCCATGCATTCCGCCCACGATGGTATCGTGCCCGCGGTCCCGTTCCTGGCTGAGAACGATGAGCTTCATTTGCTCGCTCGTGATGTCTTGCGCCCTTACCCAGGGCAACCCGTATCCGGAGGGGCCGACAATCATGTCCACCGGCGCAGCCAGTTGCAGCATGTCCACCAATACCTCCGGTTTCGCAACGAGTTCCGTGGAGGAAATCGTTTTGTCCAGAAAAAGGTGATCTTCTTCCAGGCCACATACATCAAAGCTCAAGGTGCCCGGATCAATACCGATAGCGCGAGTCATATCACTCCATTAAGTTGACATCTTTCTGTCGCCCAGGTAGCCCCAGCGCAATTGATCTTCCTGGGTGTATTTTTTGCCCAATTGCACACTCAGGGCGGCTCGTTCAAGCTCCTTGCCCAAATAAAAGGCATGCGACGGTTCCGTCACATCAAGTTGGGCAAAAATTTCTTGCGGGTCGGTGCTCCGAATGAAGATGTCGCGATTGAATACGTAAATCCATGTATCGTCAGTGAAGATGCGAAAATTTTTATCGCTTACCAATTGATGCATATGGCGCAGCTCCGCCTCACCGTAAGACTCGTGGGGAGGGTCTTTCACTGTAAGCAGACCATCATCGATGTCCTTCGGCAGCAACCGGTTTTTATGGGCGTAATACATCAGCTTGCGGGCAAGGTCTATTTCTTTCACAGCCCCCCGCGCCCAGCTGATCACTTCTGTGCTCAGCACGTAGTCTATCCCGAGTTCGGTGACGATCCCGGCCATCACGGCGTTAATGCCAGTACTGTCCGCGTCGGTGAGTTCGGTAAGATTGCCCAGACCCATAAGCATCTCGGCCTTGGGGTGACGCCGCCGGGTTTCATAAAAACGATGGAGACTCTCCGTGAAGCCGAAGCTGATAGGATCCAATATAGGATCCATGACATAGGGCACACCCCACTCATCCAGTTGGGCTGTGTTGCGTTCCAGCGACGTCAAGCCTTCCCCGAAGTCCGGGATGACCACCACTTTGCAGTGCAGTTTAGGAGCCAAGCCCAAGTTTTGTGAATTGATACTTAGCAGGAGATCCACGCCGGCTTCATCGGCGCGCAGGATGGTTTCAGGATCGAAGGTATCCAGGCTGACGGTGAAGCCGCGCTCTTTGAGGCCGGCCACGACCGGCTCCACACCGGGAAAACCGCCTTGGGGAGGGCAGCCCAAATCAATGATATCGGCCCCATTTGCTTGGTAGTAATCGGCTATGGCCAGGATCTCATCGAGGGGCATCTGATAAGCCTCCACGATTTCGGCTAAAATCTTCACCCGGTATTCGCCATAGCCCTCCAGGATGCGTTCACGACCGAAGAAAACAGGCAGATCCTTCAAGTCTTTGGGGCCACGGATAACGGAAACCCCTATCCGGTCCTCGATAATAGACAGGTCACCCGGACAATAACCGGGGATCATCACCTGCTTGCACCCGTGCGCATCGGATAGATGCCGGGCAATCCACCGTGCGTCCATCAGGGCGGCGACAGATATGTTCAGGACAGCCACCTCGTACTTAACGTCGGGTTCCATCTTTTTAATAATGGGCATCAGAGCATCGGCAGCCAGCTTGCCGGTCACAAAGAGGTAATCAGACATATTGGGAAATCTCTCACTTCTTTTAAAACGAATGCTGATAGAAAGCGGTTTGTCCGGGAGCTTCCTCTACGCCGACGGTTATCGAGGTAAGGCTTAATCTCTCTTGCTCCTTTACTGAATCTATTAATTGGCCGCAGACATACTCTGCCAGACGTTCAGCTGTGATGCTGTCCACCGGCAAGACCAGGACGTCCTCAGCCGGGAAAACATATCGTTTATTTTCGAATCGAATTTCCCACTCCCCATCGGCCTCCTTGATATCCAGGTGTTGGCTTTGCATGGGCAAAAGAAAATGGTGGTCCAGCCGATCGCAAATCCGGCGGATGGTTTTCTTAAGCTCCACAAAATCAAAGACATAACGATCTTCTGTCAGGTTCCCTGCTAAAATTGCCGACACGGCGTAGTTGTGGCCGTGAAGCCGCTCACACTTGCCGCCAAAAGAAATAAAATGGGCGGCGCTGAAGCTCAAATTCCCTTTTTCTACCTCAACTTTGTACATAAAACTATCCTTTAAGCCATTCTTCCAGGGTCGTATGCCGAATGACATGCTCCTTTTTCACGATCTCCCGGCGGATCTCAGCAAAGGTGCCAAATCGCTCGGCAAATGCATTATGCTGGTGTATGCCTTCAAAATTCTCCTGCTTGACCAGGACAAAAGCCTCATCGGGCAGGTCCGGATACACCTCTATTACGTTGCGCAAGACCTCACGCACCACGTCTTCCACGAATCTGGGATTGCGATGAGCCTTGTTGACGATGAAAAACTCATCCGGCCGCTTGAGAAGCTCGTATGTCTCAGAGCTCATCGAGGCCTCGACAATATGGACCAGATTCTCGGCCCGTACCGGATGCTCGGATCCGATCAGCAATGTGCCTCTACCCCGCTGGTTATGAGAAGCCATGGGGATAATGCTGACAATACGCTCGGAATCTTCTTTTGAAAACCCCTCTTCCATCAACAAGCCTTTAGAGTAGTTCCGGACCAGGTCCTGAGCGCAGGGGCAAACAGTCATCCCTTCCGTCTCAATCCCCACCAGGCGGCGGGTGTGATCCTGGGTGCTGGCGGCAATGCCGATCAGAGTGTACAACTCTTCCGACGGTTTGCCCGTAATCGGAGTAACCTTCATCATCGGAGATTGGGCCCGGATGTGTACTTCAGAGGAAATAGCACCCTGGGTTCGCACCACTTGTCGGGCCAGTCGTTCTGCAAGCGACTCGATGTCACGTGAGGGTTCCAGGGAGATTTCCTCCACGAGGGTCTCCAATACATCGCTGAATCGGGACATGTGAACACCGGACTGTTCGGGATTCAGGTCAGCGAAAAGGTCCAGTTCGGCATAAAACAAAACGCCCCGCCCCCCATCGGCTATCTGGATGATTCTCCGCAGATTGGTGACACCCGCCCGGCTCAGGCTGACAGGTACGGTTGGCCTGGATTGCTGAATGTCGTGCTCAGTTCGCAGCTTAAGGCTCCGATCCACCCGGTCAATTCCCGTCGGATCTACCTTATTTAGCATCTCTCTCACCGTTGTATGCAGCCCCGGGTGCACCAAATCGGGTGCAATCTCCGCCAATGGAACCAAAACGAAGGCCCGTTCAGGCAGGCGAGGATGGGGAAGCTGTAAATCCGGGTTTTCGAGGATCAGCTCATCGTAAAAAAGTATGTCGATGTCAATTGGCCGCGGCGCATTACGAAAGGCCGCCTGCCTGCCCATGCGCTTCTCAATCCATTTCAAAAAGTGGAGCAAATCAGCTGGTAAAAGCTCAGTCTCCAGCTGACATGTGATATTGAGGAATTTGGGCTGATTCGCGTACCCTACCGGCTCGGTTTCGTAAAAGGAGGAAAGCTTTTTAATGGATGTGCGGGTCTGAACGTACTGCAGGGCCTGAAGGATGTTGGCCTGTCGATTCCCAAGGTTGGCGCCAAAGCTCAGATAAACCTGATGAAGTAAGGACATGATTTCCTATCCGCAAGGAATCATCTCGCCAAGAGGGAGATGATCCGCTAAAATTGGGTAATTGTCAAAAGACACGGTATATGCCTCCCGGAAGTGCTGCCGGATAACCTGCTCGATTTTAGAATCGTAAGGCGGGGCGACATATAAGATACGCCCCGGGCGCTCACACACGATCCGACCGTCCCTTGCCACCTCCACACCATCTTTGATGACGTATCGGGGCCGGGCGAACATCTTCTCCTTATCGTCCTGGTTTGCGTAGATGGTTATGTCGGCATCAGCTCCGCTCCCGAGGTGGCCTTTGTTTTTCAATCCCAGTCTCCTGGCCGGGCCTGCCCGGGTAATAATGGCGACCTCATTGAGTGTATACTCTCGGTCCAGTTCGCGGAGAATGGAATTTTTCTTAGCCTTTTTAGGCATTTTTTCAAATTCCCGGGCACGAAAGTCACGGTCCATCAACAATCTTATCACGCCGGGATAACCGCAAAAAGGGCCTGCATTGGGATGATCGGTGGTTAGAAAAACGCGCCAAGGGTCATCGGTTAGCAGGAATAACTCTAATCCTGTCAACCACATGGTGCAATGCAGAGGATTGTTACGTTTATAGACCAATGGCACCAAACCGCCGCCTGACTCACTTTCCAGATCATCATTCATCCATTTTCCTCCGATTCGCTGGCTCAGGCTGAATTGGGACGGTCCGTCGGATGTCATTGTGGTGGCCGGACCAAAAATAACCTGGCCCACATCAATGCTGATATTGGGGTTTTCATTGACCACCTGCGCCACTTGGGCGGCGGCCGATCTGGGAAATCCGCCCCGTTTTCCGCTGTAGCTCATGAAATGGATGTGGCAAAAATGCGCATCGAGACCGTTCATCAACTCCATTGTCTCTACCGTGATATCCGCATTGCCCGGCTGACCGAGCCTCAGTCCGTGGATATGCGGCGGATGCGGTAGTTTGAGTTCCTCACTTATCCAGATCAGGGTGGTTAGAATCTGGCGGGGCGTCACACCGAACCCGATCACCTCATCGTCAAGATTATGGACGTTTTTGCCGTATTTCCAGTTCTCCACTCCACCTGGATTGACGATTTTAATGGCAAAACCCTTAGCTGCCCCCAGCAGCCAGCCCACGTAATCACGGGCCTTCTCCCTTTCGCCGTCCCGGATGCATTTCATGATAAAGTGGTTGTTTCCCATTGTAAGAAACGCACCTTTGTCGATGATCGGAATATCCTCCAGTTCTTCATGGGTATGCCTAGCCATCAAGGGTGCAGCAGCAGCCTCCATTACGGTGGTATAGCCCATCTCTGTGTATAGATAGCCCGTCAGGTGGGTCGATGGCACGGTATAACCGGACCCGGATCGGGTATTCTCGGCCCGTGGCCGCAAAAGCCTGCGACTGTCCTCGGGACACAGTTTGCGCCCGGCGTTGGCTTTTGCACCGGCGATATGACTGTGGATATCCACGCCGCCGGGCATAACTACCAGTCCTGAAGCGTCGATGATCCGCGCTTCACTGGGTTCAACTTCTTCCGGCGAAGCTATTTTTCCATTTTTTATCCAAATATCCATAAGCCGACCCTCAATCCCGTTAATCGGATCGAAGACCGTGCCGCCTGTTATCCCTAACACTGTTTCACCGCCTTTATTATCCGAGAAAATATCTCTTCATCTGTGGGCCTTGTATTCGGAAAAACCGCCCGAAGTCTGAGGGGTACATTATCCATACGATATGATGTGCCCGGTGCGTCTATACCGTAGCACGCGGTGGGCAGGATCACTTTGGCCACTTTGGACGAGCAATTGGTCGTCGGTGTCATCAGAATTGTGGGTATGCGCTCCAAGTTTTTCGCTGCCATCCAGGGCAGGTGAGCTATTGGATCCGATGCCACGATGAGGGCTGCGTCCGCTTCACCTCTGGACAGGATATCCACGGTCGTAAATTCACCCGGCCCGAACTGAGGATATCCGCGAGCGAAGCTGACCGCGGTCGGGTAGCCGCTCAACCATGTGAGCACTTGATCCGCTCCGGCCACATTGCCGTGTCCTCTCATCGGAATGACCGAAAACCGGTTGTAGCGGTTCAGCTCAGCAACTAATGTAAAAAGCTCGGCCACATTGTAACTGCGCCCCGGCGTCATGGTCAGGCCCATTCCGAAAAAGGCAACCCCGTAACGGCACGTTTTCATCATATGGGCCAATTCCTGAAGCTGCTCCGAAGATAAACCGCCCACGCCGTGTTCTATGTTTTTGCCTTGAATCAGGACCCGCAGCGAGGTCAATACTTCATAATCGGATCCGGGCTCTATCTGTAGAAAACGATCGGCTGCCTTGGCGGTCGGAGTTGGACGGACATCGACCACCACCATGGTTCTATCTTTTCGGCCGTTGGGGGTGAGCAGACCCTTGGCGTTGGCCGAGTAACGGCTGAAATGACGGATATGCGAGACCAGCGGATTGCAGCCCCAGAAGATCAACAGATCAGCTCTATCCCTGACCTCACCTAATGTGCAGGTGGCCTCTCCCACCGTTTGAACTGCCAAACTCGTGGGGAAATGGCATACAGAGGAGGTAGAATCGATGATCGCTCCCAGTCGGTCAGCCAATTCCACCGCTTTTCGTTGGGCCTCGGTGCTGGTTGAACTCAAACCATATATGAGGGGGCTGTCCGCCTCGTTGAGAATGTCGACCGTCGCTGAGACAGCCTCATCCCATCCCACAATTTGTCCATCAACCAAGGGTTTTCGAGAGGTGGGATCATAATTCAAAAACATGCTGCGGCCATTGGGGCAAGCCCTTTTGGCCTTGAGAATACGATCACCCTCTACCTCGACGGTAATATCGTCACACAGACAACCGCAAAACTTGCAAGTGACGTTTTCAATTAATGCGCTCATATCCGTTCCAATTTTACACGTTGGCCCTTAAAGAGAGGCATTCCGCTGCCGAATGTATCTGCTCCCACAAGCGCATTTGCGGTCGGCCCCATCGGAATGAACACAAGGCCGGAGGGAAGCGTTCCGCTGCGGGCCGGTGCTTCCACCCGTCCTGCATCTGAACGAAGGCGGACCATCTGTCCATCTTTTATCCCCAAACGGGGCATGTCCTCTGGGCAGATTTCGATAAATGATGTAGCTTCTAAGTGGGCCGGCGAACCGGCGCCTGTGTGCAGGCCATGGGCCTGGCCCTTGGTACGCCCCGTGATTAAAGTAAAAAAATCTTCCATCACATCCCCTCTTTTGTGTCGCCGGTTTCCCGTCTTACGTTCGCATCGTTTATGAGCAGATTCGTCAAACATTCATTGTACGTATAGCCTTCGGCAAATACCGTACAGACAGGTCGGCCTTTTTTGATCTCATCACCGGGGAAAGGGATATCTCGCCACCCCCGCTGCGACCATCCTCCGGTATCAGGGATTATGATGGAGTTGCAGGCAAACACGATTGCTTTTCCGAAAAAAGGTCCATTCAAGTGTCCGGTCAAAGAGAATTCCGGCAGGTATCCGTTAAAGGCATCTATGTGTAAGGAATAGATATTGAGTCCGTAACCCCACTCAATTAATTCCATCGAGGCTGTATAACGCGGATTAATCTCCACCAAAAAAGGGCGCGGCCGACCGTCCGGCCCATCGGATATGATAATATCGATCCCACCAACGCCTTTTAATCCGAAATGCTGAGTTAAAAGGCTAACCATCTTTTCCACACCGTCAAGGACGCATCGGCTTTTGTCGTTTTCCATGGGCAACGGCAGAATGTTGCCGCACCAGCAATAACCGGCAGCGCCGAATTCATGAAGCCCGATAAGCTGGCGGGTTAAGCTGATGACCACCCCTTTTTTTCCATCAGCCACGAAGGCTGCTGAAGCGGGCAAACCGTCCACATAGGCCTGTAGGACAAAGCTGCGATTCAACCGATGCCCGTTCCAGGGTCCTATGCCGGACCCTCCCCCTCCGCAAGCGGGTTTGCAAAGCCAATTGAATTCCGAAGTCGCCAGTTTTTCCTCTCCGGGCAACAATGTCGGCGGGTGTGGAATCGATCTTTGACGGCAAAATTCTCTGAGCACGGCCCAATCACGAACCTGGCGGAGGACCTCGGGTCCATTACCTAACACGTCTGCACGATCGGCGAGTTCCCCCACCACTTCAGGGTGGTTTTCCAGATTGGATGTATAAAGTACCGCATTGAATTCCAGGTCGCTACTGGCCTTGAGCAGACTTTCGGCGCTAAACGGGAGCCGATAGTCCCTGGAAAGGGAATGGTTTTTTACCAGAGCCCTCTGATCCCGGTCACCGAAGTAATCGAGGGTGAAAACGCTATGGCCGCCGCGCACCGCTGATTCGGCTATGGCACGGGTGCTCAGCCCCAGGATTAAAGGGATCATTTGTTATCGATTGTCTTGGCAATCTCGTATATCTCTTCGGCATCAAGTACCAGGTCGTTTCGCTCGAAGAGGCGGGCCACGCTGGCACGATGAATTTTCATCTTCAAAGCGCCAATACCGAGGGCGCCAAAAATGACCTTTCCATGCTCTTCCTGGCCATCCCATGTGGCTTCGATTCCCTCGATACCAAGGGGCGGCACGGCATTGATATCTGCAAGGACACGTAAGTTGGGAAGTTCAGCCCAAACCGACTTCGGAATCAGCATAATCCCGGCCGCACCGGAACAAAGCGCTGCATAGGCTTCTTCCAGGACTCGGCCAGTTGCCGTGGCATCGGCAGCATCAGCAGCATTGACCTCCGCACCGAAGCGCTTCTTGATCGAGGTGCACGCCGCCTCGGCCCGCTCCAAGCTTCGAGAGGACAGGGTTACTAGAGCACCCTCCCGTGCCAACAGCGCCGCAGCCCGCAGTCCAACGGGGCCCGTACCGGCAAGTACGGCGACTTTCTTCCCGGCCACATCGCCCTTTGAGAGGATTTTCGCTACGGCTGCTGCAGCCGTGGTGTTGCAGCCATTGGCGTCGAGCATCAAAGACACCCTTACCGGACCGAAAAAGGCAGCTTGTGCAGCTTTGAGCATCGCCTCGCCCGCGGAAACTTCAGAGCCACCAATGAAAACAGCGGAGTTCTTTAGATCCCCTCCTCCCCGGGTAAACATCGCTCCATAAACCAAGTTACGCACGTCCTCTGGCGTGACTTGCGTATACTGCAGAATGCGATCTACGCCGGCATCATAGGCCGTAATGGCATCAAAGACGCTGGCAAACTTATCGCTGTCCAGTTGAAGTAAAATTTTCTTCATTTTATTTTTCTCCCGAGTTTTTAGCCTTGATCCCGCCCAGAGATAGATCCTCCCGTCCGAGCACTGTCTGCTCCACCAGACCCTTTAAAGCGGCGAAAGAGATATCCAAACCAACTTGCTGAAACTGAGTGACAGCCATTTTGAGGTCCTCATAATTCGCCTTCACAGAAACAACGCGTCCTTCATTGTTTTGGATCTCCTTTACGAGGACTGTCACCTCCAATTGTTTTTGCGGTTACACCAGAGGCGAACACAACTAAAGCCGCCTAAGTAATCGATTACCATTATAATATCTAAGACGTCCATATGCTAGTTCAGTATATCAATTTTTGTTCTTACTGATCCAACCAGCGGTACATGGTGGCTGTTTTGCAAGGACCAAAAAGGTGCTAATCTGCGAGGTCCTTCATTATCCGCACCGCCATTTCCGCCACTTCCTGGGCCTTCTGTTTTGTTCCGGGAATAGCTCGTGTGAGGTCGGCACCCTTTTCCGCTTTTTCGCCGGCTTCTTTACAGGAATATTTTCCCATGGCGGCATTAGATAGAACACTTACAAACGTTTAGACCCATAGGATATCACTCATCAAATGAAACTTTATATACGAATTAAATTAAATACCCCTCTTTAGTTTTTACGCTCGCGCCTTTATTGTTACAATGGGAAACAAATACAACACCCTTTATCTCATTTTCGGTGAGAAAACTTCTCATGTGGTCTGCGACTGTCATAGCTTCTTTTTCCTTTACTAATCCGTATAATGCCGGACCCCATGAGCTTTGCCCTGAACCATAGGCCCCGGACTGTAGCATGCATTCAATAATTTCTGGGGCCATCTTATCCCTGTACACACCTCCCTGAGCCTTCTCGAAATACATACCTGTTTTTTTATCTATCTCAGTGAGCGCGCTGCCAAATCCTTCTATATCCTCTACACTAAGAGATGGCAAAAGCTTTATCTGAATCAGTCTGTATATCTCTTCGGAAATCTTCTTTGAGGCCTTTACACGTCGAAATGCTTCTTTTTCTGCCGCTCCTGAAAGACCTATTTTTGTGTCGGGAATCACTATGACAAAACACCAATTAACGGGGAATTCGCGCCTAAAAATAGCTGGCTGTGGCTTTCCAACCTCATCCGTCAATAATTTTTCTGGACATGAATCAATGATAAAACCTCCAGTATCAAAGCATGCATTCCCTAACTGTGATCTTTTGCCCCTTCCCATAATGCTGGAAAGCTCTCTTACGTCTGCATCTATATCATAAATCATTGCCAGCGCATTGGAAATTGCCAATGCCAGTTGTGTTCCAGACCCAAGGCCGGAGTGCTCTGGTATACTTTCCTCCACTTTTAAGATTACATTGGGCTCAATTTGATACCGTTTTGAGAATTTCTTCATCAACTCAAGAATTTTTTTTCGGTTCCCGCTTTTAATGAGAAGATCACTATTTTTATTAACTGTTAAAACGGTATTGGGCCACTCCAATGCAACCCCTAAGCTTCCTTTAAAGCTATCTGTGGATTCGATATAATCTATAACACCAAAATGTAATCTGGAAATCGTTTTGACTTTTATTTGCATTTGACAATCATTTAATCTGCCAGTCGGCTGGAATACTGATTTGAAAACCTTTTTCCTGTGTATTCTGAGATTTAGTCTGCCATAAATATCAATAAAAAACAGATTTGTACATACAGATATAGTACTTCACATAAATAATTTCATAGCTTCAAAAGCACTATATTATGCTATTCCCGCACTGTCTCTAAGCTTTTTCATTACACAAATAACTTTAGTGGCATCTTTCAGATATTTTTCAAACGCCTTCACAACTGAAGTTCTTAAATCCTCAAATGTTGGAAAGAATTTGCAATGAGTGGAATCTCTCTTTGTGTTTTTCCAGAGCTTTTCAATCGGATTGAAGTCCGGAGAATATGAGGGTAACCGATAAATAAATAAGCGATTTTGCGTTTTGTTTTTTATAAAGTCTTTTACAACGGCCGCGCCGTGATAAGGAGCACCGTCTTCAACAAGTATAACAGGACAGGTATAATGCGAAATAATTTGCTGTAAAAATTTTTTGTAAGACTCTCCGTTGAATTTTTCTTCTGTCTCCATATACTGAAAAGTGCCTTCAAAAAACTCTATCACTCCTAACATTTTTAATCCTTTTCGTTTCCCTTTAGTCTTAATTTTGGGTTGTTTTCCAATAGGCGCCCAAGTCCTTGACAGCGACCCCCATTGGGCAAATGAGACTTCGTCTCCAAAAAGAATTACCGCATTTATTTCTTTAGCCTTCTTGAGGATTTCGGGCCATGTATTATCTAACCATTCTTTGCGTTTCTTTTCATTATCTTCAGTTCGGTCTGCTTCGAAAGCAGCTTTCTGAAATGAAAGGCCGATTTTCTTTAAGAGTCGACACAGATATCTCGGATTGTAGCGTACTTGAAATTCACGCCAAATAACTTCAGCAATCATCGGTGAATTCCAAACCCCACAATCGAAACCATCTTTTTCCTGTCCACCAACAACTATTTCATACAATTTATCTTTTTGTTGATTTGTTAATTTTGATTTAGCGCCGCGTCCTTTATAATGAAGACCATTAAGCCATGAAAATCTTTCATATAGGAATCTCAAAAACCAATTATAAATGGTCCGTTCAGACACTTGA